>Ga0136611_10002401_pt1 | contig 12990 bp, 7 predicted proteins | sample AntDrymUQ2232306_2_FD_106645 | JGI IMG/M metagenome (GOLD analysis project Ga0136611, IMG submission 106645) | Polar desert sand microbial communities from Dry Valleys, Antarctica - metaG UQ223 (23.06) | ecosystem: Environmental > Terrestrial > Soil > Desert | place: Antarctica: Dry Valley... | reverse complement strand
CCGAGCTCGCGCGCGGCGCGGATGACGCGAACGGCGATCTCGCCGCGGTTGGCGATCAGGATCTTGGTGAGCACGAGTGCCATTGTTGCCGGGATGACCGGCTCCGACGCCACCTCGCTGCGCAAGTGGCCTTCGGGGTGGCACGTGCAGGTCGTCGAGGAGACCGGCAGCACCAACGTCGACCTGCTCGGCGCCGCCGACGCCGGCGCCCCGGATCGCAGCGTGCTCGCGGCGCGACACCAGACGGCGGGGCGTGGCCGACTGGACCGGACGTGGGAGGCGCCACCCGGAACGAACCTCCTCGTGTCGTTGCTGATCCGCGACGTGCCCGAGCACGTGCACGAGCTGACCCAACGGGTCGCGCTCGCCGCACGCGACGCTGCGACGGCGGTCGCCGGTGTGACGCCCGTGCTGAAGTGGCCGAACGACCTGCTGCTCGACGGGCGCAAGCTCGCCGGCGTCCTCGCGCAAGCGGGCGGGCGTGCCGGCAGCGACGACCGGCCGAGCCACGTCGTGGTCGGGATCGGGATCAACGTCGGCTGGGCGCCGGAGGGCGCCGCACGACTGGGCGCGACGATCGACCCGCTCGACGTGCTCGCGACACTGCTCGCAGCATTCGACCGGCTGCCCACCGACATCTGGCCGCTGTACCGCGACGCGCTCGCAACGCTCGGACAGCAGGTCCGCGTGGAACGGCCCGACGTCGTCGTCGAGGGGCGTGCGCTCGACGTCGAGCGCGACGGCCGGCTCGTCGTGCTCGACGACTGTGCCGTGACACACAGGATCGACACCGGGGACGTGATCCATCTCCGGCCCGGGCCCTCGTTACCCTGATCGCCCGTGTCCACGCCACCGCCGTTCGATCCGACGCGCCCCGGCGCGCCCGCGACGGCGACGTCGCCGTACGGCGGGGGTGCGGAGCCGCTCGGCTTGCGCCGGCGCCGGCCGCGGCGCCTGCCGACGTTTGCGGCGATGGCGATCCTCCTCGGTGCGGCGGGGACCGGCGGCACGCTGATCGCGGCGCGAGAGGTGATCGACTCGGTCGAGCGGGTCGACGAGGTGGCGGAGGTGCTCAGCCCGCCGAGCGCGAACGTCGAGAACTACCTCCTGGTCGGCTCCGACAGCCGCGCCAACGTCGACCCGAACGATCCTGACTTCGGCGGGATCGGTGACGAGAGCGTCGTGTCGGGGCGACGGAGCGACACGATCATGGTGCTGCGCAACGACACGCAGACCGGAACAGCGTCGCTGCTGTCGATCGCGCGCGACCTGTGGGTGGCGATTCCGGGCCACGGTGAGCAACGGATCAACGCGGCGTACAGCAAGGGTCCCGAGGTGCTCGTGCAGACCGTCAAGGAGGCGCTCGGCATCCCGATCCACCACTACATCGAGATCGACTTCTCCGGCTTCAAGAACCTCGTCGAAGCCGTCGGCGGTGTGGAGCTGTGCTTCCTCTACCCGACGCGCGACACGCACACCGGATTCGACTTCCCCGAGCCCGGCTGCCAGATCGTCGACGGGGTCCAGGCGCTCGCGTATGCGCGCAGCCGCTACTTCGAGCAGTTCATCGACGGTGACTGGCGCATCGACGGCAGCGCCGACATCGGCCGCGCGCGGCGTCAGCGCGACTTCGTGAAGCGAGCCCTGCAGCAGGCGCTCGACGAGGTGGGCTCGAACCCGTTCCTCGTCGGCGACGTCCTCCGCGACTCCGGCGGGTCGATCCGTATCGACCAGGACCTCGACCTGATGGAGGCGGTCTCGTCGCTGCGCGACGCGGTGGAGGACATCGAGACCTACGAGCTCCCCGTCGACGGCGCCACGATCCAGGGCAACGCGGTGCTCGAGCTGACGAGCGACGCCGACGAGGTGCTCGCGTACTTCCGCGGCGACGGCCCCGCCCCTGCCGCCGCCAGCTGATGGTCGGGACTGGGCTCCGCTGCGCTTCGCCCGCTCCGTCCTAGTGGTCGGGACTGGGCTCCGCTGCGCGGGTCGCGCCGGACGTGTCACCGGACCCGTCATCGAAGCGAGGCAGCAACGGTGGCCTCCCACTAGCCTGCGCACCCGATGAAGGCGCTCATTCTTGCCGGAGGCGCCGGCACGCGCCTACGGCCGATCACACACACGAGCGCGAAGCAGCTCGTCCCCGTCGCGAACAAGCCGATCCTGTTCTATGGGATCGAGGCGATGGTCGCTGCCGGCATCACCGACATCGGCGTGATCGTCGGCGACACGCGCAACGAGGTGATGGCGGCGCTCGGCGACGGCTCACAGTGGGGGGCGGCGATCACGTTCATCCCGCAGGACGAGCCGCTCGGGCTCGCGCACTGCGTGCTCATCGCGAGCGACTTCCTGGGCCTTGACGACTTCGTGATGTACCTCGGCGACAACCTGCTCGAGCAGGACCTCGCCGCCTTCATCGATGCGTTCGAGGCCGGTAGGTCGGCGCCAGAGCCGCCGACCGCGCAGATCCTGCTCAAGCGGGTGCCCGATCCGCACCGCTTCGGCATCGCCGAGCTCGACGCGACCGGGCACGTGATCCGGCTGGTCGAGAAGCCGGAGGACCCGCCGTCGGACCTCGCGCTCGTCGGCGTGTACCTGTTCGACAAGACGATTCACGACGCGGTCCGTGCGATCAAACCGTCCGCCCGCGGCGAGCTCGAGATCACCGACGCGATCCAGTGGCTCGTCGACGAGGGCTTCCGGGTGCGCCAGGAGATCCTGTCCGGCTGGTGGATCGACACCGGGAAGCTGACGCCGCTGCTCGAGGCGAACCGGCTGCTGCTCGAGAAGATCGAGACGCGCGTCGACGGCGAGGTCGACGCCACATCCGTGCTCGACGGGCGCGTCGTCGTCGAAGCCGGCGCGCGCATCGTCAACTCGACGCTCCGCGGCCCGCTCGTGATCGGTCGGGGCACGCTCATCGAGAACAGCTTCATCGGCCCGTTCAGCGCGGTCGGCGCGTCGTGCGAGGTGTGCCACAGCGAGGTCGAGCACTCGGTGATCATGGAGGGAAGCAAGGTGCTCGACATCAAGCGCCTCGAGGACAGCCTGATCGGCAAGGAGACCGTCATCTCCCGGACCCAGATCCGCCCACGCGCCCTGCGGCTGATGATCGGCGATCACTGCCAAGTGGACGTGGAGTAGCGGTGGCAAACGTACGCGAGAGCGACGTCGTCGCAGGTGTGTGGATCGTCGAGCCGCAGATCCACGGCGACCAGCGCGGGCTGTTCATCGAGACGTACCGCCGTGAGTGGTTCCCGAACGGCCGCGAGATGCTCCAGGGCAACCGCGCGAACCGTCAGCAGGGCGCCGTCGTGGGCCTGCACTACCACCTCCATCAGGCCGACTACTGGTACGTCCCGTTCGGCACCGCGCGGGTCGTCCTGCACGACCTGCGCGAGGGCGGCCCGACGGACGGGGCGACGCTGCAGCTCGACCTGAGCGGCGAGAACCACATGGGCGTGTTCATCCCACCGGGTGTCGCGCACGGGTTCGCGGCGACGACCGACATGGTGATCACCTACCTCGTCGACGGCTACTACAACGCGGCTGACGAGCTCGGCGTCGCGTGGAACGACCCGCGCGTCGAGGCGGACTGGGGCGTGAGCGAGCCGATCCTGTCGGCCCGCGACCAGTCGAACCCGGGGCGCGACGAGATTCCCGCCGGACGACGGCCGTACTCGCCCCTGCGAACGTGAGAGCGCAAGAGTGGACCTGACCTTGGAGCCCACATGAAGCTGTTCGTGACCGGGGGGGCCGGGTTCATCGGCTCCAACTACATCCGTCACATCCTCGCGACCACCGACGACGAGGTCACCGTCTACGACGCGCTCACGTACGCCGGCAACCTCGAGAGCATCCGCGACGTCGTCGACGACCGGCGCTGCCGCTTCGTGAAGGGCGACATCTGCGACCAGGACGACGTGCTCGAGGCGATGAAGGGGCACGACGCGATCGTGCACTTCGCAGCGGAGACGCACGTCGACCGCTCGATCCTCGACGGCCACTCGTTCGTGCGCACGAACTGCTTCGGCACGAACGTGCTCTGCGACGTGGCACGCCAGGTCGGCATCGAGCGGTTCCTGCACATCTCGACCGACGAGGTCTACGGCTCGATCGAGGAGGGATCGTTCACGGAGGAGGACCGGCTCGGGCCGCGCTCGCCGTACTCGGCGGCAAAGGCGGGCAGCGACCTCATCGCGCTGAGCTACTTCACGACGCACGGGCTGCCGGTGCTCGTCACGCGCTGCAGCAACAACTTCGGCCCGTACCAGTTCCCGGAGAAGGTGATCCCGCTGTTCACGACGAACCTGCTCGACGGCGAGCAGGTGCCGCTGTACGGCGACGGCGGGAACATCCGCGACTGGATCCACGTGGACGACCACAACACTGCGGCCGACCTCGTGCTGCGCAAGGGCGCGGTCGGTGAGATCTACAACATCGGCGCCGGCAACGAGATCACCAACAAGGAGCTCACGTACCGCCTGCTCGAGCTGACGGGGCGGGACGAGAGCTTCATCCGCCCCGTCGCCGATCGGCTCGGTCACGATCGCCGCTACTCGATCACCCACGACAAGGTGTCGGCGCTCGGATGGAAGACCGAGCGCAGCCTCACCGAGGGACTCGCCGAGACCGTTGAGTGGTACCGCACGAACCGGGCCTGGTGGGAGCCGCTCAAGGCTCGCGCCGCACTGTGAGCGTCGCGTCGCGATCGGTTGCCGGGTGACGATGCGAGTGCTCGTCACCGGCGCCGGCGGTCAACTCGGCCACGACACCGTCCTCGCCTGCACGGCTGCGGGCGACGAGGTGATCGCGTGCGACCACGCCTCGCTCGACATCACGCACCGCGATCAGGTGCTCGCGGCGATCACGTCGACCGCACCGGACGTCGTCGTCAACTGCGCTGCGTGGACCGCGGTCGATGCATGCGAGGACGATCCGGATCGCGCGCTCGCAGCGAACGGGCTGTCGGTGCGCTGGGTCGCCGAAGCGTGTGCTCGCATTGGCGCGCACCTCGTCCACATCAGCACGGATTACGTCTTCGACGGGACGCTGGACCGGCCATACCACGAGTGGGACGAGCCCAACCCGGAGAGCGTGTACGGGATCACGAAGCTGATCGGCGAGCGCGAGGCGTCAGTGCTCGGCACGAGTGCGGCGATCGTGCGCACGTCGTGGGTGTGCAGCGAGCACGGCGCGAACATGGTGAAGACGGTGATGCGGCTCGCGGAGCAGCACCCGGTGCTGTCGTTCGTGAGCGATCAGGTCGGGCATCCGACGTTCACCGCGGACCTCGCTCCGGTCCTGCGCCAGGTCGCGCTCGATCGGCGCAGCGGCGTGATGCACCTCACGAACCAGACGCCGACGAACTGGTACGGGTTCGCCGCCAACGTCGTCGAGCTGATGGGCAAGGACCCGGCCATGGTGCAGCCGATCACCACGGCGCAGCTCCAACCGCCGCGACCGGCGCCGCGGCCGGCGAACAGCGTGCTCGACAACGCCGTCGCCAGGATGGGCGGCCTCTCGCTGATGCGCGACCACCGCCTGCCGATGGGCGAGCTCGTCCGAAAGCTGCTGATCGCCGGTTGAACCGCGAAGTGTGACGTCGGCGAGCACGACCTCTGCTGTGAGACGTCACACTTCCGCCGTCGTCAGGTCGCGCCGAGGAGCGCGAGGCAGGGCTCGAGGCCGTGGATCTCGATGTCGTCGCGGCGCAGGTTCTGCTCCCAATGCTCGCGCGGCATGCGGAAGCCGATCAGCTCATCGGGCCGGCCGCGCCGGACGCCACGGCGGCGTCCGGTTTCTGTGTACCCGAGGCTTCGCGTGACGCCGAGCGACGGCCCGTTGTCGTGGTACGCGCCGGTCGTCGCCATCACCGCACCGAGGCCGGCGAAGCCGAGGTGCAGGCACGCCTGGCGGAACTCCTTGCCGAACCCCTTGCCCTGGTGCTCGAGGCCGAGCCACGAGCCGGTCTCGAACTCGCGCAGCACCGGGTAGTTCTTCGCGCCGAGTCCCGTGGAGCCGATCACGCGCCCGTCGACGATGACTGCGAAGTTGATCGACCAGGACTCGCTCGTGAGCTCTGCGCGGCAGCGCCAGTAGTACTGCATCGACTCGACCGTCAGCCGGTCCGCAGGCACGTCCGTCCACTCGATCACGAAGGGCATGAAGTCCGCTGCATGCACCCCTTGCGCCGCGAGCAGCGCGAGCTCGCAGCCGAGCTCGTCGTCGATGTACCGGAGCTCGAGTTGCGGCGTCGTCACATGCAGGTCGAACAACGGCCAGATCGGATGCGTCACACGCCAAGGCTCGCGCTCGGCGACATCAGCGACGCGCCGCTTTTTCGTAACATTCGGGCCCCGCCGAGCCGCGGCGAACGGAGCGCCAGCGGAGGAGCCGCACGAGGGAGCAGGCGAAGCGGAGCGGAGCCCAGTTCCGACCAGCAGTGCGGAGCGGCCCAGTCCCAACCACCACAAGGGGAGCCCCTGCGTCGCCGGCGACGCAGGGGCTCCCCTTGTGGTGGTTGGGACTGGGCCGCTCCGCACTGCTGGTCGGAACTGGGCTCCGCTCCGCTTCGCCTGCTCCCTCGTGCGGCTCCTCCGCTGGCGCTCCGTTCGCCGCGGCTCGGCGGGGCCCGAATGTTACGAAAAAGCGGCGCGTCGCTGATGTCGCCGAGCGCGAGCCTTGGCGTGTGACGCATCCGATCTGGCCGTTGTTCGACCTGCATGTGACGACGCCGCAACTCGAGCTCCGGTACATCGACGACGAGCTCGGCTGCGAGCTCGCGCTGCTCGCGGCGCAAGGGGTGCATGCAGCGGACTTCATGCCCTTCGTGATCGAGTGGACGGACGTGCCTGCGGACCGGCTGACGGTCGAGTCGATGCAGTACTACTGGCGCTGCCGCGCAGAGCTCACGAGCGAGTCCTGGTCGATCAACTTCGCAGTCATCGTCGACGGGCGCGTGATCGGCTCCACGGGACTCGGCGCGAAGAACTACCCGGTGCTGCGCGAGTTCGAGACCGGCTCGTGGCTCGGCCTCGAGCACCAGGGCAAGGGGTTCGGCAAGGAGTTCCGCCAGGCGTGCCTGCACCTCGGCTTCGCCGGCCTCGGTGCGGTGATGGCGACGACCGGCGCGTACCACGACAACGGGCCGTCGCTCGGCGTCACGCGAAGCCTCGGGTACACAGAAACCGGACGCCGCCGTGGCGTCCGGCGCGGCCGGCCCGATGAGCTGATCGGCTTCCGCATGCCGCGCGAGCATTGGGAGCAGAACCTGCGCCGCGACGACATCGAGATCCACGGCCTCGAGCCCTGCCTCGCGCTCCTCGGCGCGACCTGACGACGGCGGAAGTGTGACGTCTCACAGCAGAGGTCGTGCTCGCCGACGTCACACTTCGCGGTTCAACCGGCGATCAGCAGCTTTCGGACGAGCTCGCCCATCGGCAGGCGGTGGTCGCGCATCAGCGAGAGGCCGCCCATCCTGGCGACGGCGTTGTCGAGCACGCTGTTCGCCGGCCGCGGCGCCGGTCGCGGCGGTTGGAGCTGCGCCGTGGTGATCGGCTGCACCATGGCCGGGTCCTTGCCCATCAGCTCGACGACGTTGGCGGCGAACCCGTACCAGTTCGTCGGCGTCTGGTTCGTGAGGTGCATCACGCCGCTGCGCCGATCGAGCGCGACCTGGCGCAGGACCGGAGCGAGGTCCGCGGTGAACGTCGGATGCCCGACCTGATCGCTCACGAACGACAGCACCGGGTGCTGCTCCGCGAGCCGCATCACCGTCTTCACCATGTTCGCGCCGTGCTCGCTGCACACCCACGACGTGCGCACGATCGCCGCACTCGTGCCGAGCACTGACGCCTCGCGCTCGCCGATCAGCTTCGTGATCCCGTACACGCTCTCCGGGTTGGGCTCGTCCCACTCGTGGTATGGCCGGTCCAGCGTCCCGTCGAAGACGTAATCCGTGCTGATGTGGACGAGGTGCGCGCCAATGCGAGCACACGCTTCGGCGACCCAGCGCACCGACAGCCCGTTCGCTGCGAGCGCGCGATCCGGATCGTCCTCGCATGCATCGACCGCGGTCCACGCAGCGCAGTTGACGACGACGTCCGGTGCGGTCGACGTGATCGCCGCGAGCACCTGATCGCGGTGCGTGATGTCGAGCGAGGCGTGGTCGCACGCGATCACCTCGTCGCCCGCAGCCGTGCAGGCGAGGACGGTGTCGTGGCCGAGTTGACCGCCGGCGCCGGTGACGAGCACTCGCATCGTCACCCGGCAACCGATCGCGACGCGACGCTCACAGTGCGGCGCGAGCCTTGAGCGGCTCCCACCAGGCCCGGTTCGTGCGGTACCACTCAACGGTCTCGGCGAGTCCCTCGGTGAGGCTGCGCTCGGTCTTCCATCCGAGCGCCGACACCTTGTCGTGGGTGATCGAGTAGCGGCGATCGTGACCGAGCCGATCGGCGACGGGGCGGATGAAGCTCTCGTCCCGCCCCGTCAGCTCGAGCAGGCGGTACGTGAGCTCCTTGTTGGTGATCTCGTTGCCGGCGCCGATGTTGTAGATCTCACCGACCGCGCCCTTGCGCAGCACGAGGTCGGCCGCAGTGTTGTGGTCGTCCACGTGGATCCAGTCGCGGATGTTCCCGCCGTCGCCGTACAGCGGCACCTGCTCGCCGTCGAGCAGGTTCGTCGTGAACAGCGGGATCACCTTCTCCGGGAACTGGTACGGGCCGAAGTTGTTGCTGCAGCGCGTGACGAGCACCGGCAGCCCGTGCGTCGTGAAGTAGCTCAGCGCGATGAGGTCGCTGCCCGCCTTTGCCGCCGAGTACGGCGAGCGCGGCCCGAGCCGGTCCTCCTCCGTGAACGATCCCTCCTCGATCGAGCCGTAGACCTCGTCGGTCGAGATGTGCAGGAACCGCTCGATGCCGACCTGGCGTGCCACGTCGCAGAGCACGTTCGTGCCGAAGCAGTTCGTGCGCACGAACGAGTGGCCGTCGAGGATCGAGCGGTCGACGTGCGTCTCCGCTGCGAAGTGCACGATCGCGTCGTGCCCCTTCATCGCCTCGAGCACGTCGTCCTGGTCGCAGATGTCGCCCTTCACGAAGCGGCAGCGCCGGTCGTCGACGACGTCGCGGATGCTCTCGAGGTTGCCGGCGTACGTGAGCGCGTCGTAGACGGTGACCTCGTCGTCGGTGGTCGCGAGGATGTGACGGATGTAGTTGGAGCCGATGAACCCGGCCCCCCCGGTCACGAACAGCTTCATGTGGGCTCCAAGGTCAGGTCCACTCTTGCGCTCTCACGTTCGCAGGGGCGAGTACGGCCGTCGTCCGGCGGGAATCTCGTCGCGCCCCGGGTTCGACTGGTCGCGGGCCGACAGGATCGGCTCGCTCACGCCCCAGTCCGCCTCGACGCGCGGGTCGTTCCACGCGACGCCGAGCTCGTCAGCCGCGTTGTAGTAGCCGTCGACGAGGTAGGTGATCACCATGTCGGTCGTCGCCGCGAACCCGTGCGCGACACCCGGTGGGATGAACACGCCCATGTGGTTCTCGCCGCTCAGGTCGAGCTGCAGCGTCGCCCCGTCCGTCGGGCCGCCCTCGCGCAGGTCGTGCAGGACGACCCGCGCGGTGCCGAACGGGACGTACCAGTAGTCGGCCTGATGGAGGTGGTAGTGCAGGCCCACGACGGCGCCCTGCTGACGGTTCGCGCGGTTGCCCTGGAGCATCTCGCGGCCGTTCGGGAACCACTCACGGCGGTACGTCTCGATGAACAGCCCGCGCTGGTCGCCGTGGATCTGCGGCTCGACGATCCACACACCTGCGACGACGTCGCTCTCGCGTACGTTTGCCACCGCTACTCCACGTCCACTTGGCAGTGATCGCCGATCATCAGCCGCAGGGCGCGTGGGCGGATCTGGGTCCGGGAGATGACGGTCTCCTTGCCGATCAGGCTGTCCTCGAGGCGCTTGATGTCGAGCACCTTGCTTCCCTCCATGATCACCGAGTGCTCGACCTCGCTGTGGCACACCTCGCACGACGCGCCGACCGCGCTGAACGGGCCGATGAAGCTGTTCTCGATGAGCGTGCCCCGACCGATCACGAGCGGGCCGCGGAGCGTCGAGTTGACGATGCGCGCGCCGGCTTCGACGACGACGCGCCCGTCGAGCACGGATGTGGCGTCGACCTCGCCGTCGACGCGCGTCTCGATCTTCTCGAGCAGCAGCCGGTTCGCCTCGAGCAGCGGCGTCAGCTTCCCGGTGTCGATCCACCAGCCGGACAGGATCTCCTGGCGCACCCGGAAGCCCTCGTCGACGAGCCACTGGATCGCGTCGGTGATCTCGAGCTCGCCGCGGGCGGACGGTTTGATCGCACGGACCGCGTCGTGAATCGTCTTGTCGAACAGGTACACGCCGACGAGCGCGAGGTCCGACGGCGGGTCCTCCGGCTTCTCGACCAGCCGGATCACGTGCCCGGTCGCGTCGAGCTCGGCGATGCCGAAGCGGTGCGGATCGGGCACCCGCTTGAGCAGGATCTGCGCGGTCGGCGGCTCTGGCGCCGACCTACCGGCCTCGAACGCATCGATGAAGGCGGCGAGGTCCTGCTCGAGCAGGTTGTCGCCGAGGTACATCACGAAGTCGTCAAGGCCCAGGAAGTCGCTCGCGATGAGCACGCAGTGCGCGAGCCCGAGCGGCTCGTCCTGCGGGATGAACGTGATCGCCGCCCCCCACTGTGAGCCGTCGCCGAGCGCCGCCATCACCTCGTTGCGCGTGTCGCCGACGATCACGCCGATGTCGGTGATGCCGGCAGCGACCATCGCCTCGATCCCATAGAACAGGATCGGCTTGTTCGCGACGGGGACGAGCTGCTTCGCGCTCGTGTGTGTGATCGGCCGTAGGCGCGTGCCGGCGCCTCCGGCAAGAATGAGCGCCTTCATCGGGTGCGCAGGCTAGTGGGAGGCCACCGTTGCTGCCTCGCTTCGATGACGGGTCCGGTGACACGTCCGGCGCGACCCGCGCAGCGGAGCCCAGTCCCGACCACTAGGACGGAGCGGGCGAAGCGCAGCGGAGCCCAGTCCCGACCATCAGCTGGCGGCGGCAGGGGCGGGGCCGTCGCCGCGGAAGTACGCGAGCACCTCGTCGGCGTCGCTCGTCAGCTCGAGCACCGCGTTGCCCTGGATCGTGGCGCCGTCGACGGGGAGCTCGTAGGTCTCGATGTCCTCCACCGCGTCGCGCAGCGACGAGACCGCCTCCATCAGGTCGAGGTCCTGGTCGATACGGATCGACCCGCCGGAGTCGCGGAGGACGTCGCCGACGAGGAACGGGTTCGAGCCCACCTCGTCGAGCGCCTGCTGCAGGGCTCGCTTCACGAAGTCGCGCTGACGCCGCGCGCGGCCGATGTCGGCGCTGCCGTCGATGCGCCAGTCACCGTCGATGAACTGCTCGAAGTAGCGGCTGCGCGCATACGCGAGCGCCTGGACCCCGTCGACGATCTGGCAGCCGGGCTCGGGGAAGTCGAATCCGGTGTGCGTGTCGCGCGTCGGGTAGAGGAAGCACAGCTCCACACCGCCGACGGCTTCGACGAGGTTCTTGAAGCCGGAGAAGTCGATCTCGATGTAGTGGTGGATCGGGATGCCGAGCGCCTCCTTGACGGTCTGCACGAGCACCTCGGGACCCTTGCTGTACGCCGCGTTGATCCGTTGCTCACCGTGGCCCGGAATCGCCACCCACAGGTCGCGCGCGATCGACAGCAGCGACGCTGTTCCGGTCTGCGTGTCGTTGCGCAGCACCATGATCGTGTCGCTCCGTCGCCCCGACACGACGCTCTCGTCACCGATCCCGCCGAAGTCAGGATCGTTCGGGTCGACGTTGGCGCGGCTGTCGGAGCCGACCAGGAGGTAGTTCTCGACGTTCGCGCTCGGCGGGCTGAGCACCTCCGCCACCTCGTCGACCCGCTCGACCGAGTCGATCACCTCTCGCGCCGCGATCAGCGTGCCGCCGGTCCCCGCCGCACCGAGGAGGATCGCCATCGCCGCAAACGTCGGCAGGCGCCGCGGCCGGCGCCGGCGCAAGCCGAGCGGCTCCGCACCCCCGCCGTACGGCGACGTCGCCGTCGCGGGCGCGCCGGGGCGCGTCGGATCGAACGGCGGTGGCGTGGACACGGGCGATCAGGGTAACGAGGGCCCGGGCCGGAGATGGATCACGTCCCCGGTGTCGATCCTGTGTGTCACGGCACAGTCGTCGAGCACGACGAGCCGGCCGTCGCGCTCGACGTCGAGCGCACGCCCCTCGACGACGACGTCGGGCCGTTCCACGCGGACCTGCTGTCCGAGCGTTGCGAGCGCGTCGCGGTACAGCGGCCAGATGTCGGTGGGCAGCCGGTCGAATGCTGCGAGCAGTGTCGCGAGCACGTCGAGCGGGTCGATCGTCGCGCCCAGTCGTGCGGCGCCCTCCGGCGCCCAGCCGACGTTGATCCCGATCCCGACCACGACGTGGCTCGGCCGGTCGTCGCTGCCGGCACGCCCGCCCGCTTGCGCGAGGACGCCGGCGAGCTTGCGCCCGTCGAGCAGCAGGTCGTTCGGCCACTTCAGCACGGGCGTCACACCGGCGACCGCCGTCGCAGCGTCGCGTGCGGCGAGCGCGACCCGTTGGGTCAGCTCGTGCACGTGCTCGGGCACGTCGCGGATCAGCAACGACACGAGGAGGTTCGTTCCGGGTGGCGCCTCCCACGTCCGGTCCAGTCGGCCACGCCCCGCCGTCTGGTGTCGCGCCGCGAGCACGCTGCGATCCGGGGCGCCGGCGTCGGCGGCGCCGAGCAGGTCGACGTTGGTGCTGCCGGTCTCCTCGACGACCTGCACGTGCCACCCCGAAGGCCACTTGCGCAGCGAGGTGGCGTCGGAGCCGGTCATCCCGGCAACAATGGCACTCGTGCTCACCAAGATCCTGATCGCCAACCGCGGCGAGATCGCCGTTCGCGTCATCCGCGCCGCGCGCGAGCTCGG
>Ga0136611_10002400_pt1 | contig 12991 bp, 13 predicted proteins | sample AntDrymUQ2232306_2_FD_106645 | JGI IMG/M metagenome (GOLD analysis project Ga0136611, IMG submission 106645) | Polar desert sand microbial communities from Dry Valleys, Antarctica - metaG UQ223 (23.06) | ecosystem: Environmental > Terrestrial > Soil > Desert | place: Antarctica: Dry Valley... | reverse complement strand
TCCGAGATGGGCGCGGGCGCCGGTCAGCCCTTCAGCAGCGATTCGGCGCCGTCGATCCACAACTCGGTGCCGGAGATGTGACGGGCGGCATCGGAGGCGAGGAAGAGGACCAGCGGGGCGATGGCCTCGGGTTCGGCCGGGGATCCGAGGAGGGGGTGCCAGCCCCGCGGGTACTCGACCGGTGTCCTGACCCGGTCCAGGTCCCGGATCGTGGTCTTCTCGTTGATGGCGGTGTTCACCGCGCCGGGACAGATCACGTTGACCCGGATCTTCTGTGGCGCCAGTTCGAGCGCGATCATCTTGGCGAAGGCGAGCTGGCCCGCCTTCGACACGGAATAGGCCGTCGCGCCGGTGTTACTGAAGTTGCGGGTGCCGTTGACCGATGAGGTGATGATGATCGAGCCGCCCCGGACTCGGAGGAGTGGCAGGGCAGTTTGGACCGTGATGAAGGTGCCGGTCAGGTTGACATGCAGGGTCCGTTCCCACTCGGCGAGGGTGAGGTCGTCGAGGGGCGCCCAGACGCCGTTGATGCCGGCGTTGGCGAAGACGGTGTCGAGACGACCCCACGTTGCGCCGATCATCTCCATCGCGGTGGCCATGGCAGCGGCGTCGGCGATGTCGGCGACGATGGGGGTCGCCTCGCCGCCCTCGGCCCGGATCGCGGTGACGACCTCCTCCAGGTCGGACGCCGTCCGGCCGAGCGCGGCGACGGCGGCGCCCTCCCGGGCCAAGAGAAGTGCGGCGGCGCGGCCGATGCCCGACCCCGTCCCGGTCACGAGGGCGACGGTGCCGGACATGACGTTCGTCGTGGTTTTCGGCGGGGTGTCGGTCACTGGGGCTCCTGCGACGGGTGGATGGATGGGATCGGTCGAACGACCGGAGCCCATGGTACCGCGACCGGTCATCGAGTAGTGTCGGACCGATCTTCGCTGCAGGGCGATCGCATTTCAACCTGGGCAAATTTGGACAGGCTCCGCCGCACATCCCAGACCATGGCCTGTCCCGGTCTACATTTGGCCGGACCGGAATCAAAACGTTGCCCCGCGTCGTCATGTTCACGGGCTTCGTTCCAAGTAGCCGAACTCTACGGAGTGCTATCGAGCCTTAGCGGAGTGAAGAACTCACGCGATTCGCAATGGGGTCGACCCGCGAGCGCGGGCCGGTCCACGTCGGTGCCATGTGCCCCGGCATAGGACGTCGAGCCCCGGTTCGTCGGTATCGGGTGCCTCCGCATCAACGAGGGCCAGGGCGGGTTGCCGGTGCCACGACGGTAACCAGCAACCAAACGAATCATGGCCGCACTCGACAAGCCCGGCGACTCTACCTCTCCATCGTCGATGTGGGTGGCGTCGCGACCCAGCCGGGTCACGTCCGGGTACCCCCCCGCGGGGGTCGGACTCCGGCGCCACCACTGTCAGCGACGCGCTGGCCGAACCGCTCGCGAGGGAGGAGCCGTCAGGGTGACGGGTGGATATGACGGGAAGCCGATCCGGTTGTCTGATCACGCCCGTGGCTACCTGGTCCGGCGAGGGTTCACGGAGGGGGAGGTCGCGGAGGCCGTCCGGACTTGCGCCTGGCGATCGGCCCGGAACGAGCGCTGGGAAGCGGAGCGGGACAGGCCATATGACACGGTCTGGAATGGGCGACACGACGCCACGAAGCGCATCCGTCCCATCTTCGTCGAGAACTCGGAGGAGATCGTCGTCGTTACCGTCTACGCGTACTCCTTCTGAGTCGCCGGGACGCCGGCATGGGGGACTGACGATGCACATTCGCTACGACCCGGACGTGGACGCTCTCAGCGTCGTCTTTCAAGACACGACGGTGACGACGAGGGAACTCGCCGAGGGCATCGCCGGTGAGTACGACGCCCATGACCGCCTCGTTGGCCTGGAGATCCTTGACGCCGGGACACGACTCGGCGACGCCTCGACCGTGCGTCAGGTCACCCTGGAAGGCATCCGGCTCGAAGCGCCGCCCACCATGCCGGGACTGGAGAAGACGTGATGACGTCCACGTAGGAGTTGGGTGAGTTCGCCCTGCCGCTGTCGGTGTGATCAAAGCGGTGCCGGCACGGGAGAAATTCAACCGCCACGGCCACCCGGATGCTCTCCACCGGGGGTAGGCGCGGGGTACACTCGATACCTGTCGAGCGGTCGCGTTCGCCGCGCCGGCCGGTGTCCCCTCGTCCGATCCTGGCCTGTCCGGAGAGGAAGCGGCCGCCAAGCGAGAGGACCTCATCTGGATCAATGGACACCCCGTCATAGTCGGAAAAAGCATCGATCCCAGGGCGCTCAGCCGTGCCCCGCCGGTTATTCCGGATTCGACCAATGGGTCCCCCTTCCCGTGTTCGACCCTTTCGGTGGCGGGAATCGAGCCCCCTGGAAGCACGGCGGCTGGGACTGGAGGTTCATGGCTCCGACCTCAACGCGGTCGCGGTTCGGACTATCGAGGCGCCGCTCGAAATCGACCCACGGCGTGCCGGGCGTCCATCTCTGGACTCCAACGGGAGGTCACCATGGCTCGGGGTGGCACCTGGACGGCCCGGTTGGCCCAGATTTCGTCAGGCATACGCGATGGGTGTTCTACCAGGTCGCGGTACTCGGGTTTCGAAGTCCACCGCCGGGATCGACGCTGCTCACTACCCCTTGACGGCGCCCGCGGTCAGGCCGGCGATGATCCGGCGCTGGAAGAGGAGGACCAGGATCACCAGGGGTAGGGTGGCGACGACGGCCGCGGCGGCGATCTCGCCCCAGGGGGTCGCGGCGGCGATGTCGGCGCCCTCGAACTGGGCGATGGCGACCGGGACGGTGTACTGCTCCTGGACGCTCATGAACGTCCGGGCGAAGAGGAACTCGTTCCAGGCGGCGATGAAGAGCAAGATCGCCGTCGTGAAGATACCCGGCGCGGCCAGCGGGGCGATGATCTGGGTGAAGACCTGGAGCCGCGAGGCGCCGTCGATCCGGCCGGCCTCCTCCAGTTCGCGCGGCAAGTCGCGGAAGAAGGCGGTCAAGGTCCAGATGCAAATCGGAAGGGTGAAGGTGACGTTCGGCAGGATCAGGGCCATCTTGTGGTTGATCAGGCCCAGGTCGCTGAACAGCAGGTAGGGCGGGCTGATGATCGCGATGCCGGGGAAGATGGCTACGGCCAAGACGACGGTCAAAACCAGTCGCTTCGCCGGGAAGGTGAGGCGGGCCAGGGCGTAGGCGCAGAGCGAGCCGACGAGCAGCGAGATCGCGGTGGCGCTGGAGGCGACGATGGTGCTGTTGAGCAGGGCCCGGGTGAAGCGGGGCAGGGTGATGACCTTCTCCCAGTTGGCGCCGGTGAAGGGACGGGGCAGGTAGTCGGTCGGGGAGCGGTAGATGGTGCTGGCTTCCTTGAGGGAGGTGATTACCGCCCAGGCGAACGGGGCCAGGCAGAACGCGATCAGCAGGACCACCGCCAGCGGAAACAGGACCCGGCCGGGAGTCATCGCCCGGCGCGAGTGGGTTGGTGGCTGGGTCCGCGGCTGGGCGGGAGTGGCAAGGACCATCAGCGACCGCCCCCTTCGCCGACCGGGGCGCCGAGGACGCGGATGAAGACGAAGCAGAGCAGCAACACGATGACGAACGTGGTCACGGCCAGGGCCGAGCCGTAGCCAAACGAGAGGTTCTGGAACAGGGTCCGGTAGCTGTAGAGGGTCAGGGTCTCGGTGGCCCGGCCGGGGCCGCCGTTGGTCAGGACCACCGGCAGGTCGAACATCCGGGCCGCGTCGATCAGGCGGAACAGCAGGGCGACCAGGATCGTCGGCTTCAGGAGCGGCAGGGTGATCCGCCAGAATGACTGCCAGGCCGTGGCGCCGTCGAGGGCGGACGCTTCGTTCAAGTCACCCGGGATCAATTGCAGCCCGGCGAGGAGCAGCAGGGCGACGAAGGGGGTCGTCTTCCAGACGTCGGCGCCGATCATCGCCCAGAGGGCCAGGTTCGGGCTGGCGATCCAGGGCTCGTAGCTGGAGAGGATACCGACGTCCGAGAGGATCCGGTTCATCACGCCGTACTCGGTCTGGTAGACCAGTTGCCAGACCTTGGCGGCGACCACGGTAGTCAGGGCCCAGGGAACGAGGACGGCGGCCCGGGTCAGGCCCCGGCCCGGGAACGATCGGTTGATCACCAGGGCGATGGCCAGGCCGAGGACGAATTCGAGCGCCACGGTCGCCCCGGCGACGGTCCCGGTGACGCGCAAGGCGTTGAAGAACCGGTCGTCAGAGAGGATCTGCTGGTAATTGTCGAGGCCCTGCCACGTGCGCGGCGTGTTGGCGAAGCGGAGGTTGATCCGCCACAGGCTGAGCCAGACCGCCCGGCCCAGCGGGAAGAAGGCCACGAAGGCGATCGTCGCCAGGGCGGGCAGGACCAGCCAAAGGGCGAAGAGCGCCTCGGAGCGCTGCTGCGCCGACCACCGCCGGGAGGAGGCGACGGTGGGCGCTGTCGTGGGCACCGGGGAGGTGCGGTCAGGTCGAGTGATCGCCATGGCATCCTCGGCGACGCACGGGACCGGCGACGCGGCGCGCCCGCGTCCCCGGCCAGCAGATGAGTCCGGCTGCCAGTGGGCGAGACGGGGAAACGTGTCCCCGTCCCGCTCCGGACCCTAGCTGTTGAGGACCTGCTCGATGCCCTCGACCATGTCGTTGACGGCCTGCTCGGGCTCCTTGGCCCGGGTCATCACCTCGGCGAAGTTCGGCTGCAGCACGTCGGCCGACATCTGGCTGTAGTACGGGCTGACCGGGCGCGGCTTGAGCGATTCGAAGGCGGCGCTGAGCCGGTCCACGTAGGGGAACTTGACGCGGACCTCCTCGGCTTCCAAGACCGCGGACCGGGTCGGCAAGCTGCCGTTGCCAAGGTAGCGGGCCGTTTGCTGCTCGGCCGAGGTCAGGAACTGGATCGCGGTCGCCGCCTGCTCGGCATAGCGGGAGTTGACCGAGATGCCGAGCATCCAGGCGCCGAGACAGCCGGGTCCGGGTTCGGCCCCGGTTGCGGACGGCAGCGTCGTCACATCCCAGAGGCCCTTGACCGCCGAGGTGTCGGCCTCCATCGCGACGGTGGCGCCGATCCACATCCGGAGGAAGACGGCCCGGCCCTCGATGAAGACGTTCTGGGCATCGGGGGCGGTCGCCATCGTCAGCGTCGCCTCGGGCGAGATCTTGTCGGTGTAGATGTAGTTGACGAGCCGGGTCAGGCTGTCGACCGCCGCCGTGCCCTCGCCGAGGGCGATCCCGCCCTCGGCATCTAGGATGTCGCCACCGTGGCCCCACAAGGTTTCCAGCCAGCTGATCAGGCCGCCCTCGGTCTGGGCCGCCTGGAAGATGAAGCCGGACCGGTCGGCGGTCTGCAGCTGCTTGGCGGCGGTGACCAATTCCTCGTAGGACTTGGGCGCCTCGAGACCAGCCTCTTCGAGGAGGTCCTTACGGTAGAAGAGGCCGGGGCCGTTGTTGTACCAGGGGATGCCGTAGATCTCGCCGTCGTAGGTGGCACCCTCGATCGTGCCGGAGAAGAAGGCCTCCCGCTCAGCGTCGGGCAGGGCGTCGGAGAGATTCGCGGTCCAGCCTGCGGCGGCGAACTCGGGCACGAAGGGGACATCCATCGAGACGATGTCGGCCGATTCGTCGCCCGCCGTGGCGACGGTGACGAACTTGTCGTGCAGGTCAGTGGTGGTGGCACCCTGCTCCTGGTAACTGATCTGGAGGGCGGGGTTCTGGGCATTGAAGGCGTCGACCTGCTGCTGGGTGTACCCGGTCGGGTCGCGGGCGGCGAACCAGGTCAGGGTGATCGGGTCCTAGGCGCGGGCCCTCCGGGCCGGGCCGATCGCCGCGGCGACCGCCGGGACCGACAGGCCGAGGGCGGCGGCCCGCTTCAGGGTCGAGCGGCGGGACTCGCGCAGCCGCAGGGCGTCGCTCAACAGACGGGTCATGGCCGGGGCGGTGGGCGTCGTCTCGTCACCCGGCGTCACATGGTCATTCATCAGGTGTCCTCCTCGACACGGCGTCTCGCTCGGCGAGATGGGTTTCGGGGCTCTCGAATTGGGTAATCGCCTTGGGTAATCGCCCGGGGCGGGAATCGCGTCGTCAGGGCGACCTTCACCTCCTCTCGGCGGCCATGGGCACGCGACATGGTCGTTCGACACCATGGGGCCAGCGTGCGCGACACGCTACGACAGGGCCGGGCGGCTGTCAAACGCCACGAGACCGGAAGGCGGGGGAGGGTTTGAGGGCCAGTTCGGTACCGTCCATGGTCGGTCGCCGGATCGGGAGGGTGCTACGCCACCTGCCGTGGGACCGCGAGCAGCAGGGCCTCGACCCGTTCGCCGGCCTCGTAGGCACGGTCGCGCGGGGGCAGGACGAGCAAGGCATTGGCGCCGAGCCAGGACGCCAGGCGGGACGATCCCTGGCCGCCGGTCGTCACCGCCGTCAGCGAGCCATCAGGATGAACGGAGACGACCGCCCGCGGGTAGTCGGTCCGGTCGCCGGAGGGGATCGCCTGACCGAGGGTGACGCGGACGCGGGGGCGCTCCCAGTCGACCCGGCCAAGCATCGTCGCGATGGCGGGGCGGATGAAGAGTTCGAACCCGGCCAGGGCGGAGACGGGGTTGCCCGGTAGGCCGAAGATCAGGGTGGTGCGGTGTCCGCCGCCGGGGTCGGGTACGGTCGCCGTGGCGAAGGTGAAGGGTTTGCCGGGCTTCATCGCCACCCGGCGCAGGTGGACGGTGGCCAGGCCGGGCAGCAGGGCCTTGACCAGATCGCGCTCGCCCATCGAGACGCCGCCGCTGGTGATCACGATGTCGTCGGCGGAGATCCGATCCCGCAGCAGGGATCCCAGTGGGGCGGCGTCGTCCGGGGCATGGCCCACCCAGCGGACATCGGCCCCCTCGGCCAGCGCCGCCGCCAGCAGGCTGAAGCGATTTGAGTCACGGATCTGGCCGGGGCGGGGCGCGGTGCCCGGCTCGACCAATTCGTCGCCGGTAGAGATGATGGTGACCCGGGGCAGCCGAGACACCGGGACCGGGACCAATCCAACGCTCGCGACGAGACCCAGTTCCGCCGGACCGAGGAGCGATCCGGCCGGCACCAGCACGTCGCCACGGCGGGCGTCGGCCCCCGTGGGCCGGATGTACTGGCCGGACCGGGCCGGCTCGCCCTCGATGATGACGTGTTCCTCGGATATCTCCGTGTCCTCGACGGGGACGACCGCGTTGGCACCCGGCGGGATCGGCGCCCCGGTGGTGATCCGGACGGCGGTGCCGGGTGTGACCTGGACATCGATGACGTGGCCCGCCATCTGGTCGGCCAGGATCTCCCGCCAGGGGGAGCCGTCGTCGGCGACCACGGCGAAGCCGTCCATCGTCGCGGCGGTGAACGGAGGCTGGTCCTCGGGGGCCACCGCCGGGGCGGCGAGGGTACGGCCGGGGGCTCGGTGCAGGGTGACGTATTCAACGGACAGCGATGGCGCGAAGCCGAGCACGGTCGCCAGCACGTCCTCCGGTGATCGTTGGTCGTCGATGTCCGCTGGCAACGTGCGGCCGGGTCGCGAGACGTTTCCCACAGGATGCTTCCCCAGACCCTCATCCGCCACCGGCACGAGCATTGGCCCATCCTAGCATTCTCAGCGTGGGGAGAGCCGCCGCCCGGCATCGCGACGCGGCGCACGGGACAGGCGGCAAGCTTCGCCAGAGGGACCCGTCGGGCGACGCCGCCAGGATGACCCGACGTCCCGGCCAGGTCCGCGAGCTCCGCGAGCCCGCGAGCTGGGCCGTTGACACGGGATCAGCCCCCGGTTATACGTATCACCCACCGGTCCACGGGGCGCTGACACATCGGGGAAGGGAAACGGCGATGTCTCGAGAGGCGTCACGCGAGCGGCCCACCCAGTCCGATGTCGCTCGCGTCGCCGGCGTGTCCCAGGCCACCGTCTCCTATGTGATCAGCGGGAGGTCGGGGAGTCCCATCCCCGAGGAGACCAGACGGCGCATCCTCGAGAACGCGAGCGGCCTCGGCTATGTGCCGAACAGCGTGGCGCGGTCCCTCCGCACGCGCGTCACGGGGACCATCGCCAGCGTGATCCCCGACATCACGAATCCGTTCTACCCGGCGTTCGAACGGGGCATCCAGGACGGTGCCGAGCGACACGGGTACGTGTTGACCGTCTACAACACCGACGGGGACGCCGAGAAGGAAGCGAGGGCGTTGCGCTCGCTGATGGCGGGTCGGGTCGATGGCGTGGTCGGCGTGTTCTTTTACCAGACCATGCGGGATCTGCAGCCTCTCCTCGACCGCTCCATCGCCGTCACCCGGCTCGACCTCGCCTACGACGGGCCCGGCGATCTCCCGCTCGACCGGCTCCACGTCGACAACGTCGGGGCTGCCTCGGCCGCGACCACCTACCTGATCGGACGAGGCCACCGGCACCTCGCCATGATCGCTGGCCGGAGTGGACCACGCGAGGCCCGGCTCCTCGGCTTTCGACAGGCGCTCGAGTACCACGGTCTCCCGCCCGGGCGTCACGTGATCCAGGGCGGCGATGATCACGCGGGCGGCGGCGGCGGCGCGATGGGTCGTCTGCTCGCACTGGTCCCGCGACCGACGGCCGTGTTCGCCGCCAACGACGTGATGGCGATCGGGGCCATGCTCACGCTCCGCGAGGCGGGGCTCCGGGTCCCGGCGGACGTGGCGGTGATGGGCTTCGACGACATCCCGATGGCGACGATGGTCAGCCCCCCGTTGACGACCGTTGCCCAATACCCCGAGCGACTGGGGGCGCGGGCCGCGGAACTCCTGGCCGAGCGATTGTCCGGGCGAGTCGTGGGTGGTGGTCGTTCCGTCGAGATGCCATTCGACATCGTGGTGCGAGAATCCGCCTGACCGATCACGGCACGAGAATCTGCCTGACCGGTCGTGGGGCGCGATGACGCGAGGAGGCCAGCGTGGGACGAACGGGCCGTGGGCCGCCAGACCAGCACCAATCCATGGAGCAGTGTGCATGGCACCGGACATCGCGGTCGGTCGACGAGGAGTGATGAATGAAGACAGGGAACGAGAACCGGGGTGTCCGGCGCGGCAACCGGGCCAGTATCCTGATGATGGTCGCGCTGTTCACGCTCGCCCCGGTGCTGGGGGTCGTCGGCGCCACGTCGATCACCACCGCACAGGACGCGACCGAGATCACGATGTGGTTCGACACCACCGGTGGGGCGGAGACGGCCGACTGCATGGTGGCGACGGCCATCGACACGTTCAACGACGGCAATGACAGCGTCACCGTCAACGCGACGCTCCAGGCCAACAACTGGACGGCGACCCAGACCGCGATCGCCGGTGGCGGTGGGCCCGACATCGTGACGACGCCTGGGCCATCGTTCGCCATCGAGCTCGCCAAGGCCGGGCAACTGGCACCGCTCGACGAGGTGGCCGTCAACCAGGGATGGACCGAGACGTTCGTGCCCTGGGCGCTCGACCTGGGCAAGGTCGACGGTGTCCTCTACAGCATCCCGACCGAGGTCGAGACCCTGGTCCTGTACTACAACAAGACGCTGTTCGAGGCCAACGGTTGGCAGCCGCCGGTGACGATGGATGACCTCGTCGCGCTCTCGGCCCAGATCGACGAGGCGGGAATCATCCCCTTCGCCCACGCCAACTTGGAGTGGCGGCCGACCAACGAGTGGTTCGTCGGCGAGTTCCTCAACCACATCGCGGGTCCCGAGTTGGTCTACGGTGCCCTGACCGGTGAGGTCAAGTGGACCGATCCCGCGTTCGTCCAGGCGATCGAGACGCTGGACCAGATGCAGCAACAGGGCTGGTTCATGGGCGGTCTGGACCGCTATTACACGACCACCACCGCGGATACCTTCGGCGCGATGGCCGATGGGGACGCCGCGATGAAGATCGAGGGCACCTGGGCCGTCGCCGATCTCAACACCTACTTCGGCGAGGAGGGCGGGAACGACAGCGAGTGGGATTGGGTGCCGATGCCGTCCTCCGGTGGCGAGGCCATCTACGACCTCGGCATCGGATCGACGTACTCGATCAACCGCGCCTCTGAGAACCCCGATGCGGCCGCCGAGTTCCTATCTCACTTGTTCTCCCCGGATATCCAGGCCCGGCTCGCCGTCGATTGCGGCCTGACCCCGGCACCCGTCGCCCTGCCGGAAAACGCTCTGGAGGGATTGGATCCCCGGTACGCGGCGATGCTGGCGGACATGAATGCCGCGTCGGCGGCTGGCGATTACGGCTACACGACCTGGACATTCTGGCCGCCCCAGGCCGAAACGTACCTGATCGACAGCATCGAGCGGGTGTGGTCCGGTGACATGACGGCCGAGGAATATCTCGCCGGCATGCAGCAGATCTTCGACCAGGAGCGGGCGGAGGGGTCGATCCCACCGCTGCCCGAGCGGGCGGGGACGCCTGCCGCATAGGGCTCCCCAACGACACGTCTCATGGGGGCGGGGCGGTGACATCGTCCCGCCCCTGCAGGTAGGGACCAGGGGACATCTGGGATGTCAAGCGAACGGCGGCAGCCGGTGGGATCCCGACCAAGACGATGGACGTGATGGCTGGGCCACCACGTCCATCGTCGGCTGTGTCATGTGTTGCGATGGGACCCGAAGTTGACCCCACCGGCGGGACGTTACTCCGCGTCGGTCACGCGGACGTGGACGGCCCGCATCCGGGACGGGTTACGCGGGTCGGGCTCCACGTCGTAATCGACTTCTTGGCCGACCTGGAGCAGTTCGAAGGTGGCATTCTCGACGGCGGAGGCGTGGAAGAACAGGTCTTCACGGCCGGATGAACCGCTCGGCGCTACGAATCCGAAACCACGATCCTCGCGGATCGTCTTGATCGTTCCCTGTGGCATGGTCTTCGTCTTTCGCTTCTCCCCCGCCTGGCGACTCCGCTCGGAGCCCACGCATCGGCAAGGGAACGGTACACGATCCAACCCACGGTGGCTGGGTGCATGACCTAGTGTCGCACATACCGGACCAAGGTGTGGAACGTCGCCTCGACATCGAGTTGACACCATGTACGTTGATCGGCCCGATCGAGTCCCCGATTATCCCTACGTAACCTTGAGGACGTGAGCGAAGAGTCACCGTTTCGCTGGGGAAGTCGCTTTATACCGAACCTGGGTGAACGCTGCCGAGCGAACGCGTTCCCCGTCCTGACACCCAATGGCGGGAGCGACATGCCGCCTCCCATTGTGGTTCCTCCGAACGTGTTACGGATCACCTGGATTCCGTATTAGACGACCCTGCGTACCGCCGCCAGAGTGGAACCCGAGTCGAAAGAACGTGAGGGGCATACCACACATTGGCCAGCCTGATTCAGCTGTCGGGACATGATCATGCTCACGCCTGAAGCCGATGCGCACAGACGTACTCTGGCGACGACATTGGTTTGCCTGGATACCCTCATTCTGGCGCTGACGTGATCGATCCTGACGGCGACAATCGCCTCAGTGAATGTTCAGGGTGCGGCCGTAGTGGCTGCAGAGTTCGAGAGTGACGTACAGGGTCTCCCCAGCAAGACCTGCTCCAGCGCCCCTTACATATCAAGCGCGGAGTAGTAGTTCTCGGCCCCGATCTTCCTGACGTCGGTCAGCCAGTCGCCCCCGTACACCTCGAGGGGGCTTTGGTCCGGGTCGAGCAGGTCCCAGGCCTGGCGCTTGTACGTCCAGTTGTCGGGTTGCAGCCGGTAGGCTTCCCGGAAGTGGGGCACGGCGTGTCGTGGGCGGCCCGACCGGTGCAGGTGCTGGCCCAGCTCGAAATGGGCCGCCGCCGTGGCGTCTTCCACGGGTCGGGGACGGCTCCGGCGCAGCACCTCCTCGGGCGGAAGCGCGAAGCGGCTCCGGGCGCCGGAGGCGACCCAGTCGCGCAGGGCGAAGATGTACCGCTCGGCGTCCGTCCGCAGCTTCTTCACCTCCGCGATCGCCGCGGCCACCTTGGCCGAGGCGTCGGGCGGGATCTCTTGGTCCTGATAGTTCGGCTGCCGGGGATACGCCGTCTCGGGCGGCCGGACGATCGTGCCCGTCTCGTCGATCCAGACCCCGCTCGGCACGTTCGTGATGCCGAACAGCTCGCCCACGACGTGCGCCCGGTCGATCAGCGAGGGGTGGTCCGGCTTGGCCGCCTCGATCCACGGCCGGACCGCATCAACGCCACCGGTGTCGAGGGCCACGGTGACGATCTGCAGGCCGCGGGGACCCAGCTCTCGGGAGAGGTCCTGCCACACGGGCAGGTCACGCCGGCAGCCTCACCAGGACGCCCACGCCACGAGCAGGACCTTGCTGCCCCGCAGGGAGCGCAGGTGGAAGGCCCGGTCATGGATGTCGGGCAACACCAGATCGGGCGCGTGGGCATCCGTGAGCGCCCGCCCGCCGGCTTCGGGTCCCAGGCACCAGAGCCCGCTCGGCTCGTCTCGGACGAGCGGCATCCCCAGCCGGTCGGCGAGGAGCCGGGCATCGACCCGCTGCTCGCCCGTGGCCGGCAGCGGGACGCAGCGCTCGCCCTTGCAGGCCCCCTGGGGCTTGATCTCCCAACCCGTGCGTCGCGCCAGCTCCTTGGGGTCGATCTCGAGCGTGTCGAGGATCATCGGATTTCACTCCTGCCCTTTCTCAGGGCGTCTATCGCGAGAGCGCGGGTTGTGGGTCTCCCGGCGCAGATGGTAATACGTCGGGAATGTGGATGGATATCGTCATTCAGACGTCGGTCCCGTCGATCCCGTCGCGGTGACGTTTAAGGCGGACATCAAGTTCGTCATCTCGATCGCGGTCATCGCCGCCTCGAACCCCTTGTTTCCGGCCTTGGTGCCGGCTCGCTCGATCGCCTGCTCGATCGTGTCGGTCGTTAGCACGCCGAAGATCACCGGGACGCCGGAGTCGAGCGAGACGGTGGCGATCCCTTTTGAGACCTCGGCGGCGACATAGTCAAAGTGGGGGGTCGCCCCGCGGATCACGGCACCCAGGCAGAT
>Ga0136611_10002399_pt1 | contig 12994 bp, 10 predicted proteins | sample AntDrymUQ2232306_2_FD_106645 | JGI IMG/M metagenome (GOLD analysis project Ga0136611, IMG submission 106645) | Polar desert sand microbial communities from Dry Valleys, Antarctica - metaG UQ223 (23.06) | ecosystem: Environmental > Terrestrial > Soil > Desert | place: Antarctica: Dry Valley... | reverse complement strand
GGTGGCCCGGTCCCACAGGCCGGCGAAGGTTGTGGTGGCGGGGACGGTGCGGCCCTGATGGGTCCAGCCCTCCACCCGGCCGTAAGTGAGGCGCAGGGTGCCGGTGGCGTCGGGATAGACCTCGTCGCCGTAGACGGCGAAGCGGGCGGCGGCCAGGGCCTCGGCGGCGCGGTCGGTGGGGGCCTGGACCCGCTCCTCCCACTCGGAGCGGGCGCCGCGGGTCTCGTCCTGGATGGCGAGCGCAAAGCGGATCATCGGGTCTTCGCTGGCCTGGATGGCGGGCAGGCCGCCCTCCCACAGGGCGCGGCGCACGGCCGGGTCGGCCAAGCGCGAGCCTGAGACCAGGCGGCGGGCCAGCGCCTCGGGCGATTCCCGGCCGAGCACGCCGCGGACGCGGGGGTCGTCCACGGTCAGGGTCTCGCGCAGCTTGGACAGCCACCATTCCAGGCGCAGCGTCTCCAGGCCGGGGTAGGTCGGGGTCTCGGCCAGCAGGCGGGTGCGCACCGAGGCGAGGCGGGCTTCGCCGAACTCCGGCAGGCGGCGGTCGGCGGCCAGCGCGCGCTCCTGGGCACCGCGGACCAGAGTGACGGCCCAGCCGAACAGCTGGGAGCCGCCGCCGGCGCGGGCCTCCAGGAAGCTGTAGGCGGGGTAGAGGCGCCGGTAATCGGCCTGCACGGTCGACAGCGTCGCCCACGGATCGCCGGTGCGGCCGGCCAGCGCGCGGTTTCCACGGACCCGGCGACGGAAGTCGTCCTCGGCGGCCTGGCGGGCGGCGATGAACTCGGCGTCGATCAGGGCGGCCTGGCGGCCGAGACCGCGCTTGTAGGTGTTCTCGACCCCGGCGAGCGCGTCCTGGGCGATGAAGCGGTTTTCGTCGCTGGTCGCGCCGAAGGCGATCAGCCGGCCGCGTAGTTCGGAACTGGTCGACTGGTCCAGCGGCAGCACCACGTCGCGCTGGGTGGCGACCTGATCCTGGGTCAGGAGGCGCTGGGTGGCGCCGGGGTTGCCCGCCACGAAGATCGGCTGGTTCGGCGCGGGCGCGGCCGGGTTCCAGCGGAAGTGGCCCGGCGTGGGGACCGGGCGGTCGTTCTCGTAGATGCGCAGGAAGGCCGCATCCAGGCCGAAGCGCGGGAAGCTGAAGTTGTCGAGATCGCCGCCGAAGGAGGCGGCGCGCTCCTCCGGCGCGAAGGCGAGCCTCACGTCGGTGTAGCGGCGGTACTGGTAGAGCTTGAACTGCCCGCCGCGGTAGAGCCCGACCACCTGGCAGCGGCGGGTGGCGTCGGTCCCCCGTTCAGCCGAGGGGGGGCAGGCCTCGGCCTCGATGCGGCCGGCCTCGGCGTCCCGGGCGCGGGTGAAGGCTTGGCCGCTCAGGCCGGCGCCGGCGGCCTGCATGCGGGCGGTGACGTCGGTGACGCCCGTCAGGATCTGGGCGGTGGCGCCGGGACAGGGGCGCTCCTCCGCGCGGGTGGCGGGGGTGAAGCCGGTCTGGGCGTACTGGCGCTCGGGCGTAGACAGGTTCTGCACGCAGGTGGCGACGCAGTGATTGTTGGTCAGGATCAGGCCGTCGGGCGAGACCAGGCCGGCGGAGCAGCCGCCGAGGTTGACGGATGCGCCGCGGACGCGGTCGAGGAAGGCCTGGTCGATGCGCGTGCCGAGGCTCGCGTTGGCGCGGGCGATCGGGAAGTTGTCCAACGTCCACATGCCTTCCTCGGCGAGGGTCGGCGTGGCGGCGAGGGTCAGGGCAAGGGCGGCGGCGAGGAGGCGCTTCATGGGGAGCGGTCTAGCATGCGGGGCGGAGGGATGGGGAGCGCCGGGCGGGTTGGTCACGATGGATCACCAGGGAAGGACCGCCCTACAACCTGCAGAGCCGCGAAGCTCCCTGACCCTACGGCGCCGTTGCAGGCGGCGGCGATTGCCGCATAGCTGAGCGGGCGTGAGCGCGTGAGCGGGAGTGACGCCGTGGCCGACGGGGTGGTGGAGCTGGTCGTCGAGGACGGGGTGGCGGTTATCACGGCGGACAATCCGCCGGTGAACGCGCTGTCGGCGGCAATGCGGCGGGGGCTGGTCGAGGCGCTGGAGCGGGCGGAGGCGGATCCGGCCGTCCGGGCGGTGGTGATCGCCTGCGCCGGGCGGACCTTCTTCGCCGGCGCCGACATCAGCGAGTTCGGCAAGGCGCCGCAGCCGCCGGGGCTGCCGGAGGTGGTCGACCGGATCGAAGCGTGCCTGAAGCCGGTGGCGGCGGCGATCCACGGCACGGCGCTGGGCGGCGGGCTGGAGGTGGCGCTGGGCTGCCACGCGCGGGTTGCGGTCGCGTCGGCCAAGCTGGGTCTGCCGGAGGTGAGCCTGGGGCTGCTCCCGGGAGCCGGAGGCACGCAGCGGCTGCCCCGGATCGTCGGGGTCGAAGCGGCGCTGGAGATGATCACCTCGGGCAAGCCGATCGGGGCGAAGGCGGCGGAGGCGGCCGGGCTGGTGGACGCGATCGCGCCGGAGGACGGGCTGCGCGCGGCGGCCTGTGCGCGGGCGCGGACCCTGGCGGACCGCAAGACCCCGCTGCGGCGGGTGCGCGACCGGGAGATCGGCGAGGCCGGGCCGGAGGTGTTCGACGCGTTCCGCAAGGCCAATGCGCGCAAGTTCCGCGGCTTCCGCGCGCCGGAGGCGGCGATCCGGGCGGTGGAGGCGGCCGTACGGCTGCCGTTCGATCAGGGCGCCGCGGAAGAGCGGCGGCTGTTCCTGGAGCTGCTGGTCAGCCCGGAGTCGGCGGCGCAGCGCTACGCCTTTTTCGCCGAGCGGGCGGCGGCCAAGGTTCCCGACGTGCCGGACGACACCGTGACCCTGCCGGTCCGCAAGGTCGGGATGATCGGGGCGGGGACCATGGGCGGCGGCATCGCCATGAACTTCCTCAACGCCGGCATCCCGGTGACCATCGTCGAGGCCAGGCGGGAGAACCTCGACCGGGGCGTGGGCGTGATGCGCCGGAACTACGAGGCCTCCGCGGCCAAGGGACGGTTCAGTTCCGAGGAGGTCGAGCGGCGCATGGGGGCGCTGACGCCGACGCTGGAGCTGGAGCGGCTTTGCGACTGCGACCTGATCATCGAGGCGGTGTTCGAGGACATGTCGATCAAGCGCGAGGTGTTCGGTCGGCTGGACCGGATCGCCAGGGCGGACGCGATCCTGGCGTCCAACACCAGCTATCTGGACATCGACGAGATCGCCGCTGCGACCTCGCGGCCCGAGCAGGTGATCGGGCTGCATTTCTTCTCACCCGCCAACGTCATGCGCCTGCTGGAAGTGGTGCGGGGGGCGAAGACGTCGAACACGGTGGTGGCCACGGCCATGAAGCTCGGCAAGAGCATCGGCAAGGTCGCGGTGCTGTCGGGCGTGTGCCACGGGTTCATCGGCAACCGCATGTTGAGCGTTCGGCAGGAGCAGGCCAACGCCCTGATCCTGGAGGGCGCGCGGCCGGCCGACGTGGACCGGGTGATGCACGGCTTCGGCCTGCCGATGGGGCCGTTCGCCATGGCGGATCTGGCGGGCCTGGACATCGGCTGGTCGCGCGAGACCTCTACCGGCGAGAGCGTGCGCGACCGGCTGTGCGAGATGGACCGGCGGGGGCAGAAGACCGGCGGCGGCTTCTACGACTACGACGCCCAGCGCAAAGCGACGCCGTCCGCGGCGGCCGAACAGGTGATCCGGGCGGTTGCCGGCGAGCGGGGGATCGCGCAGCGGGAGGTCGGGGATCAGGAGATCCTGGAGCGGCTACTGTATCCGATGGTCAACGAGGGGGCTCTGATCCTGGAGGAGGGGATCGCCGCCAAGGCCGGCGACATCGACGTGGTCTGGGTCAACGGCTACGGCTGGCCGGTGTATCGCGGCGGACCGATGTTCTGGGCCGATCAGGTGGGGCTGAAGACGATCGTCGAGGCGCTGGAGGGCTATCGCACGCGGCTCGGCGGGGCGGCGTTCGAGCCGGCGCCCTTGCTGCGGCGGCTGGCCGAGGGCGGCGGGCGGTTCACCGCGTGAGCGAACCCGGGCCCTGGCCGGCGGTGTCGCTCGCTCAGAGCCACGACATCCTGTGCCAGCCGGGCGGGCCGTTCGAGATCGGCGAGGCGGTGGTCGACGGACGCACGGTGAGGACCTGGGCCAACGCGCCGCCCACGCTGAGGCAGGTGTTCCTGCTGTCGCGGATGTACGGGCCGCGCGACTTCCTGGTGCACGAGGAAGAGCGGACCAGCTTCGACGGTTTCGCCCGGGCGACGCTGGCGCTGGCCGAGGCGCTGCAGGCGGACGGCGTCAAGCCGGGCGACCGGGTGGCGATCGCCATGCGCAACCTGCCGGAGTGGCCGGTCGCCTATTTCGCCACGGTGCTGGTCGGCGGGATCGCGGTGCCGCTGAACGCCTGGTGGACGGGGGCGGAGCTTCAATACGGCCTGCGCGACAGCGGGGCGTCGGTGCTGCTGGCCGACGCGGAGCGGTTCGAGCGGGTGGGGGGGCGCCTGGGCGACTGCCCGGAGCTGCGCACGACCTGGGTGAGCCGATCCGGCGGAGCGGCGGCGGGCGCGCGGCGGCTGGAGGCGGTGATCGGCGCGGTCGGCGACTGGGCGGTGGTGGACGAGCGGCCGATGCCGAAGGTGGAGCTGACGCCGGAGACCGATACGGCGATCTTCTACACCTCAGGCACCACGGGCCGGCCCAAGGGGGCGCTGGGCACCCATCGCAACGCGGTGGGCAGCCTGGTGGCGGGGATGTTCTCGCTGGCCCGCGCCTACGTGCGGCGCGGCGAGACGCCGCCGACGCCGGACCCGGGTGGGCCGCAGAAGGCGATCCTGCTGTCTATCCCGCTGTTCCACACCACCGGCTGCAACGTGGGCCTGATGCAGGCGGTCGCGGGCGGGGCCAAGCTGGTGATGCAGCGCCGCTTCGACGCGGAGGACGCCTTCCGCTTGATCGAGCGGGAACGGATCACCAACGCCGGCGGGGTGCCGGCGGTGGCGGTGCAGCTGCTGGAGCATCCGGCGCGCGGGCGGTTCGACCTCTCGTCGCTGGAGGGGATCAGCTACGGCGGGGCCCCGGCGCCGCCGGCGCTGGTGCGGCGTCTGCGGGAGGCGTTCCCGGACGCCCTGCCGGGCAGCGGCTGGGGGATGACCGAGACCAGCGCCACCCACACCCACCACATGGGCGAGGACTACGTGAACCGGCCCGACAGCTGCGGCCCGGTGACGCCGGTGAGCGCGCTGAAGGTGGTGGGGCCGGACGGCGCGGAGCTGCCGACCGGCGAGGTGGGCGAGCTCATGGCCTATGGACCCAACATCGTGCGCGGCTACTGGAACAATCCGGAGGCGACCGCGGAGACCTTCGTCGACGGCTGGGTGCGGACCGGGGACCTGGGGCGGCTCGACGAGGAGGGGTTCTGCTTAATCGTCGACCGGGCCAAGGACGTGATCATCCGCGGCGGCGAGAACATCGCGTCCGTCGAGGTGGAGACCGCGCTCTACGAACACCCGGCGGTGATCGACGCGGCGGTGGTGGCCCGCGCCCATCCGGTGCTGGGCGAGGAGCCGGTGGCGGTGGTGACCCTGCGGCGCGGCGAGACGGTGGGCGAGGACGCGCTGCGCGACCACGTCCGCGCCCGGCTGGCGGGGTTCAAGGTTCCGGCGGCGATCCGCTTCCGGCCCGAGGCCCTGCCGCGCAACGCCAGCGGCAAGATCCTGAAATCCGAACTCAAGAAGCTGTTTGTGGAGCCTGCGTCGTGAACCTCGACTTCTCCCCTGAAGATCTCGCTTTCCGCGACGAGGTCCGGGCCTTCATCGCCGACAACTATCCGCCCGAGCTGGCCGGCAAGGCCGAGGAGGGGCGGGAGATCGGCCGCGAGGACTTCCTGAAGTGGCACCGCATCCTGGCCGAGCGCGGCGGCTGGTCGGCGCCGGGCTGGCCGGTGGACTACGGCGGGGCGGGGTTCACGCCGGTGCAGCGGTATCTGTTCGGCGAGGAGATGGCGCGCGCCGACACCATCCCGGTGCTGCCGTTCGGCATCAACATGGTCGGGCCGGTGATCTACACCTTCGGCACGCCCGAGCAGAAGGCGCGCTGGCTGCCGCCGACGCTGAACGGCGAGATCTTCTGGTGCCAGGGCTATTCGGAGCCGGGCGCGGGGTCGGACCTGGCCTCGCTGAAGTGCAAGGCGGTGCGGGACGGGGAAGACTACGTGGTGAACGGGCAGAAGACCTGGACCACGCTGGCGCAGCACGCCGACTGGATATTCTGTCTGGTGCGCACCGATCCCGACGCCAAGGCGCAGGAGGGGATCAGCTTCCTCCTGATCGACATGAGGACGCCGGGGATCACCGTGCGCCCGATCATCACGCTGGGCGGCGAGCACGAGGTCAACGAGGTGTGGTTCGAGGACGTGCGGGTTCCCGTCGCCAACCGCATCCATGAGGAGAACAAGGGCTGGACCTGCGCCAAGTTCCTGCTGGCGCACGAGCGCACCGGCATCGCCGGGGTGGCGCGGTCCAAGCGCGGCGTGGAGAAGCTCAAGCGCATCGCCGACACCGAGGTGAGCCTCGGCGCGCCGCTGTCGAGCGACCCGATTTTCGTGCGCAAGATGGCGGAGCTGGAGATCGACCTGCTGGCGCTGGAATACACCGAGCTGCGCACGCTGGCGCGGGAGAGTTCGGGCGAGGGGCCGGGTCCGGAATCCTCGCTGCTGAAGATCAAGGGCACCGAGATCCAGCAGCGGATCACCGAACTGGCGATGGAGGCGGTGGGGCCCTACGCTCAAGCGAACTTCCGCAGCCTCGGCGGAGACAACCAGCCGCCGGTGGGCCCCGACTACGCCGCCCGGGTGGGGCCGACCTATTTCAACATGCGCAAGACCTCGATCTACGGCGGGTCCAACGAGATCCAGCGCAACATCATCGCCAAGCTCGTGCTCGGGCTCTGAAGGATACGCCAGCGTGGATTTCGCCTTTTCCGAAGACCAGGGCCTGCTGCGGGATTCGCTCGCGGCCTACCTGAGCGACCGCTACGACTTCGACAGCAGGCGGAAGGCCGCGGCCCAGGCGCCGGGCTGGCGGCCGGGGGTGTGGAAGGCCTTCGCCGAGGAGCTCGGCATCCTGGGCGCGCCGTTCCCCGAGGCGCTCGGCGGCCTGGGCGGCGGGGCGGAAGCCAACATGATCGTCATGGAGGCGCTGGGGGAGCACCTGGTGCTGGAGCCGTATCTGGAGACGGTGGTGCTCTCGGGCGGACTGCTCGAGCGGATCGGCGGCGAGGCGGCCGAGACGCTGATCGGTCAGATCGTCTCCGGCGAGGCCGTGGTCGTGCTGGCCTACGCCGAGCCTAGCAGCCGCTACGACCTGGACGCCGTCCACACCGCCGCGTGGCGGGAGGAGGACGGCTGGCGGCTGGACGGGCACAAGGCGGTGGTCGCCGCGGCGCCGTGGGCCACGCACCTGCTGGTCACCGCGCGGGCCGAGGGCGAGGGCGGCGAGTTCCACGGCGAGTCGCTGTTCCTGGTGGCGGCGAACGGCGAGGGCGTGAGCCTGCGCGACTACGCCACCATGGACGGGCGCCGCGCCGCGGAGGTCACGCTGGAGGACGCCCCGGCCACGTTGCTGGGCGAAGAGGGCGGGGCGCTGCCGCACCTGGAGGCGGCGGTGGACGCGGCCACGGCGGCGGCCTGCGCCGAGGCGGTGGGGCTGATGCGGAGGATGCACCGCGAGACCGTGGAGTATGCGCGACAGCGGCGGCAGTTCGGCCGGGCCATCGGCGAGTTCCAGGTGATCCAGCACCGGCTGGTGGACATGTTCATGGCCGTGGAGCAGGCGGTGTCGATGACCTACCTGGCCACCCTGTCGCTGGGCGAGGAACCGGCGGCGCGGGCGCGGGCGGTGTCGGCGGCCAAGGCGCGGGTCGGCAAGTCGATCCGCGAGGTCGGCCAGGGCGCGGTGCAGATTCACGGCGGCATCGGCATGACCGACGAACTGGCGCTGGGCTGGCGGTTCAAGCGGGCCACGGCGATCGAACAGCTGTTCGGCGACACCGAATACCATCTGCGCCGCTTCGAGCGGTCGGGCGCCGGCGTGCCGGAGCCCGGGGCGGCGGCTGCTGCGGCGTCCGCCCCCACGGCGGCGGCGGCCCCGACCGCGGCGACGCCATGACCGACGCCGCGGCCCCCGCGCCGCCGACGACGCCGCCCGCCGCCGGCAGGGTCGCGGCCTCGGCGTCCATGTGGCTGCTGCTGGCGATCTACACCTTCAACTTCCTCGACCGGCAGGTGGTGAACATCCTGGCCGAGCCGATCAAGCGCGACCTGGGCCTGAGCGACGCCCAGCTGGGGATGCTGACGGGGCTGACCTTCGCACTGTTCTACACGGTGCTGGGGCTGCCCATCGCGCGGCTGGCCGAGCGGGCCGACCGGGTGAAGATCATCAGCGGGGCGGTGGCGCTGTGGAGCCTGTTCACCGTGGCCTGCGGCTTCGCGGCCAACTTCCCGCAGCTGCTGCTGGCGCGGATCGGCGTGGGCGTGGGCGAGGCGGGCTGTTCGCCGCCGGCGCATTCGCTGATCAGCGACTACGCGCCGCGGGAGAGCCGGGCGTCGGCCCTGGCCTTCTATTCGCTGGGCATCCCGCTCGGCTCGCTGCTCGGGATGGCGCTGGGCGGGCTGGTGGCCGACGCCTACGGCTGGCGGGCGGCGTTCCTGGTGGCCGGGGCGCCGGGGCTGCTGCTGGCGGTCGTCGCGCTCCTCGTGCTGAAGGAGCCGCGCCGCGCCCAGACGGCGGCGGCGACGGCCACGGCCGCGGCCGAGACGCCGCCGCTGCGCGAAGCCATGCGCGAGCTGTTCGGCAAGCCGTCGTTCTGGTTCGTGTCGGCGGGCGGGGGGCTGCTGGCCTTCGTCAGCTACGGCCACATCGCCTTCTACGGCTCGTTCTACTTCCGCAACCATCCGGCCGATCTGGCGCGGCTGGCGGAGGCGACCGGGCTGGGGCCGGCGGGATTGCTGGGCACCACGCTGGGGCTGCTGATCGGCACAGCCGGCGTGGCCGGCACCTGGTCGGGCGGGCGGACGGCCGACGCCTGGGCCCGGCGCGACCGGCGCGCCTACGCTCTGGTCCCGGCGATCTCGGCGGCCCTGGCTGTGCCGCTGGCCTGGGCGGCGTTCGTGGCGCCGGGCGTGGTGTCGTCGATGGCGCTGCTGGCGGGGGCGCTGTTCCTGCACGCGGTCTGGTACGGTCCGGTGTTCGCCAGCGTGCAGAGCCTGGTGCGGCCGCGCACGCGGGCGACGGCGGCGGCGGTGATGCTGTTCGTCATCAACCTGGTGGGGCTGGGCCTGGGCCCGCTGGCGGTGGGGAGCCTGAGCGACGCGCTGACCCCGTCGATGGGCGAGGGCGACGCCCTTCGCTGGGCGATGATCGCCACCGCGGGCGTCGGATTGATCGCCGCGGGGGTGCTTTGGGCCGGCGCGCGGCGGCTGTCGCGCGAGATGACCAGCTGAACGGCACGATGTCCGGGGCCGGACGTTGAGAGGCGGTCGCTTTCAGTGAGTGCCTCCAAATGAACCGTTTCGCCCTCGTCCTCGCCGCCGCCGCCATCGCCGCTCCAGCCGCCGCCCAGACACCTCGAACCGACCCCAGGCTGGAGCCGGCGTTCGGCGCCACCATCGTCTCCACCTATCCCGACGGCCGCACGGGGCGATTGTATCTGGAGCGGAACGGCGCCTGGCGGGGGACCGGCCGCAGCGGCCGGCCGTCGAGCGGCGTCTGGCGGGTGGACCGTAATCGGCTTTGCCTGCGCCAGCGCCGGCCGGTGGCGGTGCCGTTCAGCCACTGCACCGCCATCGTCGAAGGCGGCGTCGGCACGCGCTGGAGCGGCAAGGCGCCCACCGGCGAAAACATCCAGATCCAACTGGTGGCGGGACGCTGATCTCCCCGCCATAATCACCGGCGTCAGTCAGGGAGAGCAGGCCATGGCCAAGGGTCAGGTGAAGTCCAACAAGGAAACCCGCAAGCCGAAGAAGGAGCAGCCCAAGACCATCGCCGCGGCGCCCTCGCAGAAGGGCACGCCGCCGCGGCCGGGCTGACCGCAGACGGGAACCGGCGCCCGCCGCCGCAGCTTGTGGCGGGATGAAGCACTCCACCCGCGGCGGCATGTATCACGTTCGGCGCGGGCGCGGGCGGCCGCTGCTGCTGATCCACGGGCTGGGCGGAACCTGGCGGTCGTGGGTACCGGTGCTGGACGCGCTGGCCCGCGAGCGCGAGGTGATCGCGCTCGACCTGCCGGGCCACGGCGAGACGCCGATGATCGCCGACATCTCGGTCCCGCGCCTGGCGGACGCGGTGACGGCGTTCCTGGAGGCCAACGACCTGCGCGAGGTCGACATGGTCGGCAGTTCCATGGGCGCGCGGCTGGTGCTGGAACTGGCGAGGCGCGGCGTCGGCGGGCGGGTTGTGTCGCTGGACCCCGGCGGTTTCTGGCGCGGTTGGGAGACGGTGTTCTTCCACCGCAGCATCCAGGCCTCGATCAAGCTGGTGCGGGCGCTGCAGCCGGTGATGCCGCTGATCACCCACAGCGACATCGGCCGCACGGTGCTGTTCCCGCAGTTCTCGCCCCGGCCGTGGGATCTGCCGGCGGACACGGCGCTGGCGGAGATGCGCAGCTTTGCGGCGTCGCCGGCCTTCGATCCGCTGCTGGAGAGCCTGGTCAAGGGGGCGAGGCAGCAGGGCGCGCCGCGAGGGACGACCAAGGAGGTGGTCATCGGCTGGGGCCGGCAGGACCGCATCTGCCTGCCGCGCCAGGCGCGCCGGGCGGTGTGGCTGTTCCAGGACGCGAGCTTCAAGTGGTTCGACGACTGCGGCCACTTTCCGCACTGGGACCAGCCGCGGGAGACGGTGCGGCTGGTGCTGGACTGGACGGGGTAATGAGCCCGGCTGCGGGCGCGGTTGGCGCGGGACTGCGACGACTGAGGTCGGACGGTGAGGCCGGCGGGGCGTGGGCTCACCGCGGCGTCAGACGGAGGCGACCGGCTCGCGCCGCCGTTAGCACGCCCCCGCTGATCTGATTATGCAGCGCCGCTGGGATTTGGCCCCACTCGAAGACCCCGTCGTCGTTCACCTCCAGATCGAAGCCCGGCCAGACGAAAGCGTTGACCTCGTCGACGATCGCCCAAGTGCGCTGGGGCAACTGCAACGCGCGCCGGACCCCGACGGGAATCTCGACGGCGTTTCGGTCGGGATCGGGCCGCCGATGGGTGAGCGGGGCGACCACGACGTTCAGCTCACCGCCGACCGTTCGGCGAACCGCGGTGACGATGGCGCAGGGACGAGCGTAGCGGGCGGTGTCGCGCCCTCGCTCATGCTCGTGCCGCCACAGATAGCCGTAGTGGACGACCAAGCCCGGCTCAGGCGTCGGCAGGGGCATCGGGACGTCAGGTTTCGTCCATCAGCGCGTCCAGATGCGCATGCCGCGGATCCACTCGCGCCGACGCGACGGCTTCGAGCAGGTCGTCGGGAATCTCCCAGGCCCAGAGCGCCCGCGGCTCCCGCCGTTTGAGACGGAGGTAGTCGTCGTAGTCGGCCTTGGACATCAGCACTTCGGTCGCCCGACCGTGGTGGGTGACGGCGATGGGTTCCCGCTGCGCCGCCTGGCGGTAGCGGGAGAAGCGTTTGGCGAATTCCGTGGCGGTGATCTCTAGCATATCTGCATTTTACGGAATTTGCGAAGCCGATCAAGCGGGCAGTCGCGCCAGCACCTCCGCCGCAAATGTCGACAGAGTGTCGTCTCGGGCGCCCATGATGACGAGGCGGTCGCCGGGGCGGGCGAGCTGCAGCAGGCGGTCGCCGCAGGCGGGGCGGTCGGGGAGGGCCTCGGCTTGGCGGCCTCGGGCGGCGACGGCTTCGGCGAGGTCGGCGCTGCCGACGCTGCGGTCGACGGTGCCGCCGAAGTAGGCGGGTTCGGGCATCAGCAGGACGTCGTCCTGAGCCATGCGCTCGGCGAAGGTCTTGGCGAAGGCGTCCTTCATCAGGCGCAGGGGGCCGTAGCCGTGCGGCTGGAACATCAGCAGCAGCCGGCCGGGAAAGGCGTGCAGGGTGTCGAGCGTGGCGGCGAGCTTGTCGGGGTTGTGGGCGAAGTCGTCGATCACGGTGACGCCGCCGCGGGTTCCGACCGTCTCGAGACGGCGGCGGATGCCCTGGAAGGCGCCGAGGGCGGCGGCGGCTTCGTCGAGGGGGACGCCGACGGCGCGGGCGGCGGCCAGGGCGGCCAGGGCGTTGGCCACGTTGTGGCGGCCGGGGACGCGCAAGGCGACGCGGGCGGTCTCGGCCGAGGCGCGTTCGGCGACGGTGAAGGCCACGCCGTCGGGAGCGGGCTGGACTTCGCTCGCCAGCAGGTCGGCGGCGGGGTCGACGAGGCTGTAGGTGAGCAGGCGTCGCCCAGGAAAAACGCCTGGGTCTCCGCCTGTGCGGGGATGAGCGGATTCCGAAAGGGCGGCGGTCTCGGGGTTGTCGAGGTTCAGGACCGCGACCTCGGCCTTCTCCGCAAAGTCGGCGAACAGGGTGCGCAGCTCCTCCATCGACTTGTGGTCCAGCGCCACGTTGTTCACCACCGCCACCGTGGGGGCGTAGAGCGCGATGGAGCCGTCGCTTTCGTCGACCTCGCTGACGAACAGGGCGCCGCCGCCGATCAGGGCGCCGGCGTAGGGCTGGTCGGGAGTGACGAAGCTCTTCATCTCTGCGCCGTTCATCACCGTGGGCGCGCGGCCGCACGTGTGCAGGATCTGGGCGATCATGCCGGTGACGGTGGACTTGCCGCTGGTGCCGGCGACGCCGATGCGGGTGGTGGCGGCGTTGAACAGTTCGGCCAGGAGCTGGGCGCGGGTCAGGTGCGGGGCGCCGAGGCGGCGGGCGGCCTGCACGTCGGGGATGGTCTGCTCCACCGCGGTGGAGGTGACCAGGGTCTGCTCCGGCGAGGTCAGGCCGGAGCCGTCCTGCGGATGCAGCGCGAT
>Ga0136611_10002398_pt1 | contig 12996 bp, 10 predicted proteins | sample AntDrymUQ2232306_2_FD_106645 | JGI IMG/M metagenome (GOLD analysis project Ga0136611, IMG submission 106645) | Polar desert sand microbial communities from Dry Valleys, Antarctica - metaG UQ223 (23.06) | ecosystem: Environmental > Terrestrial > Soil > Desert | place: Antarctica: Dry Valley... | reverse complement strand
GACCGACCCGCCGACGACGACCGTCGTGGAGACGGTGCCGGAGACGGACCCGCCGCAGCAGTGGGACACGGACCCGTTCACGCTCGGCGTCGCGAGCGGCGACCCGGCCACCGGCTCGGTCATCCTGTGGACGCGCCTCGCGCTCGACCCTCTCGCCGGCGGCGGGATGCCGGCGGAGGAGGTCCAGGTCACGTGGGAGATGTCGCGCGCCGAGGACTTCGACGAGGTGGAGCACGAGGGTGTGGAAGTCGCAACCGCGGACTACGCGCATTCGGTGCACGCTCGCGCCGAGATGGAGGACGGCGACTGGTACTACCGCTTCTCCGCCGGCGGATGGACGAGCCCGGTCGGCGTGACGCGCGCTGCGCCTGCGGTCGGCACAGCAGTCGGCACCGTTCGCTTCGCGAGCGCCAGCTGCCAGAACTACCAGGCCGGCTACTACGTCTGCCACCGCGACCTCGCCGAGCAGAAGCCGGACTTCACGGTGTTCCTCGGCGACTACATCTACGAGGGCGGGGCGAGCGAGATCGGCGTCGACGAGAACGTCCGCACGCACGGGACTCCGGAGATCCGCACGCTCGAGGACTACCGGAACCGGTACGCGCTCTACAAGAGCGACCCCGACCTCCAGGCCGCACACGCCGCGTGCCCCTGGTTCGTCACGTGGGACGACCACGAGGTCGAGAACAACTACGCCGGCGTCGCGCCGCAGGACCTGGCGGAGGCGGCGACGTTCCTCGAGCGCCGGCAGATGGCGTACCAGGCGTGGTGGGAGCACCAGCCGGTGGCACTGGAGCCGCCGCAGGCGAACGGCGAGTACACGATCTACCGAGCATCCACGTGGGGCGACCTCGTCGGGCTCTCCGTGCTCGACAGTCGTCAGTACCGCAGCGACCAGGCGTGCGGCGACGTCACGCTGCGCACGGATCCTCCGTGCCCGGAGACGTTCGAGCCGGGGCGCTCGATGATCGGCGACGTCCAGGAGACGTGGCTGTTCGATCAGCTCGCGGCGCAGCAGACGGTGTGGCACACGATCGCGCAGCAGGTGGTCTTCGGCGACACGACGCTCAACGGCGCGGTCCTCAACTACGACCAGTGGGACGGGTACCCGGAGCAGCGCAACCGCATCGTGCAGAAGCTCGGCGAGAACGCGGTGCCGAACGTGGTCGTGCTCACGGGCGACATCCACTTCGCCGGCACCGGCACGATCCGCTCCGGCGACCGCGCGATGGGACCCGCCGTCGGCGTCGAGTTCGTCGCGACGTCGATCTCGTCCGGGGGCAACATCGACCCCGCACTGACCGAGGTGATCAGGGGCTTCCCCTTCGTGCTCGACGCCGAGCTCGAGCACCGCGGCTACATCCTCCACACCGTCACGCCCGACACATGGTTGGCGGAGTACCGCATGGCCGAGACGGTCAAGCAGCCGGAATCACCGATGTTCGTCCACGCGACCTACCGCGTCGGCGTCGGCACCAACACCGTCGACTTCGCCTGAGCGCCCGCGCGAGTCGACGGATCCGCGACTTCTGTCGTGTGGGAGCGGTGGACCGCCACCTGACGACACAAGTCGCCGCCGGACCTACGCCCGGTTGGCGCGGTACCAGTCGATGAGGGCGTTGGTCGAGCTGTCGTGCCGCGACGCGTCCTCGCTCGTGAGCTCAGGGGTGATCTTGTTCGCGAGCGCCTTGCCGAGCTCCACCCCCCACTGGTCGAAGCTGTTGACGCCCCACACGCAGCCCTGCACGAACACCACGTGCTCGTACAGCGCGATGAGCTGACCGAGCACAGAGGGCGTGAGCGCCGGCGCGAGGATCGTGGTGCTCGGCCGGTTGCCCGGAAACACCCGGTGCGGCTGCTGGTGCTCGGGCACGCCCTCGGCCTGCACCTCCTCGAGCGTCTTGCCGAACGCGAGCGCCTCGCCCTGCGCGAACAGGTTCGCCATCAACAGGTCGTGCTGCAGCACGAGATCGTGATTCGGTCGCGCGAAGCCGATGAAGTCGATCGGCACGAGTCGCGTGCCCTGGTGGAGCAGTTGGTAGAACGCGTGCTGGCCGTTCGTGCCCGGCTCGCCCCACACGATCGGCCCCGTCTCCGTCGTCACCGGCGAGCCGTCGAGCGTCACGCTCTTGCCGTTCGACTCCATGTCGAGCTGCTGCAGGTAGGCGGGGAACCTGCGCAGCTCGTGGGCGTACGGCAGCACCGCCTTGCTCTGCGCACCGAGGACGTTCGTGTACCAGATGCCGAGCGCGGCGATCACGATCGGACCGTTCTGCAACGGCGGCGCGTCGCGGAAGTGACGGTCCATCGCCGCGAAGCCGTCGAGGAACTGCCGGAACGCCGGCGGTCCGATCGCGATCATCAGCGACAGACCGATCGCGGAGTCGACGGAGTAGCGGCCGCCGACCCAGTCCCAGAACGCGAACATGTTCGCGGTGTCGATCCCGAAGGCGGCGACCGCCTCGGCGTTCGTGCTGACGGCGACGAAGTGGTGCCGCACCGCGTCCTCGCCGAGCGTCGCCGTCAGCCACGACCGCGCCTGCTGCGCGTTCGTGAGCGTCTCGATCGTCGTGAACGTCTTCGAGCTGACGACGATCAGCGTCGTCGCCGGGTCGAGGTCGGCGAGGTTCGAGGCGATGTCTGCGCCGTCGACGTTGCTCACGAACCGGCACGTCAGGTCCTCGCGACCGAACGCTCGCAGCGCGAGGTACGCCATCGCCGGGCCGAGGTCGCTCCCGCCGATCCCGATGTTGACGACGGTCTCGATCGCCGCACCCGTCGCACCGCGCCATGCACCGCCGCGCACCGACTCCGCGAACTCTCCCATCCGTCCCAGCACCTCGTGCACGTCCGGCACGACGTTGCGCCCGTCGACGACGAACCTCGCATCAGCGGGCGCACGCAGCGCTGGATGCAGCACCGCCCGCCGCTCGGTCACGTTGACGGCCTCGCCGGAGAACAGCGCCCGGCCGCGCTCGCGCATGGGGCTCGCCTCGACGACGGCACGGGCGGCGGCCATCACGGCGTCGTCGACGAGGTTCTTCGACCAGTCGATCATCAGGTCTTCTGCGGCGAGCGTGCAGCGCCGCGCACGATCGGGATCGGCGGCGAACAGCTCGCGCAGGTGCGGCGGTCGCGGCGTCGAGAGGAGCGCCTGCCACTGCGGCGTCGAGGTGATGTCCATCGCCGCCGACGCTACGCGAGCGCAGACGCCGTCAGAAAAGGTCGCGCCTCAGGTCACCTCCGGCGACAGCGCTGCGGCCGTCGCGACGACGAGCGTGTTCGTCCGGCGCACGCGCGACACAGGGAGCGACCGGTCACCGCGCAGCCATGCGTCCACCGCAGGGCGCTTGCTCCCCTCCGTCACGAGCATCAGCCGCATCCGCGCCGCGTTGACGACGCCGGGCGTGAGCGTCATCCGGCGCGTGCCCTGGTACTCGCCGCTGACGTCGACGGCCCGCTCCGAGTCGATCACCGGATCGCCCGGCACCCACGACGCCGTGTGGCCATCGTCGCCGATGCCGAGGTGAACGACGTCGAACGGCTCGACTGCGGCGACCGCCTTTGCGTAGCGCGCGCAGGCGGCACGGAGATCCGACACCGTGACCGGCATGAGGTGGATCCGACGCGAGGGGACGCCGGCCGGCGCGAGGAACCGCTCGGTGAGTTTGTTCGCGTTCCGCTGGTCGTCGCCGTCGGGAGCGATGCGCTCGTCGACCTGGAAGACGTCGATCCGGTCCCACGGCACGCCGGACGTCACGAGTGCGTCGAACATCGGCCCTGGCGTGCCGCCGCCGCTCACCGCGATCGAACCGCAGCCCCGCTCACGTACGGCGCGCTGCAGACGGCGGGCGATCAGCGACGCGGCGACCGCACACGCCTCGCCCGCGATCTGCTCGACATACGTCCTCATCCTCGGTGCCGGCGCAGGAAGTCGACGACCGCGTCCGTGAACGCGTCGTTGCGGTCGCCGGCGACCATGTGGTGCGCGTCGCCGACGTCCACGTACTCGGCGTGCGGGACCAGACGGAGGAACTCCTGCGCGCCGTCCTCGCTCAACACGTCGCTCATCTTCCCGCGCACGAGCAGCACGGGCATCGTCAGCCGCTCGACGTGCGCCGCGATCGCGCCGAAGTCGTCGCTCGAGCGCGGCCGGTCGTGCGACATGAACGCCGGGTCCCAATGCCAGCGGTAGCGACCGTCCTCACCGATGCGCAGGTTCCGTGCGAGGCCGCCGACGTTCGTCGGGCGCTGGCGGTGCGGCAGGTACTCGCCGATCGCGTCCGCGACCTCCTCGAGGCTCGCGAACCCCTCCGGCCGGCCCGTCATGAACGCGACGATGCGCTCCACGCCCGCTGCCTCGTTGCGATGCGCGATGTCGACGAGCACCACCGCACGGCTCGCCGGCAGCAACCCATTGGCGGCGCGCGTGCCCTCGGTCCACATCGCCGCGATCCCGCCCATGGACGCGCCGACGAGCGCGGGGCGGTGCAACATCTCGCACCACGCCTCGGTGTCGAACTGGAACATCGCGAACGAGTAAGTCGCCCTCCGGGTCCCACTCCGAGTCGCCGTGGCCCCGGAGGTCGGCGCTCACGGCGTAGAAGCCGTGCGACGCGAGCGTCTCCGCCGTCCCGCCCCACGAGTGCCGCGTCTGCCCGCCGCCGTGCAGCAGAAGCACCGCCGGCGCAGAGGAGTCGCCGTACGCGTCGGCAACGAGCTCGATCCCGTTCGCACTGCGACAGATCAGCCGCGCCGGCTCCGTCACGAATGTGGTGATCGGATCGCCGTCACCGTTCTCAGATGGTCGGCACTTCGACGTGGCGGCCGAAGACGCCGGCGAGCGTGCCCATGATCTCGCCGAGCGACGCGTACGCACTCGCAGCGTCGATGAGCGCCGGCATCAGATTGATCTCCGGATCGGCAGCCTCGGTCGACAGTCGCACGAGCGCCGCGTCGACCGATGCCTGGTCGCGGTCGTGACGAACGGTGTCGAGCCGCTTCAGCTGACGCGCCTCGTCCTCGTTCGTGATCTCGAGCAGATCCATCTGCGCGTCATCGTTGCCCTCCGTGAACCGGTTCACGCCGACGACGATGCGCTGCCCGGCGTTGAACCGGCGCTCGAGCTCGTACGCGGAGTCGGCGATGCGGCCCTGGAACCAGTTCTCCTCGATCCCGCGGATGCAACCCTCGAGGATCGACCCCGAGCCGAGCTCGTCGAGGTGTGCGAACAGCTCCTCCGCCCGCTGCTCCATCTCGTCGGTCAGCGACTCGACGAACCACGAGCCGCCGAGCGGATCGGCGACGTTGACGACGTTCGTCTCGTACGCGATCACCTGCTGCGTCCGCAGCGCGATGCGCGCCGCCTTCTCGGTCGGCAGCGCCATCGCCTCGTCCATCGAGTTCGTGTGCAGCGACTGGGTCCCGCCCAGCACACCGGCGAGTGCCTCGATCGCGGTGCGGACGATGTTGACCTCCGGTTGCTGCGCCGTCAGCGACACCCCCGCCGTTTGGGTGTGGAAGCGCAGCTGCAACGACCGCTCCAGCTGCGCGCCGTACCGGTCGCGCATCCACCGGGCCCAGATCCTGCGCGCGGCCCGATACTTCGCGATCTCCTCGAAGAAGTCGATGTGCGCGTTGAAGAAGAACGACAGCCGCGGCGCGAACGAGTCGATCGGCAACCCGGCCTGCAACGCCAGTTCGACGTAGGCGAACCCGTTCGCCAGCGTGAACGCGAGCTCCTCCGCCGCCGTCGAACCCGCCTCGCGAATGTGGTAGCCGGAGATCGACACGCTGTGCCACCGCGGCATCTCCGTCGCGGTGAACAGGATCGTGTCGCGCACCAGCCGCATCGACTGGCGCGGGGGGAAGACGAACTCCTTCTGCGCCTGGTACTCCTTCAAGATGTCGTTCTGCAGCGTCCCACCGAGTCGCCCGCGGTGGATGCCCGCCTTCTCCGCCTGCGCGATGAACATCGCGAAGATCGCGGCCGCCGGCGAGTTGATCGTCATCGACGTCGTGATCGCGCCGAGATCGATTCCGGAGTAGAGGTCCTCCATGTCCGCGAGCGTGTCGATCGCGACGCCGCAACGGCCGACCTCACCGAGCGACATCGGGTCGTCGGAGTCGAGTCCCAGCAACGTCGGCATGTCGAACGCCGTCGACAGGCCGTCGCCGCCGGATCGGATGATCTCCTTGAACCTCCAGTTCGTGTCGTCCGCAGTGCCGAATCCGGCGAACATTCGCATCGTCCACAGCTTCGACCGGTACCCGGCCGCGTACGGCCCCCGCGTGTACGGATACGTCCCCGGGTACTCGCCGGAACCGTCCGCCGCCCCGTACACCGGCTCCACCGGCACACCGGACATCGTCGACCACTCGCCCTCGCGCAGCCGGCTCGATCCGAATGCCTGCTCCCACACATCCCGTGGCGTCGTCATCGACTCCGTACTCTACGAAGCCATGGCGGAACGGTTCGACTCGCAGCGCGGCGCGGACGCCGACGCCGACGCCGACGACGAACTGCGCCGCGGCGCGATCGTCGGCCTCAGCGTCTACGTGATCTGGGGCCTGCTCACGCTGTACTGGAAGCTGCTCCGCGACTTCGACCCGATCGAGCTGATCGGTTGGCGCGTCATCAGCTCGAGCGCCGTGATGGCGCTGATCGTCACCGCGACCGGGCGGTGGGGTCACCTCCGCGTGCTCCTCGCGGATCGTGCGCTGCTGCTGCGTGTCGCCGGCGCAGCGGTCCTGCTCACCGTCAACTGGACGTCGTACGTGTGGGCGGTCGTGCACGACCAGGTCATCCAGACGGCGCTCGGCTACTTCATGGCGCCGCTCGGCACGATCCTCATCGGCGTCGTCGTGTTCAAGGAGCAGTTGCGTGCCGCGCAGCGGGTCGCCATCGTGCTCGCCCTGATCGCGCTCGTGATCCTCACCGCGTCGTTCGGCAAGGTGCCGTGGCTCGCGCTCGCGATCGCCCTCAGCTGGAGCGTCTACGGCTGGATGAAGAAGCGAGTGCCGCTCACCCCGCTCGAGAGCATGTCGGCGGAGTCGCTGCTGCTGGTCCTGCCGGCGATCCTCGTCGTCGTCGTGCTGTCATCGAACGCCGACAGCGTCGCGTCCTCCGCGAGCTGGAGCGAGGTGGTGTTCGTCGCGCTCACCGGCATCGCCACTGCGGTCCCGCTGATGATGTTCGCGTGGTCGGCGCAACGTGTTCCGCTCACGCTGCTCGGGCCGATGCAGTACTCGGTGCCGACGATCAACTTCCTCCTCGGGTGGCTGCTCTACGACGAGTCGATGCCGCCGTCACGGCTCGCCGGGTTCGCGCTGGTGTGGGTCGGGCTGCTGCTCGTCACCGTCGACACGCTGCGCCGACCCCGCACCAGCGCGGATCACGTGGACGATCCCGTGCCCGTGTGATCCACCAGGGGAGCGCGTGCGATGCCGACTGTCCGGGGAGAGCGGCCACTATGCTCGCCGCGCACGTGAACACACGAACAAGGGGAGAGTTGGAATGAAGCGAATCATGCTGGCGGTCGTTGCCGCTGCAGGTCTGGTCGTCGGGTGCTCGGCGGACTCGACCGATTTCAAGGAGCAGGCCGAGAAGGACCTGAAGGACGAGCTCGAGAAGGCGGGCGTCGAGGACCCCGAGGTCTCGTGCCAGAAGCCGGCCAACACCGACAAGGGCACGCAGTTCACCTGTGACGCCCCGGGCCTCGACGGCAACCCGACGACCTACGCCTTCGAGATCATCGACGACAAGACGTACGGCCCCGCCGGCGCGGTCGACGTTCCCGTCGAGGGAACGGTCGAGAGCGACGTCGAGAACGAGATCGAGGACGAGACCGAGAGCTAGACCGACTCTTCCGATCGACCGGTTCCGGCCGGCCGAATCGAAGGGACGACGGCCGTCGCGGCGCTGCCGCGGCGGCCTCTTCCGTTTTCGACGCGGAGCCTCGCGACTGCTCCCGCGATCACAACCGGCCACCGATGGTGCATCCTTTGACGGGACCATGATGAAGCTGCGACGGAATCTTCTCAACTCGGGCGGCATCACGGTCGATACCGTCTGTGGGCCGCAGGGGTCGGAGAGGCGTTGATGGGCAGTTCCGAGACGATCGACATCAAGAGCGACGCATTCGCCCGCCGCCTGGCGAACCTCCTCCGCGACCGTCGTGAGACGAGTGGCGCGACGGTGCGCGAGCTCGCGAAGGCGAGCGACCGGGCGTTCAACCCGAAGTTCCTGCGCGCCGTCGAGGACGTCCGCGCCGAGCTCGACGAGCAGACGGTCTGCGAGCTCGCGGCGCTCTACGGTGCGGAGCTCGCCGACATCCTCCCGAGCCGCCTGCCGCTGCGCATCGAGACCGCCGGCTCCTCGACGACCGGCGGGGTCATCTCGACGAGCGGGATCAGCGCCGAGTTCGACCCCCGCAGTCGCGACTCGCTGCTGACGAGCTACCTGTTCCTCGTCCGCCAGCTGCGTGCGCAGGAGCGCGAGCCGATCATCGACCTGCGCCGCGAGGATGTCGAGGTGATCGCGGAGTACCTCCACGAGCCGGGGCCGACGGTGCTCGAGCGCCTGTCGACGCTGATGGGCGCCACGCAGCTCCAGCGGCGGGCGATGGCCGGCATGTTCATCGCCGGCGCGATCGTGATCGGCCTCGCCGGATCCGGTGTCGCCGCCTTCACCGACAACTTCCCGGGCTCGGGCGGCTCCGGTGCAACTGCGGACACCGCCGCCACGGTCAGCGTCACGACGGTCGCGGTCGGCCTGCGCGAAGGCCTCGTGGTGTCCACCGACACCGATGAGCGTCCGTCCCGTGACGACGTGGCCATCGACAGCGATCCCGCCGTCGACGGTGATGCTGCTGCTGCGACCGATGCCGATGCCGATGTGGACCCGCCGGTGCGGCCGTTCGGCGAGCCGTTCGACGGGTTCCCGCGTGCGTTCCCTCCCGTCACCACCGCCGTCGCCGTGACCGTGCTTGCGACGCCCGTGCGGCCGTCGCCGCCGGCGACGACGGCCGCCAACACCTCGAACGGCGCTGAGCAGCCGCCGGTCGGCACCACGAACACCGGCGGCGGGAGCGGCGACGGCGACGTTGCAACCGACACGCCGCCCCCGCCCCCCGCGCCGGATGTGGCCGTCGGCGAACCGCCGGTCGCCACCGATCCGCCCGAGACGGTCCCCGACGTGATCATTCCGGACCTCCCCTTCGACCCGCCGGCGACGGCCCCTCCGGCGACCGATGCTCCCGCGACGACCGAGGCTCCCCCGACAACTGCGGCTCCTGCGACGACGGAGGCTCCGGCCGAGACCGTCGCTCCTCCGACGAACCCGCCGGACACGACGGAGCAGGTCGCGACAGGTCAACCTCCGGTCCCTCCGGGCTGAGCCGCGAGCCACCGCCCGACGAGACGCCGTAGCGTCGTCCCGGTGGAAGTACCGACCGCAGACCTCGTCGACACCACCACCGACGCGCCCGACGACGTCGACGACGTCGACGACAGCGTCGTCCTGCCGTGGTGGCGGAACCCGTTCAACATCGTCGCCATCGCGATCGCGCTGGCCGCCCTGGGCGCGGGACGATCGGCTACGTGATCGGCAACAGAGCGAAGAGGTCGACGAGATCGCACGATTGCTCCAGCGTGCAGAGGGAGCCGCCTGAACGTTGCTCTAGGCTCCCGCCCCGTGAACCCCCGCCGTCGACTCCTCCTCCTCGGCGGGGCCTTCGTCGTGATCGCCGCGTGCGCAGAGACCGATCAGGGCGTGACTGCTGGGCGTTCGGAGGAGATCGTCGCCGAGACCGTGCCCGACACGGACGTGGAGACGACGATCGTCGTGACGCAGCCACCCGTCACCGTCGCGCCGACGGAGCCGCTCGACACCGACCCGATCGACACGCAGCCCGTCGACACGAGTGCAGCGAGCACCGAACCGCCGGCGACGGATCCGCTCGAGCCGCCGGAGGACACGACCCCACCACCGGACCCGGGCCAGCAGCTGATCGACTTCGGTGACAACAAGGCACCGCGCTCGTACGACAACTTCTTGACGGCTGCGGTGATCGACGTGACGCAGTACTGGGCGGAGCAGTTCCCGGCGATCTACGACGGCGAGGAGTTCGTCCCCGTCGCGTCGATCCACGCGCACTACCCGGACCGCACCGAGCTTCCCGAGATCGAGTGCGTCGGCGAGATCGAGTACGAGGCTGCGGAGCAGAACGCGTTCTACCAGGCATGCGGGGACGTCGAGACGGGGCTGACCACGATCGAGGGCGACATCATCGTCTACGACGACGAGATCCTCTTCCCGGCGCTCGCGGAGTCGCTCGGCGACGCTGCACTCGGCGTCGTCTTCGCACACGAGTACGGCCACGCGATCAGCGCTCGCGCCGGCGAGTTCGACCGCGACCCGCCGCTGCCGACCGTCGACACGGAGCAGCAGGCGGACTGCTTCGCCGGGGCATGGGCCGCTCACGTCGCCCGCGGCGAGAGCGAGCTGCTCCCGGCGTTCGGTGACGAGGAGGTCAAGGCGGGCCTCGCGGCGATGATCGAGGTGCGCGACCCGGTCGGTTCCGACGTGTTCGACCCGCGTGGCCACGGCACCGCGTTCGACCGCGTGGGTGCATTCCAGGAGGGCTTCCTCCGCGGCACCGAGCGGTGCCGTGACTTCACCCGCGGCGAACCGAACCGGCGCGTCGACCTCGTGTTCACGTCGGCCGACCTCGACACCCAGGGGAACCTGGCGTACGACCGGATCCTCGAGCTGCTGCCGCCGTCGCTCGACATCTTCTGGGCCCCGACGCTCGAGAACGCGGCTGTTCCGTTCACGCCGCCGACGCTGGAGAAGTTCCCGACCGACGGCCCGTACCCGGAGTGCCGCGACCTCACCGGTGCGGAGCTCAAGAACCGCGTGGTGTTCTGCCCGGAGAGCAACACCATCGCCTACGACGACGACTTCGTCCGCGACCTCCACCGCCGCTTCGGCGACCTCTCCTTCGGCTATCCGATCGCCAGCGCGTACAGCGACGCCGTGCAGTCGGCCCTCGGCTTCGGGTTCACCGGCGAGCCGCAGTCACTGCTCAGCGACTGCCTCGTCGGCGTGTGGCTGTTCGACATCGCGCCGGTCTCCGGGTCGAACCCGCCGGAGAAGAAGAACCCTGACCAGAACATCCTCCTGTCGGCGGGCGACCTCGACGAGGTCGTGCTGACCGCGGTCCTGCTCGGTGATCCCGCGACGGAGACGAACGTCGTCGGGACTGCGTTCGAGAAGATCGACGCGTTCCGCGCCGGTGTGCTCGACGGGCTGCCCGGCTGCCAAGAGCGGCTCGGGTGATCTGCCGCACAGAGAGATCTCGCGTCCTCACCACGGCAGCGATCGCGGTCGCGCTCGCGCTCGCCACGTCGTGCGGATCGGACAAGGACTCCGACTCGGGCACCCTCGGCACCATCGACGGCAGCTCCGAGACATCCGACGACGAGGGCGGCGACGAGGGCGGCGACGACACGGTCGGCAACGGATCGAACCTCCAGGGCGCCATCATCGACTTCGGCGAGGGCAAGACGGAGCAGTCGTACGACGAGCTGCTCGACTCAGCGTTCGTCGACATCACGCAGTTCTGGGCGGACCAGTTCCCGGCGGTGTACGGAGAGGACTTCGAGCCGGTGTCGGGCATCTACGCCCACTACCCCGAGCGCGAGGACCTGCCGCCGGCGTGCGACGGGCCGGTGCCCTACTCGGAGGTGGAGGGCAACGCGTTCTTCACGTCGTGCGGCGACATCATCGTCTACGACGACGCGGCACTGCTCCCCGGCCTCGTCGACAAGCTCGGCGTCGCAGCCGTCGCAGTCGTGGCCGCACACGAGTACGGCCATGCGATCCAGCAGCGCGCAGGGGTCTTCAACCTCGGACTTCCGACCGTCGACATCGAGCAGCAGGCCGACTGCTTCGCCGGCGCGTGGACTGCGCACGTTGCTCGCGGCGAGAGCGAGCAGCTCGCGTTCGGCGACGAGGACGTGAAGTCGGGGCTCGTCGCGATGATCGAGATCCGCGACACCCCCGGGTCCGATGTGTTCGATCCTGCCGGTCACGGCACCGCGTTCGACCGTGTCGGCGCGTTCCAGGAGGGGTTCATCGAGGGCGTCGAACGGTGCAGCCGGTTCATCGAGGAGCCGAACCCGCGCGTCGACCTCGTGTTCAGCCCGGACGAGCTCGAGACGAGCGGCAACCTCCTGTTCGGGGACGCGGTCTCGCTGCTCCCGCCATCGCTCGACACCTTCTGGGTGCCGGTGCTCGAGCAGAACGGAACCGAGTTCACGCCGCCGACGCTCGAGGGATACCCGACCGACGGCCCGTACCCGGAGTGCGACGGGCGCGCCGAGGAGGAGATGAAGGGCCACGCTGTCTTCTGCGCCGACACCAACACCGTCGCAATCGACGAGCAGTTCGCCGGGAACCTCTACAACCAGCTCGGCGACCTGTCGTTCGGCTACCCGATCGCAGCGGCGTACGGCGACGCCGTGCAGACTGCGCTCGGGACCGGCCTCGAGGGCGAGCCACGCGTGCTGCTCAACGACTGCCTCGTCGGCGCGTGGCTCGTCGACATCGTCCCGATCCCGGGAACCGAAGAAGCGTCCAACCCGGAACAGAAGATCGTGCTGTCGGCCGGCGACCTCGACGAAGTCGTCGTGACCGCGGTGATCCTCGGCGACGACGCGTCGAACACCGACGTCAACGGCACCGCGTTCGAGAAGATCGACGCGTTCCGCTCGGGCGTGCTCGGCGGCCTCCCGGCGTGCGAGAGCCGCCTCCGCTGATCTTGGAGGCAGGGCCAGGGGCAGACGATCAGGAGAACCTGCCGACGCCGCCGACGCTCGCTGCGCTCGACATGGGGACGAACAGCTTCCACCTCGTGGTCGCGCGCATCCGTGGCGACGGGTACTCGATCGTCACGCGGGAGAAGCAGACGATCCGGCTCGGCCACGGCGGCG
>Ga0136611_10002397_pt1 | contig 12997 bp, 7 predicted proteins | sample AntDrymUQ2232306_2_FD_106645 | JGI IMG/M metagenome (GOLD analysis project Ga0136611, IMG submission 106645) | Polar desert sand microbial communities from Dry Valleys, Antarctica - metaG UQ223 (23.06) | ecosystem: Environmental > Terrestrial > Soil > Desert | place: Antarctica: Dry Valley... | reverse complement strand
GGCGAAAGGTCTCATACTGGTATATAAGCCAGCACCAGATGGTGATGAAGACGTCGAAAAATCAAACCGTCGCTTGAATCCTGTGTTTTACGCTAATGTCGACAATGATCACTTACGAGAGGTTGTTGCCAATCTTGTCGAAAATGCTATCAAATACACGAAGCAGGGCACCGTTTCTGTAGATATTACCGGCGACGACAAGCAAGTAGAGATACGCATCGCCGATACAGGTATTGGTATTCCTGCTGAAGATATATCCCACCTGTTTCAAAAATTCTACCGTGTAGATAACACTGACACGCGCGAGATAGGCGGAACCGGACTCGGGCTTTACCTAAGTCGACGCCTCGTAGAAACGATGGAAGGACGCGTATGGGCAGAAAGTCAGCGAGGGCAAGGGAGTACGTTCATTGTTTCTATACCACGCATCAGCCACCAAGAAGCGATGGAGATCATAGAAACGCTGCAGGACGAGAGCTCTACACAACCGGCAGTAGGACAAGCCGTCAGCGAACAGCCGTCTCAAGCGCCCCTTCAAGTGGCACCTCCCAGTGTACCGAGCAGCGTAGTATCTATGGGTCCTATTATGAATGCAGAGGCCACTCAACCTACACCCAGCCCACAAAGTGTCCCCATAGCCGCGGAACAGTACGTACAGGCTCCCTATAGTCCTCCAGAGAGTCCTACTCTTTCTGCAATAGAACAGAATCCAGGACGCTACTTAAGTCGCACGACCCCTATTAATGTACCGCAAAGGGATTCCATAGTTCCCCCGGAAAGTCAAAATAAAGCGTAAGAAGTATGGTATTTTAAGAGTAGCTTAGCTACAATAGGTGATAACATGACCAAAATATTACTAGTCGAAGATGACAAAAGCCTCAGAGAAATTTATGGAGTTCGTTTACTCGCAGAGGGCTACGATATCGTCTCTGCTGGTGACGGCGAGGAAGCCCTTGCAATGGCGATCAAAGAGCGTCCTCATTTAATTGTTAGCGATGTCATGATGCCAAAAATTAGCGGTTTTGATATGCTTGATATCCTCCGTTCTACGACAGAAACAAAAGACATTAAAGTGATTATGATGACCGCACTGAGCAGTGAAGATCAACGTCAGCGCGGTGAAGCGCTTGGCGCCGACCGTTATTTAGTAAAATCTCAGGTAGGTATTGAGGATGTCGTAAGAACAGTTCATGATGTTCTTGGCGACGCGCCAATAGCTGGGGCGGGGGGTAACGTTTTTATGCAGCCTGCCGCACCCCGTGCCTCAACTCCTGTTCCGCCACGCCCAACTAATCCCATGCCAGTAGCTCCAACCCAACCCACTCAGGCACCTTTTCCTGTTGCACCAACACTTGCTCCGCCTGCGGCACCACTACAACCGCAACCACCAGTGCCTTCTCGACTGCCGGTTGAACCACTGCAGCCAGCTGCCACTCCCACTCTTCAAGCAACACCCACTTCCGTCCAAAATGGTGCTACCAGTAACTTACCGCAGCCAACCGCACCGTTTTCAACAAATCGTCCTGGCAACTTAGGTGACAGGATAATCCACCCGGTTGAGCAAACAACCGAAAAACGTGATTTCAGTAATCTTCTAGCACAGGAACTAGGCTCTGTGGCACCTACTGCTCCAGCACCTGCACCTGAATTACAGCCACAACAGCCATCCCCTATGACTACGCCGAAAATAGAGCTGAACTTCGAAGAGACTCCTCTTCAGCAAACTACACCTACTATTCAACCTCCACAGCAGTAACCGCTTTTTTACTGTACAATACTGCTATGGAAGAAAAGAGCTCTACAGAGGGCGATCGACTTAATAAATACTTGGCTTTGCGACTGGGCATTTCTCGTCGCGAAGCCGATCTTTATATTGAAAAAAAACGCGTAGTCATAAATGGTGAGGTTGCTACACTTGGCGCTAGAGTACTACCAGACGATAGCGTTACGGTAGATAATCAGCCTGTCGGTGAAGTGGCATTTGAGTATATGGCTCTCAATAAACCAAAAGGGTACGTGTCGTCACGTCACTCTCAAGGAGACGTCCCTACGCTATACACGCTGCTGCCGAATAATTATCATACGCTCAAACCGGTCGGGCGCCTTGATAAAGATAGTTCAGGGCTAATCCTACTGACAAATGACGGCGATTTTGCATACCACATGACCCATCCTAAATTTTATAAGACGAAAATATATAAGGTGAGGTTATCTCGCGACCTTGAACCATTGCATCAGCAAATGATTAGCGATTATGGGGTGCAACTAGAAGATGGACCAAGCAAATTAAGCCTTGAACGACTATCTGAAAACGATCGAAAAGAGTGGACAGTAACCATGCATGAGGGGCGCAATCGTCAGATTCGCCGTACCTTTGCATCACTTGGCTACACCGTAATAAAGCTTCATCGCACTAATTTTGGGGATTATGCGCTCGGTGATATCAAGCTAGGTGAGTACAGAACCATAAAAATATCATAGGTGATATGTAAAAGCATTAGCAGTGGCCATATCTGTCCACCTCTGGTATAATAGGTTAAGTTTATGGCATCATCACTCCCTAGTGTCGCAATCATAGGCCAAACCAATGTTGGCAAGAGCTCCCTGTTTAATCGCATGGTGCATGCTCAGCAGGCAATTGTAGCACGGGAAGCAGGCACAACGCGCGATAGCGTAGTAGGGAAGGTTGAAGCCGGCAACCATTCATTCTGGCTTGTTGATACAGCTGGCTTAAAAGACCCGAACGATGAGTTTGAGGCAACAATTCAGGAACAAATTGGAGAAGCGGTTGATCTCGCGGAAGTTATACTTGTTACCCTAGATAGCACCCAGTATCCCAGCGACGAGGACCGTACCATCGCTAAGAAGGCTCTCAAGTCGAAAAAGACCGTTATTTTAGTGCTCAACAAAACCGACTTAAAAGGTAGCTTGCCCGATGACGAATTTCGACGCCTCGGTGTCAAAATTATCATGCGTACCAGTGCCGAACATAACACTGGTATTAGTGAACTGCTCGATGAAATTACATTCCATATTCCCGAAGCACATGAAGAAGAACCAGATGAAATCCTTCGCATTGCGCTTATAGGGCGACCAAATGCTGGTAAATCTAGCTTATTTAATGTACTCGCTGGTAAGCAGCAGGCGATAGTAGGGAACCTTGCAGGGACGACTAGGGACATCAATAGAGTACCAGTACGGTTTGAAGGTCGAGACCTCGAATTACTTGACACTGCTGGTGTACGCAAGCAGGGCAAACAAGAAGTAGGAATCGAAAAATTCAGCGTTCTTAGAACACTACAAGCCATCGAAGAGTCAGATATATGTTTTTTGCTTCTTGATGTAACCGAACTTAATACGTCGCTGGATCAGCGCCTAGCCGGCATTATTGCCGAGGCCGGTAAAGGGTTAGTACTGGTTGTTAGCAAATGGGATATCGCTGAAGGGAGAGATGCCTACACCCGTGATGCCTTGGCACCAAAAATCAGTGAATCGTTTGATTTCGTTCCTTGGGTTCCGCTCATTTTTACTAGTAGCACGACAGGAAAGAATGTTACGAAATTATTTGATATCGCCCTACAAATCGATGCTCGAAGGCAACAGCCGACTAAAACGCGTGCCTTGAACGATATGCTACAAGCTGCCATTCAAAAACACCCACCAGCCGGCCTCAAGAATACACACCCGAAACTTCGTTATATTGTGCAGACCGATACTAATCCGCCATGGTTTGTTATTTATGGTAGTAACCTTAAATTCATTCACTGGAGCTACAAACGCTACCTGGAAAGGCAACTGCGTGAACTGTACAACTATTCTGGTACGCCAGTAAAGTTTAGCTTTAGAGATGAAAAACAGATAAAAGCTAACCGAGCCAAACGAGCTGAGGAAGAAGCGGCCGAGTGAAACTAGTTTTGGCTCTTGGTAACCCAGGGAGCAACTACGTAGGCACACGCCACAATACCGGTTTTATGGCGGTTGACACATTCGCTCGTAGCCACAAGGTTACTTTTGCAGATAAATCAAAATTCCGAGCCTCTATTGCCGAACTGACTATGGAAGGCGATAAAGTCCTACTCGTGAAACCAACAACCTTTTATAATAACGTCGGTGAATCAGCTCGCGCCCTAATTGATTTTTATAAGCTTAATCCAGCAGAAGACTTGCTTGTCATCCACGATGACTTGGCATTACCTTTTGGCACAATCCGAGTCCGCGAAAAGGGGAGCGACGCCGGAAATAACGGCGTAAAATCTTTAAACGCCCACATAGGTTTAGAATACGTACGCTTACGCATCGGCATTGCGGTATTGGATAGAAATAGCGATGACGCCGGTTTTGTATTAGATCGCTTTACCAGCCCAGAAGCCATCAGCTTAGAGGAAACCGTGATGCCTAAAGCGCTCGAGTTTGTAAGTATGTTTCTAACAGACAAACTTGAAAGTACAAGCATCGACGTACAATGATTAACAATCCATCCGCAAAATAGAACTGGATATACTCTCGCAGGTGACGGCCACGTGAGCGTATGCTAACTAGAAAGGCAGGAGCTATTTTCACGACTGCATCTAAGCCGCCGGTCCTAATTTTTAACACACAAAAAAGCGCTCAGAGTAAGGGTGGGCATCACTCTGAGCGCCATTCTGCCCTTCAACCCACCCAAACATTTAGAAACGAAGCGTCAAACCTGTAAACTAATAAGGATGCGCCTGACCATAAAGGCCAATACTTGATATTCGCTCACTAAACATCTGCCGGTTAAGGTTCCTTCGAAATCAAAGATTTCTAGGGTGAAGTTAAAGGGGTTAGTATGCACGCAATGCTGCCAGAGGCGGCTTAGAAGTGGAGGGTAGACTACTAATAAGCACATTGCATACACTCTAACTTAACAGTTAGAATAGGGGGTATAAGGTACGTTTGACAGATAAATCAGTCAACCGTTACACATATTAGCACGTTTTACCATTAGTGTCAATACTTTTATACATAAATACTATTAAAATCAATAATGTTTCGCCTCTGTCGGATAATTATCTTAAGATGTAATAATCTATTGCGTATATGCTTAAATAATTATATAAAATACTCATCTCACTCAAACAGAGATACATTAGTGTCGCGTCCATTAGAATACGATCCTGCCAAGAAAGTGTCGGTATCATTTTCGACCAGGCTATGGGCGTAGATAGAATAGCCCAGAGGGGAAGTGCTTGAGGCCCAGGACACTGCTCAGACGCTTCCAGTGTGGGGGATAACGGCAACGTACGGTTGCTGGACGCCAATCAGTGGACAATGCTATAAAAGCCTTTACATTCTTACCACACCTATATAGTATGAGGCACTGGACTAGCCATAAAGCAATGAGAGGCTATACTATATAAAAGCATGAGCAAAAATTTAGTTATCGTAGAAAGCCCCGCCAAAGCCAAAACTATCGAGAAATATCTCGGGAGTGACTTTAAGGTGCTCTCTAGCATTGGTCATATCCGTTCTATCCCTAAAAAGACCAAAGATGGCACGCCACCAGTTGATATTAAGAACGATTTCAAAACCCAATACGAAGTTGACCCCGAAAAAAGAAAAACGATTGTCCAGTTAAAAAAAGCCGTAAAAGCAGCTGAAACTGTTTGGCTAGCGACCGATGAAGACCGCGAAGGTGAGGCTATAGCCTGGCATCTATGCGAGGTTTTAAACCTTGACGCAAAAACAACCAAACGCATCGTTTTTCATGAAATTACTAAAAAAGCTATCGAAGAGGCGATTAAAAAACCTCGCACTGTAGACATGCACTTAGTTGAGGCACAACAAGCCAGACAGATCCTTGACCGCATTGTTGGCTTTGAGCTAAGCCCGGTTGTATGGCAAAAAGTTCCTGGCGGTAAAAGTGCGGGCCGCGTCCAAAGCCCTGCAGTACGCCTACTTGTAGAGAGAGAAAGAGAAATTACCGCCTTTGAGGGCTCATCACAGTTTAAAGTTACTGCACTGCTTTATCACAATAAAGAAGAATTCAAAGCAGAACTTAAACAACGCTTCAGCACTGAGGAGCAGGCAAGTAACTTCTTGAAAAGTTTATCTGAAGCCAGATTTACTGTCGCAAGCGTCAACAAAAGCCCAAGCACTCGAAACCCAGCCGCACCGTTTACAACCAGCACCTTGCAACAAGAGGCAAATAGTAAGCTCGGCTTTAGCTCTAAGGCAACCATGGCAGCAGCTCAAAAACTCTATCAAGCCGGTAAGATCACTTATATGCGTACCGACAGCGTCAATCTGAGCGGGCAAGCTATTGCAAACGCTACGGACTATATCAAGCGGCTGTATGGTCCTGAATACTCAACTGTCCGCAAGTTCAAAAATAAGAATGCCTCGGCTCAAGAAGCGCACGAAGCAATCAGACCAACAGATGTCACGCTTGAAAGTGCCAGTAGTAATGAATATGATCAGAAATTGTACGATCTTATCCGCCGTCGCACTCTTGCTAGCCAGATGAGTCCAGCGAAATTAGAAAATACGACCATCACTATTAGTATTTCATCCCGAAGTGAAGTGTTTGAAGCTAAGGGTCAAGTTATTACTTTTGACGGCTTCTTAAGGGTCTACGGAGTTAGTAAAGACGAATTACTCCCGGCGCTATCAGCTAACGACGACTTGTCAGCCAGTGAATTATCTGCCAGACAGGTGTTTGCAAAACCACCAGCCCGTTACTCTGAGGGTAGTTTGGTCAAGAAACTTGAAGAACTTGGCATTGGTAGACCTAGTACCTACGCAACAATTATCGATACCGTTCAAACCAGAGGCTATGTCGAAAAGGGTGAAGGCGAGGGCACACCACGCGAAGTCATCGTACTCACACTTATCGATAGGGAAGTCGAACGAGAAGTTATCGAAGAAAAAACCGGCTCAACAAAAGGAAAATTAACCCCCACGCCGAGCGGTGAATTAATTGCCGATTTCCTTAGTAATCACTTCAAACAAGTCGTTGATTATCAATTTACGGCCAATGTCGAAGAAGAATTTGATGCTATTGCCGAAGCGAAGCTGGCCAAAAATGCCATGTTGAAAAACTTTTACACACCTTTCCATGAACTTATTGAAAAATCTGGTGGCATCGACCGATCGACCGTAGGCGCAAATCGTGATATTGGAATCGATCCTAAATCAGACAAGCCTATTTTTGCTCGTTTTGGTCGATTCGGGCCGATGTTGCAACTCGGCAACCAAGAGGATGACGAGAAACCTCAATTCGCGCCACTTCCTAAAGGCGCTAAAATCGAGTCGATTACCCTTGAAGAGGCGATTGAAGCATTTAAGCTACCGCGGCTGGTGGGGCAAACGACAGATGGCCAGGATATCCGAGCTAACAATGGCCGTTTTGGCCCTTTCCTGCAAATTGGAACGAAGACCAAAACTACCAAACCCCTCTATATAAGCCTGAAAGAGGATGACCCCCTTGATATTTCACTCGAAAAAGCGCTCGAGCTTCATAAATCTAAGTTACAGACTGAGGCCGAGAGGAATATCGCTGACTTCGGTGACGGTATTAAAGTACTCAACGGACGTTTCGGAGCATACATTACCGATGGCAAGAAAAATGCAAAGATCCCTAAAGACATTCAACCATCAGAGGTAAATCATGAACTTGCAAAGAAACTTCTTGCGGAAACTCCTACCCGAAAAGGGCGCATCCCGGTTCGTCGACGCAAGGCCAGCTAGCCATATACGAAGCGAATGTAAAGTCAACACCACCCTTTACTACATTCGTCTATTTCATGCTATAATTGGTTAGATATGACAATTACTTGACTTATATGTAAATCTATTCTATAGTTGTTATAATAGTTTAATATTACCACTGCTTACGACGACAGAAAGGAAGCCGAATAAGAATATGAGTGACGCCACCCAGACAAAAACTGACACTGCTTTAGAACTTAAAGAAGCAGTTGACAGTGTTCTTTCCTTTATCGATCAAGATCGTGAGAGAGAAATCATCACGCGTCGTTTTGGACTCTTGGATCGACGCGAGACATTGGAGCAAATTGGTGAGCTACTTGGTATAACAAGAGAGCGCGTTCGTCAGCTCGAAAAGGCTATTCTTGTACGTCTAAAGATTGCTGCCGATGAAGAGAAATTACCAACCGTCTATTCTATTGAGCGCATCCTGATCCGTGACCTATCAGAATATGGCCGCGTCAGTAGTATCCAAGATATCGCAAAGCGTATAACAGGCGATAGTAAAAATGCTCTACTACGATCACATATTGCATTTATCGCCGAACTATCAACACGGCTCACTGTCGTCAACGAGAACGATAACTATCACCATGCTGTCAGCATCAAGGAATACGGTGACGAAAAGAAAATAAGGCAAGAAGTTGACGAGATTGTGAAGACCATCAAAAAAGAGGGTCAGCCATTAACGATCGAAGGACTGCACGAGAAGCTTAATTACGAGCACCCGAGCCAAGTGAGAGCACTTGCGTCTATTAGTAAGTCGCTGGCACACCTTAAAGATCGTTGGGGACTTATCAAGTGGCCTACCGTTAACCCAAAGAATATTCGTGACAAGATTTATGTTATTCTAGCCGAAAACGGCAAACCTATGCATTTTTCTGAAATAGGATCTTCCATCAAAGCAAGCGATTTCAAACGCCGCAATGTTACCACACAAGCAATCCACAATGAGCTCATTAAAGATAAGCGCTTCATCTTAATTGGTCGCGGTATCTACGCACTTGAAAATTGGGGATACTCAAAGGGAACGGTGTCAGATATAATCTCGGATGTTATCAGAGAAGCCGCCGAGCCACTACACCGTGACGAAATTGTCAAACGAGTTCTAAAGAAGCGCCAAGTCAAAGAAACTACCATTCTTCTCAACCTACAGAGCAAGCCACAATTCAAGCGAGTCGCCAAAGCTACTTACACGCTCGACGAAGCCTCACTATAGTTGCTTGCAATACCTAGGTACAGATGGGACAATAGACAGTAGTTATGGAACTCCTTATAGGATTGATTGACTTTATTACTAATTGGTATATTTGGTTGCCTATTGTCTGTGTTCTGGGCTATCTAACCTGGAGAAACTATCGTCGCGCAGAAGTAGTCAATGCACAAGAAAGCGTACTACTGTCGCTGGAAATACCTCGTACTAATGATAAATCTGAGTTTGCAGCTGAGCAAATGTTTGCGAGCCTCCATGGAATTTTAAGAGACAAGGAAGAGCTCCGGAGCAACTTCGGCATCCAAGAACATTTAAGTTTCGAAATCGCATCCCTTAACGGCCAGATCCGATTCTATGTTTGGGTTCCAAAAACCCTCCAAAGTTTCGTAGAAAGCCAAATCTATTCACAGTATCCGACAGTACAAATCTATACTGCCGATGAAGACTATGTAACTCACGAACGTGATCATAGTGTTGTCTGCAGCTCTGAAATAAGTTTAATAGCTAGCGAGTTTCTACCGCTTAAAACCTTCCAGAACTTCGAAGTTGACCCGCTCGCCGGTATCACTGGAACGCTGGCAAAGTTAGAGTCAACCGGAGAGGAGCTCTGGGTACAGGTGCTAGCCCGGCCTATAGCTGACGATTGGCATAAATCAGCTTCAAGCTGGATAAATGGGGTGAAAAACGGCAATCCTTTTGCATTTTTATCGGGTGAAGGGCTAAATTTCTCCTGGATCGCTAATCTTTTTGCTGCTTTATGGGAGCCACCAACAGGAGGGCAGGGGGGAGAGAGCAAACCTAAAGAACTATCAGACCGAGAGAAAACCCGGATTGCCGAAGCCGAGAAAAAAGCCGAAAAACTCGGGTATCAAACGAAAATTCGTTTTGCCTATCTTGGTGAAAGTGAAACTAATGCCAAACTACGGTTGCAAGCACTTGTGGGTACGTTTAAACAGTTCAACAGTACGAACCTTAACGGTTTTAAGCAGGGGAAGTTAAGCTTCGAGAAAGAAGACCTAGCTCGATACCGAGCACGTCTTTTCGATGACAAGGGTTTTATTTTAAATATTGAAGAGATTGCCAGTGTTTGGCACCTGCCACATACCAACGTTGAAACGCCAAATATCGTTTGGGCAACCAGCAAGACCGCAGAACCGCCATCAAAACTACCAGTAATCACCGGTAATGATGCAATCGACGAGAATATCAGCGCCTTCGGCCTGACAAACTTCCGTGGCATCAATCATCAGTTTGGTATGCTGCGGTTTGATCGTTCACGCCACGTCTACGTAATAGGACAAACCGGTACGGGTAAATCTGGACTTCTGGAATTATTTACGCTGTCGGACGTTTTTCATAACGAAGGGTATGCCATCATCGACCCACACGGTGATTTCGCTGTCGATAATTTGCGCTTTATTCCGGAGTCGCGCCTGAAAGATGTCGTGTACTTTAATCCGGCTGATACCGCTTTTCCTCTTGGATTTAACCCCCTTGAAATCGCAGACTCTTCTCAAAAGGGAAATACCTCCAGTGAAGTTATTGGCGTGCTAAAACGGATGTTTGAAAACTCATGGGGCCCGCGGCTAGAATATATTCTGCGCTACACATTATTAGCGCTCCTCGACCGTCCAGGCACGACAATGCTCGATATTACTCGCATGTTGACTGACAAGAGGTTTAGGGAAGAGACGCTTACGTACTGTACGGATACAGTAGTCCTCCAGTTCTGGCGCGTCGAGTTTGCGAGCTGGAATGACAAATTCGCTGCCGAGGCTATTGCGCCTGTTCTTAATAAAGTCGGTGCCTTTACTGCCAATCCTGTTATCCGTAACGTCATCGGTCAGCCAAAGTCTTCCTTTAATATCCGCCAGATAATGGATGAAGGAAAGATACTGGTTGTTAATCTCTCGAAGGGTCTTTTAGGAGAAGATAATGCTTCAATTCTTGGTGCATTACTAGTTACAAAGATTCAGCTTGCCGCCATGAGCCGTAGCGACATTGAGAAGATAGAAGACAGAAGGCCATTTTACCTATATGTAGACGAGTTCCAAAACTTTGCCACTGATAGCTTTGCGACAATTCTATCGGAAGCTCGTAAGTACGGCCTTAACTTGACGGTTGCGAATCAATACATTTCACAGATGAGTGAAACTGTTCGCGATGCAGTATTCGGTAACGTTGGTACGATGATAACGTTCCGCGTTTCAGCTGATGATGCACCAATACTCGCCAAGCAGTTCGAGCCTCAATTCGAGTCGCTAGACCTCCTCCAAATGCATAACCGCCACTTTGTTCTAAGCATGGTTATAAACGGCGAGAAGGCCCCAGCCTTCAGCGCGACGACTCTAACGCTCCCAGCATCCCCAGTCAATCATATGCCTGCAATTGTCGAGAATACGCGTCGCTTGTATAGTCGCCCTCGAGCCGAAGTAGAGGCTGAAATTGCCAGTGCCAGTCAAATACCTCAGCATCTTCAATCAAAACCCAAACCTGTTCAGCAAAATCCTCCATCCACCCCTAAACCTAGTTATGCCCCTAAGCCTACGTACACCCAAAACGTGCCGACTGCTGAGACACCAAAGCCAGAATCAACATCCGACCCCGACCAACCTAAGAGGAAGCGAACACGCTCCCGGAGAAGGAAATCGTCAGGCTCAAACGAAAATCCTACTAATGGCACTAGTCACACTCAAAATATAAGTCTTCCCAACAAGAGTGGGGAAGATACGACTCTACAAATCCGTTAGAGTAATCTAAGGCTGAAAAGCTCAGACTTCCTCAATAACAGCTTCAATTTCTACGTCAGTATCTTGATCATGAGGCAGCCAGATAGCGGTCATAATAGCTGCCAGGCCAACAATACAGGCTGCGACCCACATACCTGCCGATAGACCATCCATCCAAGCAACTTTCGCCTGATCAGCCAAAGTAACTCCGGCCGGACCGAGCTTATCGGCGATAGCAAGAGCACCAGCCAGAGAACTCTCTGCAATATCACGCACATCTTGAGGAAGGGAAGATAGGCTGCTTGTAATCTCGCGGCTATACGTCGAACTTAAGATTGCCCCGAGAACAGCAATACCTAATGTTCCACCCAGTTCTCGAGTTGTATCATTCATGGCCGAACCCATGCCAGCACGGTTGCGGGGCACTGCCGACATCATCATTGTTGTTGCCGGCGTCATAGTAAGAGACATACCACTCATCATGATTGCCATACTACCGAGTACATGCCAGTAACTTGGCACCGTTGGCCACTGGGTCATGATTCCGAAAGCTAGGCTGACTAATACCAACCCGGTCGTCACCGTCCAACGGGTTCCCCATCTTTTGACAACTGATGGTACGAAGGGCGCAGAAATCATCATGAGCATCATAACCGGCAACATACGCAGCGAGGATTCAAAGGCACCATACCCGATAATCAGTTGGAATAGTTGGCTCAAAGAGAAGAAAATTCCCATCAATGCGAAGAACACAAGCGTGACAGATAGCGCAGAAACTGAAAATGCGGATGAACTAAATAGCTTCATATCAAGCATTGGATGCTCTGTTTTGAATTGCCACCAAACAAAACCGGCCAGGCCAATTACTCCCGCGCTGAGACCGCCCAAGACGTTAGGGTCGAGTAGCCCATGAGATGGCGCTTCAATAATGCCGTAGACTAAGCCGAGTAAACCGACGGTCGATAGTATACCGCCCAACCAATCAACTGGCGTTTGATGCTCGTCTCTAGAATTTGGTGTGAGCCATTGATTAAAAGCCAGGCCGATCACACCGACGACCGCACTAAAGATAAAGACCGACTGCCACGAATAATTTTCAAGCAAAAACCCGCTCGCTACTGAACCGAGGGCGATACCGCCACCGGCAATACCACTCCATATAGCGATAGCTCGGGCGCGTTGTTTCCGGGGGAATACATTATTGATGATAGATAGGGTGGTGGGCATCACCATTGCCGCACCAAATCCCATGACACCACGAGCTATAATTAATTCGAATCCACTATCGGCAATAAAACCTGCATATACAGTCGCAGTCAAAAAGATG
>Ga0136611_10002396_pt1 | contig 12997 bp, 13 predicted proteins | sample AntDrymUQ2232306_2_FD_106645 | JGI IMG/M metagenome (GOLD analysis project Ga0136611, IMG submission 106645) | Polar desert sand microbial communities from Dry Valleys, Antarctica - metaG UQ223 (23.06) | ecosystem: Environmental > Terrestrial > Soil > Desert | place: Antarctica: Dry Valley... | reverse complement strand
GGTTTCTGGTGGCCGATGCCGTTCGGCGACAGGCTCACCCACGACTTCGGGTTCCACACCCCGGTGAGGCTACGGGTGCTGCGCGAACCCGCCGAGCTTGCCCTTGTAGAAGAGCAACGGCTTCGGCTCATCGTCCTCGGCGTGGTGGTCCATGTCCTCGATCAGCCCCATCACGAAGTGGTGGTCGCCGGCATCGACGACGTCGTGGATCGAGCAGTCGATCCATGCGATCGCGCCCTCGACGATCGGCGATCCGGTGACCGGCGCCGGCCGCCACGACACGCCCTCGAACGGCTGCTCGATGCTGCTCTTCGAGAACTGCCAGCACAGCTCGGCCTGCGAGCTGTGGAGCACGTTCACGCAGAACGCGTTCGACGTGCGGATCGACTGCCACCGGTCCGACGTCACCATCGGGAGGAACCCGACGAGCGGCGGGTCCAGCGAGACCGACATGAACGACCCGATGGTGAAGCCGACGGGCCGACCGTCGACGTTGCCGGCGATCACCGTGACGCCGGTGGGGAAGTGGCCGAGCACCGCCCGGTAGAGCATCGGGTCGATCGTCATGGACGAAGCGTAGGGCGCGAACTGCGGTGCGGTCACACGTGCAAGGGTGGCGCGGTGACCGGCAGCGAACGCGACGTGGCCACGAAGTCCGACCTCCGCAGGAGGATGCGGATGACGCGCGACGTGATCGACGACCGTGTCCTGCGAAGCGTCGAGCTCTGGGCCAGGCTCGCGGAGCTGGCGCAGTACCGCGAGGCGACGACCGTCATGGCGTTCGTCGGCGGCAGGGGAGAGCCCGACACCGAGTCGCTGTTTTCGCGTGTGGCCGCAGAGTCGAAGACGCTGATCCTGCCGAGCGTCGAAGCCGACCGGATCGTCCCGCGACTCCTCGGCGACGGCCTTCGTCCCGGAGCGTTCTCGGTGCCCGAGCCGCAGGGCGAGGTGATCTCGGCGATCGGACTCGACCTCGTCGTCGTGCCGGGGCTCGCGTTCACCCGCGACGGCCGCCGGCTCGGCCAGGGAGGCGGTCACTACGACCGGTTCCTCGCGGAGCTCCCGCCGTCGTGCACGACCGTCGGCGTGTGCTTCGCCGAGCAGATCGTCGACGACCTGCCGGAGGAGGTGCACGACCGACGGGTCGGCATCGTCCTCAGCGACGATCTGCCAGAGTGACCAGCTGGTGGAGGAGGGATGGTGAACGAGGGATGGTGAACGACGGGTGATGAACGACGGGTGATGACGGAGACGGTGCTGTTCTCGCTCGACGAGCTGCGGGCGGCGGCGGACCTCGTGCACCGCCACGTCCCGCCGACGCCGCAGTTCGAGTGGCCGCTGCTCTCGTCTGCGATCGGCGCGTCCGTCGTGGTGAAGCACGAGAACCACACGCCGACTGGCGCGTTCAAGGTGCGCGGCGGGATCGTCTACATGGACCGCCTCGCACGCGAGCGACCGGAGGTGCGCGGCGTCGTCAGCGCGACACGCGGGAACCACGGGCAGAGCATGGCCTTCGCCGGTCGCGTGACGGGCACGCCGGTCACGATCGTCGCTCCCGTCGGCAACAGTCCGGACAAGAACGCATCGATGCGCGGCTGGGGCGCCGAGCTGATCGAGCACGGCCACGACTTCCAGGCGTCGCGCGAGCACGCGGAGGTGCTCGCGCGGGAGCGCGGGCTGGAGATGGTGCCGTCGTACCACCGCGACCTCGTGCTCGGAGTCGCCACATACGCGTTGGAGCTCTTCGACGCCGTGGAGGACCTCGACACCGTGTACGTCCCGGTCGGGATGGGCTCGGGCGTCTGCGGCCTGATCACTGCTCGAGACCTGCTCGGCCTCCGGACGGAGATCGTCGGCGTCGTCGCCGCGAACGCACCCGCCACAGCGCTGTCGTTCGCCGCGGGCGCGGCGGTCAACTCCGACACCGCAGCCACGTTCATCGACGGCGTCGCCTGCCGCGTCCCGGACGCCGAGGCGATCGCGGTGATCTGCCGCGGCGCATCGCGAATCGTGGAGGTGCCGGAGGACGCGTGCGCGGAGGCGGTGCGGCTCCTGTACTCGACGACGCACAACGTCGCCGAGCCGGCGGGTGCCGTTGCGACCGCGGCGTTGATGATGGAGCGCGAGCGTCAGCAGGGCCGTCGCGTCGCGACGATCCTCACCGGCGGCAACATCGACACCTCGCTCTTGGGCACGATCTTCTCGGGAGTGACACCGCAGCCATGATCCTCACGCCCACGTACGACGGCCCGCCGGCGCTCAGGATCGATGGTCCGCCGACGGATCAGCTCGTCCCGCTCACCCGCCAGCGGCGCCGCATGCAGGAGATGCTCGGAGGGTTGACGGACGAGCAGTGGGCGGTGCGCGCGGAGACGCGAATCACGCAACTGACCACGCAGTCAGAAAACGACGCGCGGAGGCGCGCAGTTTTCTGACAGCGTCAGGTCTCGTCGTAGTACTCGCGCCCGAGGTGGGTGATCTGGTCCTCGCCCATCATCCAGCGCAGCGTGTTCTTCAGCTTCGTGAGCTGCACGAACAGGTCGTGCTCCGGGTACAGGCCGGGCGCGACCTGCGGGCTCTTGTAGTAGAAGCTGAGCCACTCCTGGATGCCGCCGAGGCCGGCGCGCTGGGCGAGGTCGCTGAACAGCACGAGGTCGAGCGCGAGCGGCGCGGCGAGGATCGAGTCACGGCAGAGGAAGTCGACCTTGATCTGCATCGGATAGCCGAGCCACCCGAAGATGTCGATGTTGTCCCACCCCTCCTTGTTGTCGCCGCGAGGTGGGTAGTAGTTGATCCGCACCTTGTGGAAGACGTTGCCGTACAGCTCGGGGAACTTGTCCGGCTGGAGGATGTCCTCGAGCACGCCGAGCTTCGACTCCTCCTTCGTCTTGAAGTTGTCCGGATCGTCGAGCACCTCGCCGTCGCGGTTGCCGAGGATGTTCGTCGAGTACCAGCCGGCGAGCCCGAGCATGCGCGCACGCAGCATCGGCGCGAGCACCGTCTTGATCATCGTCTGGCCGGTCTTGAAGTCCTTGCCGCTGATCGGCACGTTCCGCTCGGTCGCGAGCTGGCGCAGCACCGGCGTGTCCACCGCCAGGTTCGGTGCGCCGTTCGCGAACGGGACGTTCTCGAGGATCGCTGCGTACGCGTAGAGCATCGACGGGGCGATCATCGGGTCGTTCGCGTCGATCGCCGCCTCGAACGCCTCGAGATCCATGTGCTGCGGCCCGATCTCGATGAAGATCTCGGTGCTCGCGGCCCACAGCATGACGACACGTTCGACCTGCTTCTCCTCGCAAAAGCGGTTGATGTCCTCGCGGATCGAGTTCAGCATCGCCCGTTTGTCGAGCGTGCCCATCGTGTTGTCCGCGTGGATGTTCTTCACGTAGCTGTTGTCGAACGCCGCCTTCATCGGGCGGATGTCGCGCAGCGCCTCGGAGATGCCCTCGATGTGCTTGCCCGACTCGAGCACGCCGGCGCGCGTCGCCGCCACGTACGCGTCGTCCGGGAACGGATCCCACGCGCCGAACACGATGTCGTCGAGGCTCGCGAGCGGCACGAAGTCCTTGATCATCGGCGTCCGGCCCTCGGTGCGCTTCCCGAGACGGATCGTGTCCATCTGCGTCAGGCTGCCGATCGGGTCGCCCATGCCTCGCTTCACGAGCTCCACACCGGCGATGAGGGTGGAGGACACTGCGCCGAGGCCGACCGTGAGGACGCCGAGGCGTCCGGTGGCGGGGGCGATCGTTTGGGCCATGCGGGGTTGCTCCCTTTGACGTTTTGGCAGAGGCAGAGGCTATGCCGCGGTGCTGGACCTACCATCGCCCACGTGGACGAGACGACGCCGAGCGGTGCGGTGCTGATGGACGGCACGCGCCTGCGTGACGAGATCGTCGCACGGATCCGTGCGACTGTCGAAGCCGCCGGTGCGCCGTCGATCTGCCTGGCGACGGTGCTCGTCGGCGACGACGCGCCGAGTCAGCGGTACGTGCGCTCGAAGCACGTGCAGGCGGGCAAGGCCGGGTTGCAGAGCCGCAACGAGACGCTGCCGGCGGACGCGACGCAATCGAAGGTGGAGGGGCTCGTCGCATCGCTCGCCGACGATCCGACCGTGCACGGGATCCTCGTGCAGAGCCCGTTGCCGGACGGCCTCGACTTCGACGCCGTGCTGCGACTCGTGCCGGCGGACAAGGACGTCGACGGCCTGACGGAGGTCTCGCTCGGCCGGCTCGTGCGAGGAGTGCCGGGGCTCGTCGGCTGCACCCCGCTCGGTGTGATGCGGCTGCTCGAGCGCTACGGCGTCGAGACGTCGGGCCGTCGCGCGGTTGTCGTCGGTCGCAGCACGCTCGTCGGACTCCCGCTCGCGCTGCTGCTCGAGCGTAAGGGCATCGACGCGACGGTGACCGTCGCGCACAGCCGCTCTCGCGACCTCGAGGCGCTGTGCCGAGAGGCCGACATCGTCGTTGCGGCGGCCGGGTCGGCGCGGATGATCACCGCCGCGCACGTGAAGCCCGGCGCCGCAGTGGTCGACGTCGGCATCTCACGCACCGACGAGGGCCTGGTCGGCGACGTCGACTTCGACGCCGTGCAAGCCGTCGCCGGCGCGATCACCCCCATGCCCGGCGGCACCGGCCCCATGACGATCGCCTGCCTCCTGGAGAACACCCTGACCGCGGCGCGGCTGCAGCGGGTTGCGGTCTAGGCCGGTCTAGGCCACCTCGGCCGCGTGGCCACCCGGCGCTGCCCATCACCGATGCTCTCGAGGCGGCGGCGGTTGATCTTCGGTTGCCACTTGTCGCGATCCGTGGTTGACTGCACGACGTGCGTGCCCAGACCCCTCAGATCCTCGTGGTACTCATCGTGTAGGACGCGCGTCTTCATATGCGTGCATCCTCGGCCTCCCAGATGGGAGGCCGTTTCAGTTTTCAGGCCCATCTCCAACCAAGGTTCAGCAGTGACCGAGCAGCAGGAGCTCCCGCAATGACGAAGTCCAACTACAAGCGCGAGACCATCACCGGAGCGCAGGCGCTCATCCGATCGCTCGAGCACGAGGGCGTGGAGGTGATGTTCGGTCTTCCGGGTGGCTGCATCCTCCCGGCGTACGACCCGCTGCTCGACAGCTCGATCCGCCACATCCTCGTGCGCCACGAGCAGGGCGCCGGACACATGGCGGAGGGCTACGCCCACGTCACCGGCCGGCCCGGCGTCGCGATGGTCACGAGCGGACCGGCGGCGACGAACATGGTCACGCCGCTGTGCGACGCGTACATGGACTCGATCCCGATGGTCTGCATCACGGGTCAGGTGCCGACAACCGCGATCGGGACGGATGCGTTCCAGGAGTGCGACACGGTCGGCATCACCCGCAGCGTCACCAAGCACAACGAGCTCGTGATGCGCGCGCAGGACCTGCCGCTCGCCGTCCGCCAGTCGTTCCACATCGCGACGACCGGCCGCCCCGGGCCGACGCTGATCGACGTCCCCAAGGATGTGCTCCAGGCGCCGATGGAGTGGTACTGGCCGAGCGACGACGAGGTCGCCGACAGCCTCCCCGGCTACCGGCCGACGGTGAAGGGCCACACGCGCATGATCAAGGAGGCGGCGAAGGTGATCCTCGCCTCCGAGCGGCCGATCATCTACGCCGGCGGCGGCATCCTCAAGGCGCGTGCGGCGGAGGCGCTGCGCGAGCTCGTCGAGCTGACGCAGATCCACGTCGTCACGACGCTCATGGCGCGGGGCGCGTTCCCCGACGATCACCCGCTGTGCCTCGGCATGCCGGGGATGCACGGCAACGCGACCGCCGTCACGTCGATGCAGAAGGCCGACCTGCTGATCACGCTCGGAGCCCGCTTCGACGACCGCATCACCGGTCGCGTCAATTCGTTCGCGCCCGAGGCGAAGATCATCCACGTCGACATCGACCCGGCCGAGCAGGGCAAGGTCCGCCGGCCCGACGTCCCGATCGTCGGTGACTGCAAGCACGTCATCGTCGAACTGATCAAGGCGATCAAGGACCTGCAGGAGGGCGGCACCGAGCAGGCCGACATCGGCGTGTGGAAGAGCCGGATCAGCGGCTGGCAGGAGCAGTTCCCGCTCGCCTATGAGCAGAGCGAGCCGGGCGAGGCGCTGAAGCCGCAGTTCTGCCTCGAGCAGCTCCGCGATGCTGCGCCGGAGGGCACGATCCTCGTCAGCGGCGTCGGCCAGCACCAGATGTGGAGCAGCCAGTACTGGAAGTTCAACGAGCCGTACACGTGGGTGAACTCGGGTGGTCTCGGCACGATGGGCTTCAGTGTCCCTGCCGCGATCGGCGCCAAGGTCGGCCGCCCGGACCGCACCGTGTGGGCGGTCGATGGTGACGGCTGCTTCCAGATGACAGCACAGGAGCTCGTCACCGCGAGCGTCGAGCGGATCCCGATCAAGGTCGCGATCCTGAACAACAGCTACCTCGGCATGGTCCGCCAGTGGCAGGAGATGTTCTACGACGAGCGCTACAGCGAGGTGTACCTGTCGCCGGAGCTGCCGAACTTCGTGGGCTGGGCCGAGGCGATGGGCTGCGTCGGAATCCGCGTGGACAGCCCCGAGGAGGTCGCGCCGGCGATCGACAAGGCGAACTCGATCGACGACCGTCCCGTCGTCGTCGACTTCCGCGTCGACGCTCGCGAGAAGGTCTTCCCGATGGTTCCCGCCGGCTTCGGCAACGACGACCTCGTCCTGCCGGCATGGCAGCAGGCGACGCGAGCGAGCCTGGCATGAGCGAGCGCAGCGAACGCACGACGGGCCGCAGCGGCTTCAAGAACCACCACATCCTGTCCGTCCTCGTCCAGAACCGCCCGGGCGTGCTCGCACGCGTCGCCGGCCTGTTCGCACGACGTGACTACAACATCTTCTCGCTCGCGGTCGCGCCGGCCGAGGACGAGAACTTCAGCCGGATCACGATCGTCGTCGACGTCGAGTCGGTGACGGTCGAGCAGATCGTGAAGCAGCTCTTCAAGCTGATCGAGGTCGTCAAGATCAGCGAGCTCGACCCGCGGCACTCCGTCGAGCGCGAACTGCTGATGGCGACCGTCCGCACGTCCGTTCCTGCCTCGAAGGGCGAGAAGTCGACGGAGAACAATCGGGGCCAGGTGGTCGAGCTGGTGAACATCTTCGAGGGCAAGATCCTCGCGGTCGGGGTGGACGCCATTACCGTGTCGCTCGAAGGTCACCCCGACAAGCTCGACGACTTCGAAGAGCTGCTCAACGGGTACGGCATCGTGGAGCTGCAGCGCACGGGCCGGGTGGCGCTCCCGAAGCTCGATCGAGAGGCACGTCTGCGTGTCGTGAAGGGAAAGGCAGGATAGTCGAGGGGGGAAGGAGACCTTCCCCCCCTCGAACTCCCCCCATCTGTGGAACTCCGGTCGACCGGCAAGCCGGATCGACCTCCGTACTGAACGAGAGGACAACGAATGGCTGCGAAGGTCTATTACGAGGCGGACGCGGATCCGTCGATCATCCGCGGTCGCAAGGTCGCGATCATCGGCTACGGCTCGCAGGGTCACGCGCACGCGCTGAACCTGAAGGAGTCCGGCATCCCCGTCGTCGTCGGCCTGCGCGAGGGCTCGAAGTCCGCAGCCAAGGCCGAGGCGGCAGGCCTCGACGTGAAGTCGATCTCCGACGCAGCGAAGTGGGCGGACGTCATCATGATGACGATGCCGGACACCGAGCAGAAGGAGACGTACGAGACGCACATCAAGCAGCACATGAAGAAGGGCAAGGCGCTCGCGTTCGCCCACGGCTTCAACATCCGCTTCAAGCGGATCCGCCCGTCGAAGACGATCGACGTGATCATGATCGCCCCCAAGGGTCCCGGTCACCTGGTGCGGCGCACGTACACCGAGGGCGGCGGCGTGCCGGCGCTCATCGCGGTGCATCAGGATGCGTCCGCAAGCGCGCACGCGCTCGCGCTGTCGTACGCGGATGCGATCGGCGCCGGTCGCGCCGGGATCATCGAGACGACGTTCACCGAGGAGACCGAGACGGACCTGTTCGGCGAGCAGGTCGTGCTCTGCGGCGGCCTCACCTCGCTCGTGCAGGCCGGCTTCGAGACGCTCGTCGAGGCCGGATACCAGCCGGAGATGGCCTACTTCGAGTGCCTCCACGAGGTGAAGCTGATCGTCGACCTCATGTACGAGGAGGGCATCGCCGGCATGCGCTACTCGATCAGCGACACTGCCGAGTACGGCGACGTCACTCGCGGCCCACGCATCGTCAATGCGAGGACGAAGCAGGAGATGCGCAAGATCCTCAAGGAGATCCAGAGCGGCAAGTTCGCGAGGGAGTGGGTCGCTGAGAGCGAAGCCGGACGGGACAAGTTCAACGAGCTCCGTGCGACCGGTGCTGCGCACCCGATCGAGCAGGTCGGCAAGGAGCTGCGGGCGATGATGCCGTTCCTCGGTGCGGGCAAGCAGAAGGTTTCCGACGTCTCCGGCGGCTGATGCACGGGGCGCGGTCGCACGACCGCGCCGGCGTGCCAAGCTCACCCGTGTTTGATCGGAAGGCGCCGTGGGCAGCGTGCCCCGGATGGGTGGGGGTGACCCGATGAAGGGCTACAAGCCCGCACTCGACGGTGTGCGCGCGCTGGCGGTCATCGCGGTCCTCGTCTTCCACGGCGAGATCGGCGCGCCCGGCGGCTTCCTCGGCGTCTCCGTCTTCTTCACGCTGTCGGGATACCTGATCACGACGCTGCTCCTCGCGGAGCACTCATCCACCGGCACGATCTCGCTGCGCGGGTTCTACGGCCGGCGCTTGCGCCGCCTCCTGCCGGCCGCGCTGCTCTGCTTCGCGCTGGTGCTCGCGCTCGGATTCCTGTGGAGCGCGACGCAGCGGCGCGAGCTGCCGCGCGACATCATCGCTGCGCTCGCAGACGTGGCCAACTGGCGGTTCGCGTTCACGACGACCTCGTACCAGGACCTGTTCATCGGCGCGCCGAGCCCTGTCGCGCACTTCTGGTCACTCGCGATCGAGGAGCAGTTCTACGTCGTGCTGCCGCTCGTCGCCGTCGTCGCGCTGCGCCGGAGTCGGCGGACGTTCGCGCTGACGGCGTGGCTCCTGCTCGCTGCATCGATCGCAGCGACGGTGATGACATCCGACCGCGACCTCCTCTACAACGGCACCCACACCCGCGCGGCGGAGCTGCTCTGCGGCGTCGTGCTCGCGCTGCTCCCGCTGCGCCGGCGCCTTGCCCAACGGGTGCTGCGCATCGCCTCGCCCGTCGCGCTGGCGGCGCTCATCGTCGTCGTGCTGAAGGCGACGATTACCGACGCTTGGCTGTACGAGGGCGGGCTCATCGCCGTCGGGATCTGCTCCGCCGTGATGATCGGCGGGATTGCGCACGGCGGCCCGCTCGCCCGCGCGCTCGGCAACCCGACGCTCGCCGCGCTCGGCAGGGTGAGCTACGGGCTCTACCTCTTCCACTGGCCGCTGTTCCTCGTCCTGACGCCGGAGCGTGTCGGCTTCGGCGGGGTCGGCCTGTTCGTCGTGCGCGTGATCGCGTCCCTCGCTGCGGCGTTGGTGTCCTACCGCATCATCGAGCAGCCGATCCGCATGCGCCGCCGCCTGGTCGCGCCGCACGTCGCCGGCGGACTTCACGGAGGCCGAGGCCCTGCTCGAGCAGGGTGCGTCCGGCGAGGTCATCGTGTTCACGCCGAAAGCGGCTCCCGCTGCGATGTCGGGAGAAGGCGCCGCGGCGGCTCCCGACGACGACGCGCCGAATGTCGTCGGTGACACGGTCGTCGGTGACACGGTCGTCGATGACACGGTCGAGGTCGATCCCGCCGACACGGAAGCATCGGCCACGTCGGCGCCGCGGGCCACCGTCCCAGAACCCGTCGTCACGCTCGGTCCCGCCTCGGTCGAGGCGAGCACGACCACGTCCACCACCCTGCCGCCGGCGACGCGGGTGCTGGTGGTCGGCAGCGACGAGGGCCCCGTCGCCGCCCTCCGCGTCGCCGCACTCGCCGGGCACGGTTACGACGTGATCGACGCGGTCCAGCGCGGGTGCCCGATCGCAACGGCAGTGGAGCTGCGCCTGTGGGACGGCTCACTGCTGTCGACCGAGCACTGCGAGCCCAGCGCGACGCAGTGGGCGCGTGCGGTCACCGACGCCGCTCCCGACGTCGTGGTCGTCTCCGCAGGGATGCTCGACCGGGCGAAGTCGCGCGGCCCTGACGACGACGGCTTCGCCGCCGAGAAAGATCTGGTCGCCGCAGCGCGCCGGCTCGATGCCGAGGAAGCCGACCTGCGCGCGGCGATGGCGGTCGTGACTGCGTCCGGCGCCGACGTGTGGGTGGTCGACCATCGGCGCGATGCGGCGAAGGGGCTGTTCGACGAGCGGCTCGCCCGGATCGGCCTCACCGACGCGAGCGTGCGCGACGTCATCGCGTCCGACGATGAACTCGTGGCGTCGATCGACAAGGCACTCAACGCGGTGATGGAGGTGCGGACGCTGCGGGTGCTCGTGATCGGCGACTCCGTGTCGCTGAACTTCGCAAGAGCGCTCGCAGACGGCATCCCGGGCGCACTCGACGTGATGTGGGCCGGCCAGAACGGCTGTCCGTTCGTGCGCGCTCGTGCGATCCGCGTCGCGCCGAACGACCCGTGGGAGGAGAACCACTGCGAGCCGTTCGACGTGAAGCTGCCACCGCTGCTCGACGAGTACCAGCCCGACATCGTCGTGCTGATGGTCAGCCTGCGTGAGCTGGTCGAGCAGCGCTACGGCGACGACGAAGCCGCACATCTCGTCGGCGAACCCGGGTACACCGCCTTCCACGACGCAGAGATGGCCGCGCTCGTCGGGCTCCTCGAGCCGCGCAGCATCCCGTTGCTCGTGACCGACACGGCACCGATCGTCGCCGGCGCGATGGCGACGCGGGCGATGGCCGACCCGAAGCGGATCGCCGCGTGGAACGCGCAGATCCAGCGGTGGGACGAGTCGTGGCCGAGCGTCGCGCTGCTCGAGTACGCGGGTCCGCTCGTGGCGTACGAGGCCGAGCACGGCAAGATCCGCAACGACGGCGTGCACCCCGAGATCGACCCGCTGACCGAGCTCGCCCGCAGCGTCTATGTCCCGGCCGTCATCGCACAGACGCGCGAGCTGCAGGCGACGGGCTGACCGCGCCCCGACCAAATCCCGATTGATTTGGTCAACAATTGCAGTGGTACGGTGTCCATCGCTTCACCGACCCAGCAGAGCCAATGAAGGGGCACGCCGAGATGTCAGCGCAATGGGGTTTCGAGACCCGCCAGATCCACGCCGGCCAGACGCCGGATCCCGCCACCGGTGCGCGGGCGGTGCCGATCTACCAGACGACGAGCTTCCAGTTCCGGGACGCCGCGCACGCGCAGAACCTGTTCTCGCTGTCGGAGATCGGCAACATCTACACGCGCATCATGAACCCGACCCAGGGTGTGCTCGAGGCGCGTCTCAACGACCTCGAGGGCGGCTGCATGACGGCCGTCGGCCTCCCGGGAGCGCTCGCCGTGTCGAGCGGACAGTCCGCGCAGCTCCTCGCGATCCTCAACCTCGCGGAGACCGGTGATCACATCGTGTCGTCGCCGTCGCTGTACGGCGGCACGTACAACCAGTTCCACTACACGTTCCCGAAGATGGGGATCGACGTCACCTTCGTCGACGACCCCGACGACCTCGAGCAGTGGGCTGCTGCCGTGCGCCCGAACACGAAGGCGTTCTACGGCGAGGTGCTCGCGAACCCGCGCAACAACGTGCTCGACATCGAGGGCATCAGTAAGGTCGCGCACGACAACGGCGTCCCGCTGATCGTCGACAACACCGTCCCGACGCCGTACCTCATCCGCCCGCTGGAGTGGGGTGCCGACATCGTGGTGCACAGCCTCACGAAGTTCATCGGCGGTCACGGCACGTCGATCGGCGGCGCGATCATCGACGGCGGCACGTTCGACTTCGGCGCGAGCGGCAAGCACCCGATGCTCACGGAGCCCGACCCGAGCTACCACGGCCTGCCGTACTGGCCGGCGCTCGGCGCCGGTGCGTACATCATCAAGGCGCGCGTGCAGCTGCTGCGCGACCTCGGCAACGCAGTGTCGCCGTTCAACGCGTTCCAGTTCCTGCAGGGACTCGAGACTCTGAGCCTGCGCATGGAGCGCCACTTCCAGAACGCAGACGCGGTTGCGAGGTATCTCGTCGGCCGCGACGAGGTGGAGAGCGTCAACTACGCCGGCCTCGAGACGAGCCCGTGGCACGAGCGTGCGAAGAAGTACGGCCGCGGCAAGGGCTTCGGCAGCGTGATCGCGTTCATCATCAAGGGCGGCAGCGAGGCGGGGCAGCGGTTCGTCAGTGGGCTCGAGCTGCACAGCCACGTCGCGAACATCGGCGACGTCCGCAGCCTCGTCATCCACCCGGCGAGCACGACGCACAGCCAGCTGTCCGACGGTGAGAAGGTATCGACCGGCGTCGAGCCCGGCCTCGTCCGCCTGAGCGTCGGGCTGGAGTCGATCGACGACATCATCGCCGACCTCGACGCCGGCTTCCGCGCCGCCAAGGAGAGTTAGCCACGCGGATCGTCGCCCTCCTGCGCGGCGTCAACGTCGGCGGGAGCCACACGCTCCCGATGGCGACGTTGCGCGTCGCGCTGGAGGACGCCGGCTGTACCGACGTCGTCACGTACATCCAGAGCGGCAACGTCGTGCTGACCCCGCCGCGACGTGCGCCGAAGGGACTCGCGGCGTGGCTGGAGAAGGTCGCGTCCAACGCAGCGGGCTTCGCAGTGCCAGTCGCCGTTCGGACGCACGCGGAGCTCACGAGGACGGTCGCTCGCAACCCGTACCCGGGCGCGAGCGGTGCGCAGCTGCACGTCGTCTTCTTCGAGTCGGCGCCGGCGAAGGACGTGTCGGTTGGGATCGATCTCGCTTCGTTCGCGCCGGAGGATTGCCGCCTCGTCGGCAAGGAGCTCTACCTCCACCTTCCGAACGGCATGGGCCG
>Ga0136611_10002395_pt1 | contig 12998 bp, 16 predicted proteins | sample AntDrymUQ2232306_2_FD_106645 | JGI IMG/M metagenome (GOLD analysis project Ga0136611, IMG submission 106645) | Polar desert sand microbial communities from Dry Valleys, Antarctica - metaG UQ223 (23.06) | ecosystem: Environmental > Terrestrial > Soil > Desert | place: Antarctica: Dry Valley... | reverse complement strand
TACTTGACGCACAAAAATGGTTTATCGAGATGAAACTGTCGAAAAAAGAGCAGGATTCAGGCTCCGTAAGTCACTTTTCAAGCCATTTAGTACCTCGTGTGCGTCAAGTATGTTAATGCCAAAATAAAGGTATGCACCAAGCTTTCGGGCGCGGCGATTTCTCAATAGACACCGTTGAAGCCGCACTCCATGCCGTCGGGCATCCGCAAGACGTTGCGCCATTTTCCGCCCGGTCGCAGATCGCTTTCGCAAACCGTGATCGTCGCCTGATCGCAGCCCCACCAACGCGCGATGTGTTCGGGTTTCGTCCAGACTTCCCACACCAATTCGCGCGGCGCGTCGAAGAGTCGTGTGATGACGAACTCGCGCTCGCCAAGAGTTGTTAATTTGAAAGTGTCGCTGTTTTTTGTCGCCATGATTTTCCTCTGAAGGTTGTTTTCTACTGCGCTACGATAACGATCCACGACACGCCGAAGCGGTCGGCGAGCGTGCCGAAACGCGATGCGAAAAATGTCTGCGCCATCGGCATTTGAATTTCTCCGCTCTCAGCCAGCAATGCGAAAAGCCGCTCGGCTTCGGCGTCGTTGGGCACGTTGAGCGTCAGCGAAAAGCCCTCGAACTTGGTCTCGCCGCAGGACATTCCATCGGACATCATCACCGTCGTGTCACCCATTTGCACGTTCATGTGCATGATTTTATTTTCCAGTCCGGGCGGGATCACCGGGCCTTCCGAAGCCGGCATCTCGTTGAAACGCATGACCGCCGTGATCTGCGCGCCCAGGTTGTCGCGGTAAAATTCGGCTGCTTCCTCGCAGCGGCCATTGAAAAACAGGTAGGGTTGAACTTGCATGATTTTTCCTTTTAATTCGTTGATTCGGTGCGACTGAGTACTGCCTGTGCCAGAGCCTGCGCGGCCTTATCGCTCGTAAGCCGCCTGCAAAACTTCAATCTCGATCTTCTGCATTTGCAGCATCGCCTGCATCACGTTTTGCGATTTTTTCTTGTCCGCGTCTTGCAGCATCCGGCCCAAGTCAGCGGGAATGATTTGCCACGACACGCCGAATTTGTCGCGCACCCAGCCGCATTGTTGTTTTTCGCCGCCGTGCGACAGCTTCTCCCACAACTCGTCCACTTCCGCCTGCGTCTCGCAGTTCACAAACAACGAGATTGCCGGTGAAAACTGAAAATGCGGGCCGCCATTCATCGCCATGAATTGCTGGCCGTCGAGTTCAAACGTCACCTCGGTGATGTTTCCCGCTGGAAGCGACTCGCTTTCATAGTGCGTCACTTCACCAGATTTTGAGTTTGGAAAGATCGAGCAATAAAAATTCATGGCCTCTTCCGCCTGATTATCGAACCACAAAAACGGCGTGATCTTCTGCATCGTGTCTCCTTTTCAATCTCCTGCGGAAAGTTCCTGCAAGTAACTATCGAGACGCTCGAAACTTTCGCTCCAACCGCCTTCGTGACCGTCGCGCGAGGCGAGCGAGCGGAAGTTTTCCTGGCGAAACGTCATCTTGGTTTTGGCGCCGTCATCGGCCAAAATCACCGTGACCAGCGTTTCGTGGCGCGGCTGGCCGGCTTCGTCCCAGGCGTGAGTGAAAACAAGTTTTTTATTTTCGACGACTTCCCTATAGACGCCGCCAACCCAATGCTCTTCGCCGGCGGGCGAGACCATGCAACTGCGCCAACTGTCGCCAACGCGCGCCGCGCCTTCGCCATGCGTGATGACAAAGTCGTGCGGCGCGCACCAGCGCATCATGTGCTCGCGCTCTGTCCAGGCTTGCCAAACGAGTTCGCGTGGCGCAGCGAAAACGCGCGTGATGACGAGTTCTCGCGCCGCCGGCTTGGCGACAGCTTCATTCATTACTGCCATCTTTTTCCTCCTCCTTTTGTTGTTCTTTGCTTTGCAGCTCTTTGAGATAAGCGTCCAGCCGGTCGAAACTTTCTTCCCAAAACTGGCGATACTGTTCGATCCAATCACAGGCATCTTGTAGCGGCTGCGCTTGCAGCTTGCACGGACGCCACTGCGCGTCGCGGCTGCGCGTAATCAAACCGGCCTTCTCCAGAACTTTAAGGTGCTTGGTAATCGCCGGCAGGCTCATGTCAAACGGCGCCGCCAGTTCCGTCACCGAGGCTTCGCCCCCAGCCAACCGCTCCAAAATGGCGCGTCGGGTAGGGTCGGACAAAGCCGCAAATGTGACGCTGATCGGATCGGCAGGCATTGTGCAAAACTTCCTTGCAATTAACCATATAGTTAATTAACTATATGGTTAATTATAGCATGGCGGACGTTGCCGTCAAGGGCAGCGACCAGGAAAAATTCAGTCTTTGATGACGCGGAAAAGGGTGAGCCTTCTTTATGGCGTGTTCAATCTAAATCGAGATGTGGGTTCCAAGCGACTTCCCATACGAAGCCGTCGGGGTCGGCAAAGAAGCCATGATAACCGCCCCAAAACGTATCTTGCGCTGCCTTGAGAATGGTCGCGCCCGCGCGTGGTCTGGACTGAGTATGAAGTGCAGTCATGTAACCAACGCGCCTGCCTAAAACGATTGAATACACTTACAAGCGCACAGATAAGCAGCGCGCGGGCTTATTTTTCTTGTCTCTGATAGGCAATTGCATAAGCACACTCGTGTGAGTCGGTTAAGTTTTTCTCGGAACGGTGCCAGGTAAAATTGGTGAAGAAAACCGCATCGCCTGGTTGCATCGGCAGCACCACTTCGCGGGAAAAATCAATCTGGTCGTTTGGAATGCGATGGCGTTGAAAAGCCTTGCCATTCGTCGCAGTGTGATAACTGGGGTCATCGTAGTACTGCTCGTGTTCGATGAGCGTCCAGTTCCTGTGAGTGCCCGGCATGATGGCGAGCGCGCCGGAATCGCGGCCTACAGGGTCGAGGGTGATCCACACATTGCAGCCGGTCTGCGGCTCCAGGCGCCAGTAGTAGGAATCCTGATGATAGAACGACTGGCCGGCCTGGGTTGTCCCCAGACCGGCTTTGCGAATAAGAGCCTGATCGGTGTAGCGTTGCACAGTGCCGCCCAATAACTGACTCATGGCGGCTTGCAGGCGTGGGTGATCCGCGATGTTTTTGAAGATGTCCTCATGCCGCGACGGGCCTTGCACTCCGACAGGGACAAAGCCACCGCGCGGGTTCGCAAAGCGCGCCGGATCGAGAATTTGAAAATGTTGGTCGGGCCAGTCGTGATTGCCTTCGAGGAAATCCATCAATCGCCGGCGCAGCGGCGCCAGTTCCGCAGCGTCAATCAGTTGCGGCACTACGACGTAACCATCTTCTTTATATTGTTGTAGTTGTTGTTCCGTCAGTTGCATTGAGAACCTCCTGAGTACTGCCTGTCTAGAGCATATCATGCTCTGCCCTGCGCTATACTGGGAGCAAATTGAAAAAGGAAAACCGATGGGCATCAAGTTGGGCATTTGTGGCGTTGGTTCATTTGCGACCAGTTTTATTCCTCTCTTCAAGGCCCATCCCGCAGTGGATGCGCTAACGCTCTGCGATTTGGACGCCGCCAAACTTCAACATCAAGCCGCCCAATTTGACATTACCCGCACCTGTCCGTCTCTCGATGAGCTTTGCCAAAGCGACGTGGACGCCATCGCTCTTTTCACGCAGAACACGCTGCACGGCCCGCAAGCGGTGCAGGCATTGCGCGCGGGCAAGCACGTCTATTCCGCCGTGCCTTCGGCGATCGCGATGGATGAGGTTGCCGAGTTAGTCAAAGCCGTCGAGGAAACCCGCAACATCTACATGATCGGCGAGACCAGCTACTACTATCCGTGCGCCATCTATTGCCGCGAGCGATTTCGCAAAGGCGACTTCGGCCACGTCGTTTATGGCGAGGCGGAGTACTACCATGACATGGATCATGGCCTTTATGATGTGGCGAAATGGCGTTTTGGCGACGACTGGAAAAAATTCGCCGGCGGCCCACCGATGTTTTATCCAACGCACTCCACCAGCATGATCGTTTCCGTGACCGGCGCTCACGCCACGCACGTTTCGTGTCTGGGCTATGTTGATCGTCACGAGGATAATCTCTACCGCGCGGGCGTCAATATCTGGGACAACACCTTCAGCAACGAAACCGCGCTGTGCCGCATGTCGGACGGCAGCGTCGCGCGCTTCAATGAGTTTCGCCGGATCGCCGCCAGCGGCGAGCGTCTGCGTCTCTACGGCACCGAGGGCAGTTACGAAGAAGAGTCGGGCCACCGCGTCTGGGTTGGCAAGCATGACGGATTGCACGATCTGACACAAGAGCTATCCTGCCGCGACGTGCCGGCCCATGAGGTCATCGGCAACATGGCGAAGATTCAGGACGGCACCACGCATAAAAGCGTCTCCACAGTACACCCTGTTCACGAACTGCCGCGCGAATTCATTAATCTGCCCAACGGCCACAATGGCTCGCATCAATTTCTGGCTCACGAGTTCGTGACTTCCTGCGTCAATGGCACGCTGCCGGCCAACAATGTCTGGCAGGCCGCCCGTTATCTGGTGCCCGGATTGATTGCCCATGAGTCGGCCAAGCGAGGTGGCGAGATGTTGGCAGTGCCCGACTTGGGCGATGCGCCACGCGATCTCTGACGAGGACACGGATGAGTTGCGGGGCGATCATTTGTTGTGTGGTGAACGCGGCTCTTCAGCAGGTTGCACTTTGAAATTAATGAAACGTAAAACGGCTGTCATGTTGTTTATTACCGCTCTCTGTCTCTCATTGCTCTTTCCTCCATGGAAGGAGGAAGGTCAATGGCGAAATCAGCGCACAGGCAGCTTGGCTACAGGTCGTCTCAAGCGGACATTAGACCGTGACTTATTCGGCTATATACCTGAGTATCATCCCGCTTGGAGTCATCCGCAGGCAAATCAAGATTCCATAGGCTTCGGCAATCAGTTATACAGTCGAGATGTGTACCACTTAATTTCTCGAAAGCTATCTATAGATTGGCTCATCTTCATCATCCAGATACCGGTGCTTGCTTTAGTGATGGCCGCTATCCGGCAGGGTAGCCAAGAGATTGAAGTTAGAGGCGATTAACTGCCAGGCAACAGGGCGCTGCACCCGCCCTCCTGTAAATGCGCTTCGGGCGGCGGATGAACTTGGTCGTTGGGCTGCTGTGTGTGGCGCTAAGATGTTATACCTGTACATAACATGATCGAGCCGGCTCAAAGCAATAATATCCAGGGGAGAGCGACTAATGAATAACAATATAGCGCAATCGTTTGACGAGAATGGCTTTGTCGCCCTGAGCAATTTGTTGGCGCAAGAAGTAGCGGCGATCTCGACGGAAGTTGATAAAGTCATCGCGGGCGAAGTGTGCGGCGTGCCGGAGCACGACATCATCTATGAGCCGAACTCAGCGCCGCCGCGCGTACGGAACATCTTTCGGCTCCACCAGTACATCCCTTTCTTCATGGAAACTGCGCGCAATCCGAAAATCGTCGCGGCGGTGGAGGAAATTTTTGGCCGCCCCGTGCGGCTTTATGCGAGCCAGCTTTTCGCCAAGCCCGCCGCAGTCGGGACGGCGGTGCCCATGCACCAGGACATGCCGTACTGGCCGTTCGAGCCTGCCGAACTGTTAAGCTGCTGGATCGCCCTTGATGACAGCACGCTCGAAAACGGCTGCGTGCGTTATGTCGCCGGCTCGCACAAGCTGGGCGTGCTCAAGCACGCGCCTTCGGGCGTGGCGGGCAATTCACTGGGTTTGGACGACGCGCGCTTGGCAGGCTTGGAAGAAATACCAATCGAAGCGCCGCGCGGCTCGTGCATCCTGCATCACTGCTTGACCGCGCACCGCAGCGAGCCGAATCGCAGCCCCAATGCGCGGCGCGGTTTGATCTACGTTTACATGTCGGATCGCGTGCGCTTGACTGATCCCGCCAAACTCAAGGGACAGGCTGACTTTCCTATAGTGAGTACTGCCTGAGTGGAGCGCATAATAATCTATGGGATACGACATCTATTACAAGGACCACAATCATCGCTTGAGTCACATCAGCCAAGGGCGCTGGCACGAGATGAGAAAGCTAATGCCATTGCTGGTAGAGTTCGTCAATGAACGCATGAAGATAAATTGGTTCGTACAATCGGAAACTGAGCTACCTGAAAGAAGAGATTTTGCTGTGGATGAATTGATACGCGATGAGACACACATGGAAGACAAAGTGTTCTTTTTGGACGCTCAGGAGTTGCAACGTCTGTTTGACTGGTGCGGCTTCTTAGCACCACGCAACGGCGCGTTCGCTTTGTATAAACCACTGGTCGAAGAACTAAAAACCTTCACACGGGGCATTGAGCAATACTAGGCTCAATCGTTATCCCCGCTTCGGCTGATAAATGTGCGTGCTTTGCCCGAAATAAGCCTCGGCGGATTCCATGACGGTTTCCGAGAGAGTGGGGTGGGGGTGAATGCTCAATTTGAGATCGGAAGCGAGAGCGGCCATCTCGATAGCGAGTACTCCTTCCGCGATCAACTCGCCCGCGCCCGGCCCGGCGATGCCGATGCCTAAAATGCGCTCGGTGTCGGGATCAATAATCAGCTTGGTCACGCCGTCACTGCGACCTAGAGTCGTGGCGCGGCCCGAAGCGGCCCACGGAAAACGCGCGATTTTTACCGGACGATTTTCCGCTGTCGCTTGTCCTTCGGTCAATCCGCACCAGGCGATTTCCGGGTCGGTAAAAACGACAGCCGGAATCGCGCTCGGCTCGAAGGCGACGTTATGGCCGGCAATCGCCTCGACCGCGCAGCGGCCTTCATGCGATGCTTTGTGCGCCAGCATTGGCTCACCGGCCACGTCTCCGATGGCGTAAATCGTCGGTTCGACGGTGCGCCGCTGCGCGTCCACCGGGACGAAGCCGCGCCGATCCACTTCGATTTTTGTGTTTTCCAATCCTAAATTGGAAGAATTCGGAGCACGCCCCACGGCGATCAGGACTTTGTCGAACACCTGCTCCGGCTCTTTGATGTCGGCGCCCTCGAAGCGCACGCGGATTCCCTTCTTCTCGTCTTTGATGCTCACGACTTTGGTATTGAGCATGATGGAATGGAACTGTTTCTCGATGCGTTTCGAGAGAACATTCGCCAGGTCGCGGTCGGCGCCGGGCAGCAGGCCGGATGTCATTTCCACCACCGAAACCTGTGTGCCGAGCGCGTTATAAACCGTGCCCATTTCGAGGCCGATGTAGCCGCCGCCGATGACCAGCATGGTTTTGGGAATGTCGGCGAATTCGAGCGCGCCGGTTGAATCCATGACGCGTGGGCTGTCGAGGCTCAGACTTGGAATCACGGCTGGGCGCGAGCCGGTGGCGAGAATTGCGTGATCGAAACTCAGCCGCTGAGTACTGCCTGTCTCGGCTTGTATCTCCAAACTTTTCGCATCCACGAAGCGGGCGACGCCGCGAATATATTGAATTTTGCGCTGCTTGGTGAGTTGCCCCAATCCTCCCGTCAGCTTGCCGACGACGCCTTCTTTCCACGAGCGCAGCTTGGCGAGATCAATCTTCGGTTCAGAAAACTCGATGCCCAGCACGCTCGCTTCGCGCGCTTCAGTCAGGATTTTCGCAGCGTGCAGCAACGCCTTGGAAGGAATGCAGCCGCGATAAAGGCAGACGCCGCCGGGATTGGGTTCGAGATCAATGAGAGTGACTTGCATTCCCATGTCGGCGGCCAGAAAAGCAGCGGCATAGCCACCGGGGCCGCCGCCGACGACGGCAAGCTGCGTGTGCGTGGATTGGCCGGATGTTGTTTCAGTCATGCTGTTGAAGATTCCTTTGATGGTTGGAGATTATAATCAGAGCGCGCAAGCTTAAATCAACCCGCCCGTGAACGAGCGGGCTGAGACATAAAGCCCGGTGAACCGGGCTATCGAGTACTGCCTTAGCCCCGTTCACGGGGCTTTTTCAACTCAGCCCGCTGCTTCAGCGGCGGGCCGGCGTCCTGCTACGCTGTGAATTTTAACAAAGACGCAAAGAGCACAAAGAACGAATGCTCTTTGTGCTCTTGCTCTGGGACAGGCAGTACTCAGAGTTCCAGCCCTTTGCCATAACCGGCCAGAAACTCGCGCCACTCCGGGCGGCGCATCGCCGAGACGAAGCGCGGGAACGAAATATACGGCACATAGCGCGGCCTTGAGGGTTGGCGCGGCAGCCGCATTCCGGCTTCCTGCGGCGTGCGGCTGCCTTTTTTGTTGTTGCAACGCAGGCAGCAGCAGACCACGTTTTCCCAGGTTGTCTCGCCGCCGCGATGGCGCGGGAAAACGTGGTCAATCGTCAGGCTCGATTTCGACCCGCAATACTGGCACATGTAGTCGTCGCGCGCCATGATGGATTTGCGCGAGATTTTGAGCCGTGGCACGGGGCGCTTGACGTGCTCACGCAGGCGCAGCACGCTCGGCACCAGATATTCCTCGTCAATCGAGTGAATGGTGCGGTCGCTGAAACGCACGACATCGGCCTTGCCCAGATACATCAACACCCAGCCGCGTTGCAGGGCGCAGATATTGAGCGGCTCGAAGTTGTGGTTGAGCACCAGAACTCCACAATCAACGTGTTGCGGCTCGCCGTGCGCCGGCTCCAGCGGGGGTGCGGCGTGCTGCGTATCGTGCTTGATGCGTTGCATAATAAACAGTCTCCATCTTACAACTTGTTACGGACGCAAAAGCGGATTGCGTCCTGAATTGGTGCGTTGCGCGCCTTGATAAGCGTCGAGCGCGGCCAGCACATAAATCGCGACAAAGGCCACCAGCATCAGCCAAAACCACAACTGCCAGAAGCCGTTCAATACGGCGAGTGAGGCACCGAAGGTGTGGCGCGGGCTGCCGGGCGCGGTGTCCAGAATTTTGAAGCCGATGTGCATCGGCCAATACCACGCGATAAAGGCGAGCAGCCAGGCTGCCATGAACATCACGCCGCGCTCGTTTTCCTCGACGTAAAAACTGCCGGCGCCGGGCACCATCAGCGAGATGGCGACCGCTTTTTTCGGATTGCGCTCCATCCACTTCTCGATGCCGTGACTCAGCAGATATTGCTTCGCGTCCTGATCGCGCCGCATCTCTGCCAAATCAAGATGGCACAGCGCGATTTTCTCTTCAAACGCAGCGTGGCGCGGATATAGCGCCTTGCCGCGCTCGAAAACCTGAATCGCTTTTTCCTGCTCGGCTTCCTCCATGAACATGTCGCCCAGCAGCTCTATTGCGCCCAGGTCTGCCGGTTGTATGGCGAGCGCCTGTTGCAGCAGCGCACGCGTTTCTGGAATCTGGCCCCGGCGCAACGACGCGCGGGCCGACATCACGAGCGCCCCGGCTTTTTCGGCGGCACGCATCTCCTCAATGGCCGGAGTCGCGGGCGCCGGAGCTACCGGCGCGGCAACGGCGGCACGCTTTGGCGGCACCGCATGAGTACTGCCTGTCGGCGCGCTTGTTCCCTCGCTTTCCGGTTTTAGCTTGCTGGTCGCCACTTTCGATTCCTCGCAAAACAAAACGCCCGGCGCGGCGCGCTCGGCATTGTCTCAAGACATCATGCGTTCGAGCGGACTTCCGCGTCGGGCGTTGCAGCAGGCTGCCGGTTTTTGACCGAAGCAGCCCGCGCAGGCTTTAACATGATGTTCACAACTGCTCTAACTCCGATTCGACCGTCGGCGCGTCGGCCCACAATCGCTCCAAGTCATAGAACTGGCGCATTGGCGCGTCGAAAACGTGCAAAATGACATCGCCATAATCGAGGATGACCCAGAAACTGTTGGCATCGCCCTCGGCCCGCGCGCGCCATTTGGCCTGCTCGCGCAAGTTATCCTGCACGCCTTCGGCGATGCTGCGAATATGCGGGGCGCTCGTGCCGTTGCAAATCACGAAATAATCGGCGACGGTCGTTTGCTCGCGCACGTCGAGCACGACGACATCCTGCGCCTTCTGGTCTTCGAGCACCGCGCAAACTTCACGCAGCTTGCGCCGGCTTTCCTCGTCCTGCGCCAAATCCCGCGCGGACGGCACCCGCGCTTCTTCCGCCACTTCTTCCACCGCTTCCAAACTGTTCTCAGAAATCGCTATGGCCTTGCTCCTCGGTTCGTCCGTCATTGATAAAGATTCCGCTCTCGAATCACTTGCTCCACCGCGTCGGGCATCAAGTAGCGAATCGGTAGATTGTCGCGCACCCGCTGCCGGATTTTCCGGCTGGCGATGTCCAGTCCTATTGATTCCAAAAAAGTAACACGTTGCAGTTGTGCCAGGGACAACCCGCGCCGCGCCGTTTCCAATGAGAAATCAGGGCGCGTCACCGCCACAAAGCGGCACAATTCAAACAATTCCGCGCCGCGATGCCATGTGAGAATATCGCCGACGGAATCCGCACCCACGATAAAAAACAACTCGGCCCTAGCGCCCCATTCCATCTGCAACTGTCTCACTGTGTCAATCGCGTAAGACGGGCCGGGACGGTCAAGCTCCACACGCGAAATCTCGAAATGCGGGTTGTCTCGAATGCCCAACTGCGTCAGCGCGTAGCGTGTTTCGGGATCGGCGCAAGCGCTTTTTCCATCGCGGTGCGCGGGCTGGCGATTCGGAAAAAAGACAACCGTCTTCAAGTCGCAGCGCACGCGCGCTTCCTCGGCAATGAACAAATGGCCGAAGTGAATCGGATCAAATGTCCCGCCCATCAATCCGATACGCACAGCTAAGATTATAACGGCGCAAGGCCAGCAGCGTCAATTTAGCGGCCTGTCAGAGAGCAGCAAAACGAAGGGAGGAGCGACAAGGCGCGCTCCTCCCGGTAATGGCAGTACTCAGAGTGTGTATTCAAAGTCTGAGAAGTGCCAAAAAAGAACATTTTGTCATTCTGAGCAAAGCGAAGAATCTACTAACAGTCTGCGGCAAATAATAGTAGATTCTTCGCTTTGCTCAGAATGACAGGCTATAACACTTCACAAATCTGTATGTCTCGAACTACATTCTTAGCGCATCTCCCGCCATCAATCGTCATTGATGTCGAGCACCGCCGCGATAATCAGCGCGGCGCCGGTGGACTTCTTATTGGAAATTTTTAATTTGTAGGAAATGCCCTTCTGCATGTCGTGGGTCACAATGGGCGTGGCGTCTTTTGCGATGTCTTCTTCGACGGTGGCACCGTTGGCGTCGAGCAGCGCGAGATCAATGTTTGTGGTATTGTCGTCGCCGGTGGCGACGATGGCGTGTGAGGCTGCTTCAAAGTCCAGGCCGGAAATGGTATTGGAGCTGCCGCTTTTAAGGAGGCCGCCATAAAGCGCCCACTCGCCGGTTTTCTGATGAAAGCTGGCGCTGCCCATTTTCTCCGAGACGATGGCGCAGAATTCGAGACAACTTTTGGTGGCCGCGTCGAGGTTGCTGACGGGCACCTCAAAGCCGCCTTCCTGAAGCGCGACCAGAGCACAGAAGCTGGCTTTAGTGTCGGAATTTTGCAGGTTGAGCACGAGGCTGTAGCTGCCGCTGGTGGTCGGCTCGAAAGCGACGATGGGAGTCGCGTCTTCTTCTTCGTCGCGCGCCAGAGTGGTGCCGGCGGCGTTCTTCAAATAAAGATCAACATCGTTGGCATCGTCATCGCCGCCGCCGATGAACATATAGGAAGTGCCGGCCTTGAGCTTGAAACTCATGGAGACCGTTTGCTCTTTGGGCAGATAAGCGCCCAGCACGCAAAACTGGCCGTCAATGAAGCCATACTCGGTGTCCTTGGTGGCGATGCCGGCGCCGTCCAATACTCGCTCCACAGCCTGAGCCATGTATGTCCCCGGACTCCATTCCTCGACCTTGGGTTTGGCATCGGCGCCCTGCGCGCTCCACAAAACGCCCATGCCGATCATCGCCAGGCCCATTTTTAGACTTCCTGTGCTCCGCACTTTAAGACTCATCATGTTATTAATCCCTTTTCGCAATTATCGAAACCGCCTTTATTATAATCGTTTATTCGCATCGCGCGCTCAAAATCCGCGTCCGCATGGCAAACCCCGGTGTCTCGTCGTGGCATGAGGCCGCGCACGGTCGAAGGGCGGCATGAAAGCGAAAAAATATTTGACATATAAAAGGAAAATCGCTTGCAATACCGATGCTCCGCGAGAGAGTTCAAAGCACGACGCGCGGGGCATCTCTTTATCTGTCGTTGATGTGAAATTATCGTTTCTAGTTTCATTACGCAAAATCACTCGTAATTCAGGAGGAATTGTGAAAGCAAGATTGTATCGCCGGTTCGTTTTCGTCGTGGCCTGTGCCCTCATAATGATAAGTGGGCGCTCGGCTTTTGCTCAGGCTCAGTCCTGCGCTCCATTGCCGAATGGCACTGTGTCCTGGTGGCGGGCGGAAGGCAGTGCCACGGACGTCAAGAACCGCAACAACGGCACGCTGCAAAACGGCGCGACGTTCGCGTCCGGCAAAGTAGGGCAGTCGTTTAGCTTCGACGGCGTGGACGACTATGTGCAACTGCCTGACAACTTCTTTCCCGTTCCCTCATCCGGCACGGCTAATGTGCCTTTCTCTTTTGAAGCCTGGTTCAAGACAACTTCCGGCGGAGTGATTTTTGGGCAACAAGCCTTTGCGCCGTTTAATGCTGCTGCCGGGGCGATTCCCGGAATTTATGTCGGCACCGACGGCAAGCTTTATGTGCAGATGTTCTGGTCTGGCACCGTGGAGCCTGCTGTTAGTCCGGCAGTTATCAATGACGGAGTTTTTCATCATGTAGGCGTAACTTATGATGGCACGACTCAAAGGGTTTACTTAGATGGCGCTCTGATCGCGAGCAAAGCCTTCACGCAAGTGGGATATTCCGGCACCTATAAGTATTAGTTTGGAACAGGCTATACACTTCGGTATGGTCTGCAACTCCTTCTGACGGGTGGTTCAGCTTTAATGGTCTCTTAGAATCAGTTTGCAAAGTAGTCGTCCGCCAAGTTTGAGTAATTTGAGTAAGTTGAAGGCATGACCACAACAACTTATGCAACAGACCTGACGGACAACCAATG
>Ga0136611_10002394_pt1 | contig 13004 bp, 11 predicted proteins | sample AntDrymUQ2232306_2_FD_106645 | JGI IMG/M metagenome (GOLD analysis project Ga0136611, IMG submission 106645) | Polar desert sand microbial communities from Dry Valleys, Antarctica - metaG UQ223 (23.06) | ecosystem: Environmental > Terrestrial > Soil > Desert | place: Antarctica: Dry Valley... | reverse complement strand
CGCCCGTTTCCGTCCCGACGACAACGCCCGCGACCGTGCCGTCTCCCTTGCCCGTCAGCGCGACCCCGCCGCCGACGCCGCGGCGCAAAGCATCACGATCTACAATCTCCAGCGCGCCGGCGCCCCCGAGCTGCCCCCACGCGCAGCCACAGCCGGCCGCTGAGTTACGGACAATTTTACCGCGGCACAGGGGGCGGAGGCGCGATGAATTCCACCGAATAGGCTTCTCCGGAATTGCCCACGACTGCCTTGAAGGTTCGCGAGCCCGGCAAGGGGCGGAACTGCTCTTTCCACACCACATAACCCGGACCACCATCCTCGCCGGGGATATAGCCGTCCCCGATCCGCCTCCCTTCCTGATCCTCCAGAAACCAGGTGATGGTTTTCGCGGCCGCAGAGCCCGACGGGGCGACGAGGAGGAGGCTGGGACCGAACACGGAAGAGTAGCCCCAAGCAAGCGGTAGGTCCGGCGGCTTGGGCACATCCTCCTCCATCGTGCCGGACGCCACGCAGCGATTATCCGCGAACCAGAATTTGCCCCGCCGATGCACCGCGGCATAAATGAATGCCCCGTTTCCGGAGCGCGTCGGTCAGCGGAATTTCAACGAGCTTTCCGGCGCCGGGAATGGGCAGGTCTGCGAGGGTGTCGCTTTGCGCGAGGACGAGCGGATGGTCAGCGGAGCGGAAGATGGTGCCCTTGAATTTCCAGGCGGTTTCGCTCAGCGGCAACCGTGATCCGTGGTTTCCCGTGGCATCTTCCATCGATCCCCCAAATCGAAACCATTCGTTTCTTAATTCGCGGTCCACGCGGATCTCGAGCAAAGGGGAAAAGTTGAGCTGATTCTCAGCAGTGCCGTCGCCGAACGGTTCCCATCCCTTCATCGTCTGGGATTGCGAAAGGCCGGATTGTTCTCCATGAAGTGGCCGGCGGTTGCCCCGCGATCGTGCAAAATCCTGCGACCGAGACCGGACCAACAACTTCGGATTGCGCGGCGCTGCCAAAACTCACCGACTGGGCGAGCAAACGGCCGCTGCGGAGCACGATTGGGGTTGCATCCCCTACGCGGTTGGTCACGCCGCTCGCGACCGTTTCGATCGCGAGCGTGCCGCCGGAGCGGACGTCGAATCCCGTGGTGTTCAAGATCGAGCCGCTCCCCGAAAGTCGAAGGATTCCCGCATCCTGATCCGGCACCGTCGTGGTCAGTCCGAAATCCACGACGGTCGGCCCCGAGTAGGTCTCCGCGGCTTGCAGGCGAAGAGTAGGGGCAGTGGTGTTCGTCCGCAGGAAGAGTCCGGTGCCCGGAGTTAAGTTGGAGATTCTGCCATTGATCTGCGAATCGCCCGCGCCGACCACGATCAGGTCGGTGGCCAGACGGATCGGAGTGCTCACCGTTGCGCCGCGGACCGTCGCCCGCAAGAATCAGATTTCCGGAGTCGAGCGCGACTGTCCCACCGAAATTGTTCGCACCACTCAAGGGGACGCCCGGTCCATTGGCCGACGCGACGGTCGTCGCAATCCGCAGCGTCTTGCCAACTCCCAGCCCGCTGCTCGGGCCCGAGATCGTGAGGTTTCCCGTGCCCGCGCCGTTGATCGTCGTGATGTTGTCGCTGGGATTCAGCACGAGCGGCGTGGTGATCGTGACGGCCCGGCGCCGGCTTGCGTGAGGCCGGAGCTCGCGCCGGTCAGCGTGATCGTGCGCTGCGGCGCGGCGGCGATTGTGAAAGAGCGCTCGCCGCGGTCCGCAAAGAGCAGCCGATTGGCGAGGAAGCCGTTTTGAAGATCGTGCGTGCTCGTCGTGAAGTTGCCGCCCGTGGGCGCAAAGCGCAGCGTGAGGGTCGCGCTGCCCGCCGCGGGAGGCGGTGCGCCATCGAGCCAGTTGCTCCCGACCGACCAATTCCCGCTCGTGGGACTTTCCACACCTTCTCCTCGGCGAGCGCGACCGCAGGCGCGATGAGCGCGAGCGCCGGCAGCATGGCCAGGAAGGCGAGCCAGGAATGCCGCCAGGGGGACGTAAACATCCGCGGATGCTATCACACAATGCACCGCCGCCAATCTGCGCGGCCGGCGCATCGGAATCCCGCGCTTGATCTTCATCAGGTGCGGAGAAGAGTCGGCGTCCTCCATCCTCCCGATGCCTGACGACCCAGAGACTCCGCCCGATTCAAGTGATGACTCCGAGGAGTTGGCGCAAACCGACGACGCGGTCATCGGGCGGGCGATTCAGTTTTCGCTCATCCTCGTCGGTGTCGCCGCGGTGCTCGGGACGGGCACATTTTTCCTACTCCGAAAGTCGGCCGCGCCACTCGTGGAGAAAGTCACGGCGATCACCGCGCCGGCGAAGATCGCCGCGCAGGCAGCGATGCCGACGGTGATGTTCACGGATGTTACGGCGTCGGCGGGGATTCGGTTCGTGCATAACACGGGTGCTTACGGCGCGAAGCTTTTGCCCGAGACGATGGGCGCGGGCGTGGCGTTTTTCGATGCGGACGGTGACGGCGATCAGGACCTGCTCTTCGTAAATGGCACTTACTGGCCCGGCCACGTCCCGGAAGGCAAAGCGCCAACGACGATCGCGCTCTACCTGAATGATGGACGCGCCAATTTCACCGACAGCACCGCGGGTTCAGGGCTCGACGTGCCGCTCTATGGGATGGGCGTGGCGGCGGGTGATTACGACAACGACGGACGCGTGGACGTGTTCGTCAGCGGCGTCCGCGGCAACGCGCTTTTTCACAATGAGGGCGGCGGGAAATTTCGCGACGTGACGGCAGCCGCGGGCGCAAGAGGCAGTGCGGACGCGTGGAGCACGGGCGCGACCTGGCTGGATTACGACAACGACGGGCAGCTCGATCTTTTCGTGAGCAACTACGTGCAATGGTCGGAGGAGATCGACAGCAAGGTCGCCTACACGCTCGTTGGCGTCGGCCGCGCTTATGGGCCGCCGATGAATTTTCAGGGCGCGTTCCCAAGCCTCTTCCACAACGAAGGCGGCGGGCGCTTCGCCGATGTCTCGGAGAAGGCGGGGATGCACATCAAGAATCCCGCGACGGGCGTGCCGGTGGCGAAGTCGCTCGGCGTCGCGCCGGTGGATCTCGATGGCGATGGCTGGATCGATCTCGTGGTCGCGAACGACACGACGCAAAACTTCGTCTTCCACAACAAACACGACGGCACGTTTGAGGAGCTCGGCACGCTGACCGGCGTCGCGTTCGACAACTACGGGAATGCGCGCGGCGCGATGGGCATCGACACCGCGCATTACCGCAATGACGACACCCTCGGGATCGCGATTGGGAATTTCGCGAACGAGATGACGGCGCTTTACGTGTCGCAGCCGCAGGCGATGACTTTCACCGACGAGGCGATCGGCGAAGGCATCGGCCCGGCGAGCCGGCTCTTCCTGAAATTCGGGATGTTCTTTTTCGACTACGACCTTGATGGCTGGCTCGACCTGCTCTCGACGAATGGCCATCTCGAGGAAGAGATCGGCAAGGTGCAGGCGAGCCAGAGCTATGCGCAGCCCGCGCAGCTTTTCTGGAATACGGGCGGTCAGGAAAAGCGCGCCTTCGCACCCGTCGGCGCGGACAAAGCGGGCACGGATCTTTTCAAGCCGATCGTCGGACGCGGCTCCGCGTTTGCGGACATCGATGGCGATGGCGATCTCGATGTCGTGCTCACGCAAGCCGGCGGCGCGCCGCTGCTCCTGCGGAATGACCAGGCGCTCGGGAACCACTTCCTGCGGCTGAAGCTCACCGGCGCCACGTCGAATCGCGATGCGCTCGGGGCGGTGGTGAAACTGCGAATCGGCAATGAAACACGGCGGCAGCAAGTGATGCCGACGCGCAGTTACCTCTCGCAGTCCGAGCTGCCGGTGACGATCGGCCTCGGGAAAGAAGCGCGCGTGGACAAGGTCGAAGTCGTCTGGCCGGGCGGCGCGACGCAGACAGTGAGCGACCTCAAAATCGACGGCCTCACCATTGTTCAGCAGTTGCCGTAAGGCGCGATTTGCGGTCCTTTGAGGGACTTCCGCAGGGCTGCCGCGCCTCCTCTTCCTTTTTCCTCCACGCGCAGTAGGTTCCGCGCCCGCCTGAGGACTTCCGCCAAACCCGTTCCCACTCGCCCGCGCGTCGAACTCCGGCGGCGGCGGCGACGGCTGCCCGCGTTGATTTTCGCGCCCGTCGTCCTCGCGCTCGCCTCGCTCCTTTACCCGCCGGTTTTCCAGTTGGCGCTCGGTTCGGCGCTGAAAGTCGAAGCGTGGCGGCACGGCGCGTCGGTCGATTTCGCGAGGATCGAAGGCTCGTTCTTTTCGCCCGTCACCCTGCATCGCTCGCTCTGGACTTTCGGAAGCGAAACCGACGCCATCACCCGCCTCGAAGTCGCGCGCACCGAGGCGCAGCTCGACTGGCGCAGCCTGTTTGGGCGGAGCAGCGCGCCATGGTTTCAGCGCCTCTCCGTCCGCGGCGTGACCGGCAAAGTTTTCCTCGCCCGTGCGCAGACCGGAGAGGAGAGCAGCAAGGCGCGCCGGGTTTTCGATTGGCGCCCGAGCTTCGGGGGGTGCGCGCCTTTGCAAGGGAAAAACACGTTCGCGCGGCACTGAACGCGGATTTCGCCCGCAACCCCATTTGTGGCTCGAAACCGGCTAAACTGGAGGCGTGCGCATTCGCTCTGACCTCGACATCGAGCGGGAGCGGCTTGTCGTGACGTTCACACGCGACCTGACGCTCCAGGACATCACGGAAATGGTCTTCATCTCGGCGAAAGCGGGAGTGCTCCACTACAAGCTTCTCGCAGACGCGCGAACCGCCCCCTTTGCCCTGCTCCCGAGCGACACCGCGGGTTTCAAAGATCTCCTGCATCAGATTGCCGCGAAATCTCGTCTGGGACAAACAGCGGTCGTGGTCGCGGACGACGTGGGACTAGGGATCGCTGAAGGGCTCAGCCAGATCGCCAGCGGCTTCTGCGTCATCAGAGGTTTTCTGCTCCGCGACGAGGCGGAACGCTGGCTCGGCTGGCAAACGTAAACACCGAGAGCGCCGGGGCGCGCTTTGGCGAAACCAAACAGCGCGGCGCCGCCGATTACGAGCGCCGAAAGGGACGCAGCGTGCGCTCCGGTCGGCGTTGACTGCCACCTTCTCCATGCCCGCGCCGAACAGCAGAACCGCCGCCTCAGACGCGATCGTCGGGCTCTTCACGATCTCGCTCACTGCATTTGTCGTTGGGACGCTCTATTTCGCACGCGAGCTCCTTATTCCGCTCGCCCTTTCCGCACTGCTCACGTTTCTGCTCGCGCCGCTCGTGACGTGGTTCGAGCGGCGGATCGGCCGGATCGCCGCGGTGCTGGTGATCGTCGTGCTGATCTTTAGCGCGCTCGGGGCGACCGGATGGATGCTGACCCGGCAACTCGTCGACCTCGCGAACAAGCTCCCGGAATACAAAGGGAATATCATCGCGAAAATGCACGCGTTCGACGCCCCAAAAGGCGGCGCGCTCACGAAGCTGTCGGAGACCGTCGAGGAGCTGAAACAGGAGCTGCCTGGCGGCTCAGCTCCCGCGACCCCGACGATCACGCAAGAGGCAGGAAAACCGGAAACGGCGGTGGGTTCTCCGCCGAGCGCTCCTGCGCCCGCCGTGCCGGTGCACGTGGTGGAAAGTTCGAAAGCCAACCCCTTCGAGCTCGTGCAGCTCATCATTGCGCCGCTCCTCGGACCGTTGGGAATGGCTGCGCTGGTGATCGTCCTCGTCATCTTCATGCTGCTCCAGCGGGAAGACTTGCGCAGCCGGCTGATCCGGCTCATCGGCCAAGGCCGTATCAGCGCGACGACCCGGGCGATGGACGACGCGGGTCATCGCGTGGCCCGCTACCTTTTGATGCAGCTCGTGGTCAATGTGACTTACGGGATTCCGGTCGCGGTGGGGCTCTATTTCATCGGCGTGCCGAACGCGATCTTGTGGGGCGCCTTCGCCACGGTTCTGCGTTTTATCCCGTATGTCGGGCCGTGGATTGCGGCGGTGTTTCCGATCACGCTGTCGCTCGCAGTCTCTGAGAGCTGGATGATGCCGCTGCTCACGATCGGGCTTTTCGTCGTGCTGGAATTGTTGAGCAACAACGTCATGGAACCGTGGCTCTACGGGAAGCACACCGGCGTCGCGCCGCTCGCGCTGATCATCGCGGCGGTGTTCTGGACGTGGATGTGGGGACCGGTTGGCCTCGTGCTGGCCACGCCACTCACCGTCTGTCTCGTGGTGATGGGCCGCCATGTCCCGCGCCTCTCCTTCCTCAGCGTCGTGCTCAGCGATGAAGAAGCGCTGACCCCTGCTGAGGATTGTTACCATCGCCTGCTCACGCCGGGCGAACGTGATGAGATGGAACTTGTCGAGTCGTATTTGAAGACGCACCCGCTGGTCGCGCTCTACGACTCTGTGTTCATCCCCGTGATCTCCTCTGCGGAGGCGGACGCGCGCGCGGAGCTGCTCGACCCAGAGCAGCTCAAACAGGCGGAGGAGAGCATGCGTGACATCATTGAGGACCTCGGCACGCGCCCAGTTGTGCCCGTCAAGGCCCTCGCTGAAAAGGCTGACCCAACAACGACAGACGAGCCCCCCGCACCCGCTGCAGCGGTGGCGCCGGACTGCCGCGTTTACTGTCTGCCGGCGCGCGCGGAGCGCGACGAACTCGCGGGCGCGATGCTCGTGCAATTGCTGCGACAGGAAGGTTTCGGGGCGCAAATTGCCCCGGCGAAGCTCGTCACGGGCGAACTCCTCGCGCTCGTCGAGAAAGCGGACGTCGACGTAATTTGCATCTCGGTCGTCGCGCCATCCACCGTGATCCACGCGCGGTATCTCTGCCTGAAACTGCGGTCGCTGCTCCCGAGACAGAAGATCATCGTCGGTCTCTGGGGTGCCACTGATGAACTCACCGATGCGACGAAGCGTTTGCGTGACTCCGGCGCAGATGAAGTCGTCACGATGCTCGCAGATGCGCTCGTGGAAATCGGAAAGCTGGCCCCTTCCCTGACGGAAGAAATGACGCCTGCGCCCATCCCGGCCGATGAGGAAGAACGCCTCGCTGCGCTTGCGGAGCTGAACCTTCTCGATACCGAAGCGGAGCCAGTCTTCGATCGCATCACCACAAAGCTCGCGCGGGTCTTTGAAGTGCCGATCGCCTTGATCACGTTCGTTGATCGAGACCGGCAGTTTTTCAAATCGCAGACTGGTCTGCCCGAGGAACTGGCCAAGGCGCGCCAGACGCCGCGCAGCGTTTCCATCTGTGGACATGTCGTCGCGAAGAACCAGGTGATGGTCATCGAGGACCTCGCGCGAGACCGGCGGTTTGCGAACAACCCGCTGCTCAAAGAGCACGGCATCCGCTTCTACGCGGGCGTGCCGCTGCTCGCCCCAAACGGTCAGCCGATTGGCTCGCTCTGTCTCCTCGATTTGAAGCCGCGCCAGGTCACCGATCGTGAGAAACGCCTCCTTCAGGAATACGCCAACGACGTGATGGAAGAGATCAATCGCCGCTCACCGCTGAGGGAAACCGCCGTCGCGCTCCCGGCGTGATTCCCGGTGGGGCGCTGTCGCGACCGCGAGCGTTTCTGACGGCCGAGTGGCGCTCGCTGGTAATGCTGAATTACGCCGTCGATCCTGCGGTGCTCGCGCCGCTCGTTCCGCGCGGTGTTGAGCTGGACCTCTGGCAGGATGGCGCGGTCGTCAGTATGGTCGGATTCCTCTTCCGCAACACCCGCATGCTCGGCTGCGCCGTGCCGTTTCACCGGGATTTTGAGGAGGTAAACCTTCGCTTCTACGTCCGCCGCCGGGTGGGCACAGAGTGGCGACGCGGGGTGACGTTCGTGCGCGAGATCGTGCCGCGCCGGGCAATCGCCTGGACCGCCCGTGCCCTTTACAACGAACCGTATCTCGCCTTGCCGATGCGGCACACGCACGGGGTCACGGATGACGCGCGCACCTTTGAGTATGCGTGGCAGTTCGAGAGGAAGTGGCACGCGCTCGGCGCGGAAGTGGAAGGCGAACCGCATGCCCTGCGACCGGGCTCAGAGGAAGAGTTCATCTTCGAGCACTATTGGGGCTACACCGCGCAACGCGATCGCGGCACCGTCGAGTATGAAGTCGAGCATCCGCGCTGGCGCACCTGGACCGCAAAGAAGTCATGGCTCCGTGGCGACACGGTGCCGCTTTATGGCTCCGCCTTCAGCAAAGCGCTGGCTGCCGAACCGCGCTCCGCATTTGTCGCCGAAGGCTCGCCCGTCGTCGTGCGCGGCGCGCAGCGGATCGCCTGACCAGCTTACCTGCCGAGGAGTGCGCTGCGGGGTGAGGCAGTGAAGAGCGGCGAATCTTCGTAGCGCAGCAGCAGATCCGCGGGATCGCGGAAGATCGCGACGGCGCCGTGCAGCGTCTCTTCCGGAAATCCGCCACACAACAGGCCGATCGTCGCGAGCCGGATTTTGCCCGCGGCCTCGACGTCGTAAGGCGTGTCGCCGACGACCAGCGCTTCTTCGACTGGAGGATTGCCGAGCTTCTCGAGCGCGGCGGCGAAGATATCCGGAAAGGGCTTCGACTTGGCCGCATCGTCACTCGACGTCTGCGTCTCGATGAGATCGGCGATGCCCGCGATCTTCTTGTAAGTCTCAAGCTCGTCGCCTTTCGCCGACGACGCCAGCGCGATCCGTTTCCCGTCGGCGAGAATCCGCTCAAAAAGTTCGCGCGCCTTCGGGAAAGCGGTGACGCGCGCGAGATACTTCTCCTTGAAGATCGCTGCCCGCCGCTCGGTGATCTCCTCCCCGCGGTCATCGATCTCCTCCTTCGAGAGGAAGACCGGCATCAACTGGTCGCCGCCTTTGCCAATCTGGAACCGCACATCCTCGAACGGGATCTCTTTGCCAAACTCGCGGAGCACGTCCTGCCAGGCATGCGCGTGCAGATCGACCGAGTCGATCAAGGTTCCGTCGACGTCGAAGATTACGGTTTGGATCATATACGCCGCGGAAACGGATGCGCGCCTCCGGACGCATGCATCCCCTGCGTCTAACGGCTGACCGGCGACAGGTCCCCGCACTCCATAGACCGAGCGGGATTTCCGTCGTCACCGGGGGCACACTCCGCTTCCATGCGGCGGCCATGAATTCGCTTTGGACTCGCTTTCAGGAATACCATCTCCGCCATTCGCAAATGGGCTTCGCCCTCGACATTTCGCGGATGAAATTTGGCGACGATTTCTTCACGCGCATGGAGCCCGCAGCGCAGAAGGCGTTCGCGGCCATGCGAGAGCTGGAAGCGGGGGCGATCGCGAATCCCGACGAAAACCGCATGGTCGGTCATTATTGGCTGCGCGCGCCGCAGCTCGCCCCTACGTCGGAGCTGGCGAGCGAAATCACCGAGTGTAATGCGGCGATCGAGGCGTTCGTGCGGCAGGTGCACGCGAGCGGGCAGTTCACGGATGTGCTGCTCATCGGAATCGGGGGCTCGGCGCTCGGGCCGCAGTTCATCAGCGATGCCCTCGGGACCGATGACGATGCGCTGCGGCTGAACTTCTTCGACAACACTGATCCCGCAGGGATGGACCGTGTCCTCACGCGGCTGCAGCACCGCCTCGAGCACACGCTCGTGGTGGTCATCTCGAAGTCCGGCGGCACACCTGAGACGCGCAACGGGATGCTCGAAGCGGAAGCGTATTACCGGAAAGCGGGGCTCGAGTTCGCGAACAACGCAGTCGCCGTCACCGGCGCGGGCTCGCAGCTCGATCGCTATGCCCTGGAGCAACGCTGGCTCGCGCGGTTTCCCATGTGGGATTGGGTCGGCGGCCGCACGTCGGTGATGAGCGCGGTCGGTCTGGTGCCTCTTTCGCTGCAAGGCTGCGACATGAACGGGGCGCTTCAGGGCGCCGCGGCGATGGACGAATGGACGCGCACGCCGGAGACTCTCAAAAATCCGGCGATGCTCCTCGCATTGATGTGGCATCACACGGGTAACGGCCGCGGCGAGAAGGACATGGTCGTCCTGCCATACAAGGACCGACTCGTCCTTTTCTCGAAGTATCTGCAGCAGCTCGTGATGGAGTCGCTCGGGAAGGAGGTCGATCTCGACGGGAAGCGGGTGAACCAGGGAATCGCCGTCTATGGCAACAAAGGCTCGACCGATCAGCATGCCTACGTGCAGCAGCTCCGGGAGGGCGTGCACAATTTCTTCCTCACGTTTATCGAGGTGCGGAAGGGCCGCGACGGCGCCTCGGTGGAAGTCGAGCCGGGGGTGGCGAGCGCCGATTACCTGCAAGGCTTCCTCCGCGGGACCCGCACCGCGCTTTACGAAAACGACCGCGAATCGATTACCCTGAGCATCCCGGAAGTGTCCCCATTTTCAGTCGGCGCGCTGATCGCGCTCTATGAACGCGCCGTCGGTTTTTACGCGTCGTTGATCAATGTGAACGCCTATCACCAGCCGGGCGTTGAAGCTGGCAAAAAGGCAGCTGCTGGCGTGCTGGCGGTGATGGCGCGGGTGAAGGGAGCGCTCTCCGCGACTCCGCAGACTGCCGCCGAGCTGGGGGCTTCTCTGGCAGAAGATCCGGAAGCCGTCTTCCATGCGTTGACGCATCTCGCGGCGAACGATCCGCAGATCGTGCTGACGCGCGGGAACACGGCGGCAGAGGACACGTTCGGGCTCGCCTGACACGGTGGAGGCGTCTGCAGCCGCGCTCTTTCCCTGCTTCCTCTGATGCGTCCGATCCTCGTCCTATTGTTCGCCGTCTGCTCCGCGCCTGCCGCGTCCATCTGGGTGGAAGGCGAGGCGCCCGCAAAAGCCACGGTGCAGAAACACAGCTGGTATGACGCAGTCAAAAGCGACGTGCTCTCCGGTGGGAAGTGGCTCTCGCATTACGGCGAGAAGGCCGGCGAGGCGACTTACGACATCGACGTCACCGCGGCCGGGAGCTACACGTTTTGGGCGCGGTTGAACCCCGTCGCGTCTGAGCCGAAATGGCGACTCGGCGCGGGCGAGTGGCAACCCGTCACGACGGCCGCAGCACAGCAGCAGCAGAACATCGCGAACGATGGGAAGATCGACCACCGGTTCATCGCGTGGGTCAAAGTCGGCGCCGTGCAGCTCGCGAAAGGGAAGCACACTCTGGGCTTCAAATTTGAAGGCGGCGCGGCGAACAGCGGCGGGCTCGATTGCTTCGTGCTCACGACCGATAAGTTCACGCCGCAAGGTGCGATGAAGCCCGGAGAATCGGGTGGCGGAACCGCGGCGGAAGGGGAAGCCGATCCCAAAGACGCGATTTGGATCGAGGGCGAAAAGCCGTCACGCCAGGCGATGAACCGGCATCCGTGGTGGTATGACCAGGTGAAGAAGGACGTGCTCTCGGGCGGCGACTGGATCTCCAATTTCAGCAAGGAGAAACAGGGCACCGCGGAGTATGACTTCGACGTGGTCACGCCGGACACCTATGCGTTTTGGGTGCGGGCGAATGGCAGCGTCGGCGCGAAGCTCGAGTGGAAACTCGACGGCGGTGCGTGGACGCCCGTGGATTTTAAGGATCAGCGCGGCGAGCAAAATGTCGCGGCGGACAACAAGCCTGACTTGCGCTTCATCGCCTGGACGAAAGCAGGGGCCGTGAAGCTCGCGCCAGGGAAGCACACCGTCGCTTTCAAGATGAACAGCGGCGCGGAGAAGGAGAACCACGGCGCGCTCGATTGCTTCGTCTTCACGCGCATCCCATTCGTTCCCGCGGGTGCGAAGAAGCCGACGGTCACGAAGGGCACGGGTGGTCCGGCGGATTGGTTTCCGTTGCTCGCGGATGATGACACGTTCGATCAGCGGAGCGTGATCGACATGTCGAAGCTCGTGCCCGCGCCGGCAGGTCAGTTCGGTTTTCTCAAAGTGGTCGGCGACAAGCTGCAGTTCGAGAAAGCAAAAGCGCCGGTGAAGCTCTGGGGCGTCGGCGCGAACGTGGATCCAGGCCGCTACTCGCGCGAGCAGCTCACGCAACGCGCGAAGTATCTGAGGAAATTCGGGATCAACGCGGTGCGGCAGCACGCAGTTTTCGACGAGCTGACGACGAAGGGCGTGCTCGATCCGAAGAAGCTCGACGAATACGACTGGTGGTTCGCCGAGCTGAAGAAGCACGGCATCTACACCGGGTGGTCGGTGTTTTACCATTTCACGATCGGCCCGGAGGACGGCTATCCGCCGGAGCTTTTCGCGGAGCTGCCGAAGCACGACGGACGCGCGAGCACGTATGGGCTGATCACGGCGTCGCTGAAGCTCTGGGAAATCCGCAACCGCTGGCTGGTCGCCATCCTCCAGCACAAAAATCCTTACACCGGGCTGCGCTACGTCGACGACCCGGCGCTCGCGACCGTCGAGATGCAAAACGAGGACAGCATCTTTTTCTGGAACCCGCTCGGCGAACTCGCCAACCCGAAAGGGAAATGGCCGCAGCACGGAAAGCTCCTGCGCCAGCGCTTCGCTGCGTGGGTAAAGGCGAAATACAAGACGGATGAGGCGTTGAAGGCCGCCTGGGGCGAGTTGCGCAATGGCGACAGCGTCAACGCCGCGGAACTGCCGATCATGGGTCCGTGGGAGCTCGCGGGAAAAGGGCCGCAAGGGGCGTTCGCCGGGCAAACAAAACGCGCGGGTGATTACATCGCGTGCCTCGCGGAAATGCAGGTGGGCTTTTACGCCGACTGCGAAAAGGCGATGCGTAGCGCAGGGTTCAAAGGCGTGACGATGACCACCGCGTGGCAGGTCGGTGGCGCGGCGAGTGACGCGGCCAACACCTGGACCGACACGGTTGGGTCAATGATTGATAGGCACAATTACGCTGGGGGCGGCGAAGGCGGGCATGGCATCAAGGAAGGCAAAGTAAACAACGAGTCGCACCTCGGGCAGCCGGGCGGCGGCATCTTCACAACCGCGATGAAGCAGGTGGAAGGCAAGCCGTTCGCGATGACGGAGTGGACACAATCCGCGCCGAATCAGTGGAAGGCGGAGACGG
>Ga0136611_10002393_pt1 | contig 13006 bp, 5 predicted proteins | sample AntDrymUQ2232306_2_FD_106645 | JGI IMG/M metagenome (GOLD analysis project Ga0136611, IMG submission 106645) | Polar desert sand microbial communities from Dry Valleys, Antarctica - metaG UQ223 (23.06) | ecosystem: Environmental > Terrestrial > Soil > Desert | place: Antarctica: Dry Valley... | reverse complement strand
TTGGCGTTCATCCAACTCCCAGGTCTTGAGCCAGTCGTCCATCGCAGGGCCTCGCGGCACGCTCAGATTCCGTCAAGCCTACCGCGTTCACCCTGCGGGTTTCACCTTGGCTTTGGTTTAGTGATCGCTCGCCACGAGGGCGAGGTCGACAATCTGTCGATCCGGCGCGTGACTGGCCAGCACATGGCCGACGTGACCAGGGTTCTTGGAGGATTGCGCGACCGTGGGCTCCTCCAGATGATCGGCATGAAGCGAGGCGCGCGATACCAGTTAGGCGCCGGCGCTCTCGACAACCCGGAGCATGTCGATCAGTTTTCGCTTGAGTCCGGAGCCAAGCTACCGCAAGACTCTGATAAGTCTCACCAGGAATCCTCAGAGCTGACACCGAAATCCTCAGAGCTGACACCGAAATCCTCAGAGCTCGGGGCCAGCTCTGAGGATTTGACGTCCTGGACGGCGTTATTGGCGATCTCCGCTATTGCTCGAGAACGCCGGTACCTGCGAGCGGCCATCCGAGACGACCTCATCCTTCACCTCTGCGCTCGACGACCCCTCTCGCTACGTGAGCTGGCTCAACTACTCGACCGCGATGAGACGACGCTACGAGATCCAATCAGGTCACTCCTAGCAGCTGGACGACTGCATTACCTCTATCCTGATCGCCCGACGCATCGTCGGCAAAAGTACGTTGCTGCCAACCCGCCAAAGGATGTGGATGCGGGCAGCCCAGCACCATGAGCATGGCACGACCAGCACTGACGCCGCCCTCGTGATGCGATCCTGATCGTTCGGCGCCTCGGCTCGGTACGTGCCGTGCGTACGATGAGTACGGAGGCTCGCATCCATCGTGGCGATTGCGCGCGCGCAGCACGACCCCTTCCCGGACGTGTTCCATCCGGCCGTCCGCGAGTGGCTCGGCGACACGTTCCCGGCGCCGACCCGCGCCCCGGCGCTCGGCTGGCCCCAGATCGTCGCGGGCAACTCGACGCTGATCCTCGCGCCGACCGGCTCCGGCAAGACGCTCGCCGCGTTCCTCGCCGCCATCGACCGGCTCATGTTCAGCCCGGTCCCGGAGCGCGCCGACCGGTGCCGCGTCGTGTACGTCTCGCCGCTGCGCGCCCTGGCCTTCGACGTCGAGCGCAACCTGCGCGCGCCGATCGCCGGCATCGCGCGCGTGGCCGGCTTGCGCGGCGACGCGGTCCACATCCCGACGGTCGGACTGCGCACCGGCGACACCGAGGCCCGCGAGCGGGCGCGCATGGCTCGGACCCCGCCCGACATACTGATCACCACGCCCGAGTCGTTGTTCCTGGTGCTTACCTCGAACGCCCGCGCGATGCTGCGCTCGACCGAGCTGGTGATCGTCGATGAGATCCACACGCTGGCGGGCACCAAGCGCGGCGCCCATCTCGCGCTGACGCTGGAGCGCCTGGCCGCGCTGCAAGGCCAGGACGGGGTGCGCCCGTTCCAGCGGATCGGGCTCTCGGCGACGCAGCGCCCGCTGGACGAGGTCGCGCGGTATCTGGGCGGCGGCGAGGGGGACGGTGACCCCTCCCCCAACCCCTCCCCGAAACGGGGAGGGGATGCGTTGGGAGAGCACGGACAGATCGAGGCGGGGGAGGCGAAGCCCTCCCCCGCCTCGGGGGAGGGTTGGGAGGGGGTCCGCTGGACGCCGCGCCCGATCAGCATCGTCGATGCGGGCGCGCGCAAGGCGTTCGACCTGCGCGTCGAGGTGCCCGTCGAGGACATGTCCCGCCTCGGCCGGCCGATCGACCCGCTCGCCGGCGAGATCCCCGAGGGCGCGACCAGCGCGCTGCACCGCCGCTCGATCTGGCCGGCGATCTACCCGCGCCTGCTGGCGCTCATCAACGAACACCGCTCGACCATCGTCTTCGTCAACAGCCGCCGCCTTGCCGAGCGGGTCGCGAACGCGCTGAACGAGCTCGCTGAGGCCGAGACACCGGGCCGGGAGATCGCGCGGGCGCACCATGGCTCGGTCGCCCGCGAGCAGCGCCTCGAGATCGAGGACTTGCTGAAGTTGGGCAAGCTGCCGGCGATGGTCGCCACGTCGTCGCTCGAACTGGGCATCGACATGGGCGCCGTCGATCTGGTCGTCCAGATCGAGACGCCGCCCTCGGTCGCGAGTGGCATGCAGCGGATCGGGCGGGCCGGCCACCACGTCGAGAGCGTGTCGCGCGGGGTGGTGTTCCCGAAGTATCGCGGCGATCTGCTCGCCACGGCCGCCATCGCGCGGGCGATGATGGACGGCGCGGTCGAGGCGACCCGCGTGCCCCAGAACCCGCTCGACGTGCTGACCCAGCACGTGGTGGCCGCCTGCGCGCTGGACGAATGGTCGGTCGAGGGTCTGTACGCGCTGGCGCGGCGGGCGGCACCGTTCGCGAAGCTGTCGCGCGCCCAGTTCGAGTCGGTGCTCGACATGCTCTCCGGGCGCTACCCGTCCGACGAGTTCGCCGAGCTGCGGCCCCGTATCACCTGGGACCGCCTGCGCGGGACGCTCCGCGCGCGGGAGGGCGCCCGCCAGCTGGTGGTGGCGAACGCCGGCACGATCCCCGACCGAGGGCTGTACGGGGTGTTCCTGGCCGACAGCGAGGGGCAGGGGGCCGGCGCGGGCGGATCAATAAGCGGCGCGGGGAACGGCGGCGGCACGGACGGCACGGGCGCGGGAGACGGTGGCGGCGCGAGTGGGGGTGCAGGCTCCGGCGCGCGGCGGGGCGGGCGCCGCGTCGGCGAGCTCGACGAGGAGATGGTGTTCGAGACGCGCGAGGGCGAGGTCATCGTGCTCGGCGCGTCGAGCTGGCGGGTGGTCGAGATCAGCCGCGACCGCGTGCTGGTCGCGCCGGCGGCCGGCGAGCCGGGCAAGATGCCGTTCTGGAAGGGCGACCGCGCGTCTCGCCCGGTCGAACTGGGCGAGGCGATCGGGCGGCTGACCCGCGAGCTGTCCGCCGAGCCGACACGACAGGGCATGGAGCGCCTGACGACTCAACATGGCCTGGAGCCGGGCGCCGCCGACAATCTGCTCGCCTACCTGGCCGACCAGCGCGCCGCGAGCGTGCTCCCCGACGACCGCACGATCGTGATCGAGCGCACCCGCGACGAGCTCGGCGACTGGCGCATCTGCATCCTGTCGCCGTGGGGCGGGCGGGTCCACGCGCCGTGGGCGCTCGCGATCCAGGCGAAGCTGCGCGCGAGCGAGGAGGCCGAGGCCGAGACGGTGTGGAGCGACGACGGCATCGTGATCCGATTGCCGGACCGAGGCACGCTGCCCGAGACTAATCTGCTCGTGCCGGACCCCGACGAGATCGAGGATCTGGTGGTGCGCGAGCTGGGCGGCTCGTCGCTGTTCGCGGGGCGCTTCCGCGAGGCGGCCGGCCGCGCACTGCTCGTGCCGCGCCGCCGGCCGGGCCAGCGGTCGCCGCTCTGGATGCAGCGCAAGCGCGCGGCCGATCTGCTGGCCGTCGCGTCCCGCTACGGCTCGTTCCCGATCGTGCTCGAGACGTACAGCGAGTGCTTGCAGGACGTGTTCGATTTGCCGGCGCTGATCGAGCTGGCGCGCAAGGCCCGCCGCCGCGAGCTGCGGGTCCAGACCGTGGATACGGACGCGCCGTCGCCGTTCGCGGCCACGCTGCTGTTCGACTATGTCGCCAACTACATCTACGACGGCGACGCCCCGCTCGCCGAGCGCCGCGCCCAGGCGCTCTCGGTGGACCTCGGCCAGCTCCGCGACCTGCTCGGCGAGGCGGACCTACGCGAGCTGCTGGACCTGGACGCCATCGAGGAGCTGGATCTGTCGCTGCAAGGGCTGGTGCCCGGCCGCCGTGTCCGCACGCCCGACCGCCTCCACGATCTGCTGCTCCGCCTCGGGGATCTGACGCCGGAGGAGGTTGCAGCGCGGGTGGAAGGCCCTCACCCCACGCCGCGTGAGGCGTCGGCCCGACCGGCCCCCTATCCCTACAGTGGGAGAGGGGGCGACGTAGACGAGTCCACCGATCCGCTTGCAGCGCAAGACGGTCAGGGCAGTGAGCTTGATGGCTCTCCAGGGGAGGGCATGGCCCTCTCCCCTGGAGGGAGAGGGTTGGGTGAGGGGGAAGCCCAAGCGCTCATCGCATCCCTGGAGGACGAGCGCCGGGTGATCCGCGTCACGCTCGGCGGCGAGGAGCGGGTCGCGGCCGTCGAGGACGCGGGGCGGCTGCGGGATGCGTTCGGCGTGCCACCGCCGCCGTGGACGCCCCGGGCGTTCCTGGTGCCCCACCCGACCGCCCTGCGCGACGTCGTGGCCCGCTACGCACGCACGCACGGCCCGTTCCAGTCGATCGACGTGGCTCGCCGCTACGGGATGGGCGAGGCGCCGGTGCTCGCGGCGCTGGGCGAGCTGGCCGAGGCCGGACGCGTCATCGAGGGCGAGCTGCGGCCGGGTGGCTCCGGCCGCGAGTGGTGCGACACCGCCGTGCTCGGGACGCTGCGGCGGCGCTCGCTGGCCCGCCTCCGCAAGCAGGTCGAGCCGGCCGACCCGGCCGCGCTCGGCCGGCTGCTCGTCGCGTGGCACGGGATCGCGACGACCGCCACGCCGCCCGTCACGACGCGCGCGGCATCCAACGCGGCCGACGGCGGACCGGATCGGCTGCTCGACGCGATCGAGCAGTTGCAGGGCGCGGCGCTGGCGGCCAGCACCCTCGAAACCGACGTGCTGCCGGCCCGCATCCCGCGCTACCGCCCGCGCGACCTCGATCTGCTCTGCGCGGCCGGCGAGGTGGTCTGGCTCGGGGCCGGGCCGCTCGGGGAGCGCGACGGCCGCGTCCGCCTCTACCTGACCGATGCGCTGTCGTACCTGCACACGCCGTCGGCCGAGCGCCCGACCGGCGACTTGCACGACCGCCTGCGGGCGCACCTCGCCCGCTACGGCGCGAGCTTCTTCGCCGATCTCCATCTGGCGGCCGGTGGGCCGGTCGGGATGGCGCTCGACGCGCTGTGGGATCTGGTCTGGGCCGGCGAGGTGACGAACGACTCGCCGGCGGCGCTGCGAGCCTACCTCGGCGGCGGGTCGGTGGTTCGCGAACTCGGGCGGCGCGGACGGAGCGGACCGTTCCGCTCGCGGCGGCAGGCCCCGCCGAGCGCGGTCGGCCGCTGGAGCCTGGTCGACCTCCCCTCGGCCCAGGAGGTTCCGGTAGATGTCGCCAACGGCAGTCCTGAAGGCGCCAGGGCCGGAGATCGCGTCGGTGCTGCCCGAGGCGCGGCCGGTCGTGGCGACGGCGGGCGCACTTCTTCCGAGAGGGGTCGCGGGCCGACGCCGACCGAGCGCGCCCGCGCTCTCGCCGAGCAGCTCATCGCCCGCCACGGCATCCTCACGCGCGGCGCCGTCCTGGCCGAGGGCGTGCCGGGCGGGTTCTCCCAGATCTACCCCGTGCTCGCCTCCCTGGAGGAGGCCGGGCGGCTGCGACGCGGCTACTTCCTGGCCGGCCTCGGCGGGGCGCAGTTCGCCCAGGCCGGCGCGCTCGAACGGCTCCGCGACCTCCGCGACGGCACCCCCCAGGAAGACGACGGCCCGCCGCCGGCGGTGGTGCTGAACGCGACCGATCCGGCCAACCCGTACGGCGCGGCGCTGCCCTGGCCCGTCCCGGCCGGCCCGGACGCGCTCAAGCCGATGCGGGCGGCGGGCGCGTACGTCGCGCTGGTCGATGGCGCGCTCGCGCTCTACGTCGGGCGCGGCGAGAAGGAGGTCACGACGTTCCTGCCGGCCGACGAGCCGGCCCGCGCGACGGCCGGGCGGGCGGCGGCGCTGGCCATCGCGCGGTGGGCCGCCGCGACCGGCCGCGTCAACCTGGCCTGGGCGAAGATCGACGGGCGGCGCGCGACGGGGGCGCCGCTCGCGCCGTTCATGGCCGAAGCGGGCGTGGTGCCAGCCGGGGGCGGCTTCCGCATCGGCGGCCCCGAGTCGGGGCGCTTCGGCAGCCTGGCCGGCGGCCGGTTCCGGAGCGAGTCGCGCGTCGTCGGTGGGGACGAGGGCTGATGCCCGAGGGGGACACGATCGCCACGAGCGCCCGCACGCTGGCGGCCGTGCTGGTCGGGCGGACGGTCACCGGCTTCCGCTCGTCGCTGCCGGCCGTGACGAACGGCGCCCTGCGCCTCGGTATTCATGGGAGTACCGTCGATGCCGTCGAGGCGCAGGGCAAGCACCTGCTGATGCGCTTCTCGTCCGGCGCCGTCCTGCGCACGCACATGCAGATGTCCGGGAGCTGGCACCTCTACCGCGTCGGCTCGCGCTGGCAGAAGCCGGAGCGCTACGCGCGGGTCGCGATCGAGGCCGGCGACGCACTAGCCGTCTGCTCCAGCGCGCCGGTGGTCGAGGTGCTGTCGGCGGCGGCGGCCACGGCCAGCCCGGCCCTGCGGCGGCTCGGCCCCGACTTCCTGTCCGACGCATTTGATCGAGACGAGGCGCTCGCGCGGCTGCGGGCGCGCGCCGGGCTGGAGGTTGCGGTGGCGCTGCTGGACCAAACGTTCGCGGCCGGTATCGGCAACGTCTACAAGAGCGAGGTGCTGTTCCTGTGCGGCGCCGATCCGTTCTCGGCGGTTGGCCGCCTCGACGACGCGATCCTTGCCGAACTCATCGATACGGCGCGACGCGAGATGCGGCGCAACGTGGGCACCGGCGCGCGGCGCACGAACCAGGCGCTGGGCTCGGGGCCGCTCTGGGTGTACGGTCGGGACGGCAAGCCGTGCCTCCGCTGCGGCGCTCCGATCCGCCGCGCGCTCCAGGGTGAGCAGCGCCGCTCGACGTACTGGTGCCCGCGTTGCCAGGCGTCAGCTCAGGGCACCGCGACGGAAGCGGGCGCATAGCGGCCAAAGACGATCTCGCAAGCTACTCACATCGGATATACTATCTTTTTTGGTAGTATCTCCGATGTGAGTCCTGTTGACTTCATCGACCGCGAGCGCGAGATCGCCGCCCTCGAGCGATTCTGGAGCGAGCCGACCGCCCAGTGCATCCCGATGGTCGGCAGGCGACGGGTCGGGAAGACGTATCTCGCCGAGCACTTCGCGCGCGACAAGGACGCCGTCTACTTCCGCTGCGTGCTCCGCGAGACGAGCGAACAGCTCCCGCTCCTTGGCGCGGCGCTGGCCGAGGCGACGGACGATCCGGTCGCGCGGGCCGAGCCCCCATCGACGTGGCCGGGCGTCTTCGCGCTGATCGAGCGCCTCGCCCACGCATCGCGACTCTTGCTCGTGCTCGACGAGCTGCCCTACTGGGCGGCGCGCGACGAGGGCCTGGCATCGACGCTCCAGAACTGGTGGGACGCGCGCGGGCGACACCTGGACTTGATGCTCGTCGTGTGCGGCTCGGCGGTCCAGATGATGGAGCGGCTGCTGACCGGCGAGGCGCCGCTCGCCGGCTGCGTCACCGGCCGCCTCGTCGTCCAACCGTTCGACGTCCGCGCGGCGGCCCGGCTGCTCGGCTTCGCGGAGCCGGTCGATGCGCTGACCGCGTACGGCATCCTCGGCGGCGTGCCGCTGTACCTGCGCTTCTTCCGCCCCGACCGGTCGATCCGAGACAATATCCTGGCGTCGGTCGCGTCGAGCACGGCCCGCCTGTACGTCGAGCCCCAGGCGGTCTTCGCGGCCCACCACGCCGCCTACGATGCCGGCCAGGCACTCGGCGTCCTCCGAGCCATCGCGCGCGGCAAGCATCGCTGGTCGGAGATTGCCGAGGCAGCGGATCTCGCGCCCGCCCAGCTCGGGCGGGTCATGGAGCCGCTGCTCGGCGACCTGAACCTGGTCGAGCGCATCCTACCGGTCACCGAGCGCCACGAGACGCGCACGTACCGCACCCAGTACCACCTCACCGACAATTTCTTTCGCTTCTGGTTCCGCTTCATCGAGCCGAACCAGGGGCACATCGAGTTCGGCGACGCCGAGCGCGTCGTCGATGGCATCCTGGCCGAGCTCTCAGACTACATGGGACTGTCGTTCGAGGCGCTCTGCCGCGACTGGACGCGGCTCGCGAGCGCGGCCGGGGCGATCGAGGAACGCGTGGCCGCCGTCGGCATCTGGTGGTCCGCGTCGCATGAGCTGGACGTCGTCGGCCTGGATGCCGATCGACAGGTCGCCGTCGTCGGCGAGTGCAAGTGGCGCGCTCGCGGGTTCACCTGGCAAGACCTCGAGACGTACCTCGGCCACGTGGGGGCGCTCAGCCAGGCCACGCGCGTGCGCCCGGACGTCGTGCATCTCCTCTTCAGCAAGGAGGGATTCGACGATCGGGTTGTGGCCTGGGCGGCCGGCGGTCGGGTGCGCCTGCTGACGCCGAGCGATCTGCTCGCCCCATTCTGAAACCGGTATCGAGCTGGTCCCCGGTCGGCCGTTCCGAAACCCATCCGCGTAGGCCGGCAGCCGAAACGCTCCGGCCGACTTCGCAACTCTGGCGATGCCCATCACGCGCCGGCGTCCCGCGCCGTTTCACTAGCACAAGGCCACGTAGGCTGATGCGGGGCGCGATGCTGTCTCGTCATCCTGGGCTCCCGGATCTACGGACTGGCCCGAGCAGATGATGCCCAGGACGAGATCCTTCGACAGGCTCCGCCTGCCTCAGGATGACACATCTGCTGACGATGCTCCCGTCATCTGCACGTTGGCAGAGTACTGAGAACGGAGGACGGCAAAGCTGCGATGCGGACGCTCGGTGCATCTCCCATTCGAATCTTGGTCGCCGAGCGTGACGCGCGGTCGGCTCCGCGTGCCGGCGATGCTGGGCGTGGTCCGTTCGCGCGTGGCATCACGTCGTCGGACGACCGTCTGCCACGGGAGGACCGGGCGCCATCGAGTGATCCTGCGCCATTGGATGCCCGTGCGCCATCGGATGCCCGTGCGAAGCCGCCGGCCCTTGGCGCGCTCGTCTCGCGGCGCACGTTCGCCGTATTGTTGCTGCCGATGCTGGCGCTGGTGTTCCTCCAGTACTGGGCGTTCTCGACCGCCGCGCCGACCGACTACGACTACTTCTGGCACGTGACGACCGGCCGGCTGATCCTCGACACGGGCGCCGTGCCGCGCCACGATCCGTACTCGTACACCGTCCCCGGCGAGCCGTGGGTGGCCCACGAGTGGCTGACCGAAGTGCTGATGGCGACGGTCCACGCAGGCTTCGGCTACGTCGGCAATGTCGTGGTGTTCGGGCTGGTCACGACGTTCGCGATGGCGTGCGTGTTCCTGACCTGCCGCCTCCACGGCGTCGGCGACCTCGCGTCGGTCGTGCTGATGATCTGGTCGGCCAACATGGCGACGGCCCTCTGGAACGTGCGGGCGCAGATGATGACCGGCGCCCTCGTGGCGGCCTGGGTGCTGCTGCTGACGCTCTACAAGCGGGGCCACCGACGGGCGATCTGGCCGCTGCCGCTGCTGATGGTGCTCTGGATCAACCTGCACGGCGGCTACGTCTTCGGGCTGGTGCTGCTCGGGGTGTTCTTCGTCGGCGAGGCGATCGACTCGCTCGTTCAGCGCCAACGTGACGATGACGGGAGCGCCGTCAACACATCTGTCATCCTGAGCTTGCGAAGGATCTACGGACACACCAGCAGGGGACAGTCCGAAGATCCTTCGCAAGCTCAGGATGACAAAACAGGATCGCGTGTGCCTCGTCTGCGTGGCCTCGCACGTGCGTGGGCAACGCCGCTCCTGCCGCTGGTCGCGGTCGGCGTGCTCGCGGGCCTGGCCTGCCTGGTCAGCCCGCACGGCATCGACGGCGTGCTCTACCCGTTCAGTTACCTCGGGAACGGCAGCGCGCCGATGCGCTTCATCAAGGAGTGGCAGTCGCCGGACTTCCACGACCCGACGAATCTGCTGCTGCTCGCGAGCGTCGTGCTGGCCGTTGTGCTCGGGATCGGGCGCCGGCCGCTCGGGACGGCCGAGGCGCTGTGGGCGGCGCTGCTGGCGCTGATGACGCTCCAGTCGATGCGGCACATCGCCCTGTTCGCGATCGTCGTGACCCCGCTGCTCGGCGCGCGGCTCCAGGAGTGCGTGCCGGCCCTCCGACGCTCGGCCGCCACTTGGCGCGGGCCGGTCATGCTCGGGTTCGGCTGGCTCGTGCTGCTCGCGAGCGTCGCCGCGACCGCCGCCCAGGCCCGCGAGCGCGGCGACCTCCCGCTCGGCCGCGAGCCGCGCACGTCGGCCTACCCGACCGGCGCGGTCGCGCACATCCGCGCGCACGGGCTCGCCGGCAACATCTTCAACGAGTACCACTGGGGCGGCTACCTCGTCTACGAATTCTTCCCCGAGCGCCAGGTGTACATCGACGGTCGCACCGACGTCTACGCCCGCCTGATGGCGCGCTACGTCAACACGGTCGCCGCGCGGCCCGGCTGGGAGCAGGAGCTCGCAGACATCGATGCCGCGCTGGTGCTGGTCGAGCGCGACGGGCCGCTTGCGACGGCCCTCCTGCGCCACGCCGACTGGACTCTCGTATACGAGGGCAGCGTCGAACGGCTCTTCGCGCGCCGCTGACGCCACCTACTCGCAGCGTTCAGACGTCGCCGATCTGCCCCCCGGCCTCGTTCGAAGTCCGTCACCGGATGTGTCATCCTGAGGCAGGCGGAGCCTGTCGAAGGATCTCGCCTCCGGCATCGCCTGCTCAGGTCAGTCCGTAGATCCTTCGTTGCGCTCAGGATGACAGATGTGTGGACGGACCAAAGCTATGAACGCCGATGCGACAGTCTGGCCACCGACGCCGCAAGCGCCGACGCGACAATCCGGCCACCAACGCCATGAATGACGCCTACGACCTTCGCACGCCCGAGCAGGTCGATCTGGAGTATGAGGTGGCGGGCTTGGGGTCGCGCTTCATCGCGATTCTGCTCGACTCGCTGATCCAGCTGGCGGTGATGTTGGCCGTCGTCGCCGTCTTCGCGCTCGGCGCGGTGCTGCTCGGTGCGATGGCGCGGGATCTGGTCGGCGCCAACAGCACGGCGTTCGGGGTGGTCGGGATCGCCCTCGCCGTGCTGCTATTCTTCGTCGTCACCTGGGGCTACTTCATCTTCTTCGAACTGGTCTGGAACGGCCAGACGCCCGGCAAGCGCGCCGCCGGCATCCGCGTCCTGACCACGCGCGGCGAGCCGATCACGCTCACCCATGCCTTCGTGCGCAACCTGGTGCGGATCGTCGATTCGCTGCCGACGAGCTACATGCTCGGCGTCGCCGTCATGCTGGCGACCCGCCGCGCGCAGCGCCTGGGCGACCTCGCGGCCGGCACGATGGTGGTGAAGGAGCACCGGGCGTCGGCACCGCAGACGCTGGAGGCTCTGCCGCCGGAGCAGGCGCTGGCGCCGCAGCAGGCGGTCGCCTTCACGCGCGAGGACGTGGCGCTCGCCCGAGATTTCTTGCTGCGGCGCGAGGCGCTACCGGCCGAGCAGCGTCGCATCCTCGCCCGCGAGATCGCCGACCGGTTCCGCGCCCGCCTCGCGTCGAACGGCCTCGGCGGCGGCGTCGTCGCCGCGCCGGGTGCGACGGGCAGTAGCGGGGACACGGTCAGCGACGAGGCGCTGCTAGCGAAAGTTGCCGGCGTCCGCCGCTAACGGATCGGATCGAGCCTGCTGGTTCCCTGGATCTGGCAGCCAAGCCCATTGGGCATCACCAGATACGAGATGTATGGGACGGCGAAGCCCTCGAATCCGGGCGCGGTCGAGGTCGCATCGACGAACACCGTCTGGCCGGCGTAAGTGGCGATGCCATTGCAGCCGAACAGAGCCAGTCGATAGATATAGCCGTCCGCGCGCTTGACGTCGGCGCTACCCTGATTCGGAGCAGGCGCCGCGAGGAGAGTGACGTTCTCGCGCGGGCCCCTCGGAGTGGGAATCGCTGTCACAGTTGGGTTCAGCGTTGGTGTGGGTGGGAACGTTGGCCCAGTGGTGGCTGTTGGCTCCTGGGGGGCGCCGGGTACCGACGTCGACGTCGCAAACGCGACCTGTGTCGATGTTGCGGCCGGAGTCACGTACACGAAGGGTGTCGTTGTCACGTACGCGAACGGCGTCGAAGTCGCCGGACCGTTGAAGCCGCCGAACGGCGTCGAGGTTGGCTCGACGATCGAGTTGAACCCGCCCGAGACGTTGGTGTACGCCGTCGCGTAGTTGTTCGCGAAATTGGAGTCCGTGCGGCTCGAGCTGACATTGGCGGTCAGCGAGAACGACGATGGCGCGCTACTCTGGAGCACCCGAGCGGTCAGCTCGATCGTGACGCCGGTGCCCCGGTCGATCCGGGCGAGGGTACACGCCCCCTGCATGGTGGACGACGTGGAGCAGCTGCCCGCCGACGTCGAGATGGCGACCAGCTCGACACCGCTCGTGCTCAGTTGCGCGGAGAGGCTGATATTATCGACGCTCTCGGGTCCGAAGTTATCGACGCGAGCGGAGTACCGAGCTTCCTGGCCGGCGCCGATTTGCTGCGGCCCGGTGAGCACGACGCTGATATCGGCCGTGCCGTTGGAGCCATTGTTGTTGTTGTTGTCGTTGCGGTTGCTATTCCTGTTGCCATTGCCGTTGTCCCAGCCGTAGGGGGTCGGCGTCCTGGTCGGGCGCGGGGTGCGCGTCGCGAGCTGCTGCTCGACCTCGAGCTCGATCGACTTACACGGGATCGTCGAATCGACGTAGAACGTGTACTTGTGGCGACCGGGGTAGCTCGGGCGGACAACCCACTCCCAGACGAGGCCGAGCTGGCCCTGGCGCTCGCGCTGGAACACGGTCGCCTCGGTGCCGGCGAGCCGCCCGTACGGGTGCGGCCGGGAGGACGACACGGCGATCAGGAACTCGTTGCCCACGCGCGGCTGCTCGGGCGCGAAGGTGATCTGCTCGTCGCCGACGCACGCGTCCACGGCGCCCGGTGAGCCGACGGCGCCGACCTGGCCGGGCACCCCGACCTGGCCGGGCACCCCGACCTGGCCGGGCACCCCGACCTGGCCGGGCACCCCGACCTGGCCGGGCACCCCGACCTGGGGCGCGCCCGAGCCGCTCACGCC
>Ga0136611_10002392_pt1 | contig 13007 bp, 12 predicted proteins | sample AntDrymUQ2232306_2_FD_106645 | JGI IMG/M metagenome (GOLD analysis project Ga0136611, IMG submission 106645) | Polar desert sand microbial communities from Dry Valleys, Antarctica - metaG UQ223 (23.06) | ecosystem: Environmental > Terrestrial > Soil > Desert | place: Antarctica: Dry Valley... | reverse complement strand
TGGCGAAACTCGGTGAGATGCTGGCGGGCTTCGGTGGTTTGCATAACCAAAGCCTGCCATCTCCCGCCCTCCGCCGCGAGTCCCGCTCATCCTGGGTTCCTGCTTTGTCCAAACTCAAGTTAGATCTTCGCGCCTGCAACTGCCGCCTTCGCTTCTAATTGAATGTCCAGACAGACGTGCGCGGCCCGTAACGCTGCCTCCACTGCTTGCGGTGTTTCAGCGCGTGCGAAGACGAAGCCGAGATAGCGATTGCCCTCTGGGAGCGGCACGACCGTCTCCCCCAGCGGCACGCTGATCGTTAGTTCCACGATCCCGGGCACCGCCCGTGCCTCCTCAACGCCACCGATGCCGGTCAGCACTCCCATGTGGGGGATCGGCAGCATCAGCACACCGGAAGGCTGAGGCTCACGCTCAACGGCAGAGAGGTCCGCACCGGTGGCATGGAGGAGGATCAGTTCTTCGAGCGAGCGACCGCCGCTGAACGCCAGCGTGTCCGAGCAGAGGCCGCCGATCGAACGCGCGGCGATCTCGACGATGCACGGTTGCCCCTCGCTCACGCGCAGCTCCGCATGGAGCGGTCCTTCCCGCAGGCCAAGCGCCGCCGCGCCGCGCTCGGTCTCCCGCGCGATCCGTCCCTGGAGCGTTGCGGGCAGACGCGAGGGCGTAACGTAGATCGTCTCCTCAAAATACGGCCCATCCAGCGGGTCCGGCTTGTCAAAGAGGGCCAGCACCTTCAGCCGTCCGCCGAGCAGCAGTCCCTCCAATGCCACCTCGCCGCCGGGGATGAAGCTCTCGACCAATAGCTGGCTGGCGAGCGCGCCGCCGGCTGCCGCCACCTCCGGGTCGCTCAAGATCGCGCGGACTCGCTCCGCGGCGGCGAGGAAGGCCGCGGGCGAGTCCGCGCGGATCACGCCCCGGCTGGCAGAGAGGAAGAGCGGCTTGACGACGCAGGGATAGGCGACGCGCGCGGCCACCTCTGCCAGGTCGCCATCCAGGGGGACAGCCTCGAACCAGGGCGCGTGCACGCCGGCCGCCGCCAGCAAGCGGCGCATCAGCAGCTTGTCCCGCGTCGCCCGTACCGCATCGGGATCGTTGTGCGCGAGGCTGAGCGCGCGGGACGCCAGCGCCGCGATCAGGGTGGTGTCGTCGTCTACGCCGACGATGGCGTCGAAGGGCCGTTCCTCCGCCGCCTTGCTGATCTGGTCCACCGCGCGCTCCGGTCGCCGGATGTCCACCAGCAGCGTGCTTCCCGGCTTCGCGCGCGCGAGCGCCGCCGTGCGCTCCATCCCCACCACCACCTCCGCGCCGAGGCGGCGCGCGGCACGCAGGAAGGCGCGGGTGCGATAGGTGCGTGTCGCCATCAGGAGCAGGATGCGCGCCATCGGTCCTCATTTCGGTGCGTTGCTACGCTCACGGTATCACGTCAGCGAGCGCCGTTCTGCCAGCGCCGCTCATCGGCCCACCACTCGCGCCCGACAGCCGCCGCTTCCGCCAGGTCCAGCATCCTCCCCTGCCGCCCCTCCGCCCACGCTGACCAAGCCTCTGCGCCGCAGAGGAACACCGTCTGCTGTCAGAGCGAATCCAGCGGACGCACGCCCTCCTCGCGCTCGCTCAGCCAGACACGCACCGGCGCTTCGGCGCTCGGCACGCCATCCCTCACGCGGATAGGAAGACTCAGCCCGCAGACCGCACATACCCCATCAACGTCCGCGTCCAGCGCCAGCGCCGCCGGGATGCCCACCGCATCCTCCGCGCACCAGACCCAGCGCACGCCGGACGGCAAGGCGAGGCGATACGCGGCGGGGACCACGGACATGCCATGACTGCCGCTGATCCGCCCGTTCGCGTCAACTGTCACAGCGCCGCGTAGGTCAAGCTGGGCGACGATCGCTGCGGTCGTCTCCTGCGCCAGGCCGGTCTCGCGCCCGATCGCGGCGACCGTGGCCTCGCCCTCCGCGAGCAGAAAGCAGAAGGCGGCGGCCCGCACGGCGCGCTCCGGCGCGGTCAGATCCGGGAGAGGTTCTGTCGGGAAGTCATGCATCACGAGTCCAGCCTCGTCTCTCTGCTGGTTTGACGGGGTGAGGCGTTGCGCGACACGAGTGTGCCACAGATTTTTGCAAACACGCCCACAGCGGTGCGAAGCACGCCTCCCGCGCCATTATAGGCCCGCTATACTGGAAGCAGTGAAGGAGAACCGGTCGTATGACGCTCCGGCGCAGCGCAGCAAGAGACGCGACCCTGCCTCAGGCAGTGCTGCTGGTCGTGCTTGCGCTCGTGGTGCTCGCGCCGACGCTCTTTGGCCGCGCAGGCTTCATGTTGATTGACCCCGCGCTTGCGGAGCGCATCTTTCCGCTGCACCAGCACGGCGTCCCCGGTGAGGCGGAGTATATCCGCGCGTTTGGCGTCGCCGCCCCCTTCATCCATCCCCACTGTCACCGCCCACCCGCGCAGCAGGACGAGCATACGCCTACCGAGTTCGGCATGGCCGCGCTCGTCTTCGGGCCGCTGCTCTGCGGGGAAGCGATCCTGCTTCCTGCAGCGCCGGTCGCCGCGCTGCCGTCGGGTGCCGTCGCAGACGTACGCCCCAACGCGGCGCGCGTCCTGCCTGTCGTGCCGCCTCCTCAGGGCTGACCCGACTTCACCCGGCGTGAAGGCGTGCGCACGGAGCGCGGCAAGGCTGGGTTGCGCACTGCGCCGGCCGCACGTCAGTTCAGACTGCGACCGTGGGGCTGACCCGAAAGCGGTCGTGGGAGGTAGACATGTCACGCATCCAACGTATGATCGTCCCATCCCTGCTGATTTTCCTGCTCGCGCTCACGCTCGGGCCGCTCGCGCCGGGCGCGTCCGCGCACGAGCGACGCACCGTCGCCGGTAGGTTCAACTTCGTCGTCGGCTTCCTCACCGAGCCGGCCATCATCGATCAGCCGAATGGCGTCTCGCTCGCCGTCACCGATGCCACGACAAGCCAGCCAGTGAGCGACGTTGAGAAGACCCTCAAGGTGGAGATTGCCACGGGCGGGCAGAGCAAGACGTACGAACTCAAGACGCGCTTCAACATGCCTGGCGCATATTCGGTCAACCTGATCCCGACGAAGTCAGGCACCTGGACCTTCCGCTTCTTCGGTGAGATTGCGGGCACCCAGATTAACGAGCGGTTCGAGTCCGGGCCGGGCCGTTTCAACGATGTTGAGAACAGCGGCGAGCTTCAGTTCCCCGTCAAAACATCCAGCCTGAGCGAGCTCACCGCACAAGTCCAGCGTCTCAGCGGACCGGCCGAGGCGGGCGCAGCCACTGCCCCGGCCACCCTTCCGGCCTCGGTGCCGGACGTGCAACGTGCGTTGGACGAGGCCAAGCAGGCGCGCACCCTCGCGCTTGGCGTCGGCGTGACCGGGGTCGTTGTGGGGCTCGTTGGTGTTGCGCTCGCTGCCGTGGCGCTCAGTGGGCGGCGGCGTTCCGGCCCCAGCTCGCATGAGCCAGTGTAGTTGCAGGCGATGATGCTGATTCTGCGGCGGCTGTGCCTTCGCACCGCTCTCGCCCTGGTCCTCCCCGTGGCAGTGTTCGCCGCGCTGCCGCCGGGGACGGCTTTGGCGCACGCGAACCTCATTCAGTCGGACCCGCCCGCGCAGTCCGCGCTGGCGCGGGCACCGTCCGAGGTGCGGCTGACCTTCTCCGAGCCGGTTGAGCCGCGTTTTCTCGGCGCAACGGTGCTGGACCGCGACCGGAAGCCGGTGGATAAAGGCGATGCGCGTCTGCTCGCCGGTAGCACGGACACGGTCGTGCTCTCGCTCGCTGACCTCCAGCCGGGCGTCTATACGATCTCGTGGAGCATGGTTTCCACCGTGGATGGCCATACCACACGCGGCCTCGTGCCGTTCAGCGTTGGGGAGGCGGGCGCGGTCCCCGGCCCGCTCTCCGCCGCGGAGATTGGCGCGGCCACGAGCGGCGAGAGTACGATTCAAAGTGGTCCCGCTGGGATCGTCGCGCGCTGGCTAACGCTCATTTCGATGCTCGCGCTGGGCGGTCTGGCCGTGGCGATGCCGCTGCTGCTGGTGCCAATGGGGCGCACGCTCGCCGGCATGCGCACGGACCGCGATGCGGCCGTCACTCAAGATGCGCCTGGGTGGGTGACGGCCGCCGCGCGCGTGCGTGTCCTGCGCCTCTGCACCGGTGCGCTCGGTCTCTTTTTCGTGGGCAGCCTCTTCCTCCTACTCGTAGACACGGCCGCCGCGCGGGACAGCTCGCTGGCCGGGGCCGTGCCGGAGATCTTCGCGGGGCTAGTGGATACACGCCGCGGCCTGCTCTGGCTTGTGCGGAGCGTGCTCGGCCTCGCGCTCGCGGTGCTGCTCGCGCTGATCCGCGGCCGCCCGCATGGTGAGGGGAAGGGCAGCGCGCCCTGGTGGGCCGCGGCGGCGCTTGTCGCCGGAATGCTGCTCGCCACCAGCCTCGGCAGCCACGCTGCCGCGCTCAGTGGGATGGCGCTTGCCGTCGCGATTGATTGGATCCACCTTGCTGCCTCAACCGTCTGGGTGGGCGGACTGCTCTTTCTTGCTTTTGCATTCTTCCCCTCAATGGTGCCGCTCGCCGGCCCCGCACGCACCAAGGTGCTCGCCTCGCTCGTCCCCCGCTTCTCCACGATCGCCCTTACCAGTGTGGCCGTGATTGTGCTCACCGGAGCGATCCAGACGTGGCGCCTGCTCGATCCCTTCTCCGCATTTCTGGAGATCAAATGGGGCCAGGCGCTGGCGGTGAAGCTCGTGCTGGTACTCGGCCTGGTCGCGCTCGGTGCCGTCAACTTGCTCCTGATCCGCCCCCGCCTTGCGGACTTCGCCGAGCGCATGGACAAGCCGACGCGGGAACGCGCGGCGGCGCTGCGGTTGAGGTTCCGCCGCGTCGTGCTCGCCGAGTCGGTGCTCGCCGTGATCATCGTGCTCGTCGCTGGCGTGATCACCGGTGTCTCGCCCAGTCGGAACGAGGAGGCCGGCCTTGACGGCCCTTTCCGTCCCTTCGTCCTCACCACGTCCGTGGAAGACCTCACGGGCCGGCTGGTGCTTGCACCGGGACAGATCGGCAATAATCGCTTTGACCTTACCGTTCAGGCGGGAGGCGGACGGTCGCTCCCTCAGGAGACGAGTGTAGCGCTAAGAATCACGACCCTGGATCAGGAGACGGGCACCGCCGAGGTGAAGATGGAGGCGCTCGGCGGCGGGCGCTTCACGGCGACCGGCTCCTACCTCAGCACGGTCGGATTCTGGGAGGTCGCCGCCGTTGTACGGCGCGCGCTCCAGGACGATGTGATCCTGCCCTTCCGCCTCAGTCTGACCGAGTCCACCGGCCGGCCGCAGGCCCAGGAGCAGAAGGCCGCCGCACCGCTCGCGCGTGGGCGCGAGATATACGAACAGAACTGTATCCAGTGCCACGGGGTCGCCGGGCGCGGCGATGGTCCACTCGCGGCGAACCTGCGCCCGCCGCCCCTCAACCTCACAGAACATGTGCCCCTGCATAGCGACCAGGAGATCGAGAACTGGATTCGGAACGGCATCACCCGCACAGCGATGCCCGTGTTTGGTGAGCAGTTCAAGCCGGAGGAGGTACAAGCTATAATCAATTATCTGCGCGAGCTTGCCCGTCAGAGCGGGCAGGCCCGCTGAGCGTGCCGTGACGTTCTCGATGCCCCCGCTGATTATGCACGCCAGGCAGGCGGCCAACGGTGTGGCGGAGTGGCTCCCGTTGATCGCGCTGCTCACAGGCACCGGCACGGCGCTGGTCGCTCGCTGGATCACGCGCCTGCTGCGCCGGGAACCGGACATGCACGATGAGCCAATCTAGTGAGTAGCTGCCGATGAAGCGTCTCCCCGTGCTGTTCACGTTGCTGTTGGCGCTGTCGATCGCTGCCTGCGGCGGCAAAGAAAGCGCCACTCAGCCCCAGGCGACACAGCGGCCCGCGGCGCAGGTTCCAGCCGGACGTGATCGCGGCCTGCTGCTGTCGCGCGACCAGCGCCTGCTGCTACGCGATATCGGCGACGGCACCGAGTACCAGATCGCGCGCTCGCCCGTGGCCGATATCTACTTCACCCATCCGCGCTGGTCGCCGGACGGCAAGCAGATCGCCTATGTGCTCAACACGCTCTACACGGGCGCACCGAACCAGGACTGGGGCGGCGAGATCGCCGTGAGCGCGGCGGACGGCAGCGGCCAGCGTGTCGTCTACAAGCGCCCGCAACCGGGCGTGACGATTGAGGGGTTGGCCTGGGCGGCGGACGGCCGCGCGCTCGTCGCCGGCTTTCTCGAAACGACGATCAAGGACGGGCGCTTTCTCGGCCAGACGCTCACGCTGGACCGCTTGGACCTTGCGAGCGGTACGCGGACGAAGCTGGTCGCGGACGCGGCGCAGCCGACCGTCGCGCCGGACGGTTCCCGCATCGCCTATATCACCTACACGCTCGGTGACCAGCCCGGCGGCCTCTGGACCGCGGCGGCGGATGGCAGTGACCGCGGCCTGCTCGTGCCGCTTACGGGTAAGTTCGTCGCCGTGCTCTCACCGCGCTTCGCGCCCGACGGACGTTCGGTTGCGTTCTCGGCGGCGACGATTGCGAGCGGGTCCGATCTGCCCGCATCGCCGAGGCAGGCGCGTCGCTGGCCCTGGGAGACGCGCGCCGCCGCCGCACACGGCCTGCCGATGGATATCTGGCTCGCAGCCCTCGACGGCAGTGACCCGCGCCGCCTCACGAACGTGCTCGAGGATGAGCCGAGCGTCGCCTGGTCGCCGGACGGCGCGCGACTCGCGATGATCGCCACGGGCGGTCTTTACGAACTTGCGCTCTCCGGCGGCGACCCGAAGAAGGTCGCGCCAGGTGCAACCCAGGCGCAGATTGACTGGCGCTGAGCGCTGCTAGCGCAGCGGCGTGAGCTTGGCCGCCGCCTGCATCATCCGCCGCAGTACCGTCAGCCCCTCAGACGCATCGAGATACGCTGGTTGCAGCCGCGCCCGAATACGCACCGGCACAAACTGCACCGCGACCAGGCGGCTGCCGTGGAAGGTCGCCTCCAGGATTACGCCCTCGGTTGTCTCCACCGACCAATCCTGGTCAAAGACAAAGTTGCCGAGCGCGTAGGCGACGTAGCCGTTGGCCAGCGGCCCGGCCGCCTGCACGACATGGGGATGGTTGCCGGCGACCAGCGCCGCGCCCGCGTCCACGGCGACCCGCGCCGCCTGTTGCTGACGCGCCGTCGGATGCGGCGTATACTCCTCGCCCCACTGCGGCAGCACCACCACCACGTCCGCGACCGCCCGCGCCGCGCGCACGTCCGCCGCCAGCGTTTCCAGGTCCAGGGGTGCCGTTCCCGGCGCGTCTTCGCGGGCATTGTTGTACGCCGCGATATCGTCGTATCCGAGGAAGGCGAAGCGCACGCCGCCCGCCGTCACCAGCGCGGGCGCGCGCGCCGCTGCCAGGTTGACGCCGCCGCCCACGCTCTCGATGCCGGCGCGTTTGAGGTTGGAGAGCGTGTCCAAGAATGCCGCGTCGCCGCAGGAACCGGCGCTGCCGCAGTCCTTCACATGGTTGGTCGCCACCGTGATCACGTCAAAGCCGGCTGCCTGGAAGCCCTCGACGACTTGCGGCGGCGCGAGCAGGTTGTACGTCTCCCGGCAGCCGATCGGCTGGCCCTTGTCCGAGATTGCCGCATCCAGGCTGCCGATCGTGATCGCCGCCGCGCGCAGGCGCTCACCCACCAACTTGAAGGGCGCGGTCCAATCGTTCGCGCGGCGCAGTTGGTCGTAGACGCAGCGCGTCGGGATCAGGTCGCCCGTGAAGGCGAGCGTGATCGGCACCGGCGGCGGCCGGTGCAGCGCCTCCGCGAGGGCGAGCGCCGCCACCTGCCGCCGTGCGTCCAGCTGGATCACGTCCACGGTCGCGCGCGTGACGAGCGGGTACGCGCTCAGGTCGCCGCTGCCACGCACCGGGTCCCGTCCATCCAGCGCCAGCGCCCGCACGCGCACGGAGACCGCCTCCAGCGGCAGCAGCGCGAGGCTCCCGGATTGCTCGTGCAGCCTCGCGGCGACCTCCGCCTCCGGAAGGGGGATCAGTGTTGCGTGATCGTCAAGCAAGAGCCGGGCCAGTTCCAAGTCGTCACGCCGCACGTAAAGCAGACCATTGCGCGCCGCCTCCGCCACGCGCTCCGAACTGACATCGGTCAGGTCCAGCCGCGCCGCCGCGCTGACAACGCTCCACCAACGCAGCACCGGGCCAAAACCGGGGCGTTCAGAGAACGCGACGCGCAGCTCCGCTGGTGTCCCCTCTGTAACCAGCCGCAGCGCGGGCGCTCCTTGCTCGCTGAGCATAGTGGTCGCGTCCTGGACGATGCCGTGCAACGACGCGGGCGCGCTGACGCGGAGGGCGGATTGATCTCGTGCAGCGGATCGGGGCTGAGGTGTACCGTGTACCAGCACCAGCCCCTCAATCCGCAGCGCCGGTGCCTCGCCACATCTGGCGATCAGCAGCCCGGCCACCAGCACCGCCAGGACGATCGTGGGCGCAGGCAGGAGTCGGGCACGGGTGAGCATCGGCGGGCCCGACCTAACCCCCCAGCCCCCTTCCCTGCGAGGGAAGGGGCAGTACTCAAGCAGCGGATCAGGCAGCGTCTCCCCCTTCCCTCGCAGGGAAGGGGGTCGGGGGGTTAGGTCGGGCGGCGATGCATTCACTACGTGAAACCTGAACTCATACGCGGGGTCGCGGCAATTCTAACAGTCCGTCGGGAATGATACCCTGTCTGTGCACGCCCCGCGCGGGCAACGACGCCGATCCACCTCCAGGGAGTAACGCGATGGTGACTCAGACCCGCACCGGTGAACTAGCCATGCTCGATGAGCAGCACCTTCTCCACCCCCTCTTTCACGTTCAGGCGCATAAGAACGCCGTGATCCTAGACCGTGGCGAGGGTGTCTGGCTCTGGGACGTACACGGCACGCGCTATCTGGACGCGCTCTCCAGCCTTTGGAACGTCAACATCGGCCACGGTCGCCGCGAGCTCGCGGAGGCTGCCGCGGAGCAGATGTCGCGCCTTGCCTTCGCCAACGCCTACACTGGCTTTTCCAATCCGCCCGCGATCAAGCTCGCCGCGCGCCTCGCGACGCTCACGCCAGGCGACCTCAACGCCGTCTTCTTCAGTAGCGGCGGCGGCGATGCGAACGAGTCCGCGATCAAGATGGCGCGCTTCTACCACTTCATCCGCGGCAACCCGGAGAAGTACAAGGTGATCGCGCGCACCGACGCCTACCACGGCCTCACGACTGCCTCAATGGCGGCGACCGGCATGCCGGTCTACTGGGACGGCTTCGGCCCGCGCGCGCCAGGCTTCTTCCACGCGCTCGCCCCAAACCCCTATCGCCTCGGTGATGGCGACCCCGAAGCCTGCGCGCAGCAGGCGCTGGACTCGATCGAAGAGATCATCCAGCTCGAAGGCGCGCAGAGCGTCGCCGCCGTGATCGCAGAACCGATCCAGGGCGCGGGAGGCGTGATCATTCCCCCTGCCGCCTATATCCAGGGGCTACGCGAGCTTTGCGACCGCCACGACATGCTCTATATCGCAGACGAGGTGATCACCGGCTTCGGACGCACGGGGCGCTGGTTCGGCTCGGAACATTTCGGCGTGCAGCCGGACATCCTCTCCTTCGCCAAGGGGATCACGAGCGGTTACGTCCCGCTCGGCGGAATCGTGATCTCGAAGCGCATCCAGGAGACGCTCGCGGCGCAGCCCGTGGAGCGGAAGTGGATGCACGCCTACACGTATTCCGCCCACCCCACCGCCTGCGCCGTCGGCCTCGCCAACCTGGACGTCATGGAGCGCGAGGGCCTCGTCGTGAATGCCGCGCGCATGGGTGACCGCCTCTCGTCCGAGCTGCGCGAGGTTGCGGACCTGCCGATGGTCGGCGACGCGCGTTCCCTCGGCCTCCTCGGCCGGATCGAGGTCGTGGCGGACAAGGCGACGGCGCGCCCCTTCGAGCCGTCCCAGGCGGTCGGCAACCGGATTGTCGCCGCTTTGCGCGAACGCGGCGTGATCACGCGCAACCGGAACGATGTCGTCTGCCTCGCGCCGCCGCTCTGCATTAACCCGGACGAGCTTGATTTCCTCTTCGGCGCGCTGCGCGAGTCTATTCTGACGGTGGCGAAGGACCTGTAGCGCCGGGAACGGCCCCCACCCCCGGCCCCTCCCCATCACGGCGGTGATGGAGAGGGGCCGGGGGTGGGGGCCGCCTTGCCCTATGCCAGCGACCCCATCGGGTCCCAGGCCGGCAGAACGATCGGCTCTTGGTCGAGCGCCGCTTGGAGTTCCGTGGAGAGGGAGGAGCGGCGGGCGGCGATCTCGAACATGTGCTCGTCGAACCAATTGTCGTTCATCACAAAGAAGCCCTTCCGACCGCTGTTTTCTGCACCCCAGGAGTTCTCGACCCGCCAGCGCCGCGGTTGTCCGTCCGCCACGTCCACGCCGGTGAAGAGCATCGCGTGGGTCATGAGCGTCTGGTGATACTCCAGGCGCGCCGCTTTGTCGTGTACAAACGCCGTGTCGTAGAGCGTCTCGTAGTCAAACAGTTTGGCGTCCCAGACGCCGAGGTCGCGGCGCATCATCTTGCCCGTGTCACAGCCGAACCAGACCGGTTCGCCGTCCAGCAGCGTGCGCATTGCAATCTCTTTGATCGTCTCGATTGGCACGTTGAGGTACTTGACGATTCCACCCTCAACCACGTTGCCGAGGTGCTCCACGGTGAAGGTGCGGCCGTAGGGACTGCTCTCGCGCGGGTCGTTCACGAGGCAGACGAAATCGTCCAACGGCACGTCCACGTAGCGCGCCGCGAACTCCTGGGGAGTGAGCAGGCCGTCGCGATGGAAGCCGCGGTCTTTGTCGTTCCACTGCCACTCGAAGCGGTCCGGTGGCGTGCCGAGGTGGATACTGGCGATCCGGTATACCGCGCTCAGCGTCTCCTCTTTCGCGCCGCGCAACTCGTCGGCGGTGACGCCGCGGGCGTGCAAATCGCGCAGGGATTTTGCTCCCTGGCGCAGCGCCGCGACGAGGATCGAATTCATCCGGCGTGTGTTGCCGGATGATTCCGACTCAGGCATCAGTGCCTTGGGCACGACACCGTGCTTCTGCACGAGGTTGACGAACATGTTCCACTGCCCGCCGTCGTCTACCGGGTGGTCCAAAAGGTAGGCAACGCTGCGGTCGTCCACTTGCCGGTCCGCCGTCTGGATGATCGCCTCAAGGAAGTAGTTCGCGCGCTCAACCTTGTCCCAGAAGTGGGCGTACGTCTGGGAGAACTCGAAGTCCTTCAGGTTCATCCGCCGCATCGCACCCGCGCGCAGCAGGTTGAGGCCGGCAAAGATCCAGCAGCGCCCGGACGCCTTCTGGTTGGTGACGGACCAGTCGTCCAGCACTTGGGAGAACGTATGGTCCGTGCGGCTGACGATCGCGCGGTTCAGCGCCACATCGTCGGCGGTCACCTGTGTGACCGCGTTCTGGGCGAGGCGGTAGCGCGGGTTCTCGGCGAAGCCCGCACGCAGGCGATCGAGAAATCCGCCTTCGAGCGCCCCGGCGTCGGGCACTACCTCCGGGCGGCTGAGCATAGTCGTCATCGGGCATCCTCCAACGCGAGCGCTGATACCAGTGCGGAGTCATCCGCACGCGGCACTCATTTGCCGGCCAGGGCCGCGATTGCGACTGCGGCGACGATGTACTTGTTGCGACCGAGGTCGCCGACCGTCTTGACGTTGAAAGCCTGCTTCAGTGCCGCCGCGTCTGCCGCCGAGACGCCCGCAAGCGCGTCCACAGGTGCGTCCGCCAGCTCGGCAAAGTCCATCTCCTCATACTTCTTGTCCAGCAGCTTTGCAAGGTTTGCCATCTCGCGCCTCCGTATAAATGTTGAACGACTGATGAAGCCACCCGGCGATCAAGCTCAGTCTAAGCGATCTGCGCGTCTGCCGGGAATCAACGCGGCGGGCCGCCCACGACGACATTCCAGGGGCGGACGCGCCAGCGCGTCACCAACCCCTCTCGCACGTACGGGTCGCCTTCCGCGAATCGTTCCACGACCGCGCGGTCCTCCGCGGCAAAGATCAGGACGGCCCCGTCCACCGGGTCTGCCAGCGCGCCCGCCATCAGCAACTCGCCGCGGTCGTGGGCCGCCTGCACATGGCCGAGGTGGCTTTCGCGCAGCAGCATGCGCCGCTCCACATAATCATTGACGACGTCGTACAGCAGAACAAAATACATCGCGCGACCTCCGTCTGCCGGGCGCGTGCGCTGCTCCCACGCGGGGGAGGCACGGCCGGCGATTTTGCTCCACGGATGGAGCGCGTCTTGACGATACGATACGCGGGCGCTCGACTGCAGGCCCGTGAGGGTAGGCGCGAAGCAGATGGGCAGCGCGGTACTCCCGCGACAGTCGAGCCGCTACACTCGCTCCACCTCTGCCTGTGAGATCCTTGATGACGGCGGGAGCGTTCGGCGGGCGGACACACCATGGACCCGCGAGGAGGTCGGGCACCGGGTCGCCTCACCCAAGCCGCTCCCCGCTCCAGCGGTCAGTGGCGTTGTCAACGACGCGGCCGTCGGCCCTGGTCTGGCGATACTCGGCTGGCCCGGTCCATGCGTGCCCATCCTCGGTCAGCTCGACCGTGGCGCGGATCGTCTTCGTGGCGACGACCTGGCCGCCGAGGTCGTAGTTGAGGTCCATCGAAGTGAAGGTGTAGCGGCGTTCACCGACGTGTTCCCAGCTTCCCTGACCGCCGCCACTGTAGTACGTGCCGAGGCCTGAGCCGGGGACGCCTTCCGTGACGGGAGGATTGTGCGCGATCAGGACGCCACCGGGGAAGAAGGAGACGAGGAAGACGCCCTCAAAGTTCGGCGCGGTGACGGTTACACGCCAGGCGCCCTCGATCCGCGGCGACTGACCGGCCCGCGCGATCACGGCGGGCCGGTCAGTCGCCGCGGATCGAGGGCGCCTGGCGTGTAAC
>Ga0136611_10002391_pt1 | contig 13007 bp, 12 predicted proteins | sample AntDrymUQ2232306_2_FD_106645 | JGI IMG/M metagenome (GOLD analysis project Ga0136611, IMG submission 106645) | Polar desert sand microbial communities from Dry Valleys, Antarctica - metaG UQ223 (23.06) | ecosystem: Environmental > Terrestrial > Soil > Desert | place: Antarctica: Dry Valley... | reverse complement strand
GTTCGGGAATGTCCCCTGAGGACGTGAGGCTGGATCTCGCCGGAGCCGATGAATGTTCGGCGGCCTGCCAGTCTCTACTGCGTACGCCGCCCAGAGGCGTTCTCGCCCGCCGTAATGACTCCAGGAGGCACCATGAAGCTTCTCCTCACTTCCGCCGGCATCAGCAACACGAGCATCCACGACGCGCTGGTCGACCTGCTCGGCAAACCAATTTCCGAGTGCTGCGCCCTCTGCATTCCGACCGCGGCGTACGGGCACCCTCTCACTCCCTTCGTGGCCTGGCGGTTCATCAGCGGACGATCCGGCCAACCAATGTGCGAGCTGGGGTGGAAGTCCATTGGAGTACTGGAGCTCACCGCACTGCCGAGCATCGACGAAGAGCAGTGGGTCCGCCTGGTCCAGGCGACGGACGTTCTGCTCGTGAATGGCGGCGACGCTCTGTACCTGTCTCACTGGATGCGGCAGTCCGGGCTGGCCGACCTCTTGCCATCACTGCGCGAGACCGTCTGGGCGGGGTTCAGTGCCGGGAGCATGGCGCTGACGCCACGCATCGGTGAGGACTTCGTCCACTGGAGGCCGCCGACCGGTGGCGACAGGGCGCTCGGGATCGTCGATTTCTCGATCTTCCCGCACCTGGATCACGAGGACCTGCCGGAGAACACCATGGCGGACGCGGAACGATGGGCGGCCGAGATCGCAGGCCCTGCGTACGCGATCGACGACGAGACGGCCATCAAGGTGGTCGATGGCAGCGTCGAAGTCGTCTCCGAGGGGCACTGGAAGCGCTTCACCTAGCCCGGGAGCAGGCTAGCTCCCACCTGGAGAACCGCGCTCGAGTGGGCCAGCGTGTTCTCGCCCGAACCGCGGTCTACTTGTCCGACGGGTCCACTGTGGCGTGTATGGGAGATGTCGCTGACGACCGTCGGGTCGGCGAGCGTCGTCGTGTTGCCGAGCGGCGGGTTCTCGGCCACGTCGCGCAACAGGCTCCGCATGATCTTGCCGCTCCGTGCCCTCGGGAGCTCGGGAGTGAAGACGATGTCAGGACGAGTCGGGGTTTCCCGGCCTTGTTACGGAGCCCGCAGCCCGCGGAGCAGCGCGAGCGCGCGGGGCCAGGCACGTGAGCGAAGCGCCGCGTCTCCCTCTCGAGTGCCTCCGAGCGCAGAGACGGCCAGGTTCGGGAGCGCCGCGCCAACGAAATGGCCGGCCGAGAGGCTCGTGAGCGAGGTTGTCGCGAGGCCCGCCGCCTTCCGGCGCTCGGCGATCGCGGCCGCATAGCCGCCCGAGGGCCAGAGGAGGTCAGAGAGCCCCGAGACGAGCAACACCGGACCGTCGATCCTCTCGACCCTGATCACACCGCGGCCGCTCGCGGGACGGGGATTGCCGAGATCAGCGTTGTCGACGCGCTCCACCGGCTTGCCGTCGAGCGTCCAGGCAGCAGCCGTTTTTCGGATCGACGGGTTCACGACAGAGCTTCCGGCGTAGCTGACGACGCCCGCGACGAGCTGCGGATACGTCGCACCGAGAAGGAGCGCCGCCTCTCCGCCGCGCGAGGCGCCGTGGACGACGATGCGGGTCGGATCGACGCCCGGTTGCCGTCCGAGCCAGCGCAGCGCCGACTCGAAGTACTCGAGCGGGATGTTCGCAAAGTCGCGCGGCAGGCCAGGCTCGCGAAAGTAGGCGAGCGCGAGCGTCGGGAAGCCGCGGGAGGCATAGAGCTCGGCGGCGGCCGCGAACGGCGTCCCGCCTTCGCTGCCGCCGAGGTAGAGAACCGCGGGGCCTGCCTGGCCCGGTAGGGCGGTGAAGCGACCGGCGAGCCCGTCGCGCGCCACGGTCAGCGTCCGCGTGACGAGCTCGGGCGCCGCGGTGCGTCGAGTCACGGTCGCACGCCCGAGCAGCCGGCCGCCGCTCCGCGCCTCGAGCGCGATACGACGAGGAACGAGGAACGTGGTGCTCCCGCGCCGCGGTGTCAGCGCCGAGAGCAGGGCGCCACCGTTCCGAAGCTCGACGCGCCCGCTCCCGTCCGCGAGGACCGTCCTGCTCGCGACCCAGAGTCGCCCGTCCTCTGCGCGAGAGCTCGCCCGGACGACGACCCTGGCCCGAGTCGGAGCCCCGGCGACGGTCAGCCGCAGCGGCTCGTCGAGCAAACCCGAGGGCGGCTCCGCCGTCAGCCGCGGCGCCTGATTCCCGGCTCCGGCCGCACACGCCAGCACCAGGCCGACGAGCGCTACGGCCGCGGCGCGCATCAGTCCTCTGTCGGCTCCGAGGAGGCGCGCTGCGAGATCTCGCTCACGACCGTCGGATCGGCGAGCGTGGTCGTGTCGCCGAGCGGCCGGTTCTCGGCGACGTCGCGGAGGAGCCGGCGCATGATCTTGCCGCTCCGCGTCTTCGGGAGCTCGGGGGTGAAGACGATGTTCGCCGGCTTCGCGATCGCGCCGATCTTCGTCGCGACGTGGCTGCGCAGCTCCTCGAGCATCCCGACCGAGCCCTCGTCGCCGCCCTTGAGGGTCACGTAGGCGACGATCGCCTGGCCGGTGAGCGCGTCGGCGCGACCACAGACTGCCGCCTCCGCCACGCGCGGGTGATCGACCAGGGCGCTCTCGACCTCGATCGTGGAGATCCGGTGGCCCGAGATGTTCATCACGTCGTCGACGCGGCCGAGCAGCCAGAGATCGCCGTCCTCGTCGATCCGGACTCCGTCGCCGGCGAAGTAGACACCCGGGTACTTCGACCAGTACGTCTCCCGGAAGCGCTCTTCGTCGCCGTAGATCCCGCGCGTCATCGCCGGCCAGGGCTTCTTGAGGACGAGGTAGCCGCCACCACCCGGGCCGACCTCCTCGCCCGCCTCGTTGAAGACGCCGACCTCGACCCCCGGGAACGGCTTCGTCGCCGAGCCCGGCTTCGTCGTCGTCACTCCCGGGAGCGGCGTGATCATGATCATCCCCGTCTCGGTCTGCCACCACGTGTCCACGACGGGGCAACGGTCGCCGCCGATGTGCTCGCGATACCACATCCACGCTTCGGGGTTGATCGGCTCGCCGACCGAGCCCAGGAGGCGCAGCGACGAGAGATCGTGCTTCGCCGCGTGCTCCGGGCCCCACTTCATGTGCGCCCGGATCGCCGTCGGCGCGGTGTAGAGGATCGTGACGCCGTAGCGCTCGACGATCCCCCACCAGCGCTCCTTGTTCGGAAAGTCGGGCGTCCCCTCGTAGAGCACCGAGGTGGCGCCGTTGCAGAGCGGCCCGTAGACGATGTAGCTGTGCCCGGTGATCCAGCCGATGTCGGCCGCGCACCAGTAGACGTCGTCCTCGGGCTTCAGGTCGAAGACGTAGCGGTGCGTCGTCGCGGCGCCGACGAGGTAGCCACCCGTCGTGTGCGCGATCCCCTTCGGCCGCGCGGTCGTGCCGGACGTGTACATCAGGAAGAGCAGATCCTCGGCGTCCATCGGCTCGGGCGGGCAACTCTCCGGGTCGGCCGAGACGGTGGCAGTGAGATCCGCGAGCAAGTGGTCGCGTCCCTCGACGAGCTCCATCCCGCTGTCCCCGGTGCGCTCGTGGATCAGCACCTTCGTCACTCCCGGAGCGCTCTGAAGCGCCTCGTCCGCGATCTTCTTCAGCGCGATCTTCGTTCCACGGCGCCAGGCCTCGTCTTGCGTGACGAGGACGGTGCAGCCCATGTCGTTGATCCGGTCGGAGAGCGAGTCGGCCGAGAAGCCACCGAAGACGACGGTGTGCGGCGCGCCGAGCCGCGTGCAGGCGAGCATTGCGATCGCGAGCTCCGGGACCATCCCCATGTAGATCGCGACCTTCGTGCCCTTGCCGACGCCGAGCTCCTTGAGCGCGTTCGCGAAGATAACGACCTCGCTCTGCAGGTCGGCGTACGTGATCGTCCTCGTATCCCCCGGTTCGCCCTCCCAGTGGTAGGCCACGCGCGTGCCTATCCCCGCCTCGACGTGGCGGTCGACGCAGTTGTAGGAGACGTTGAGCTTGCCGCCGAGGTACCACTTCGCGTACGGGAGCTCCCACTCGTAGAGCCCCGTGAAGGGCTCCGCCCAGGTGACGCGCTCGCGTCCCTCTCGCTCCCAGAAGGCCTCGAACGACTCCTCGTAAAGCTCCGGCCGCGCGACGGCCTGCTCAGCGAAATCGGGGTCCGGCGGGTAGCGCCGCTCCTCGACGAAGTGGGTCTCGATCGAGCTCAAAGCTCGAGGTCGTACGGGAAGCTCGTCAGCACCTCGCCGCCGTCCTCGGTGACGAGGACGAGATCTTCGAGGCGAACGCCGCCGTAGCCGTGGCGGTAGAGCCCCGGCTCGAGCGCGATCACGTCCCCTGCGACGAGCGTGCCGCCGATCCGGCCCACGCTCGGCTGCTCGTGCACCTCGAGCCCGACCCCGTGGCCGGTTCCGTGGAAGTACCCGTCGCGGAGTACCTCGCCCGGCTCCTTGTGCAGCTGCGTCTTCTGACCGTTCTCGTGGAAGAAGTCGCAGACGGCGCGGTGGATGTCCTTGCCGTCGACGCCGGGCCGCACCATCCCGACCGCGAGGTCGAGCGCCTCCTTCGAGAGGCGGTGGTAGAGCGCGATCTCCTCCGAGGGCGGCCCGACCGTGACGGTCCGCGTGAAGTCCGAGAAGCAGGCCGTATCCCGGTCTTTGGGGTAGAGGTCGAAGAGGACGACGTCACCGTCCACGATCTCACCCGAACCGGGGTCGTGCCCGATCGCGGTCTGGGCGCCGTGCGAAACGGTGAACGAGTCGGCGATCGCGCCGTGCTCGTCGAAGACCCGCTCGAGCTCGGACTTGATCCGCTCGCAGGTGAGAGGCTTCCCGTCGAGGAGCAGCGCGCCGTTCGAGCGGTCGGCACCACGGAGCATCTCGACCGCGCGCGTCATCCCGGCCTCGACCGCGCGGCAGGCGCGGCGGATCCCCTCCAGCTCGGTCTCGTTCTTGACGCGGCGGCGCTCGTCGAAGAGCGCCTGGTCGACGCGCAACTCGATTCCGGCCTCACGCAGTGCTTCGGCGTGCCCCAGCGGAAACGTGAGCGGGACGGCGGCCGCACGCACACCGAGCGCCTGCGCGGCCTGGACCCAGAGAGCGGAGTAGAGCTCGTCCGAGCCGAGACCCGCCGCGATCAGTGCTTCGTAGTCGAACTCCTCGAAGGTGTGCTTCGCGAGCGCGCTGTCCAGCTCCTCGACCCGGCTGATCTCCAGGGCGCTGACGACGACGTGCCGCTTGCCGCCGACCTCGGCATAGAAGAAGGGGTCGCCGATCGCGATCGGAACCTCGTGGCGCAGCTCGGGCGAGCGCTCGGTGTCGCCGACGATCAGGACGTCTGCCATCGGGCGCGATCCTAACCGGTACGTTCCCGCAGGTGGCAGAAGCCCTCGTCGAACTGAAGCAGCGCCTGGCCGAGATCCACGACCTCGAGCGAACCCTCGGCGTCCTCAGCTGGGATCAGCGAACGATGATGCCGCCAAAGGGCGCCGCCGCCCGCGCAGAGGCGCTCGCGACGCTCGGCGGAGTCGTGCACGAGCGCTTCGTCTCGGACGAGATCGGCAAGCTCCTCGAGCAGGCCGAGGCCGCCACCGACGGGCTCCCGTACGACACCGACGACGCGAGCCTCCTCCGCGTCGTCCGCCGCGACTGGGAAAAGGCCCGTCGCGTTCCCTCCGAGCTCGCGGCCGCATGGCTCCGGGAAGGTTCCAAGGCGCAGGCGGCCTGGCTCGAGGCGCGCGCCGCCTCCGACTTCGGCGTCTTCCTCCCCGCCCTCCGCCGCGTCCACGACGTCGCGCTCCGCTGGGCCGAGCACCAGGAGCAGGGCGACTCCCCCTACGACGCCTTTCTGGACGAGTACGAGCCCGGGATGAAGACCGCAGAGGTGAAAGCGGTCTTCGACGTCCTCCGCCCGGAGCTGACCGCGATCGTCCAGGAAGCCGGCGAGCCCGCCGGCGACTCCTTCCTCGACGGCGACTACCCCGTCGCGGCGCAGCAGGAGTTCCTCGAGGACGTCATGACGCGCTTCGGGTTCGAGCAGGACGCGTGGCGCCTCGACCCGACCGTGCACCCCTTCGCGACCTCGTTCTCGCGCACGGACATCCGGATGACGACGCGCTACAAGCCGGACAACCTGCGCGCTCTCTGGGCTGCGATGCACGAGGGCGGGCACGGGCTCACCTACCAGGGCGTCGATCCTGCGCTCGACCGGTCGCCCCTCGTCGGGAGCGCCTCGCTCGGCCTGGGTGAGTCCCAGAGCCGCACCTGGGAGAACCTCGTGGGGCGCGGCCGGCCGTTCTGGAACCGCTTCTACCCGGAGCTGCAGCGCCGCTTTCCGCAACTCGAAGCGGTCTCCCTCGACGGCTTCTACCGGGGGATCAACCGAGTCGAACCGAGCCTGATCCGCGTCGACGCCGACGAGGTCACCTACTCGCTGCACATCATCCTCCGCTTCGAGCTCGAGCAGCAGCTCGTCGACAAGACGCTCGCCCTGGAAGACCTCCCGGAGGCCTGGAACGCCCGGATGCGGGATTTTCTCGGAATCGAGGTGCCCGACGCGCGCCACGGTGTCCTCCAGGACGTGCACTGGTCGCGCGCCGCCTACGGCTACTTCCCCACCTACGCGCTCGGGAACGTGATCTCCGTCCAGATCTGGAAGCACGTCGAGCGTGCGATTCCCGACCTCGACGCGCAGATCGAGCGCGGCGAGTTCGGGGAGCTCTACGGCTGGCTCGCCGACCGGCTCTACCGGCACGGGCGCAAGTTCACCCCGCTCGAGACGCTCGAGCGCGCGATCGGCGAGAACGCGATCGACCCGCAGCCTTTTCTCGCCTACCTCCGAGCCAAGACCGCGGAGCTGCGTCCGTAGACTCCCTACCTGATGGAAGAGCCAGCCTGATGGAGGACGTCCTCGCACGCTCGCAGGCGCTCGTCGAGAGCTTCGAGGCGGTCGTGCGCGCCGAACTGCCGCCCGACGTCGAGATCTTCGACGTGCACACGCACCTCGGCAACGACATCGACGGAATGGTCGGCGACCTCGACGAGCTGCTCCGGGTCCACGACCGCTCAGGCATCTCGCGCGCCTTCATGTTCTGCCTCGACGAGCCCGACCGACACCCGGGCTTCCGGGCCGCTAACGAGCGTACGCTCGCGTTCGCCGAGCGCTCGGAGGGGCGCCTGATCCCGTTCGTCCGGCTCGACCTCGCGGAGAGCCCGATCGAGGAGGCAACCCGCTGTCTCGACGCCGGCGCCCGCGGGATCAAGCTCCACCCTCGCGCCCAGAAGTTCCTGCTCGACGACGGCCGGCTCGCTCCCGTCTTCGAGCTCGCCGGCGCCCGGAAGGTGCCGATCCTGATCCACGGCGGCCGCGGCCTCCCCCCGATCGCGGAGGCGCTCTCGCAGCTGATGGACGCGTACGAGCCGCAGCTGATCATCGCCCACGCGGGAATAGCCGACCTCGCCGCGCTCGCCCGCCACTTCTCCGGCCGGCCCGGGGTCTTCTTCGACACGTCCGTCTGGAGCGCGCTCGACCTGCTCGACCTCTACCGGCTCGTCGCGCCCGAGCAGGTGCTCTACGCCTCCGACTACCCGTACGGACAGCAGCCCGCCTCGCTTCTGATGGCTCTGCGGACGGCTCGCATGGCCGGCCTCGACGACGGCCAGCTGCGCGCGATGCTCGGAGGCAGCGCCGCGCGGATCGCCGGCGGCGAGAAGGCCCTGCCGCTCTCCGCGCCCTCCGGCGCCGCCGACATCTCGACCCCGATCACGTTCGCGCGGATCCACCAGTACCTCTCGATGGCGACGCCGCTCCTCTGGATGCGCCAGGCCGACACGATCGGCGTGCTCGGGCTCGCACTGAACGCCTGCGACGAGCGCTCGAACGGCCATCGAGAAGGGACGGAGCAGATCCGGGAACTGCTCCTCGTCGCGCGGGACCTCTGGCGCGTCCTTCCGGAGGCCGAGGAGCTCGACAGAGCCCGCACCGCCCGCACCGCCTTCCGGATGCTCCACCTCGCGAACGTCCTCACGGTGACCTCGGATGCCTGACCTGCGCGTCAACGGTCACGACTATCCCCTCGACGCCGAGGTCGGGCGTTCGCTCGCGGACGTCCTTCGCGACGACCTCGGCCTGACGGGCACCAAGGTCGCCTGCGGCGAGGGCCACTGCGGTGCGTGCACGGTTCAACTCGACGGCGTCGCGGTGCTCTCGTGCATCACGCTCGTCCACACGGTTGGCGCGCGGGAGGTGACGACGATCGAGGGCCTGCGTGACCACCCGCTCGTGCACGCGTTCGTTCGTACGGACGCGCTCCAGTGCGGCTTCTGCACGCCGGGTCAGATCGTCTCGGCGGCTGCGCTCGTGGAGGCGGTTCCCGAGCCAACGCGCGAAGAGATTCGGCACGGCATGGCGGGGAACCTCTGCCGGTGCGGCGCCTATCCCAACATCGAGGAGGCGATCGCGACATGGCGAGACTGATCCGGACCGAGAAGGAAGTCGAGGGCCGGTACGAGGAGGTCTGGACGGTCGTCGAGGAGGACGCGCTCGGGCAGTGGCCTGCAGGCCCGCTCGAGGTCGTCGGCCGCCCCGCGCAGCGCCAGGACGGGCTCCAGCGCGCCCGCGGCGAGGCCCGCTACACCGCCGACGTCCAGCTCCCGGGGATGCTGCACACGGCCGTGCTGCGCAGCCCCTACGCGGGTGCGCGCGTCGGCTCGCTCGACCTCGCCCTCGCGCTTGGGCTCCCCGGCGTGCACGCGGGTCTCTCGTTCCAGGACGTCGACTTCCTCGAAGCAGAAGTCGGTTTCCCCGGCGCCGCCGTAGCGGCGATCGCGGCCGACACGATCGAGCAGGCCCAGGCGGCGGTCGAGGCGATCGTGGTCGAGTGGGAGCCTGGCACGCCGCTCCTCGATCCCGACGAGGCGGTCGCCCGCGGCGAGCTCGTCTCGGACGCGAAGCGCTACGAGCGCGGGAATCTCGAGCAGGCCCTGGCCGGCGCAGACGCGGTCGTCGAGGCCGAGTACCGAACGCAGTCGGTGCTGCACAGCTCGATGGAGACCCATCAGGCCGTTTGCGCGTGGGAGGGCGAGACGCTCGTCGTCCACATCTCGACGCAGTACATCTGGGGCGTCCGCGACGAGGTCGCCGAGAAGCTCGGCCTCCGCCCTGACGACGTCCGCGTTGTCTGCGAGTTCATGGGCGGCGGCTTCGGCTCCAAGAACGGCGCCGGCGACTACACCCTGATCGCGGCGGAGCTCGCGCGCCGCGCCGGGAGGCCAGTCCGCTGCGCGCTCTCGCGCCGCGAGGAGAACCTCGACGCCGGCAACCGGAACGGGACGATCCAGCGCCTCCGCGTCGGCGCCCGCTCGGACGGGACGATCGTCGGCCTCGGCGGCGAGTTCGTGAACGCCGTCGGCTGGGACGGTTGGGTTGCGAGCACCGACGGCCCGATGCAGATGCTCTACGCGGTCGACAACGTCTCGACGACCCTGCACGGCGCCAAGCTGAACTCGGCCCCGATGGCCGCCTTCCGCGCTCCCGGCTTCGTGGAGGGGACGTTCGGGCTCGAGTGCGTGCTCGACGAGTTGGCGGCGAGGCTCGGAATCGACCCGCTCGAGCTGCGCAGGGCGAACCACGCCGACATGGACGTGCTCGACGGCCGGCCGTTCTCGTCGAAGAGCCTGATGGAGTGCTACCGCCGCGCCGAGCCGCACTGGGAACGGCGCGACGAGGTGCGCGCGCGCTCCGACGAAACCTGGAAGCACGGGATCGGGCTCGCGAGCCAGATCTGGTACGGCGGCGGCGGCCCGCCCTCCTACGCGTGGGTGCGCGTCGGCTCGGACGCGAGCGTCACCGTCGTGACCGCGATGCAGGACATCGGCACGGGCTCGCGCACGGCGATGGCGCAGATCGCGGCGGAGGAGCTCGGAATCCCCCTCGCGCAGGTGCGCGTCGAGCTCGGCGACTCGGCCCGCGGCCCGTTCGCGTCGATCTCCGCAGGCTCGTCCACGATTCCCTCGATGGGCCCGGCCGTTCGCTCCGCAGCCGGCGACGCAGCGAAGCAGATCATCGAGCTCGCAGCCCAGCGCTGGCAGAAGGAAGAGCGGACGCTCTCGCTCAAGGCCGGGCAAATCGTCTGCTCGGACGGCGGCTCCTGGCCGCTCGAGAGCCTGCTCGGCCTGCTCGAGGACGCGCAGATCCTCGGCACCGGCGCCCGCGGCCCCAACCCGGCCGGGATGCGGGTTCTTACGTTCGGCGTCCAGATCGCGGAGGTCGCTGTCGACGTCGAGACCGGCGAGGTGCGGGTCGGCAAGATCGTCGCGATCCACGACGTCGGCCGGATCATCAACCCACTCAACGCGCGCTCCCAGGTCGAAGGGGGAATCGTCCAGGCGATCGGACACACGCTCTCGGAGCACCGGCTGCTCGATCCGCAGACCGGGATGGTGCTGACCCAGACGCTCGACGCCTACAAGCTGCCGACGATTGCGGACGTGCCTGAGATCGTCTGCGAGTTCGTCGACGAGCCCGACTCGCACCTGACGAACCTCGGTTCGAAGGGACTCGGCGAGCCGCCGATCATCCCGACCTCCGCCGCGATCGCGAACGCGATCCGCGACGCGACCGGCGCCGACGTGCGCTCGCTCCCGATCGATCGCGCAGAGATGCTGCGCGCGCTCGACGCTGCGAAGCGGAAGGAGCGGGTTGCAGCTCCTGCGGCCTGAGTCGGTCGAGGAGGCGTCGGCAGCGCTCGGTGGCGGCGGTGCGGTGGCGCTCGGCGGCGGCACCGATCTCGTCCCGCTGCTTCGCGATCGGATCGTCGAGGCCGACACCCTCGTCGAGCTCCGTGGCGCGATCCCGACCGGCATTTCCGGGCGGACGATCGGTGCAATCACAATTGGAGGGGGAACGACCCTCGCCGACCTCGAGGCCGACACCGCGATCCCCGCTGCGCTCCGGGAAGCGTGCCGCCTCGCCGCCTCGCCGCAGCTGCGCGCGATGGGAACGATCGGTGGCAACCTCCTCCAGGCGACCCGCTGCTGGTACTGGCGGCTCAAGTTCCCCTGCTACCTCCACGGGGGCGAGAACTGCCACGCGAAGGAGGGCCAGCACCGCGAGCACGCGATCTTCGGAAACGAGCGCTGCGCCTCGGCCCATCCCTCCGACCCGGCGGCGGCGCTCCTCGCGCTCGGCGCGACCGTTCGAACAGACCGACGCGAGTTTCCGCTCATCGAGCTCTACCGGCTGCCCACGGACGACGACAGGGACGTGACCGCTCTCGAGCCCGGCGAGCTGATCCTCGAGCTCGACGTCCCCCCTGCCGACTCCAGCGTCTACCTGAAGGCGATGGACCGGCAGCGGTGGGCGTTCGCGCTCGTCGGGGTCGCCGCGGCCCGAACGAGCGGAGAAACGCGACTGGCGCTCGCCGGGGTGGCGCCGACGCCGTGGCTCCTCGCTTCCCCCGCAGAGCTCGACCGGGCGACCCCGCTGCCCCTGAACGCGTACAAGGTCGAGCTCGCCCGCGCGCTCGTCCAGCGCGCGCTCGCGCAGCTCTAGAATCCCGCGCTACCATCCCGGGTTCTGATGCGGCTGCGGATGCTCGCCCTCCTGCTCGTGGCCATCGGCGCGGGCACCGTCGTCGGCCTCGCCGACAGCGCCCGCGCGGGCAAACCGCGTGCGGTCGCGACACCCGTTACGGCATCGGCGTCGCCCCCCTGCCCGGTGCCCAGGAAGTACCGGGCCGCATTCCGGCTCGCCGCCGCGGACACGAATCTTCCGGTCGCGATGATCGTCGCGGTCGCGAAGGTCGAGTCGAACCTGAACGCGAACGCCAGCTCGACCGCGGGTGCGCACGGTGTCCTCCAGGTGCTGCCGTCGACCGCGGCCGGGCTGAAGCTGAACCCCTACCACGCCGGGGAGAACGTGCTCGCGGGCGCTCGCTACCTGCGCCAGATGCTCGACCGCTTCGGGTCGACCGAGCTCGCCTTCGCGGCCTACAACGCAGGGCCGACCGCGGTCGAGCGCAAGGGCGCCTCGCCGAACGACGAGACGGTCGCCTACGTCGCGAACGTCACGGCGCAGTGGCGTAAGCTCGTCGGGTGCAGCTGACCCGCCTCCCCATCCTGCTCCTCCTCGTCGTGGCCCTCGCCGGTTGCGGCAACGACGACGAGGGAGCAGTTGCGACGCCGCCCGCGGAGTCCGCGGTCGAGTCGACGCCGGCCACGCCCGAGGGTGAGGACTGCGAGAGCGCGGAGGCCCCGGCCGCGAAGCCCGATGGCGGCGCCGAGCAGCCGAGCGGGAAGCTCGACGCGGGGAAGACGTACCGCCTCGTCTTCGAGACGAACTGCGGCTCCTTCACGATCACGCTCGACCAGAAGGGCGCGCCCAACACTTCCGCGTCGCTCGTGGCGCTGGCGAGGAGCGGCTTCTACGACGACGTCATCTTCCATCGCGTGGTGCCCGGGTTCGTGATCCAGGGCGGCGACCCGACGGGGACCGGCACCGGCGGCCCCGGCTACAAGACCGTCGACGTGCCGGCGCAGGGCGCCCAGTACACCCAGGGCATCGTCGCGATGGCGAAGAGCGGGATCGAGCCGCCCGGTACTTCTGGGAGCCAGTTCTTCGTCGTCACCGGCGCCGACGCGAGCCTGCCCCCGGAGTACGCGGTCGTCGGCGAGGTCACCGACGGGCTCGAGACGACGCTGAAGATCGACGCGCTCGGCGTCGGCGACGGGCCGCCGTCGATTCCGGTCGTGATCGAAAAGGTCACGGTCGAGGAGTCGTAACGTGCTTGCGGCGGTCGTTCTCGCCGCAGGCGCCGCCAGCCGCTTCGGAGCTCCGAAGCAGGCGTTGCTGCTTCCCACCGTCCTCGAGCGGGTTCGCGCGGCGGGGCTGGCCGAGATCGTTGTCGTCGCCGGCGCGCACGAGGTCGAAGCGGATGCACGCGTCGTGTGCTGCCCCGACTGGGAGCGCGGCCCCGGCGCATCGCTCCGCTGCGGGCTCGACGGGCTCTCCGACGAGATCGAGGCG
>Ga0136611_10002390_pt1 | contig 13010 bp, 9 predicted proteins | sample AntDrymUQ2232306_2_FD_106645 | JGI IMG/M metagenome (GOLD analysis project Ga0136611, IMG submission 106645) | Polar desert sand microbial communities from Dry Valleys, Antarctica - metaG UQ223 (23.06) | ecosystem: Environmental > Terrestrial > Soil > Desert | place: Antarctica: Dry Valley... | reverse complement strand
TGGCTTGCCTATTATAAGATCATGTAGAATCATCGCACTGACTGTCCCGTTTGATAATCCCCATTTTCTAAATGCGGTTGCAACGTATGTATTTTTTGACCAAGGATAAAGCTTACCTATTAAGGGCAGGCTGTCGTAGCTTAGATAATCTCTGTCTGACCAGCGGTTTGTAACTTCTGTTATGCCAAAGTTTTGCTCGGCGTAGTCGGCTAGCCGCTGATATTTTGACGCAGTACCGATTCTCATACCCGAAAGATGACCTTCGCCGCCAATAAGTAACATCTGTGAACCATTGTTTATCACCGGCAAGATTGAATAATGATTTTTATCGGGTGAGATATACATGCCATCGAAGTTACGGTCCAGTTTGCCGGCTATAAGGTATGATTCCCTCGGGTACTCTAAGGCGCAGTAACTTCCGCGGGCTATCAGCGGCAGGGTCGGCACATTCGTCGCTACAATAATGTGCTTAGCTTTAATTTCAGCCCGGTTGGTTTTGACAGTCCCGGGCTGGCCGTCTTTTATGTTAATAACGTTACTATTTTCAAATATTTGGCTACCGTTGCCATTTATGGCCGAAGCCAGTCCCAGTAAGTATTTTTGTGAGTTTAATTTTGCCTGGTTCGCAAATTTGACGGCGGCTTTTACTTCGAACGGTAAGGGTGAGTTAGTTTCATATGTCGAAGGCAGTCCCAATTTGGCCGCCAATTCAGCTTCTTTTTTAAAAGAAACCATAAGCTTGGAATTTGCGGTAAAAACATAGTTATCCTGGCGTGACCAACCGCAGTTTATGGTTTCTTTATTTATAATTGACTCAATTTGAGTGATTGCAGCCTGATTGGCCTGACCATATAGTTTTGCAGTTTGCCGATCGTGCCGCTTTGCCAGCTCACTATAAATAAGACTGTGCTGCGACGTTACTTTGCCTGTAGTCCGGCCAGTTGTGCCGCTCCCGACTGTTTTCTTTTCAAGTACCGCTACCTTGAAGCCTGATTGTTTCAGAAGATAGGCTGCGCTTAGCCCGGTTATGCCGGCACCGACAATTGCTACGTCTACCCGTAGATCCTGGCTAGGCTCTGGGTATATTGACTGGCCAGCATAGTCGTTACGCCAGTATGACTTTTCAAGTTCCGGTAAAATTAACATAGGACAATACTAATCCAAAGGCTGGTTTTTATCAGCACTATTTCTTACAAACTGATGTCGAGCCAAACTGTAACTGGAAGTGTTTTTAATGCAACGAGTCTCTACCCTTTACTTGACAATATAAATAAGCTATACTGTAAAATTAATATTTTGGAGTATTATATGTCGTCAGAGTCGCCAGAACTCGGCCTACCAGTCAGAATTAATTACGATGATCCGCAGCTTTACAAGGGTAAAATGTAATAATGCATAGCGTTCATGAACCCTCGAGTCATGAAGCTATTGCCCCTGACCGCGATAACGACGGGATATTGCCAATCGGGCCATTCAATCTCATTGACGAAAGCCGTTTCCGACGTTTTTATGACCCGACAGATTTCTTTGCCGGGCGGCCGGTTAATGAGCTAGTATCCGAAGTGGTAGTTACGCGGCGGCCTATTGACCTACCTACCATGGGCTATCTTGGTGGTCATGCCGTGCTCTTAGCAGAAGCAACCCACGGCTTGCTTGGTAGCGGACAAGGGATAGAATTACCTTTATCGCAAAGCCAACAGGCTGATATTATAACTGCCATTCATCGTCATGCCGATCGAGTGAGCGATGCCGTGATTGATGCGAGCAAAGATGCAATTGATCGTTATTATTTTTTACGCAAGACACGGGAGGATGGGCAGTCTTCAAATCCGCCCAGCGAGCTAGTAACGACGGGTAAAATTCTGGCCGCAGTTGCGCATGATGGAGTGACGAGGCGGAGTGGGCGAGCGTATTACCGCCATCCTGATGAAGTTGCCACAATCACGGGCATTGCTTGGCAGCTGCAGATGGAACAAGAGCGTAGCCCGGAATTAAGAAATATGCAGTTTTTAAATTATGTACATGACGCTTTTGAAGATAGTATCGATAATGACACTTCGTTTTTAGGGGTTCCCCGTTTGATTGCCTCTCCGCTCGTCGCCCGCATGATCCTTGCCAAATTAGACATTGAACCAGCCGGTATTACAGATGCTTTCATGTTGTTAACCCGCACCTCAAGCCCACATGGCAAGCTGCCGTATAATGAAATTTACATACCAACTGGCATAAGAGAAGGCGGATATCCTTTTGTAATACCTAAATCGGCTGATGTCCATCATAACGACGTTATAGAACCCAGTGTCTACACTGTTTATGATCAGAAAGTCCGTGAAAAAGAACTTGCAAAACGGGCACAGTACCAAACTGCAAAAGCTCAACTGCAAAGAGCGGCTGACAGTTTTGATGATTTTGAACTAGCTTTGGTGGTTGATAGGATATTCCAGGTTACTCGCGAACGAGTTCGACAGGGTGCGGCGCGGCGCCCTAATGTATTAATCGAGGTTGCAGCTAAGCGACTGATGGCCGATCAAACCTTGTTGTTATAATTTATGCATCCTCAAGCCAATTTAATGGCATCGCCATGGGAATGAGGGATTCGACCTACCTTCGGCACCTACATGCTGTAGGCTCTCCATTGACTTACTTGAAACAAGTTTCAAATCAGTCAAGTGTCCTTGCGATGAGTTACAAGCTCATCTCACCCGAAACTACATCTTTCAAAACGTGCAGTCAAGTAAGTCCGGTACCCGGATGGTAACAATAGTACAGAAAATATGTTATACTATATTTTAAGGAAAACATCTATGACACACATACCCACAAATACGCGTTCTGAATACCGTGGCGATTTCTTTGCAAGCGACTTACCGGTATTGGAACGTCAGATTCAAGAGCTACATCTCACTCCTATAAAAAGACCCCACAGAGACACTGCTACCATATTTCTGACACCTTCTGAGGATGTACTGCCTACTTCTAAAAGAATACGTGGTTATGGTGAGTTTTCTGATGCAACTGATGTATTCAGTAAAGATTCAAGTGGTGCCGAGTGGCAATTAGAGCTTAAAAATGATACTACTAAGCAACTTCTAGCAAGAGCCTCTATGGCAGCAATCTTAAAAGACTCTAGTCTACGAGCACAAACAATGAGGCTTGCTAGTCGTAAACACTTCCAGTTGGGCGAGAGTTTAGACGAGAAAAGGCGTCTTACAGTGGACGAGAGCCGACGCGTATTTGCGGTAAACTCCGACTACAGGCTTACATTCCTGGGTGATTTGGGACCACGCGTTGAGGTGAAAGCCCCCGCACAAGCGGAAACGACTTCATGGATAGGCAAGCTCGACCTACAAAGTTTGGCAGTAACTTTACCTTACCGATCGTTGGAACTTTACATGCAACATATACTTAAGGGCATCATCCACAAGAATACTTACGCAGGTTATCCAGAACTGGAAGCAAAATTTTCTATAACTGATCAAGATGAGTTAGCTATAGCATATGCAGCAATTAAGGCTACGATCTGCGCATCTCAAAAAGTAAAACCACTCCTGCCAGAACCTTCCGAAATTGTTCGTGTGCGACGGTATCATATTTGCCAGGATGATATCGGAAATCATGTGACTGCTGTCGAGACAGCTGCTGGTCGACTTTCTTTAAAGCAAAAAACTAATTCCCGAACAGTAGCGACTAATGGAGCAGTAATCTTACAACGAGATACAGTAGCATCTCATACTACCGATTTGAATGGATCGATGATAGATCTTGAAACTTACCTTAACCGACAGGGACTTACCCGGGTCGTAACTTATGAAAAGCGTCAGCGCAAACTACCGTTCGCATACAAAGATGGCAGCGCATACCATGTCAGCATGGATCTCTGCACGCGTACAGATGATCCATCAGATCAGCTTGCACAAATAGAGTTAGAGTTTATCGGTTCTATTGCGAACCGTCCCAAATTAGATGACGTGTATGCTGATATGGCAGAAATAGCGCAGATTATAACCCATACATCAACAGGCTTATGCCCCACAGTGCTGGATAAATCACATCACTTTGTAGCATAAGTAAAAAATAAGAATATAGGTCTTAGATCCTGATATAGTGCGTGGCTGAGCATGTCGGTCTAGAACCGTTCTATAAGGAGTAATGAGACAACTAGCGGATTATAAATTGATGTTGTTTGCCGTTTATTATCACCAGGAAATTAATTACTTGGCATCGTGTAGAACGCCCCACACCGAGTAGTCGAGACCGCAACATCAACATTTATGGTTGCGAGCGGGCTGAGTTCAATGCAGCAAGCTCGACAACGCTAACATCTCGATCAGTAGTATCGCAATACCGATATTGGTAGTCGTCTCATACCCCCCACGCAATGAATAATTAAGCTCTGGGATAAACGTATCGATTCGATAAAAAAGTATGAGCACAAACATTGTCATCAGGGTTGAGGCAATAAGGCCGAGCCATAACCCACTTACTACACGTGGCCTAAAAACGTTAAAGGCAGTATGAAACGTAACCATAATCACTGCTAGTACATCGCTTTCTTGGATCAATCCATAGGCCCGGCTATCTGTGCTCAGTCCGGGGTTGTCTCCGACCAGAAATAGACCGCTATCATCAATAGATTTGACTCGTTTTATGACCTCAAGTTTATTTACTTTCGCTATGACGACATCACCGACGCAGGGCTGTTTGGTTATGCCAACAACCACCGCCCCCTCAGCAAGCGTAGGCAGCATACTAAGTCCGACAACACGACGTATGAGCATTACTGTTTGGTAGCAGCGTAGATATCGGCAATCTCAGCGACTGCGTCCACGAGCTTTTGAGCCTCGGCACTATCGACCGTTTGCTTAACCTTGCCAGCTTGCTTAAGTGCTTTCCATACTTTGTCGTGCAAATCAGGATGAGCTTCGAGGTGCTCGGGCTTAAAATAATCGCCCCATAACACTGCCAGCTCATGTTTAACACGCTCAGCATGCACTTCTTTTGTGGCAACCATCCGAGCAAATGTATTCATCTTTTCGATTGTATCGACAGCACCGAGGGCGGTTATTTTATCAATCATTACCGTGCAGGTATCGGCAGCATGTTTCATAGTGTCTGTTTCGTATATTCCACATGGCACATCGCAGTGTGCATAGACTGGTTTAAATAATTTCATAGTGTAATGGCCTCCTTAAAACTTTCCGTCTTTCTATTGTAGTACACCTGGAGCGTGTGGGGGTAGAACTAATGCATTAGGGTACACAGATATGCCGAGAATAGTGAGCAAATTGTGCTAAACGTGGTTATGCTATCATGGTTACCATGAGCAAACCACAAAAAATGTCTGATGCCTTACGTTTTCGAATCTTACGGGGCAGACATTCACACAGCTCCACAAAAGACATCATACATTTAGTCAAAGATGCCGATATTGTCTGTGTTGAAACCGTAGGTGATTTTGCCGGCGTCCAGACGATACGACGTGTAGCAAATGCATTGTCAACTAGTCCAGAATACGTAGAGCTATTCGCTAAAGATGTCGAGAAAAATATCAATGGTAATTTAATACTTGATATTGCTTGGGCGCATAGAGGATTCGGTAAGTTTTTTCTACCGATCGACGTTGCTTACAAGCCGACTGATGATATGAGTAAATTTTTCCCTTTCTATAAATTGGAGGAAAGACTGTTAGGGATATTTAATACACTTAACGACAGGTATGCCATAGTTAGGCAGTTTCTACATGAAGAATGTGATAAAATTATTTTGCGCGATTACATAGTGGGTCGACAGATTCGTGATTTGCTTGCTGCCGATGATGGGTCTATCTGGAAAGAAGTAGTTAAGGAAAAACAATTTTGCGAGATTGCTATAGTCCAAGGCTATGCTCATGACGTTTCACGAGTAATTAAAAAGTTTCTTCCCGCTGCTTCTATAGAACTTATTATTTATAATAAGAAGTCTACCGATAATTTTTTGAGCGAAAATGTAGGTGCGGCTTTATTGAGTAGACAACTTGAGACGCCTAAACCCGAATTTACTGACAAGGAAATTGACTATTATTTATATCAGATTTTGTCGCAAAAATCACGTACTGACATACAATATACAGGCAATATGGTTGAGGCTGCACTGTATGTTGGCACCAAAAAACACGAAGACCATTATGAGAACAATCGCAGCGATAACTATATAAAGCCTATCAGCGCTTTTGATGATACGGAGTTGAAAGAATTAGTAAATTCGTTATTAGTTGATGCGTTGTTGTAGGCGTCTTATAGACTCACCTTACAATAGCTTACATTTAACCCTTTCAAAATGATTTTTTAGACGTAGTAACCCTGAGCTCAGTCAACAATAAACCCATCCTTTTGTCGCCGCCATAAGTCGGCATATATACCATCTTGCTCAACCAGCTCTTCGTGTTTACCTTGTTCTACAATTCTACCTTGATCAAGCACAATGATAATATCAAGGTGCTTTAGAGTAGATAAACGATGAGCTATGACGATTGACGTCCTATCTTTCATCAGAGTATGCAACGATTTTTGGATTGATTGCTCGCTAACGCTATCGAGTGCGCTAGTAGCCTCATCAAGCAAAAGTAGCGGAGCATCCTTTAAAATAGCTCGGGCAATTGCAATACGTTGCCGTTGACCACCAGACAGCTTTACTCCCCGCTCACCAACAAGTGTATCTAGGCCGTTTGGCAGTTTCTCTACAAACTTTAGGGATTCAGATTGTATAAGGGCCAATTTAAGCTGAGCTTCCGTAGCGTCTGGTCGAGCGTAAGTCACATTTTCGCGGATTGTTCTGTTAAATAAATTAGTATCTTGTGGCACAAAGGAGCTAATTGTCCGTACATAAGACGGATCCTTTGAGGCAACATCTGCACTATTAATAACTATTTTGCCTTCAGTTGGTTCATAAAAACCAAGGATTAGTCCTAACAAGGTGGATTTACCTGTGCCGCTGTGTCCCACAATGCCAATCTTTTGACCACTACGTACTTCCAGGCTGATTGAATCTAAAACAATTTGTTCTAATTGATCTGGGTAAGCAAAACTCATGTTTTGCAAAGTTAGTGAAACTTTTGATGGTACTTGCTCGGCTATAACGGGCTCACCCTCGCGTTCATTTTTGGCGCTTAGACCATCTAAAGCATTCTGGACAGTGCCAAAATTACGGTAGTAGCTATCTAGTGCCCAAGCTAATTGCCATAAGCTGTTACTGGCAGAGCCGAAGTAGGCGATAAACAATACAATGCCCCCGAGTGGGACTATTCCGTCTGCAAATAAGACCAACACCAAAACTAACGCCAAGGCACTTACGACTGCAGCACTCTGCCCCTTCACTATATTAGTCACAAGGTTCTGCCACCATGACTCACGCCATTTATCGATAATCTTCACTTGCTGGTTGGCTAGTCGCTCCTGTTCACGCTTACGAGCGTTAAACACGCGCACGCTTAGATGATTACTTAGCGAATCAACCACGATACCGGCGGCCTTGCTAGTTTCGTCGCTTTGCTCCTCAATTAGCTCGCCAAAACGCTTGCCGCGGTGAACATTGAACCAAAATAAAAGTATGAGCCACACAGTAAATAAAAGTGCTAAAGACCAATGCACTAATAATAAGAAGAAGGCAGATATGACTAAGGCCATGAACTGGCCCCAGACTGTCCATATAGTCGTATCAACAAATTCACTAGTGGTCTCAGTAGCTCTATTAATCCAATGGGAGATGCGACCACTACTTGAGTTAACGTAGTATTCGTGAGGCTTTTTTAAAGTCGCCGTAAATAGTATAGTCCGAATTCGTTCTATCATCTGTGGCTTATATGTCCGCATGATCGCCTCACCTATTCGCCAAAATATCTCATCCAAAAGCCGCAGCACCAGATATGTTATGGCTAAAGCCCAAACATACGAATCAACCTTAGGTGACTTGCCAAGGTGCGTAATAATGAGACTTACGGCGTAGGGCGAAGCTGTCCAGGCTAAGTTACCTAAAAAAAGTTATAAAGAAAAAGACCGACGTCTTTAACTTATAAGGTTTAACCATAACTAAAAATAGTTGGCCAGCAGTTTTAGGTATTGTGCTTTCTATGTCAGAATTCATAATGTTTATATTTTACATCAAAATAACAGATAGAACAAGGTAGCGGTAAGGAATCCTGGTCATTATTTTAAGTGCCCATTGCCCAGAAATATAACTCAAATATAAAAACAGGCCTGGTAAATTTTACAAAAGGAATATGTCAGCCAAGGCTGAATTATGAGCATTAATTAAAGCTAAGAAAAGTATTAAATCCACTGTCAAATGTATGGATATGACATAAAGTAACGATTCGGTTTTTTTAAATATATATCCTTGGGTAAGCGCGAATATAAATACCATAATTGGACCCCAGCCAGTAAAACCAAGTTCGTATAGAAATGAACTAAACATGATAGCTTGAAAGAAGTTCGCCCACTTAAAGCTAAAATGATGGCGTAATACCCCTAGTACCGTACAGATAAAGAATAATTCATCCCAAATACCCAGCCCATTTGTGCCAATGAAGAGCCTAATAATACTACTTGTGTCGGTTTGAGACGGCCAGTTAAGATAGGCGCCTGTGTTTTGTAAATAGAAAGGCAGAAGGAGATACGCGATTAAACCTGCAACTGCTACGTAGAAAATTTCTTTCTTATACCATTTTCGTTGGTGATGAAATTGAAATTTCACTTTATTATTTTTATAAATGTATTTAGAAAATATGAAAGGTAATGCGACGGCAGCCGACAAGGCAAGGCTCATTTCAATAATATGACCGTAGCTAGTGTCTGTAGTAATTGGTGTCAGCCCAAGTATTGCAACAGAGACATGAATTATGATTAGATCTTTCGCAAAATCTCTATGATTAAATAAAAGAGAAAAAGCAGACAGGAATAGTATAGGCCAACCTACCAGTTGATTATTTAGACCTACTAAAATAATCGTCGCCAAGCACAATAATGTAACACTTAAGTATTTAGTCACTGGCTTGTTCATGGCATGAGTATAGCAATAAAGGCCACTTAGGGGTCATCTCCGATTATACTACCGGTATAGTATGGTCAATAACAGCCGGCGAATTATTTCACGGTCTAAGATACGTTAAGTGGTAAAATATATAATCATAACAATAAAAGGGGCGTCGGTATGAAGTTGAATGAGTCCACTACTGTAGCTGATTTACTAAAAGTCACCGATTTACCGATAGTTGCCATAGATCAAAGCAGTATCTTCACCTTTATCAACCAAGCGTTCACAAAAGAATATGGCTGGACTAGCGACGATTTAATTGGCAAGTCCGTGGTGGAAATAATGCCCGACCACATGCGTAGCGCTCATAATGTCGGTTTCGCGCGCTTTTTGACTACGGAAAAGTCGGGGCTATTAAATAAACACTTACCGCTGAACGTTAAGTATAAAGATGGTACGGAAAAGCTATCTGATCATTTTATTGTGGGCAGTAAGATAGACGGTAAATGGCAGTTTGCCGCCGTAATCGATTACCCTAAGTAGATGGCTGATGTAACGTCTAATTCACTCGCGGAGGAGCTCTTAGAAGTCCAGAGAACTTTGGGTTGGATGGATCTCGTGCTAGGCAACATTACAGATGCTGTATACGTAACTGATAAAAATAAAAGACTGATATTTACAAATCAGTACTTTTCAAATCTTTTGAGAATACCTAGGGTATTTCTTCTCGGTAAAAACTTAGACGATGTGTTCTCTCCTCAGCTCAAGTCAAATCCACAAAAGGAGTTTCTGACAAATCCAAGTATTCCGGGAGACGATAACACCATTGGCTCCAACGTTTACAAATGGGCCCAGGATGACCAGCAATATATATTTAAAATTTCCCGTCGGATCATCCCCACTACCTTTCAGACTTTGTATATAGCTAAAGATATTACAGAAGAACATGAACTTTCTCTTATTAAAAGCAACTTTATCAATATTGCCTCACATCAGTTACGTACGCCAATGACAGCAATAATGACGTATGCTCATATGTTACATGACGGCTTAGGAGGCGAATTAGATCTAGACCAAAAAGAATTGACCAAAACCATCGTCAACGCATCCGAGCGCATGATCATACTCATAAATGACATATTGCTTATAACGCGTATTCAAAACGGAGAGGCAGACTTGCTCGCAAAAGACAGTTTACTAATAGACGTGCTTGTGGCTGTAGAATCTGAGCAGCACAGTACTAGACAGAAGAAAAAGATTCAATTTGTAAAAGTGTATGGTAAGGGTATTCAAAAGATCACTTGTAATAGTTTCGTTACTCAGGAAATACTGTCTAACTTAATATCCAATGCAGTGCAATACACCCCTGAAGATGGCTATGTATCCATTAAGGTCGAATTACAAAATGGTCAGGTTGTTATAGCTATCTCTGATAACGGTATCGGAATCCCTGCCAAAGATCTGCCTACCATCTTTGACCAGTTTTCAAGAGCTAATAATGCTTTCGAGGTATTTAATGAAGGCACAGGCCTTGGGCTATATGTTGTAAAAACGCTGATTAAGCAGATTGAGGGATTTATTACTTGCGATAGCGAGTTAAACAAAGGTACAACTTTCACGGTCACTTTCCCGGTTTAGGGAGTTAAGTAGTGCTTATGTTTGGCTACCGCTAGTGTACGTACTTGGCCAGTGCATATAGTGTCGGTTACCGTAACCTTCAGTGTTATCTTCGTAGTTAATGCATTACTTAGCTGCTTAACTGGATCTGGAAAAAGTCTATAAAAAATAGCATTCACGGTGAGGTTCTGTGATTGATTTAAACATAAAAAGTATGCTATACTCCTAAAATAAAATGAAAATTAATAATATAAATACATACTAAAATAATGACTAAAAAAATTTCAGCAAAAAAAAGCAAGGTAATCAAAAAGAAGACTTCTCAAAACATGTCCAAAAAAAATGCTTCGTATTCTCGTATGCGAAATCTGCTGACTAAATACACAAGTAAGACCACTGGTATATTATTTATTCTTATTTTTGCCGGGATAGGGAGTTATATGTTGTATACAAGCCAGGCAGCTACTCCGCCCGCATACCACGTCGTGGCCAGTCAAGGAGCCACGGATCCGGCTGGCCTATATGCATTGGTTACCTGGAATCGGATAGATCCAAGCGTTACAGGCTATGATGTACTTCGCGACGGCATAGTCATTGGAACTGCAGTCATATCTGGTGATGCTTGGGATGACCTAGACTATAAAGATACTTCTGTACAGGCATCTCGCATGTATAGTTATCAAGTTAGACCAAAGTATGCTAACGGTAGCACTGGAGCTGTATCGGGAACTTATAAACTCTACGTTAGATCTACTGCCGATATTGGCAGTGGCAAAATATACGCCGTCGATCAGCAGCCAGGTACAACTGACTTAGCTAAAGCCCAGTCTGCCGTTGCCGCCGCCAAAGCTAATGGCGGTGGAGTAGTGCTATTTGGCGCACGAACCTATAGTCTTAGCGCTACCTTACTGTTGTCGGAAACGGACAATATCATTCTGAGAGGTTCGGGCAAAGATCAGACTTTTATTCAACCGGGATTTAGCGGTAGTACCACTTCTTGCGGAGATGACTCCCAATTAATCAAATTTCAAGGCCGACGTTCAGCCTTGGCCACGAAATTAACCGCTCCAATAGCCGTTGGCACTCAGACGGTCAAAGTAGACTCAACTTCTGCCTTGGCAGTTGGCATGCCAATTGTTCTCTACCAAGCACCACTAGCCAGCCCCATAGCCGACCCTGGAACAGGTACAGACGAACGCCACCGATGGGACGCCAACGAAATCACCGCCATTGATAGCGCAAACAAAACAGTGACCTTTAAATACCCCTGGTCCCAAGCTTACTCACTGGCAGTACCTTGGTCTTGGATAGAAAAAGGCAGAGGCAATGGTATTGAGCGACTAACTCTACAGGGCCGCAACAGCGGCGAACAAACTTATTATCAGCTTATTTACCTGGATACACAAGCTAATTTTTCGATGGCTGATAGCCAGGGCCGATGGGCGAATCGCAATTTCCTGAAAAGCATTACGGCGTATAAAGTTAATGTTACTGGCTTTCAAGGCGGGCTTGGAGACCCAAACCCGGCCGCTGCACCTTGTCGTTATAAATTCAGCACTGTCAGAACGTCTAATTTTAGCTTCATTGGCGGTGAAATGGGCGAGTCTGGTCAGACTAATAGCTTTTCCGCAATCACTACTCAGCGCGCCCAAAGGACTCTTGTGCGTAACAGTAAGTTTTGGGGTCACAAGAACTACGCCTTTAATGAACACGGTGGTGGCAGCCGACATTATATTTTCGAGAATAACTATGTAGCCGTCGGACCGTCGGCTAAAGCGGGAGTGTACCTTGGACATAATGAATTTGGCTCTTCCGGCCCTGGGATTATTAGGAATAACACATTTGAGGGCAATTCCAATGATGTTTATATGAGCGAGAACTCTTATGAAATCTTGGTATTGGACAACGTTATGCGCAACACCGTTAACCGTAGCATCAGCGGATATGGCTGGGCAGGTCAGTCTACGGCAGCCGACCTTTACGGTTCGATTCGGTGGACCATTGCTCGCAATAATATGGTTGGTGTCAAGTACGGTATTGTTATGGGCGAAAAAACCAGTCCGCTATACCCGTACCTGGGAGTTAAGGATATCATAATCAGTTCGAACCAGATTAATAGTTTAGATTTGGCCATTAACCTCCAAGGGGACAGCAGTAACACCAAGCGGTTCCAAGTTGCTAATAATAGTGGCACCAACAAATATATTAAGCCACCCTTCGTAGCCGGTGATTTTTGGTCTGGCAACAGTGATGGTGTTAATTACGGCGCAGCCACAGCCGTACCTTGGTCGGCTGAATTCTTTGCATGGCAGAAAGCCGATAATGACCCGCCAGTGGTATCCGTTTCATCCCCCGACACCACCCCCCCCCCCCCACCCCCCCACCCC
>Ga0136611_10002389_pt1 | contig 13012 bp, 10 predicted proteins | sample AntDrymUQ2232306_2_FD_106645 | JGI IMG/M metagenome (GOLD analysis project Ga0136611, IMG submission 106645) | Polar desert sand microbial communities from Dry Valleys, Antarctica - metaG UQ223 (23.06) | ecosystem: Environmental > Terrestrial > Soil > Desert | place: Antarctica: Dry Valley... | reverse complement strand
TACAGCACCCGCAAGCCGGCGGCGCGCACCGCGAATGCGAGGTCGGTGTCTTCGTAGTAGGCCGGCGCGAAGCGCACGTCGAAGCCGCCAAGCCGCGCGAACAACGCGTGCGGGATGGCGATGGCCGCTCCGCTGACGTAGTCGGCGTCGCGCACGTAGCCAAAGCGGCAATCGCCGGGATCTTCGAAACGCCCGTAATTCCAGCCGGAACCATCCGCAAACACCACCCCGCCGGCTTCCTGCAGGCGGCCGTCCGGATACACCAGCCGGGCGCCCACCAACCCCACGCCAGCATGTTCATCGAACGTGCGCAGCAACGCGTCCAGCCAGCCGGGCTGCGGCACGGTATCGTTGTTGAGGAATACCAGGAACTCGCCGTTGGCAAGCGCCGCGCCGTCGTTGCAGGCGGCGATGAACCCGCCGTTGATGGCGCGAGGATGGACCCGGATCCCATCAACCTGCGCAAGCCTTGCAAGCGTGTCGTCTGGCGAGGCATCGTCAACCACGATCACTTCGAACGTGACCTGCGGCGGGTGCGCCTGGATCGCGCGCAGGCATGCCAGGGTGTGCGCGAACGCGCCATGCACGGGGATCACGATGCTTGCGCGCGGGCTCGCCGACCCTGGCACCGCGAAGGGCATGAAAGGCGCGGGCTCCGGCGCATAGAGCTGGTGCTTCGGCCGGGCGCGAAACCGCATCTGCAGCTGCAGGCGCCGCCAGCTGGCTTGCCACCCGCGGCTGCGCAGGCTTGCAATGCCGCGTCGCCATAGACCCAATGCGCGCAAATACCAAAAGCGCGCGTCGGTGACGATCGGCATGCGGCAAAACTCCGGCTGAAGGGCGCAACCCCCGGCCACGCAGGCTGCAGGCGCTGCGCTAGACTCGGCGATCCGAGCCATTGTCGCATTCGCCCGCGACCCCGCGCAGAGCCCCATGCCACGCATCGAAGACGAAGACGACGACCTGCACGACGACGATTTGGATGGCGATGACGGCAGTCCCGGGTTGCGCAACCGGTTGCTGACCTGGGGGTTGGCCGTCGCCGCCTTGATGCTGGGCTTCCTGATTCCGTACATGTTGTATCTGAACCACCAGGTGGGCGAGCGCTTCGGCAAGCTGCGCTGGCAGGTACCTACGCGGGTGTACGCCCGGCCGCTGCTGCTGCGCACTGGCCTTGCGATGGACGCGCTGACCTTGAAGACCGAGCTCGATGCGGCGTCGTATCGTTCCGGCGATGGCAAGCGTGCGGGGACCTACGTGCGCAACGGCGGCCGCTGGCGGATTTCCAGTCGCGGTTACTTCGACGTGGATGGCCGCATCGCGCCGGCCCGCCTGGAGGTCAGCCTGTCGGGCGGTGAAGTCACCGGCCTGCGCGACATCGGCACCCGCAAGGCGCTGCGCAGCGCGCGCCTTGATCCGGCGCGCATTGCCACGCTGTACGGCAGCCAGCAGGAAGAACGCCGACTGGTGCGCATGGATGAAGTGCCGGAGCTCATGGTCACCGGCCTGCAGGCCGTGGAAGACCGGGATTTCAACCGCCACATGGGCATCGATGTGGGCGGCATGCTGCGGGCCATTTTCGTCACCATGAAATCCGGCGGTGAAACGACGCAAGGCGCGAGCACCCTGACCCAGCAGCTGGCGCGCAGCGGCCTGCTGGGCATCGGCAAGGAACAGACCCTGACCCGCAAGGTCAAGGAAATTCTGTATGCCCTGCTGCTGGAGGCCCGCTACGACAAGCGCGTATTGCTCGAGGCCTACTTCAACCAGATCGACCTGGGCCAGCGTGGCGCGCAGGCGATCCGCGGCGTTGCGGCGGCGTCGGAATTCTGGTTCGGGCGGGAGTTGCATGACCTCTCTACCGAACAGATCGCGCTGATGATCGGCTTGGTCAAGGGGCCGTCCTGGTACAACCCGCGGCGTAACCCGGAGCGTGCCAAGGCGCGCCGCAACTTCGTGTTGGGGGAGATGCAGGAAACCGGCCTGATCGACGCCGCCGAGTTCAAGCGCGCCAGCGAGGCGCCGCTGGGGATCACCAAGTCAGCCGGCAGCATCGCGGCCAACCGGTTTCCATCCTATGTCGAGCTGGTGCGCAAGCAGCTCGCTCGCGATTACCCGGCAGATCGGCTGTCCGGTGCGGGCCTGTCGGTGATGACCGGCATGTCACCCGCGGCGCAGGGCTACGCGGAGGGCGCGGTGACGCGCACCCTGAAATCGGTAGGCAGCAAAGGACGCCCGCCGCTGCAGGCCGGCGTGGTGATGACCGACGTGCACAACGGCGACGTGGTCGCGGTGGTTGGCAGCCGCAATGTCACCGAGCAGGGCTTCAACCGCGCGGTCGATGCCAAGCGGCCAGTGGGGTCGCTGCTCAAGCCATTCGTCTACCTGCTGGCGCTCGCCCAGCCGGAACGCTGGTCCCTGGCAAGCACCATCAGCGACGCGCCGGTCACGGTCAGCCTGGGCCGCAACCGCAACTGGAAACCTGGCAATTCCGACAATCGCAGCCATGGCAGCGTGCGCATGATCGATGCGCTTGCACAGTCCTACAACCAGGCGACGGTGCGTCTGGGCATGGAGGTGCAGCCGCAACGGCTTGCGGACCTGATCCGCACGCTTGCAGGCATCACGTCCGAGGCGCGGCCTTCGCTGATCCTGGGCGCGGTCGACCAAAGCCCATATGCGATGGCGCAGCTTTATCAATTCCTTGCCTCTGATGGAAAAATCCAGCCCCTGCATGCGGTGCGCGGCGTCCTTGATCCCCAGGGGCACACCATCAACCGCTATGACACCGCCCCACCACCCGCCCAGAAAGGTGACGCCGTGGCGGCGCGCTTGGTCGGCGCGGCGCTGCAGCACGCGGTGAGTTCCGGCACGGGGCGCGCGTTGGTACGCGACGGACTGGGCAAGCTGGGCGCGGCCGGCAAGACCGGCACCAGCAACGACAGCAAGGACAGCTGGTTCGCGGGCTACACAGGCGACCATCTGGCGGTGGTGTGGGTAGGCAACGACAAGAACCAGCCCACCGGTCTGTATGGCGCCACCGGCGCGATGCGGGTGTGGTCTGACGTGTTCGCGCGTCTGCCCAGCTCGCCGCTGCGCATCCCCGGCGAAGGCGTCGACTGGCAATGGGTGGCAGGCAACCACGCCACCGACGCGGGCTGTCCGGGCGCGCGGCGGATACCGTTCGTGGCGGGTTATTCGCCTGGGTACCAGCCATGCGTGTATGCGCCGCCGGTCAGCCAGGACCCGTACTGGCCGCAAGATGCGCCGCAAGATCCCAACGCCGCGCTGGAACGCGCCGGCCAGGCGATCCGCGGTTGGTTGGGCTTGGGTGACGGGCGCGACCGGGACAGTGAGCCGCCGCCCGAGCCGGTGCCTTCCGAGCCGGCGCAGCAGCCCTGAGGCCGCGGATGTCCCGATGTCGCGCCTGAGCCAGGCGGCGGCCGATGCGCTGGCCGCCGGCTCCGTGCTTTCCAGGAACATCCCCGGCTTCGTCGCCCGGCCTGCGCAACAGCGCCTGGCCATGGCAGTGGCCGAGGCCTTCGAGCAACGCGGCGTGCTGTTGGCCGAAGCCGGCACCGGCACCGGCAAGACCTTCGCTTATCTGGTGCCGACGCTGCTGTCGGGGATCAAGACCATCGTCAGTACCGGCACGCGGGCGCTGCAGGACCAGCTCTACCTGCGCGATCTGCCGCGGGTCCGCGATGCGCTGGGCACGGGCCTCAAGAGCGCGTTGCTCAAGGGCCGCGCCAACTACCTGTGCCGCTACCGGATGGAGCAGGCCAAGGGCGAGCCAAGCCTGTTCAAGGGCGGCGCTTTCGCCTCGCGGGAACAGGCGTCGCAGTTCCAGCGGGTGGTGGCCTGGAGCGGGCGCACGCGGATGGGCGACATGGCGGAGCTGGAAGCCCTGCCGGAAGATTCCCCGCTGCTGGTGCAGGTCACCTCCACCGCCGACAACTGCCTGGGCAGCGAATGCCCGTTCTGGAGCGAGTGCTTCGTGGTCCAGGCGCGCCAGCGCGCGCAGACCGCCGACCTGGTGGTGGTCAACCACCACCTGCTGCTGGCCGACCTGGCGCTGAAGCAGGAAGGTTTCGGCGAAATCCTGCCCGGCGCGCAGGCGTTCGTGGTCGACGAGGCCCATCAGTTGCCCGATTTGGCCGCCCAGTTCTTCGGCGAAGGGCTCGGCGCGCGGCCGTTGGTGGAATTGGCGCGCGATGCACTGGCCGAGTGCAAGGACGTGCCGGGCGCACTGGCGGCGTTGCAGGAGCCAACGCGCGCGCTGGAGCAGGCCGCGCGTAGCTTGCGCGCCGCCATGGACAACCTGCCGCAGCGCGGAACCCGCTGGCGTGCACTGGACGACGTCGGGGTTGAAGCCGCGTTCGACGGGCTGGCCGGTGCCCTGCAGTTCCTGCAAAAGTCGCTGGAACCACTGCGCGACGCGGCGCCAGGCTTCGACGCGTGCCAGTTGCGCGCCAACGACAACGTCGCCCGGCTGCAGCGCTGGCGGATGGAGCGCGATGACAACCGCGGACCCTCGGCGAGCGATGACGACGTGCGCTGGTACGAGCTCACCCCGCGCGGCTTCCGGTTGCAGCGCACGCCGCTGGATGTGTCAGGTCCATTGCGCGCGCATCGGGAATCCTCGCGCGCGGCATGGGTGTTCACCTCGGCCACCCTGGCGGTTGGCGGCCACTTCGACCACATCGCGCAACGCCTCGGCATCGACGACGCGCAGCGCCTGATCGAGCCCAGCCCGTTCGATTGGGACCGACAGGCCTTGTGCTACCTGCCGCAGCGGCTGCCGGAGCCCGCCTCGCGCGAATACGGCCCGGCCCTGATCGCCGTCTTGCGGCCAGTGCTGGAGGCCTCGGCCGGGCGCGCGTTCCTGCTGTTCGCCTCGCATCGCGCCCTGCGCGAGGCAGCGGAACTGCTGCGCGGCGCGCCATGGCCGCTTTTCGTGCAGGGCAGGGAGCCGCGCCACGTGCTGCTGCAACGCTTCCGCGACTCCGGCAACGGCGTGCTGCTGGGCACCGCCAGTTTCCGCGAAGGCGTGGACGTGGCCGGCGACGCGCTCAGCGTGGTGGTGATCGACAAGCTGCCGTTCGCGGCCCCCGATGACCCGGTGTTCGAGGCGCGGCTGGATGCGATCCGGCGCAGCGGTGGCAATCCGTTCCGTGACGAACAGCTGCCGCAGGCCGTCATCGCGCTCAAGCAAGGCGCCGGTCGCCTGATCCGCACCGAGACCGACCGCGGCGTGCTGGTGCTGTGCGATCCACGCCTGACCGGCAAGCCGTATGGAAAGCTGTTCCTGGATTCGCTGCCACCGCTGCCCAGAACCCGCGAACTGGCCGATGTGCAGGACTTCTTCGCAACACGAACTTTCGCCGATACTTGACCAATGAAGCTGCTCGCCTTCGAAACCGCCACCGAAGCCTGCTCGGTTGCCGTGTGGGCTGATGGCGATGTGTGCGAGCGCTTCGAACTCGCCCCGCGCCGCCACGCCGAACTGGCCTTGCCTTGGGCGGAGCAACTGCTGGCCGAGGCCGGCATTGCCAAGTCGCAGCTGGACGCAATTGCGGTCGGGCGCGGACCGGGTGCATTCACCGGCGTGCGCTTGGCCATCGCGCTGGCGCAGGGCATCGCGCTGGCGCTTGATCGACCGGTGTTGCCGGTGTCGACCCTCGCTGCGCTGGCAATGCGCGCACAGGGCAACCGCATCGTTGCCGCCATCGATGCGCGCATGGGCGAGGTGTATTGCGCGGCCTTTGCGCGCAGCGGCGATGACCTGCTCGCGTTGGGCGACGAGGTCGTGGCCAAGCCGGATTCGGCGCGCATTCCCGATGGCGCCGACTGGCACGGCGTGGGGAGCGGATTCGCCGCAGCCGATGACGCGCTGCAGGCACATTTGCATGGGCGCCTGGCGTCGGTTGACGTGGGCGCTTTACCGCACGCGGCCGATGTCGCGCGCCTCGCCGCGCTGGCGTTCACGCGCGGAGAGGCGATTGCGCCTGAGCGCATCGAGCCCGCCTACCTGCGCAACAACGTGGCCCTGACGACCGTCGAACAGCAGGCGTTGCGCGCCGCGCGCAAACCGTAAGCGCTCGCGCAGCGTCGGCAAGCCCGTGCGCTGGCTACGTATTGCTGATGACGCGCGATGAACGCGGCGTCGGGAGCGTGGGTGCCCGCAAAGCGGCGTTCATGGCAGCGGACCGAGCCAAAAACGGTAGGCGCTCGGTCCAGCGCTCTTCACGGTATGGGCATTGGGCGAGGGGGATGTTGAAGCGGTTGGCCGTCGCTTGATCTGCGGTCCGACGGTAGTTCCCCTCCAGGAGAAACTCATGAAGTTGATTCCCACCGTTTTGGCTGCGACTGTCAGCCTGATGCTGTCTGCCTGTGCCACATCCATGGATCGCGGCGGACAGTCGCGCAGTCCGATGGGCGCGGCAGATTCCATGTCCATGATGAAAGGCATGGATTCCATGCACATGGAAAAAATGATGCAGGGTTGGCCAAAGGCGTCTCGCGAAGCGGTGATGTTCATGACCAACAAATACGGGCCGCCGGCCGCGGTCACCTCGACGATGGCCGTCTGGGGCCGGACCGGTCCCTGGAAGCGCACGATTGTCTATTCCACGGAATTCCAGCATGACTTTCCGGGTCCGCACACCGATGTGATGCAGCAGTTCATCGACTACAAGGCGCCTGCGTCGATGTACGACGAGCTGGCGGAGTACGACGGCAGCGTCGTGCTGGAACGCACAACGGGAGAAATGTCGGCGCGTTGCGACAAGGAGGCCGCGAATTTCCTCGCGCTGAACCTGGCCGATGACATCGTCACCGGCAAACGTTCTGTGCAGGAGGCTCGCAAGATGTATGGCGAGCAGATCATGGCGATGAAAGCGGGCATGTCGGCGCCCTACACGGAGAAGCTGATGTTCAGCCCCAAGCGCAACACCAGTGATGCCGACCAGGCGTTGCCGATGATGATGAAGTAAAGAGGGCCACACAGGACGTACGCGCTGCAGCTGGTACCGGTGCGAAAGGCGGCAATGCGAGCGTGCTACTGATCCACCAACTCGCCACCCGGCATGAATTGCCATGTGCGGGTGACGTGCAGGATGTCGGGGTCGTCCCTGGTCCTGGGCAGCGGCGCGAACGGCTCCGACAGCTTGACGATCCGCAGCGCCGCGTTGTCCAGCATCGGGATGTTGCTGGACTGGACGATGCGCGAACTCTCCACGCTGCCATCGCGGCGCACGCCCACGCTGATCACCACCAGCCCGCCGATGCGGCGGCGGCGCGCCTCGTCCGGGTAGTTGAGGTTGCCAACCCGCTCCACCCGGTCCACCCAGCCGCGCAGGTACTCGGCCCACGCGTATTCGCGGGTGCTGGCGGACACGAACTTGCGCTTCGGGCGCTTGGCGTACTGCTGCGAACGCAACTGGATCTCTGCCGCAAGGCGGGCCATCTGGATATCCCGTTCGATTTTCTCCGGGCCCCGCGGCTGCACGCTGGCTTCGACTTCCGGCGGTGCGCGCGGGGTTGGCAAAGACTGGCTGGCATTGGTCGTGCTGATCACGCGCGCGTCCGGCGGCGGGCTGGGCGCGGGGGTCTGGGCGCGTAGCGTGCGCGGCGCCAGGCCGTCTTCCGGCTGCGGCATCGGCCCGGCCTGTGGAGCGGTGGGGCGCGCACTCTTCTGGTGTTCGCCGCCGCCCTGGTTTGCGGCCTGCGCCATGAAATCTGCCTGCTTCGGGGTCAGCGCGGAGGTGGTCCGGGTAAGGATCACGTCCAGCGTGGGCACGACCGGCGCTGCGTCCTCGGCGGCAAAGCTGATGCCCAGGATCAGCATCGCGTGCATCAGGACGGACAACACGATGGTCGCGCCGAGGCGGTCCGATTCGCCGATCCCCGGTACGGCGGGAAGAGGCAGCGTTGCGGCCTGCGCCATCAGCCGGCCAGCCGCGCCTCGATGCGATCGAACAACATCCCCGCGATGTTCAGCCCGAATTCGGCATCGAGCTCCCGGACGCAGGTGGGGCTGGTGACGTTGACCTCGGTCAGGTAATCGCCGATCACGTCCAGACCGACAAACACCATCCCGCGGCGTTTCATTTCAGGCCCCACCTGCGCAGCGATCCAGCGGTCCCGCTCTGTCAGCGGCCGACCCTCGCCGCGACCGCCCGCAGCCAGGTTGCCGCGGAACTCGTCGCCTTGCGGAATCCGCGCCAGGCAGTAGTCCACCGGTTCACCATCGATCAGCAGGATGCGCTTGTCGCCATCCACGATTTCCGGCAGGTAGCGCTGCGCCATCGCCAGGTGCCTGCCGCCGTCAGTCAGGGTCTCCAGGATCACGTTGAGGTTGGCCTCGCCGGCGCGTGCGCGGAAGATCGAGCGCCCGCCCATCCCGTCCAGGGGCTTGAGCACCGCGTCGCCATGTTCGGTGACAAACGCCTTCAGCGCGACAGCCTCGCGGCTGACCAGCGTGGGCGGACAGCATTGCGGGAACAGCAGCGCGGCCAGCTTCTCGTTGAGATCACGCAGGCCCTGGGGGTCATTCACCACCAGCGCGCCCTGCTGTCTGGCCATGCCGAGCAACTGGGTATCGTGCAGGTAGTCCGCATCCACGGGCGGATCCTTGCGCATCAGCACGACCTGCCCCGGTCCGAAGGCCATTCGTGACGTTGGTCCCAGATCGAACCATTGGTCCCGGGCGTCACGGACCTGCAGTGGCGCCACGCTGGCAACGGCGCGCGTGGCCGCAACCGATAGCCCGCCCGGCAATACATAGTGCAGGCGGTGGCCGCGCCGCTGCGCTTCCAGCAGCATCGCGAATGTCGAGTCCTTGGCTGGCTTGATGGATCCGATGGGATCCATCACCACCATCACGTCGAGCGGCACTGCAGGCGGCATCGGCGCCTCCGTGGGGAGTTGCCGAAATGGTAGCAGGGCGCGTCGACCAATCGCCCTTGCCTTGTGTCGCGGCCCTTGACACGCCGTGCAGGGACTGGGATACAGACAGTACGCGCCACGGCTTGAGACCATGGTGTCGAAACAGGGCGGAAGGGGAAGCCATGACGCAGCAGGACGGAACCGGCGTCAGCCTCAAGGGATTGAGGGTGATGGTCATCGACGATTCCAAGACCATCCGCAGGACTGCGGAAACCTTGCTGGTGCGGGAGGGCTGCGAGGTTGTCACCGCCACCGACGGTTTCGAGGCGCTGTCCAAGATTGCCGACCAGAACCCGCAGATCATCTTCGTCGACATCATGATGCCGAGGCTCGACGGGTATCAGACCTGCGCCCTCATCAAGAACAACCAGACCTTCAAAACTGTGCCGGTCATCATGCTTTCGTCGAAAGATGGTTTGTTCGACAAGGCGCGCGGCCGTATTGTCGGTTCCGAGCAATACCTGACCAAGCCGTTCACGCGGGAAGAACTGCTCGGCGCGATTCGAAAGTACGTCAACGCCTGACCGGGGGGGTAGGGCACTCATGGCACGCATTCTGCTGATCGAGGATTCACCGACCGAGGCTGCGGTCATGACCCAGTTGCTGGAACGCAACGGGCATCAGGTCACCACGTCCGGGAGCGCCGAGGACGGGATTGCCACCTGCCGCCGCGACAAGCCGGACCTGGTGTTGATGGACGTGGTATTGCCGGGCATGAACGGCTTCCAGGCCACGCGCGCGCTGTCGCGGGATGTGGATACAAGCCATATCCCGGTGCTGATCGTCAGCACCAAGAACCTCGATACCGACCGCATGTGGGGCCTGCGCCAGGGCGCAAAGGACTACATCGTCAAGCCCCCGCGTGAAACCGACCTGATCGAGCGCATCAACCAGCTGGTTGGTCCGGGCGCATGAGCAAGCGTTCCAAGCAGAAGGGCAAGGTCAAGCCGGGCACGACGGCCACAACGGAATCTGGACGCGCTCCAGGCAAGCCCGCGATACCGACGCAGGATGTCACCGGGCCGGTGGAGGACATGATCGAACCCGTGCAGGACACCCCGCCTGTGCAAGACGTCACCGAGCCTGTGCAGGACATCTCTGAGCCCGTGGAGGACACCACCCAGCCTGTGCAGGACTCTGCTGAGCCCGTGGAAGACGACACCGTGCCGGTGCAGGACGTCTCCGGCGCTGTTTCCGATTTCAATCCGGATGACGGCGGGGCTGTCGCCGATGCGCAGCCTTCAGAAGGGAAGTCCGCCCCTGCGTCGCAAGGTTCCCGCAAGTCCCAGCGCAAACCCAAGACGCGCGCCCGCGATACCCGCGCGCCGTTCCTGGTGCTTGCCGATTACGAACAGCGCAGCCTGGTCCACGTGGCTGGCTTGCCGGAGCAGCTGGACGCACCCGGTTTGTGGCGCGGCGTCGCCTATCGCGTCGGAACACACCGGCTGGCGTCGGGGTTCGACGAGGTCGTGGAAATCCTGCCGATGCCTGCGGTGACACCAGTCCCGGGTTCGCAGGCCTGGATGCTGGGTGTTGCCAACGTGCGCGGCACCTTGCTGCCGGTGGTGGACCTCAAGCAGTTCCTCGAAGGCGAACGCACCGTGCTGCATGAAAGCCAGCGGGTGCTGGTGGTGCGCCAGCCGGGGGGCGACGTTGCCGTCACCATCGACGAGTTGTACGGCCAGCGCAGTTTCATCGACAGCCAGGGCATCGACGCGGCGTCCGTGTCCGAGGGCCGCTACGCATACTTCATCGAGCGCGCTTACCACACCAATGACCAGGACTGGGGCGTGTTCAGCCTCGAACGCCTGGCCAGAACACCTGAATTCCGCCAAGCCGCGTAGTACAGCGGTCTCATACGAAAAGCCGAGGTCGCAGCATGAGCACTATGATGGATAACGTCGCCGGCAAGGGTCAGAACCTCAGCACCCGAGCCTGGGCTGCAATTCTGGTGACCTCGCTGATCGTATTCGCAGCGAACACGATCTACGCCACGACCAAGGCGGCCCGCGTGGGTGGCGCCAGTACCTCGGCGTCGAACCTCCAGGTCAACTCGCAGCGCCTCGCCGTGCAGGCGCAGGACGCAGTGTCGGGTAACGCGGATGCCTATAAGGCGTTCCTCGAAACCAAGCAGGCCATCGATGCGGACGTGAAGTCGCTCAACGACAGCTACGGCAACACGCCCGGCGTCTCGGGGCCCATCCAGGGCGTCACCTCCACCTGGAACCCGCTCGCCAAGCGGGCTGAAGAAGTCACCGGCTCCCAGCAGGCGGTGTTGGCGCTGGCGGGGCGGGCAGACAATTTCAGCGGCAAGGTGCCGCAGCTGCAGGCGCAGTTGAACGAAGTGGTGCGCGGGTTGGCGTCGGGTGGAGCCAGCTCGGGGCAGGTATTCACTGCGCTGCAGCAGGTCACCACGGTGTCGCGCATGGCGCAGCGCATTGCTGAGCTGCGCGCTGGCGGCAGCGGCGCGCAGGTCGCTTCGGACGCCCTGGGGCGCGACGCTGCGGTATTTGATCGTTCGATGAACGCGCTGCGCAGCGGCGGTGGCGACGTGGCCCGGGTCACGGCGGCGGGGGCCGTTGGCCCGCTCAACCAGGCATTCACCCTGTGGCAGGGCATGAAGACCGACCTGACCGCGATTGTCGCGAGCTCGGCCAACCTGCTGCGCGCGCAGTCGTCAGGCTCCGCGCTGGCCACCGGGTCCGAGAAGCTGCTTGATGACAGCCGCAAGCTGCTGTCCGAAGTCACGGCGTTTGGCTCACTGAAGGACACCAGCATCGTCGGCGGCGTGTGGGTCAGCATCCTTTCCGGCCTGGGCATCCTGCTGTCGCTGATCGGTCTTTATTTCTCCAGCCGCAAGGCAGATACGGTTCGCTACCAGACAACCAAGGAACTCAATGACCGGAACCAGGAGGCGATCATGCGCCTGCTGGATGAAATGGGCTCGCTCGCCGAAGGCGACCTCACGGTCAAGGCCACGGTCACCGAGGACATGACCGGCGCCATCGCGGACTCCATCAACTTCGCGGTGGAGCAGTTGCGCTCGCTGGTGGGCACGATCAACGACACCTCGGTGCAGGTCGCGTCCAGCGCGCAGGAAACCCAGGCCACCGCCATGCACCTTGCGGAGGCGGCCGAGCACCAGGCGCAGGAAATCAATTCCGCCACCGACCGCATGCACCAGATCGCGGCCAGCATCGACCAGGTCTCGCAAAACTCCGCAGACTCCGCCGACGTGGCGCGGCGTTCGGTGCAGATCGCAACCAACGGTGCGGGCGTGGTGCGGCAGACCATCGCCGGCATGGACAGCATCCGCGACCAGATCCAGGAAACCTCGAAGCGCATCAAGCGCCTCGGCGAGTCCTCGCAGGAAATCGGCTCGATCGTCGAGCTGATCAACGACATCTCCGAACAGACCAACATCCTGGCGCTGAACGCAGCCATCCAGGCGGCATCGGCCGGTGAAGCGGGCCGCGGGTTCGCGGTGGTGGCCGACGAAGTGCAACGCCTCGCGGAACGCTCCTCCAGCGCAACCAAGCGCATCGAGTCGCTGGTCCAGACCATTCAGGCGGATACCAATGAGGCGGTCAGCTCGATGGAGCAGACAACCTCGGAAGTGGTCGCCGGTGCCCGCCTGGCCGAAGACGCAGGTACGGCGCTGGGCGAGATCGAAAAGGTCTCTTCCGATTTGTCCGGCCTCATCCAAGGCATCTCGGTGGCGGCGAAGGAACAATCCAGCGCCGCGTCGAACATCACCAACGCGATGAGCACCATCCAGTCGATTACCGCGCAGACCTCGCAGGGCGCCAGCCAGACCGCCGAGTCCATCGGCAACCTGGCCCAGCTCGCCGCCGACCTGCGTCGTTCGGTCGCCGACTTCAAGCTGCCTGCCTGAGTGCAGGACACAGGGGTCGGGATGAACACCTCCGCCACGGCTAGCCGCGCCATCGTGCGTGGCCCCACAAGAGCGTCGCGATGACCGCGTTACGTGATGCCATCGACCACACCGCGCTCGGCTGGGTAAAGCCGGAGATCGACGAGACCCTGCGCCAGGCGCGCCTGG
>Ga0136611_10002388_pt1 | contig 13019 bp, 12 predicted proteins | sample AntDrymUQ2232306_2_FD_106645 | JGI IMG/M metagenome (GOLD analysis project Ga0136611, IMG submission 106645) | Polar desert sand microbial communities from Dry Valleys, Antarctica - metaG UQ223 (23.06) | ecosystem: Environmental > Terrestrial > Soil > Desert | place: Antarctica: Dry Valley... | reverse complement strand
GAGAGAGCGGCACGCGTCTGAGTTTCTGCGCCATTGTGTGGGTGACGATGCCCACGAAAGTCGGCGCGCGACGTATCCTGGACCTGGTGGACTCAGTCGAAAATGGCGGAAGTCGAGCCTAGAACTGGGGCGGACGCCTGCATTCGGAGGGGGCGTCACCATGACTGTCCATCGCCGACTCGGTCGGCCCTGGCTCGCTCTGCTAGCCGGCGCGCTGGCGATACTCGCGTTGCTCGGGACTACGCCGCCTACGTCTGTGCCGGCGGCCAGCGCCCAGGGGAGCATGGTCCAGGTGGAGTGGCTGGGCTGGTCGTTCTTCCGGTTCACCTCGCCGAACGGGAAGGTGATCCTGACCAACCCATACATCACCGGCAATGCCGACGCCGCGGCCAGCGTCGACGACGTCACGCGGGCGGACCTGATCCTGGTGGCGGACGGCCACGGCGACGAGGTCGGCGACACGCTGGCGATCGCTCAGCGGACCGGCGCGCTCGTCCACGGGCCGAGCCGGGTGGTGCGCTGGCTGGTGAGCGAGGGGCTGCCGGAGGCTCAGGCGCGCTTCGGGAACCAGGGCGAGCGCCTGACCCTGGACGGGATCACCGTTCGCCAGGTGTGGTCGGTCCACGACAACAGCCTGCAGCGCCCCACCCCGACTTTGACCTACGGTGGGCCGGCCTCCGGCTTCTACATTACCTTCGAGAACGGCTGGACCGTCTACTTCAGCGGCAGTTCGGCGGCCACCGCCGACCAGGGCATCTGGGGCCAGATCTACAAGCCCGACGCGATGATCTTCCACATGTCGGTGACCAAGGAGCCGCTCGACGCCGCCGCGTCCATCAAGCTGACCGCGGCCGATAACCCGAACCTGCGGACCCTGATGCCGCACCACCACCGCGTGACCCCGCCGGCCGGCGCGACCAGCGTCGACGACATCCAGGCCGGCCTCGCCAATATGGGGGTGGACATTCCGATCACCAACCAGGTACGCAGCCAGGTCTACCAGTTCAGCAAGTAGGCCGAGCGGCTGAACCGGCGTCGGGGGTGAAGCAAGATTCACCCCCGACGTCAGGCCCGGATAAGGAGCGGCTGAACCCGTCAGATCACGGCTGACAGTGCATTAGTACCCTGTCAGCCCTGATGTGCCGAGTTACGCCAGGGTGTGGCCACGTCACACTGCGGTGGGAGCTTCGGGCCTATACTGCCGATGTGAGGTGAGCCGTGCGCCCATTAAGCCGCCGTCGGTTTCTGCGAGGCGGTCTAGCTCTAGTCGGGAGCAGCATGCTATCCGGCTGCGGGAGCTCGTCGCCTTTCCGTCAGCAGCCGGCGAAAACCCCCGTGATCGGATTCCTGGCAGTCGGCTCCTACGAGAGCCGGGCCCCCCTCATCGCTGGGTTTCGGCAGGGGCTGCGGGACCTGGGCTACGTGGAAGGCGAGACCGTTGCGATCGAGTACCGCTTTGCTCAGAGGGGTGATGGCCTTCTCGATGTCGCGGCCGACCTGGTCGGCCTCCAGGTGGACCTCATTCTCGCGTCTGGGACGCCGGCGACCGTTGCCGCCAAGCAAGCGACAACCACGATCCCCATCGTGATGGGATCCGGCGGGGATCCCGTCGCAACCGGGCTCGTCGCGAGTCTGGCGCGGCCGGGCGGGAACGTCACGGGAATGTCCCTGATTGTCCCCAAGATCAGCGGGAAACGGCTGGAGCTGCTCAAGGCCATCGTCCCCGGGCTCTCGCGGGTCGCCGTCCTCCTGAACGCGACCAACCCGCTGCACGTTGTCGAGGAGAAGGAGATCAGGGCTGCGACCCAGGTGCTGGGCGTGGAGATCCAGCTCCTGTTCGTGCAGACTGTCGACGACTTCGCTGGCGCGTTCCTGGACGCAGCGGGGGCCGGTGCGAACGCGGTCTGGGGGACTGACGACCCCGTCGTCACGAATGCCCGAGACCAGCTTGCGGACCTGGCGCTCAGATACCGATTTCCCTCCGTGTTCCACGTCCCGGAGATTGCGCGAGCAGGTGGCCTGCTCGCCGTCGGGCCGGAGTTAGCCACCGTGTATCGGCACGCGGCCACCCACGTGGACAAAATTCTGAAGGGCGCTAGACCAGCCGACATACCGGTCGAGCAGCCGACAAATGTCGACGTGGTAATCAACCTGAAGACCGCCCAGGCGCTCGGGCTTACCATCCCGCAGTCAATTCTCACGCAGGCGACCGAGGTCATCCAGTAGCCCGTCACGCTCGTGAGAAGCCTCGATTTGCACCCAACGAACTCCTCAGATCAGGGCTGACAAGGTACCAGCGCGAATGGCCTATTGCGAGCGACGGCATGACGGGCACGTCGCCCGCCAGGCATGCGCCACGGCCGGCAGGGGGTTCGCCGCCGACCAGACCGTCGATAGCAGCTCCGACATGTCGAACGGCTTCCGGAGTTGGGCGACCGGCTTGCAGATCGGGCGCGGCCCGCCGTCCAGGTTGTCCGGCGACGACATGATGACGACGGGGATCGTCGAGAGGCCGTCGGTTTGCAGCCGCGCGGCGCAGAAGTCCCAGCCGTCCATCCTCGGCATGTTCAGGTCCAGCAGGATCACGTGCGGGCGCCAGCCGGCGAGGATGCCGAGGGCCTCCTCGCCATCTCCGGCCGTGCGGACGTCGTACTCGGCAATCTTGAGCGCGTCCTCGACGAAGTGGAGCAAATGGGGATCATCCTCGACGACGAGCACCTTCTCTGTGGTCATGTCTGGCCTTCGCAGCGTGTGTCTCTCTACATACTGATGTGGACCGTGCGCCCCGATTCCGTGCAGCGTCTTGCGCCCGCGCGAGCGAAGTGCTACCGTCCCTTGGACCCATGGCCTGCATGCGAAGGTGGAAACCGATCGGCCGCCGAACGTGCGCGGACGGAGTGATGTCGCGATGACAACCGCACCGAGCAGGGTTGCGCTGCGCGCGATTGCGCTCGTCGCGGTCCTGGCGACGCTGCTGGTCTTGCCCGCCGCCACGGCGACCCATGCCCAGGCGACGCGCGCCCAGGCGGAGCGGTGCGCCCTCCATGCGCGGTTCGGCGCGCTGCGCGGCGCGGTCGGCGCGGCCATCACCGGCGTCTGCGTCGAGCGGCCCTGGCTCGACGACTCCGGCGACCTGCGCCAGCGCACGTCGCGCGGCGAGTTCATCGTGCGGCAGTCCGACGGGCACGCCGCCTTCACCGACGGCAACGACACCTGGCTGATCGGCCCGGCCGGTGCGCGTCGGCGCCCCAACGACGAGCAGTTCTTCTGGGAGGCGGCCCGGTCGGAGGTGAGCCCCGCGATGCCGTTGGCGATCACCGACGCGGAGCTGACCGACCAAGACGCGCCCGCGTACGGCGTGGCCTCGCTCGATGGCCCGCTGCTACCGGACCACCGCATCGTGACCTACTACGGCAACCCGCTCTCGGACCAGATGGGGATCCTCGGCGAGCTGGAGGACGATCGCCTCGTCGCACGCGTCCGCGAGCAGGCCGCGGCATACGAGCTGGTCGATCCGACGCGCCCGGTCCTGCCGGCGCTCGAGCTCGTCGCGGTGGTCGCGCAGGCCGGCCCGGGCTCCGACGGCATGTATCGACTGCGCATGGACACGGACCTGATCGAGGACATGATCGGGCTCGCCGAGCGCAACGACCTGCTGCTAATCCTCGACGTGCAGATCGGTCGCAGCAACGTGCAGGACGAGGTCCGCGCGATGCTGCCCTTCCTCAAGCGGCGCAACGTCCATCTCGCCCTCGATCCCGAGTTCGCCATGACCCAGGATCAGCTACCGGGGCGCGTGATCGGCAGCCACTCCGCCGCCGAGGTCAACCTTGCGATCGACCTCGTCGCCGACCTCGTCGCGGCCGAAGGGCTGCCGCCCAAGCTCCTGGTCGTGCATCGCTTCACCGAGAAGATGCTCACCGACGCCGACAAGATCCGGCGCGATCCGCGCGTCCAGGTGGTGGTGGTGATGGATGGCTTCGGGCCGCCCGAGGTCAAGACCAACACCTACGACACGCTGGTGCGCGACCAGGGCTTCGAGCACCTCGGCTTCAAGCTGTTCTACAAGCAGGACGTGCCGCTGATGACGCCCGCGCAGGTGCTGGAGCTCGACCCGTCGCTCGGGGTCATCATCTACCAATAGCCAGGAGAATGTAGGGGCAGGCCCCGGTGCCTGCTCTCGTGGCGGGGGCCTGCCCACGTGGGGCAACGCGCCGTAGACGGAAGAAGCCCCGCCCGAAACTCGGGCGGGGCCTCCTCGCGTGCTGCGCTTGCCGCGTCCTGCCTCGCGGCGGGGCGACGGGCCGGCCGCCGCGATCTACAGGCGGTTGGTGATCTCCTGGATGTACCACTCGCCCTGGCCGTTCCACTTCTTGTCCTTGTCCGCGAAGAAGTCCTCGCGCCCGAACAGGTACACCACCGCCACGTTCGTGCCGTTCCGGATCACGAACCGGTAGTGCTGCCAGGTCTTGTTGTCCTCGTCCTGCCAGTACTGGGTGACCACCGAGGACTCTTCGCCCACCTTGGGAGGCTTGGTCTTCTCGTTCGGGCCCTTGGTCGGCTCCTTCCGCTCGGGGAAGTCCTTGATCGCCGCCTGCTCCTTGAACAGCGCCCTGGCCGTCTCGACGTCCTTGGCGACCCACGCCCGCGTGTCGATCACGGCCGGGCCTAGGGTGCTCGCCGACGTCGTCCGCTCCCGCTCGAAGCGCGTGCGCGCCCACGGGCCGTACTTGTCGGTCCCGTCCTGGTTCAGATACTGCGTCGCCTCCTTGCCGGCGTCCGCCATCTTGAAGACGATGTCCTTCGGATTGCTCGGCCCGGTGGGGGCGACGGCGGCCTGCTCGGATGCTGCCTGCTCCTCGGCCGCCATCTGTGCATCTCGCGCGCGCTGCGCCTGCTCGGCCCGGAGCTTCTCCGCCTCGCGGAGCGCCACGCACTCCGGCAGGTCGAAGTTGTCCTTGTCGTCCACGCAATCGATCTCGTCGGCCTGGGCCACTCGCTGGGCCGTCGCCCAGGGCCCGGACTGGACCTGAGGCGCCGCGCCGATCGCGAGGACCGCGAAGGCGGCGAGCCCGCGTGCCGCGCCCCGTCGCCACGTGCCCGAGCGCCATGCGCTCGCGCGCTTCGTCATGCTCACTGGTTCCCTACTTTCTGCCCCCGGCATCCGCGCCCGCCGATCGCGCGCGGCGCCTACCATACCCAAGATGGTCGCCGGAACGTCAAGGGCGGGTGCCGCCCAACGGCGCGCCGCCTACGGGCGCAAAGGCGACAACGCGCCCAAACATAAGGAACGAACGAAGCAGCCCGCCGGCTCACTCGGATACCGAGGCGCCGAAGCGTACGTCAGGCCAGGATCCGGCTCGGGTGCCGCTTCGCGATCGCGAGCAGGTCGCCTTCCAGGCTCCCCGTCGTCGGCCGCTCGACGATCCGCCCGAGCTCGCGCTCCCCCGACTCATCCTCGACGACGAACGTCGGGATCCGCTCGATGCGGAGGCGCTCGCGGGTGGCGGCGTCGTCGCCGCGCAGCTCGAACGTCCAACCGGCGAGGCGCGCGGCGACCTTCGCGAATCGCGGCACTTCGCGCCGGCAATCCTTGCACCACTCCGCCGAGACGATCTGCACGCGGGCGCGGGGGAGCAGCGCCTCGATCTGCCGCAACGTGTCGGCGTGCGGCCGATATGCGTCGTACTCGTCGGCGCTGAGCTCGTCGCGCGCGTAGATCGCCAGCCTGGTGTTGTCCTTCACGGTCGTCTCCCTATCCACGTGTGAGCCGCGAGGCTCTCCGCTCTCCGCTCGCAGCTCCAATGATCCACGTGTCGCCGTAGGACGTACGAGAATTAGGGCCGGGCGCATGCGGGCGAGCGACGCCGGCGCACGACCGCCTCGCCCGATGCAAGAAGGTACTAGATCGACGCATGCCGGCGTGTATGATCGCCGCTATGCACGCCCGACGCTTCGAACCTTAACCATGCCCGCGCCCGATCCGCTGCTGATCCCATTGCCGGATGCGCTGGACGGCCCGCGCCTCCGTGTGCGGCCGTATCTCCGGGACGACGCGGATGCCCTCTGGGGCGCCGTGCAGGAGTCGCGCGAGCACCTCGAGCCGTGGATGCCGTGGATTCACGAGTACCAGGACGTCGATGACGTTCGCAGCTACCTCGTCCGCGCCCAGGCGCGGTGGCAGCTTCGCGAGGATCTCGCCGTCGCCATCGTCGAGCGCGCGAGCGGGCGGCTGCTCGGCGGCAGCGGCCTCCACCGCATCAATTGGCCGCTGCGGACGTTCGAGATCGGCTACTGGCTGCGTCGAGGGGCCGAGGGGCACGGCTTCGCGACCGAGGCGGTGCAGCTGCTCGCATGCCTCGCCTTCGACACGCTGGACGCCAACCGCGTCGAGATCCGCATGGACACGCGGAACGAGCGCAGCCGGCGCGTGGCCGAGCGGCTCGGCTTCATCCTGGAAGGCACGCTGCGCCGAGCGACGGCCGACGTCCAGGGCCGCCCGACGAGCATCCACGTCTTCGCGCTGCTGCCGGAGGAGTACTGGCGACTGCCGTGGGCCGAATAGTCCCGCCACGATCGTCTCGTTGCAGCCCCGATCTCGCGCGGCGACGCGCCGAGTGAACGCTTTTGGCCCCCGCGTGCCACTACATGGAGTGCGGGCGCCGAGACGCCGCGAGAGGTCGTGGCCGCGTTCCGGGCGAGCGCGGTATCGACATGCCGCCTCGGGAACGGGCGGCCGGCCTCCGAAGCCGCGAGAGGACGATACGGTCGATGGGCGGGGACGAATCTCGACATGATCCCGAGGACGTGCCGGGAGGTGCGTCCGTGCAACACGGCATGGAGCGTTTTCGGCACGTCTTCGAGCTGACCGCCGACTGCGTCTTCCTGGCGGACGGCGACGGGCGCATCGTCGAAGCCAATGCCGCCATGCGCGAGCTGACGGGATGCCCGAGTCGCAACCTGGCGCGCGTGCGCCTCTCCGAGCTCATCCCGTCCATGGATCCGGCAACCTGTGCGGGCCGGCACCCCGCCGCCCCCGCCGACCGCCCGGCATCGAAGGCCGAGCACTCCCTACGTCGGACGGACGGCACGCTCGTCCCGATCGAGCTGCACGTCCGCACGCTCTCGGATGGCGGCATCCAGGGGATCGCCCGCGCGATCGACGCGCCGGGGGCCACGGACGGGGCGGCGGGGCCGCCGGCCGCCGGTCGTCCCGCCCGCGACCCCGACGAGCGCCTGCGCCCGCCGCTCGAGTCGGCCCAGCGCGAGATGTTCGACTGGGACGTCTCGGCCGGGGTGCTCATCTATTCGCCGGGCGTCGAGACGCTGTTCGGCATCGTGCCAGGCGGTACCGGCGGGAGCTATCGGGCACTGCTGCGACGCGTCCTCCCCGCGGACCGCGCGACCATCCGCGCCGCGATGCTCGCGAGCGTCGCGACCGGCGCCGACCTCCGCGTGCAGTTCCGCGTGGCGGCGCTCGACGGCTCCGAGCGCTGGATCGAGGCCAGCGGGCGCACCGCGCGCGGCCCGGCCGGCCGGCCGTCGCGCGTCACCGGCACGTTGCTGGACGTGACCGAGCGCGTGACGGCCAAGTCGCGCGTGGCGAAGCTGGCGCAGTCGGAGAAGCTGCGCGCCATCGGCCAAATGGCCAGTGGCGTCGCTCACGACCTGAGCCAGTCGCTGGCGCTGATCGCGGGGTACACCGACCTCGCGCGCGAGACGATGCTGCGACTGAAGCTCGACATCCCGCAGCTCGCGGAGGCGCTGGACATCACGGCCCGCGCAGCGACCGATGCCGGCGAAAGCGCCACCCGGCTGCTCGAATACAGCCGCGGCCAACCGATCGGCCCCGACCCCCCGGTCGACCTCAGCGCCGTCGTCCGCGACGTCGCGCGCCTGACCGCGCCCCGCTGGCGGAACGCCGCCCTGACCGAGGGGCGCCTGATCGCCCTGCGCGTCGAGGTCGAGGGGCACGACTTGCTGGTCCAAGGATGGGGGTCGAGCCTGCGCGAGGCGCTCACCAATCTCGTGTTCAACGCCGTCGATGCCCTCCCGCGCGGCGGCGACATCCGCCTCGCGGCGCGCCGCCGGGGCGCGGGCATCCTCGTCGAGGTGGGCGACTCGGGGGTCGGCATGACCGACGACGTGCGCGCGCGGGCATTCGAGCCGTACTTCACGACCAAGGGCGAGCGCGGCACCGGCCTGGGGCTCCCGTCGGTGCGCCACGTCGTCGAGCAGCACGGCGGCACGATCGAGATCAGGTCCGCGCCGGGCCGCGGCACGACCTTCTCGATCGCCCTACCGGCGGCCGGGGCGACGCCGGCCGACGCGGCCCGCCCGCCCGCCGGTGTCGCCCCGACGACGGCGCGCCTCCGGATCCTGGTCGTCGACGACGACCCGCGCCTCGGGCACATGTTGCGCACCATGCTGGCCCGCCACGACGTGGTTGCCGTCACGTCCGGCGAGGACGCCGTGGCAGCCCTGGCCGCCGCGCCCTTCGACGTGGTCATCTCCGACCTCGGCATGGGGGCGGGGATGAGCGGCTGGGCTCTCGCGGAACGCGTCGCGCGCGACTGGCCGGCGACGCGCTTCGTCCTGGCGACCGGCTGGGGGGCGACGATCGATCCGGAGGATGCGCGGCGGCGCGGAGTGGAGGCGGTGATCGCCAAGCCGTTCTCGGTCCGCCGGATCTGGGAGATCCTCGACGCGCCGGCCAAGGCATCGCCGGCCAACACATCCCCGTCCGGCCCGCGCGCTTGACCGTCCCAGTCTCCGTCTCCCCCTCGCCCGCGTCAGGGAGAGGGGGAGACGGGGGTAAGGGCCTCCGCCCTGGTGAGGGCCTACGCGACGCCCATCGTCTTCAGCCCCGCCTTCGCGCCCGCCAGCATGAAGCCGACGTCGCTGCCCGCGACGATGTACTGGAACCCCTGCTCCACGCGCCGCTTGCCCTCCTCCGGGCTGCCGCAGGCGATCCCCGGGACCTTGCCGGTGTCCTTGCACGCCTGGACGATCTTCTCCAGGGCGCGGGCGTGCCGCTCGTCGTCGGCCTGCTTGCGCGGGTCCGTCCCCATCGAGAGCGCCAGGTCGGCCGGGCCCGTCCAGCAGCCGTCGATGCCCGGCGTGGACATGATGGCCTCGCAGTTCTCGACGGCCTGGATGCTCTCGATCTGGACCGCCACGAAGAGCTGCTCGCTGACCGTGTCCGGATAGTCGTCGCCGTACAGGCGCGCCCGCCCCCAGCCCCAGGAGCGCGACCCGGTCGGCGGCAGGTGGCAGGCGCTCGACGCGGCCTCGGCGTCCTCGCGGGTGTGGACCATCGGCACCACGATCCCCATCATGCCCTCGTCGAGCAGGCGGCCGATCAGGGTGTAGTCGTTGCGGGCGACGCGGGCCATCGGGATGGCCGGGGCCGCCGCCATCGCCACCAGCGACGCGATCGTCGAGTCGTCGCCGAACGAGCCGTGCTGGCGGTCGAGCAGGATGAAGTCGATGCCCGAGTGGGCGAGCGCCTCGGCGGCGAGCGGGGAGCCCAGCGACAGGGCATAGCCGAACGCCGGCTTGCCCGCGAGCATCTTCTGCTTGGCGGTGTTGGTCCTCACGAGATGGTCCTCCGATCGAGTGCCCGCCCGGCGCCGTCGTGACGCACGAGCGGCGCGCGGGCCCGGCGATGCCGACCCCGCGCGCACGGGACGGCGGCATCGTAGCGCGCCGGCCCCGCATGGTGCAGCCAGTCCCCGGCGTGTCATCCTTGAAATGCCGACGCGAGTCCTGCGAACACATCCGTCATCCCGAGACGCCGACGCGAGCCCCGCCAACACATCTGTCATCCTGAGCGCAGCGAAGGATCTACGGACTGGCCCACATCGCACCGTCCGTAGATCGCTCGGGTGCCGGCGCCCTGCCCGGCGGCCATGACAGACGCCGACGCCCTTCATCGTCAATCCGTCGTCGTATTCGCTCGGCATGGATGGAACGATGCAGGTCTTCCTGGAGACGGAGCGCCTGATACTGCGACGCTTCACCGAGGCCGACGTGGACAACCTCGTCGCGCTCGACGGCGACCCGGAGGTCATGCGCTTCATCACCGGTGGCCGCGCCACCCCGCGCCACGTGATCGAGCACGAGACCCTGCCGGCATTCCTGCGCTACTACGAGCGCCCGGACGGGTTCGGCTTCTGGGCGGCCATCGAGAAGGCCGGCGGGGAGTTCCTGGGCTGGTTCCATTTCCGACCGCCGCCGGGCGGCGGGCCAGATGACGTCGAGCTCGGCTATCGGCTCCGCAAAGCCGCCTGGGGGAAGGGCTACGCCACCGAGGGATCGCGCTCGCTGATCCGCACGGGCTTCGTCGAGCTCGGCGTGCGGCGCGTGTTCGCGGCCACCATGGTCGTCAACGTCGCCTCCCGGCGCGTGATGGAGAAGGCGGGCCTATCATTGGTGCGCACCTTCCATCAGCCGTGGCCGGACCGCATCGCCGGCGAGGAGCACGGCGACGTCGAGTACGCCCTGACACGAGACGACTGGGCGCTTGCGCGGGAGGGGCGGAGCTGACGCTGAATGTAGCGGGAGCGCCGCCAACTGACGTGTCATCCGGCGGATTCGACTCTGAATGTGACGGGAGCGCCGACAACTAACGTGTCATTCTGAGGCAGGCGGAGCCTGTCGAAGAATCTCGTTCCCGGCACGGTCGCGTGCGAGAAAGGCGACACCATGCCCCAAGACGAACGCGAGATCAAGCCACCGCTCTGGCTTAGGCTGATGAACAGGGTCTTCGTCCTGCTCCAGCGGCTCGGGCTGAGCGTCGGCGGGATGCACATGCTGACCGTCGTCGGCCGCACGAGCGGCACGCCGCACACCACGCCGATCACGCCGATGACCTTCGAGGGCGCGCGCTACGTCGTCGGCGGCTTCCCGAAGGCCGACTGGGTCCGGAACGCGCGCGCGGCCGGGCGGGGCGTGCTCTCCGTCGGCCGCACGAAGCAGGCGGTGCGGCTGGTGGAGCTGACGCCGACCGAGGCGCGGCCGGTGCTGCGCGCGTTCCCGACCGAGGTGCCGACCGGCGTGTCGTTCATGAAGGAGGTCGGGCTGGTCCGCTCGGCCGCCCCCGAGGAGTTCGCGGCCCTCGCCGGCCGCTGCGCCGTCTTCCGCCTCGACCCGCTGCCGTAATACCTCGCCAACGTGAAGCTGCGTAATGCCGACGGGAGCGCCTACAACAACTCTGTCATCCCGAGCGCAGCGAGGGATCTACGGACTCACCAATGGGAGACACTCCGAAGTGCCGGCTACTGATGTGTCATCCTGAGGATCTCATGACCCCTCCGGGGCCACCATGGACGATGAAAGTTCATTTTCGAGGGAGGCAAGCGGAGCCTGTCGAAGGATCTCGTCCCAGTACTGGTTACTCCTCGCATGATATGAGACGATATCGGCATGCAACGCACAGCATTGCTCCCGCGATCGTGACGCCCGACCAGGCAGCCGACTACCTCCAGGTAGATCGGAAGACCGTCTACAGCTACATCCGCGCCGGCAAGGTGGACGCTCAAGGCTCGGCCGGAGCTAGCGCAATCGAGGATGCCGCGCATCGACGACCTATGGAACACGCTAGCTTGGTTCCTTATAAATGACCATTGGAAAACGCTACTGTGGTTCCTGATGGGTGTGCTCGCGATCCTTCGTCGAAAGTCGTTTGCGCGGAGTATTTCGGAAAGTCATCACAGGCTCTATGGGATTAGCATCGATGATAAATACATTAAGCGTAACGAGCGCACCATATTGGCAGTCGGCATCATCTCGATTTTGATGGGCGTATGGGTGGTAGCGACCATTCGCCGGTGATCACCAGTGTGTGGAAGCGCGTGTCGTAGTCCGCGGCCCGGGTCAGCGGTAGCGGCGTCGCCGTGACCTTGGGGGAGCAAAGGACTCGGCTCACGGGTAGAGAGAATAGGGCCTTACGCCATCTTCGCCCTCGGAGCCGCCCCATGCACCCACACTCGCTCACTGCCGTCACCCTCCGCGCCGCCGCGTTCGACCGCCAGCCGGCCCGTCGCGGCGTGCTCTCCATCACCACCGGCCATGCCGCGTCGGCCCGCGAATCGGGTGAAATTCGCGGACCGAACCCAACCCTCTCCTGGTAGGCCGCGTACCAGTCCCACCCCGCACACACCGGGGACACATCCGGTCACACGAAATCACGCGCGCGCACCGCGTCGTACGCGTCCGGACACGACACGCACACGCCCACATGGTGCCCGGCGCGTCGGTACCTAGCGCCGGCCCGTCGCGCCGGCGGCCTCGCGCACGCCGCTGCCGGGGCCGTCATCGACTTCTCTGCCGTCAACATCCCGACTTTGTCCATTGCCGCCGTGGTAGCCGCCCGCCGCGACGGGCACGCCGTCCGGGGTCGGCGTGGCGTCCTCGGGAGATGCCGCCGCGCCGTTGCCCCGCCCATCATGAGCCGCGCCAGCGCGAACCGACCCGTTGTGCGCCGCGACGGCCACCGGCACGGCCCCGTGCGCCGGCGCCTCGTGCGCGGCCCCAGCCGTGGCGACCTCCTGCTGCTTGCCGCGCCGGAACAGCCGCACCACCACCCGCTGCATATCGTCGAACACCGTGAACATCGCCGGCACGAACACCAGCGTCAGCAGCGTCGACGTCAGCAGCCCCCCGATCAGCACCACCGCCGCCGCCTGCAGCAGCTCCGACCCTTCCTCCAGCCCGCTCACGATCGGCAGCAAGGCCACGATCACCGACATCGTCGTCATGATGATCGGCCGCAGCCGCGTCGGCCCCGCCTCTAGCAGCGCCGCGTTCCGCGCGTACCCGCGCTGCATCAAGATCTCCGTGTAGTCCACCAGCAGGATCGCGTTCTTCCCCACCAGCCCCACCAGCACCGCGAACCCGAGCAGCGCGAACAACGTCAGCGGCGTCCCCGTCAGCGCCATCGCCCCGAACGCCCCCACCAGCGCCAGCGGCAGCGACATCAGCACCGCCAGCGGCAGCACCAGCGACCCGAACAGCAT
>Ga0136611_10002387_pt1 | contig 13020 bp, 15 predicted proteins | sample AntDrymUQ2232306_2_FD_106645 | JGI IMG/M metagenome (GOLD analysis project Ga0136611, IMG submission 106645) | Polar desert sand microbial communities from Dry Valleys, Antarctica - metaG UQ223 (23.06) | ecosystem: Environmental > Terrestrial > Soil > Desert | place: Antarctica: Dry Valley... | reverse complement strand
GCGCGCCGGCGCGCCCGCCAGCGGCTCGAGTTCGCGCAGACGATGCTCGCGATCCATCTCGCGAACCACGAGGGGCGCCCGGAGGCCGAGGTCGAGAGCCGGATCGACCATCTGGACGAGCACCTACGCTGGGAGCCGAGCTTCGTCGAGCGGATCGTCCGCGGCGCGGAGCGGCGCGGGCTCGTCGTCGCGAACGGGAACGTGCTCGAGCTGACGGAGTCCGGACGCGTCGTCGCGACCGAGGCGATCACCCGCTAGCGGCGCGCGAGCCTCGCCCGCTCGGCCGGCGTCGTGAAGCCGAGCGCGAGCAGGACGATCGGGTAGGACGCGACGAGAGCGAGCGCGACGGCGAGCGGCACGTCGAGTAGCTTCCCGAGCACCGTCAGCGCGACCCCGGCGCCGGCGGCGGTCGCGACTCGTCTCCACTGGTACGGCGTCGGGTAGACCCGCTGGGCGTACCAGCACATGCCGAGGAACATCACGGTGTAGGCGCTCGCGGCGGCGATCCCCGATCCGATCAGCTCGTACCGTGGCACGAGCAGGAGGTTGAGGGCAACGCTGACGAGGGCGGCGACGCCGGTGATCACCCAGTTGAACCCGGTTCGCTTCGCTCGACCGACGCCGATCGCCATCACGATGTAGGCGGCATAGGCGACGCTCCCGAACGCGAGCAGCGCGACGACGCGCCCGCCCTCGTAGTACTCCGGTGTCGCGAGCAGCCGGACGAGCCAGGGCGAGAGGAGCCCGAGCGCGAGCGCGAGCCACGACGCGAGCGCGACGAGGTAGGTGAGGACGTGGGCGTAGGTCCGCTTCGCCTCGTCCTCGTCCTCGATCGAGTAGGCGAAGGCGGGCCAGGCCATCCGGAACGCCGTCAGGAGGAGCACCATCGCGGAGGCGATCCGGACGCCGAGCTCGTAGCGGCCGACCTCCGCCGTCCCGACGAGCTCGTTCAGGAAGAAGCGATCGCCGAAGTTGAGGGCGATCAGAGCGAGCGCCGACGGGACGAGCGGGACGCCGAAGCGGTTCATCTCGCGCAGGAGCGGCCGGGAGAGCGCGAACGCGAGCTGCGCCCGGCGGTAGCCGAGGAGCGCGAGGTAGACGGCGAGCGTCCCGGTGAAGTTGCCGACGATCACGCCCAGCGCCCCCTGGTCGTAGCCGACGACGAGGACGAGGGTCATCCCGATCGTGATCGCGATGTTCGCGAGGCTCGCGAGCACGAAGAGGCCGGAGCGCTCCTCGACCCGGAAGAGGGACGTGAGCTGCTCGTAGTTCATCTGCGCCCAGATCCCGACGAACGTGGCGCGAACGAGATCGGCGTCGTCGAGCATCAGGAGATCGGCGATCGGCGCGGCGAGGATCACGCCGACCACGAGACCGACGGTCGCGCTCACGATCGTGAACCAGAAGGACGTCCGGAGCACGAGCAGCCGGCCCGCGTCGTCGGCGGCGTCGAAGTAGAAGCGGAAGAACGCGCTCGAGATCCCAGCGCGGAGAATCGTCACGAGCACGGCGGAAAGGCCGACGAGGAGGCCGACCGCCCCGAAGTCGGTCGGCTCGAGGTAGCGGGTGTAGAGCGGGAGCAGGAAGACCGCGATCACCCGCGAGACGATCCCGCCGAGCCCGTAGATCGCCGAGTGCTTCCCGAGCCGCCGCATCTGAGCGCCGAGGGTCATCTACAGCCGAGCGTAGACATCGAGCAGGCGGTCGGTCGCGCGCTCGAGGTCGTGCACCCGTTCGACGTACGCGCGCGAGGCGGCGCCGATCCGCCGACGCTCGTCCGCCGAGGCGACGAGCGCGCTCAGCCGTTCGCGGAGCGTCTCCGTCGTCGCCGAGACGAGCGGCACCTCGACTCCGAACGCCTCTTCGGTGCGGCGGACGGCCTCATCGTGGAGGAAGGTGACGACCGGCTTGCCGAGCGCCATCGCCTCGATCGCGAAGAGCCCGTACCAGCCCGCGTTCAGCTGGTCGACGACGATGTCCGCAGCGCGATAGCGCTCGAAGGCCTCTTCGTGGTGGAGGCCCTCGACGAGCTCGAGGTCGGCGTCGAGCCCTGCGCAGGCGGCGAGCACGTGCTCGGTGCCCTTGCGCCCGCGATGCGAGGGCGCGTGCACGATCAGCGGCCGCGTCCGCTCGGTGGGCGGAGCTGGCTGGATCCCCGCGAGATCGATTCCCGGCGGGATCACCTCCGCCTCGGGCACCCAGCGGATCGCGTCGTAGCTCCCGACGATCTGCGCACCCGCCTTCCGCCCGTAGGCGAGCTGCTCGGGTGTCTTGCCGCGGATGTCCGAGCCGAGGTAGTGCAGCACCGACTTCTTCCCGAGCGCCTTCAGGATCGGGAACTGCACCGACTGCGGCACGAGCGTCAGCCCGAAGACGAAGTGAAAGACGTCCGTCTTCGGGAGGAGCCGGGCGAACGCCGTCCACTGCTTCGGCTGGCGGCGCACGATCCCGCCCGAGAGCTCGAGCGACCAGTCCGCCTCGGGATGGAGCCGGTAGCGCTCGAAGACCACGAGCCGCGCGTCGACGCCACGACCGCGCAGCGCCTCGGCGGTCGTCCACGGCACCCCGGCCGTGTTGACCGGGCAGAGGGTGACCCGGAGCGGTCGTTCAGCCACGCGCGTGCGCGCGCGAGTCGACGAGCGGGCCGTCGAAGTCGACCTGGTCGAAGAAGCGCAGGCTCGCGCGGCCGGGCTGGATGCGCGAGCGCAGCGCCACGAGCTCATCGTCGGAGATCTCGCCGAGCGCCCGCTTGACCCCGAGATACGGAAGGTTCAGGTCGTCCTGGTAGACGATCGTCGAGATTCGCGGGTTGATCTCGATCACGTGCTCGCCGACGAGCTGGATGTTGAAGAAGTGCTCGATCGCGAGCGCCTCCACGAGCTTGTCCGCGGTGGCCATCAACTCGTCGTCCTCGAGCGTGACGAAGTACATCGCGAGCCCGGCGCGCATCGCCTCGCGCGTCTTCGGGTGCCCGAGGACGACGCGCTTGCCATCCGCGATTCCGTCGATCGTGCGCTCGCCGCCGGTCGCGAGCTCCATCACGAGCAGGTCGGGGCCGCCTTCGTCGGGCAGCAACTCGACGGCCTCCTCGAGCCGCATCGCGACCGCGCCCGGCCGCTCGTTCAGGAGCTGGTGGGCGCGATCGACGGTTGGGTCGAGAATCCGGAAGCCGCGAGACCCGGACGAGAAGACTGGCTTGAAGCAGACGGAGCGATCGGGATAGCCGAGCTCGCGAGCGGCGGCCTCGACCTCGCCGGCTCCGTTGACGCGGCGGAACTCCGGCCCCGTGATCCCGAGCTGCTGCAGGAGCGCGTAGGTCTCGGCCTTGTCGTTCGAGCGGTGGATCGTGTCCGGGCTCGAGACGAGCACCGGCACTGGAAAGCGGTCGCGATGCGCCGCGAGCCCCTCGAGGTCGAAGGACGACTGCGGAAGCACGACGTCGACGCCCTCGCGCTCGACGAGGTCGAGGATCGCGTCGGCGAAGCCGGGATCGGAGCCCGCGGGGACGAGGTGGAAGGCGTCGCAGAGGTGGCGGCCGATCGCGCGCTCGCCCATGTCCGTCCCGACGAGGCGGACCATGCGTTCGCCGTTCTCGCGCAACCCGCGCAGGAGCGCGGCAGTCCCGGGCGCCCCCGAGGCGGAGACGAGGACGGTGATCTCCTTCACGCGAGATCGATCCGGTCGGCGGCGAGCTGATCGAGGCGCCGCTCCTTCTCCTCCTCCAGCATCGCGCGCATCGTCTCGCCCATTCGCTCGCCGGGGTAGACCCAGATCTCCGGGTGGGTCAGGAGCTGCAGCCACGGGAACGAGCCGGCGCGCAGCTCCTCGTGGGGGCAGCCCGAGCGCCAGTGCTGGTTCGAGTCCGAGCGGTAGGTCTCCGGGGCGAACCAAGGCGTCTCCATCACGTTGATCGCGTCCTCGACCGGAGCCCGCATGTACTCCGGATCCGGGTTGTGCCAGGCGACCACCGGGTCGAATCGCTCGTCCAGCTCGAGACGCGGGTAGACCGCGTGCAGCCCGACCCGGTGGCCGAGCTCGCGCAACCGCTCGAGCGCACTCTCACCCTCGGGCGAGGCGAGGTTGTAGAAGATGCTGCCGGTCATCAGGAAGTAGGTCGATGCGGCACCGGCCGCCGCTTCGAGCTCGGCGAGCCGGAGTGCAGCGTCGAGCGAGAGGTCGACGTCGTGGCGGAGGATCAGGTCGCCCTCGCTCGGCGCGTCCTCGAAGAACGCGAACCGGTAGCCGCCGGCCTTCGCAGCTTCGAGGAGCTCGTCGTAATGGGCGAGGTCGAAAGCGCAACTCACTCGACCTCCACCTCCAGGAGGCGCGCCGCGTTCTCGGCGCGCTGAAGCGCTTCGACCGAGGTGTCCGCGGTCGCGATCACATACCCACGCCGGTCGCCGTCGAGCTGCACCGGCCTGATCGTCTCACCGACCTGGAGGTAGGTGTCGGCCTGTACGACTCCCTCCGCGGCGAGCACGGGCTCGAGCGAGCCGATCCGCTTGACCTTCCCGGTCGGAAGCGGCCCCGGCTCGGCGGTGAGAAAGCGAATCGCGAGCGGTTGCTTGAAGCTCGGCTGCACGAGCTCGTCGGGGATCTCCTGCCCGAGCGCTTGCCGGAGCGCGACCTCGACGAGGTCGACGCCGACGGCGTGGCGGACGAGGTCGGCCATCTGGCCACCCGGGATCCTCGCCGCGACCTCGACCACCTGAACCGACCCGTCGGCGGAGGCGATCAGCTGCGGGAACGCGATCCCGTTCCGAAGGCCGAGCGCGTGGACGGCGTGGACGGCGATTCGCTCCGCCTCCTCGAGCACGTAACCGTAGATCGAGGCGGGGTAGACGTGGATCCAGCCGACTCCGAAGCCTGCCCCCGGCGGGCGGAGCCGGTCGGAGAGCGTCAGCGGGATCACCTCGCCGTCGCGCGCGATCACGATCCCGTTCATCTCGAGGCCGTCGTGGAAGCCCTCGACGATCGCCTCTCCGGTCGGCGAGGCCGCGAGCGCCGCGTGCAGGTGGGCGTCGAGATCGTCCGCGGAGCCGATGAAGAAGATCCCGCGCTGGCCGCCGGAGTCGACCGGCTTCAGCACCGCGGGGAGCCCGACCGACTCGAGTGCCGCCCGTGCGCTCTGCAGGTCGCGCGCGGCGGCGAAACGCGGTTGGGGCACGCCCGCGTCGGCGAGCGTCCGCCGCATCGCGATCTTGTGGGTCATCTGGTGCGCCGTCTCGATTCCGATCGAGGGCAGTCCGAGCGCCTCGGTCACAGCCGCGACGATGGGAACGGCGCGGTCCGCGGAGACGGTCAGCGCCCCGTCCACCCCGTTCCGGCTCGCGACCTCGATCACCGCGTCGACGTCGAGGAAGTCGACCGCCTCGGCCACGTCGGCCTCCTCGAGACCCGGGGCGTCGGAGTTCCGGTCGACCGCGACGACGCGGATCCCGAGCTCCTTCGCCCGGAGGATCGCCCGCCGCTGATGGCGACCGGCACCGACGAAGAGCACGGTAGGCACCGCGCGATGCTATCTGCGGGTCAGAATCCAGTAGGGAAGACCGGGGCCACACGGTCCCAGCGCTCGAACACGCAGCCGCTCGAGCGATCGAACGTCTCGTCGACCTTCTCGCCCCGATAGGTGCCCTCGAGCCGGGCGACCTCCGGCGACGCGCCCGGGATCTCCTCGCAGCGGGGGGTCGGCTTCAACTTCGCGAAGGGATCCTTCAGGGCGGCGAGGGTTGCGCACGCGGTCTCTGCGTCGGGGTGGTCACCGCCGACGGGATCGCACCGGAGCTGCCAGAACGTCTCATCGCCTCCGAGCCCGTTCGGCCACACCGTCACTTTCAAGTCGGTCTTGGCCACGACAGCCTCGTCGGGGGAGCCACCACCGCCGCAGCCCGCGAGGAGGACGACCACGAGGGCGAGTGCGACTCTCACGTCGGACCGCCGCCGACGAACCCGGGCACCAGGAAGCGGAGACGGTGGAAGCGGGCGATCTCGCAGCCGTTGCTGCGCCCGAGCTTGATCCAGATCCGGCGGCCGGCGTGAGTCCCGGCAACGATCGCTTCCTGCGGGCCACCATAGATTTCGGTGCAGACCTGATCCTTCGGTGGGACCGCGAACGGCCTCGACATCGCCCCGAGCTTGCGGCACGCATCGGCGGCGCGCGGCAGTGAGCCACCCGCAGGCTCGCAGCGGAGCGTCCAGCGCAGCGGCGTGCCGCTCCCTCTGCCTTCGGGCCAGTAGGTCACCCGCAGGTCGGCACGGGCGGCCGAAGCAGCGGCCGGCGCCGCGAGCGCAAGGAGTACCGCGAGCAGAAAGAGCCTCTTCATCCAGGGAGAAAGTAGCGCGGCGCTAGACTCGCCGCGTGGCTCTCGAGGGAAAACGGATCTTCATCACCGGAGGCGCCGGCTTCATCGGAACCACGCTCGCGCGCCGCCTCGTCGACGCGAACGAGGTGGTCGCAGCGGACAACCTGCACCGTGACGCGCTCAGCGGAACCCCGCTCGCCGACCACCCGAACTTCACCCTCCAGCAGGCCGACATCCTCGACCTCGACGCGATCGCGGAGCTCGCACACGGGTCGACTCACATCGTCCATTGCGCGGCGATCGCCGGGGTCGACGACGTGCTCAAGAGCCCGGTCCGGGTGATGCGGGTCAACGTGATCGGCACCTACAACGTGCTCGAGGCCGCGCTCGGCACGCTCGACACGCTCGAGCGCTTCGTCGACTTCTCCACGAGCGAGGTCTTCGGCACGCACGCCTTCCGCGTTCAGGAAGGCCAGGTCTCGACGATCGGCTCGGTCGGGGAGGCACGCTGGACCTACGCCGTCTCGAAGCTCGCGGGCGAGCACATGTCGCACGCCTACCACGACGAGCTCGGGCTCCCGGCCGTCACCGTCCATCCGTTCAACGTCTTCGGTCCCGGCCAGATCGGCGGCGGCACGATCCGCGCGTTCATCGAGGCCGCCCTCGCCGGGCGCGACCTGGTGATCCACGGGGACGGCTCCCAGATCCGCGCCTGGTGCTACGTCGACGACATGGTCGAGGGGACGCTGCGCTGCCTCGAGCACCCGGATGCGGTCGGTCAGACCTTCAACATCGGGAACACGCGCTCGACCGTCACGATCTACGACCTCGCGCAGCGGATCCGCCGGTTGACCGAGGCGGACGTCGAGATCGTCTTCCAGCCGCTCCACTACGCGGACGTCGAGCTGCGAATCCCGAACGTCGAGAAGGCGCGCGAGGTGCTCGGCTTCGATGCCAAGGTCGACCTCGACGAAGGACTCTCGCGGACGATCGCGTGGTACCGCGAACGAAAGCCTGCGCTCGCGTGAACGTCCGCCCTGCGGCACCCGAGGGCAAAGACGTGATCAGGCTGGCGCTGCCGGACGTGGGTGAGGCCGAGCTGGCAGAGGTCGAGGCCGTGCTCCGCTCCGGCAACCTGACGATGGGGCCGAAGGTCGCCGAGCTCGAGGGACTCGTGGCAGCCGCCTGCGGGGTCGAGCACGCGGTCGCCGTCTCGAACGGAACCGCTGCGCTCCACCTGGCCGTGCTCGCACTGGAGATCGGTGCAGGCGACGAGGTGATCGTGCCCGCCTACACCTTCCCGGCGACCGCGAATGTCGTCCGGCTCGCGGGTGCGAAGGCCGTGCTGGTCGACGTGGATCCGGCCACGTTCAACCTCGACGTCGACCGGGTCTACGAGGCGGTCACTCCGCGAACGAAGGCGGTGCTCGCAGTCCATCTCTTCGGGCGGCCCCTCGATTGGACGGCACTTCAGAGCGCGGTCGCACCGGAGATTCACCTGCTCGAGGACGCGGCCGGCGCGCTCGGGGCCCGCTGGCAGGGGATGCCGTGCGGCGGCCTCGGGTCGCTCGGCTGCCTCTCCTTCCACCCTCGCAAGATCGTGACCACGGGGGAGGGCGGCGCCGTCACCACGAACGACGCCGAGCTCGCCGCTTCGATCCGCCGCCTGCGCCATCACGGGATCGACGAGAGCGCCGACATCGCCTCGCCGTCCACGAACTACCGGCTCGCCGACATCCTCTGCGCGCTCGGGATCCCGCAGCTGCGACGGCTCGACGAGCTGCTCGCCGAGCGGACGCGAATCGCGGCCGCCTACTCGGAGCGGCTCGCGGGCGTCGTCGAGCTCCCGGACGCGGACGAGGGAGACACCCACGGATGGCAGGCCTACTGCGTCCGGCTCGACCGCCGCGACGAGGCGTTGGCAGAGCTTCGCGCCGAGGGGATCGAGGTTCAGATCGGCACCTACGCGCTCCATCACCTCTCCGCATACCGGGATCAGGGGCCGTTCCCCGGAGCCGATGCGGCATTCGCGCGGGCGCTGGCGCTGCCGCTGCACTCGAAGCTGACCGACGCGGATCTCGACCGGGTCGCCGAGGGCGTTGCCCGCTTCGCTTGACAGGAGAGCCATGTAAGTGAATACTCACTACCTATGGTGGTGACGCCGAGGCAGACGGCGGACGAGCGGCGCGAAGCGGTGTACGAGGCCGCCGCGCACGAATTCGCCCACAAGGGCCTGCACGGCGCCTCCTCCGATGCGATCGCGAGCGCCGCCGGAATCTCGCAGCCCTACCTCTTCCGCCTCTTCGGAACGAAGAAGGACCTCTATCTCGCCACCACCGCGCGGAAGATGGAAGAGACCTACTCCGCGTTCGAGCGCGTCTCCCGCGGCAAGACGGGCCCCGAGGCACTCGAGGCGATGGGCAGTGCGTACACCGAGCTGACGGCGGCCGACCGGGATCGGATCCTCCTCATGCTCCAGTGCTTCTCCGGCTGCGACGACGACGACGTCCGCGAGGGCGTCCGCTCCGTCTGGCGCGACCTGGTCGAGCTGGCCGAGCAGCGCTCGGGCGAGCCGCCCGAGGTGATCAGCGCGTTCTTCGCCAAGGGGATGCTGATGACGATCCTGATGGCGATGCAGCTCTTCGAGCAGCCGACCCCTTGGGGCGACCGGTTGCTCGCCGGGTGTGGGAAGGAGTAGGGATAACCGCACGGCGCCACACCCTTTTTTTCGACATGGTTGGAAGTAACCGCTTACTCAGGACGGAGGGATGAAATGACGGCCAAGACCAAGACCATCTGGACGTTCGTGATCACCTCGATCGCGCTCTTCATGGTCACGCTCGACAACCTCGTCGTCACGACGGCGATCCCGGTGATCCGAACGGATCTCAACGCATCTCTCGAGAGCCTCGAGTGGACGGTCAACGCGTACACGCTCACGTTCGCCGTCCTCCTCCTGACGGGAGCGGCGCTCGGCGACCGCTTCGGCCGGCGGCGGGTCTTCGCGATCGGCGTCGGCGTCTTCACGCTGGGCTCAATCGCCGCGGCGCTCGCCCCGAACGTCGAGGCGCTGAATCTCGCCCGCGCCCTGCAGGGCCTCGGCGGCGCAATCGTGATGCCGCTGACGCTGACGATTCTCAGCGCTGCGGTTCCAAAGGAGAAGCGCGGGCTCGCGCTCGGCGCCTGGGGTGGGATCAGCGGGCTCGCGATCGCCTTCGGCCCCGTCGTCGGCGGCGCCGTCGTGCAGGGGCTCTCGTGGCAGTGGATCTTCTGGCTCAACGTGCCGATCGGGATCCTCCTGATCCCGCTCTCGCTGAACCGGCTGCAGGAGACGTTCGGGCCGGGCGGCAAGCTCGACCTGCCGGGCCTCGGGCTTGCGAGTGCTGGCCTCTTCGGGATCGTCTGGGGCCTGATCCGCGGCAACGGCCAGGGCTGGACGAGCCTGGAGGTCGCCGGCTCCCTGGGAGCCGGCCTCGCCCTCGTCGCCGCGTTCGTGGCCTGGGAGCTTCGGGCGGAGAATCCGATGCTGCCGATGCGATTCTTCCGCATCCCGGCCTTCGCACTCGCCAATCTGGCGTCGCTCTTCATGTTCTTCGGGATGTTCGGCTCGATCTTCCTGCTCTGGAAGTTTCCATTTGCGCGAACCGGCCGCGCTCCCTCCGCAGCCACGGCATAGGAAGCGACGCGGGCCACTACCGCTTCCGGTACTGGCGTTCGGCGGCAGGTCGAGCTAGACGTGTCGGGACGGCGGGCACCGAGCCTGCCCCGGCGAAGGAGGAACGATGTCCGAGAGCAGCACCTACCGCGCGAAGGTGACCCGCGACGAGCGGCGAGGCACGCACATCAGGGTTCCGGCAGGCATCGCAGAGCGGCTGCCGGACGGCGAACTGGAAGCGGAGTTCACGATCCGGGAGGATGACGGGGTGATCGAGATCACGCCGGTCGAGGTGACGACGAAGCGGGCGAAGCTCAAGGCAGCGAAGTCGGAGTAGCGACCCGGCTCACGCCCGAGGGATGAGCGGCTGCCGTCGCTCTCTCTCTCGTTCAAGAGCCGCGACTTGGCCGCGCGGGGCACGGCGGTACGCTGGCCGTAATGCTGCAGTTCCCGGAAGCAACCGTCGAATGCTCTTCCCCTGGACGACCAGCTTGGGTTGGCCGTTTTGAAGGATCTGAGCGATTGCTCCGAAGTGGAAGCAGGCAAGAAGTGCAAGCCACTTCACGGCGGCGCTAGAGCTTCTGTACGTTCGTATTTCCCCACTCATCGACCGACACAGACATGCGCTTCTCGCCGCCGATGAGGACTAGCGCGATCCACACGATCCACCAGATACCGAGCGTGATGACGCCGATGAAGAAGTGCAACAGATGGTTCGGACGATGCCCTTTGACGAGGATAGCGTTGTAGTCGCTCTGGGATTCGACCCTCGCACCCTGCGCCACTTGGGTATGTACGGCACGGGCAAGGGCTTCCTTGCGATCATCAGTAGACTTGCGCTGCGGCGCGCCTGAACCAGTTGCTGCTACTTCGCTCATGTATGCCCCTTTTGCCTAGAGTTCCAGAATGTCGGGCAAGTATGAGCCAGCCGCAACGAATAGTCCACACGGTAGGGGGATCAATGGCCCTGTCCCCTCGCCGGACGAACGCCAAGCACGACTAGCGGGACAAGTGAGCGTCGCCGTATCGCGTGGCAGGCGCGTCGAAACTCAGGATGCGTTTCAAGCAGTGCTCGTGCGAGGGCGGGTCTTGGAGCGTCGAGAACTTTCTTCAAGGAGCAAGAGAAATAACACTCGGACTGATCTTGTTCGCCTTCCTGCTAATTCCGGGCCTGGCCTAGGACTTCGACCGCCAACGGCTGCCGTACTGCACAGCGTGTAAGCGTCGGGTGCCGAAGGCGGTGTTGCAGGGAGCGTGAAAACGCGTCGTGTTCCGAGGGTCGCCGGGGCGATAGCTGTTCTTCTAACGCTTCCCCAGAGTACGGATGGTCACGGGAAGCGCGTTCGGCATCATGTTTGAGTGGACGACGATAAGGCGAATCCGCCGAACCTCCTCGATGCCCTTCGAGACGCCGCTCGGCCGACCCTAGAAACGATCCTGGATTTGGCGGGGCGCCTCTGGTGGTTCTGGCTCATTGTCAGTGCCGTTCTGCTCGTCCAGCTTCTGGCGTTCATTCGGCAGCAGCGACGTCTGGCCCGCTCAGGGATCCTCGAGATCGACACGATGGACGGCCCGACGTTCGAGCAGTACCTGGCGACGATGTTCCGGCGACTCGGCTACCGGGTCGAGGTGGTCGGCAGCGCCCGCGGTGATTACGGCGGCGACCTCGTGATTCGGACGAACGGCATTCGAACGATCGTCCAAGCGAAGCGTTATCGAGGCAAGAAGGTCGGCATCAAGGCTGTCCAGGAGGCTCACACTGCACGCGCGATGTACGACTGCGCCGAGGCGATGGTCGTGACGAACAGCGTCTTCTCGCAGCAGGCGCAGAAGACCGCACGGAAGACCGACGTTCGGCTATGGGATCGGGACGAGCTGATCAAGAATCTTCTAAAGACCCAGGACGCCGAATTCGAACGTCTCCCCGATGAGGTCGACGTCGCTTTTACCGCGCCGAACGGTCTCCCTGCCGCTGTGGAGCGTTCTCAGACCAACTGCGCCAAGTGCGGCGTCGAAGTCAGCGCAAGGGTTCAGGCGTTCTGCCTCGCCAACACACAGCGCTTTGGCGGACTGGTCTACTGCTTCCCGCATCAACGGGGGTTCCGACGCCCGCCTGCGTCGTCTCTTTCCGCCTAGCTTCTGCGAAGGGAATCCTATGAAGGAACGCTGAGAGTTGTGATGGCGCTCTCCAGCTCCAGCACCTCGACCGGGCACTCCGGCCAGTCGTGCTCCCAGCAGACGACGAGGTCGCAGCCGTCTGGCTGGTGATTGAAGTTCCGGCTCCGGAACTCGAACTCGATCCGCACGCGCTCGAACCCTCCACGCCGACCGCTGACGCGCCGTTTTGCCTCGCAATCGGGATAGCCCGTCTGGACGCGTTCGACCACGAAGCCGAGGTCGTGGGCGATCATGCCGAACAGGAAGACGACTCCCTGCTCGTTGACCGGCGCGTGTTGCCCACAGTCGAGACGTTCTTCGACCCCGCCATGGGCGGCTCGGCGCGGTCTACTCTCTCAGGTTGCCGGGCGGCATGATCGGCGTACCAGCGACGTACCTGCGTAGGGCTCTTCGAGCGAGCCCAGGATGCGCGGACTTCACACGTCAGGGGTGTTGGCGGACGTTCTTGGGGCTCGGGCGCTTGACGTTTGTGCGTTTTTAGTCAAGCATGCGCTGGCGACACTGACATGCGGCAATCTAACCGGGGGGTCTCTCTTGAAACGTGGCACTGTACTTCTGATCGCGGTGTGCGCGGTCGTCTTCGGACTTGGTTCGGCAAGCGCTGGACGACCCTTCATGACCCCGACCGCGACCACAGGGCCGATCTTTGCCGGGAATGGTGGCAAGGCGCTTCCACCATTCAAGGTCACAGTTGCCTCGACACTTCGCTGGACGAATAACGGCTCAATCTTCCAAATCTTTCCGAAGAGCGCTCTGGGTGGCGGCTCGGTCAATTCGACGGCTCGTACCGGAGCTACGTACCTCAAGCCTGGCAGCTACCGGTTAGACGTGAACGCAATCGGTAGTTGGAAGATACAAATCGTTGCTGGCGTCGAACGACCGCAG
>Ga0136611_10002386_pt1 | contig 13023 bp, 14 predicted proteins | sample AntDrymUQ2232306_2_FD_106645 | JGI IMG/M metagenome (GOLD analysis project Ga0136611, IMG submission 106645) | Polar desert sand microbial communities from Dry Valleys, Antarctica - metaG UQ223 (23.06) | ecosystem: Environmental > Terrestrial > Soil > Desert | place: Antarctica: Dry Valley... | reverse complement strand
CATCGTCGAGGAGCCGATGAGCATTCAGCTCGATGGGACGCTCGTCGCGACGACGATGCGCACGCCCGGACACGACTTCGAGCTCGCAGCCGGCTTCTGCTTCACCGATGGGCTGCTCGCCGGCGCGGGCGTGCGCAACGTGCGCTACTGCGCGGACGGAAACGCAAGCGAGAGCGAGTGGAACGTCGTGACGGTGGAGACGGGCGGGGTCGCGCCGACGCCGCGGCCACGACTCGGGAACACCACGTCGAGCTGCGGCCTCTGCGGCAGCGAGTCGATCGACGCGCTGTGCCAGTGGCTCGTCCCGCTGCCGGAGACGCCGCCGATCCCGCTCGACGTGCTCGCATCCCTGCCGGAGGCCGTGCTCGGCGGGCAGGGCCTGTTCGCGAAGACCGGCGCCGTCCACGCCGCGGCTGCCTTCGATGGGAGCGGCGCGCTGCTGCTCACGCGCGAGGACGTCGGCCGGCACAACGCGGTCGACAAGGTCGTCGGCCGGATGCTGCTCGACGGGTCGCTGCCGGCACGCGGACGCGGCCTGTTCGTCAGCGGGCGAGCGAGCTTCGAGCTCGTGCAGAAGGCATGGGCGGCGGGCTTCTCCACACTTGTCGCAGTGAGCGCACCGACGTCGCTCGCAGTGCGGACGGCGCGCACCGCCGGCCTCGTCCTGGCCGGGTTCGTCCGCGGCGATCGCATGAACGTGTACGCGCCCGAGCGCATCGCCTCGCCCTCCTGACGCCCGCCACACATAGCCTGGGCGTCATGAGCGAGCCGAGCCAGCCGAGCGAGACGAGTGCGGCGCCGACGGGGCACGAGCCGGTGACGCCGGCGGTCGGTGTCGGCATTCTCCACCTCTTCTGCAAGCCGACGCCGATGTACGACCCTGAGGCCGTCGTCGCAGCGGTCAAGCAAGCCGAGGCATCCGGCTGCCAAGTCGTGACGATCGCGATCCTCGGGCACAAGTGCGACGTCGCGGTGATGGCGCTCCACGAGAACCTGCGCGAGCTGCGGGCGTTGCAGACGTCGTTGCAGCGTGCAGGGCTCGACGTGGTCGACAGCTACGTCAGCCTCAGCGAGGTGAGCGAGTACGCGAAGGGGATGCCGGAGGCGATGCTCCGGCCGCGGCTCTACCCGACCGTTCCGCCGGCCGGGATGCCCGCATGGTGCTTCTACCCGATGAGCAAGCGACGCGAGGGCCATGCGAACTGGTTCACGCTGCCCTATGACGAGCGGCGTGAGCTGATGAACGAGCACGGCACGAGCGGCCGCAAGTTCGCCGGGCGGATCGCGCAGTACATCACCGGGTCTGCCGGAGTCGACGACTACGAGTGGGGCGTCACACTGTTCGGCGTTCACCCGGACGACCTCAAGGAGGTCGTGTACACGATGCGCTTCGACAAGGCCTCGGCGATCTACGCCGACTTCGGGCCCTTCTACACGGGCCTCGTCACGGCGGTGGAGAAGCTCGTCCACGACATCTGACGCGGCCGACGCTGCACGGGGCCCAGGTCTCGTGCGACCCCCGAACGGGTAACAGCGCGGCATGGAGATGACATCAGAGTCGGGCTCACCCGAGGTGGATCCTGTCGACGAGGCCGCGGCGACGATCGACGCACGATCGCCCGAGGCCGCGGAGATGATCGATGAGGTCGCCGAGGTCGCACAGGACGAGGGCCGTCCCGCCGACGCGGACGATCCCGGCGGCGCCGATGGGGATCGCGGCGGCGGTTGAGCCGCACGCGACGCGCCGGCTACAGCGCCGGCGACTGCTGGTCGAGGTCGATCGTGAGCGGTCCGAGCACCAGCTCGCGCCCGAGCTCGTCGAACGCGAAGAGGTCGTACGCGCCTCGCGCGACCTCGCCGGTGGACGTGAGATCGAGCGCGCCGGCCGGACCGTCGTAGTCGATGTTGCGTTCGGCCTCCAGCGCTGACCGGCAGTCGGCGAACGTGACACACGGCTGACCACCGCCGGCGACGGCGGCCATGCGCGCAGCGATGTCGGGCGACGACGTGGACGCAGCAGACGTCGCCGCGAGCGCGATGAGGTCGGCGCACTCGAGCGCGTTCGCCGCGAGAAGGCCTGTCGAATCCGGGAACCGCTCCCGGAACGCTTTCTGGAACTCGGGGCTCTCACTCGTGACGTGGAGTCCGACGCCGCGGACGCGATCGGCTGCATCGGCGGACAGCTCGCGCAGCACGTTCCCGGCGGCCGCGCCGCGCAACGCGTCGTTGACGATGATCGGCGTGGTGTCGTCCGACCCGTCGAGCAGCGCAGCGACGATGCGCGGGCCCGCGGCCGGATCGCCGATGACCGCGATCACCTCCGCGCCCGACGCCTCGACGAGATCGACTTCGTCCGCCAGGTCGGCGTCGTCGACGGCGAACGGCACCAGCTCCTCGACGGTGACTGCGCGCCCCTCGAGCTGGGACGTGAGCCGGTTCGTGAGCGCGCTCCCATATGAGTCGTCGACGTAGACGATCGCGACCGACGAGCGCCCGGTGAGATCGATGGCACGCGCCATCGCGGCGGCCTGAAGCGAGTCCGACGGCACCGTCCGGAAGAACAGCCCGTCGTCCGGGAACTCGTCGAGCGCGATGCCGGTCGCGCTCGGCGAGCAGGTCAGCAGCCGCTCGCGCCGCAGCGTCACGAGGACGTCGAGCGCGACCACCGACGACGCCGGCCCGATCACAGCATCGACGTCCTCCGCGAGGAGCTCCTCCACGCCGCGCGCAGCGCTGACGGCACCGTCGCCCTCGTCGGCGACGACGAGCTCGACGTCGGCACCGCCGACGCCGCCTGCGTCGTTGATCGCGTCCACGGCGAGCGTCACCCCGTCGTGCATCGGCTGGCCGATCACTGCGCCGGGTCCGCTGAGCGGGAGCAGGAGACCGAGTCGCAGGACGCCGTCGTCCGGCTTCACCGTCGTGGTCGGCGCGATCGTGGAGGCGATCGTGGTCGCGGCACTGCCGTTCCCGTTGGCCGAGCACGCCGATGCGGCGATGAGAGCGGCCGCCGTCATCGCGGTCGTGCGAAGTCGGTGAGGTCGTTCGGGCCTCATTGCCGGCGGTTCACCACGCGCTGGTTCCTGCCGCACCCTTGAACGGCCCGACGACGTTCGACGTGATCCAGCCGCCGTAGAACGAACCCGGGTTCGGAAGGACCCGCTCGTCGCCCACCCAGCACTCGTCGACGCGCTGCGCGTAGAACGCGAGGTGTGCGCGGATCTGCTCGAACGCCGGCACGGGCCTCTCGTAGGACCACCCGACGTTGCGCACCGCGACGCCCTCCGGCGAGCGGAGTGACCAGTAGGTGGCCGTGCCCTTCCACTCGCACACCGTCTGATCCGTCGCCCGCTCGAGCAGCTCGACCCGGACGTCGGAGGGCGGGATGTACCACGCCGGCGGCTGGCTCGTCTCGAGCACGCGCAGCGCAGCGGTCGTGTCGACGATGACGGCGCCCGCGTGGACGACGCGGACACGCAGGTCGCTCGGCACGATCACCGGAGGACGCGGGTAGTCCCACACGCTCTCCTGACCGACGCCTGGCTCGATGCGCGGCGGACGTGTGCGGCTCACGGGGCGAGCGTACGCACCGCTGGGCGACGATCGCGGCTGATCGATGCCGTAGGGTCGCCGCCGTGACCGACCTGCCGGCCGCAGAGCCGGACGACAGCAGCCTCGCGAGCGGCGACTTCACGAGAGACCTCGTGCGTTGGAGCGAGGCGCTGTCGGCGATCGCACGCACGGGACTCGGGTTCACGCAGAGCCTGTACGAGAAGGAGCGCTTCGAGGAGGTGCTGCACGTCGCGGCCGACATCAAGTCGGCCGCGAACGAGGCACTCGAGGTCCGTCGCGAGCAGGACCACGTCGTGCAGGAGTGGATGGAGTCGATCGGCGAGGGCGTCCCCGGCTACGTGACGCCGAAGGTGGCGATCGGCGCGATCGTCGGCAACGACGCCGGCGAAATCCTGCTCGTGCAGCGCCCCGACAGCGGGATCTGGCTCTACCCGACCGGATGGGCCGATGTCGGCTACTCGCCGGCGGAGGTCGCGGTGAAGGAGGTGCTCGAGGAGACCGGCATCGAGTGCGAGCCCGTGCAGGTGCTGTCGATCCTCGACGGGCAGCGGATGGGCTTCACCCGCTTCGGGATGTACATGATCCTGTTCCACTGCCGCGCCGTCGGCGGCACGCTCGTGGGTCATCCGCTCGAGACTGCGGACGTGGGATGGTTCGGACGCGACGCGCTGCCTCGCGGCACCGCCGGTGCCGGCTGGTGGGGACCGATGGCCTTCACCGCGATCGACGGTGCCCAGCTCGCCACCAGCTTCGAACCCGTCCGCCGACCGATCTGGCGCGCGCACGAGCACTGACGCGTTCCGCTGCAGGTGCAGACGCTCGCTGCGCGAGTCGAACGAAACCCATGCTCTCGACGGGCAGCATGCGAGTTCGGGCGCTACTCGTTCGGCTGGTCGCGGAGGAAGCGCTCGAGCTCGGCGACGAGTTGGTCGCTGTCGACCTCGGTCGGGAGCGCATCCTCACCGAGCTCGCCGCCGGCGCTCACGTCGTCGTCGTCATCATCGTCGGACAGCTGCGAGCCCATCACGTCGTCGTCGTCGAGATCGGCCATCGACTCGAGGCGCGCGACGTAGCCGAGGAGGTCGTCGTCGTCGTCGACGATGCCGGTCACGCGCGACTCGTACTCGAGCGCCTCACGCGCCAGGGCGCCGACCGGTGGGGGAGTGCCGAGCATCTCGCACGCCCGCGACACCAACGCGAGCGACGCCTTCGGCGACGGCACCTGCGATGCGTAGGCAGGGACCGCGGCCCACAGCGACGCCGACTGCAGGTCCGCCTTGGCGCATGCGTCGTGCAGCACGCCGACGATCCCCGTCGGGCCCTCGTACCGGCTGCGCTGGAGGTCGAACCGGTCGATCAGGTCCTGATCGGTCGCGGTGCCGATGAGGTGGACGGGCTTCGTGTGCGCGACGTCCGCGAGCAGCGCGCCGAGCGTCAGCACGAGGCGCGAGTCGTAGCGCTGCGCAACTCCGACGATCTGATCGGTGAAGAGTCGCCAGCGCAGCGCCGGCTCCGGGCCGAGCACGATGATCACGTCGCCGCCCGGCAGCGACGCGCTCCACAGGCCGACCGTCGGCCACACGATCGTTCGGGTGAAGCCGTCGGCGAGACGGACGTGCGGGCGCACCGTCGCGAAGTCGGTGAACTCCTCCGGGTCGATCTCCGCGAGGACCTGCGCGCCCCACCCCTCCACGAGGTGGCGAACGGCGTTCGACGCGGCGTCGCCGGCGTCGTTCCACCCGGTGAACGCGGCGATCACCGTCGGGGTGCGCAGAGCCGGCTCCGCGACCCACCGAACGTGCTCCATCATCTCAAGTTACCGGCGGGTGCCGGGTCGGGTCGCTACAGCCGCGGCACGAGCGTGTACGCCTCGCCGCCTCCGGAGGCCTCGACGTCGTCGAGCCAGTTCCCCTCGTAGACATCGTTCGGCCCCTGCATCAGGTCGTTCTCGGTCGCGCCCTCGGGCGTCGTCACGAGGGTCCACGCCTGCCGCTTGTACGTCCAGTTCGCGGGGTGAAGGCGATGCGCCTCGCGCCACCACGGCACGGCTGCATCGTCGCCGTGGTTGCGGCGTAAGTGCTCACCGAGCTCGAAGCACGCGGCGGCGCGCGCCTCGTCCTCGCCGCGCGGGAGCGAGCGCTCGACCACCTCGTCCGGCGACAGCGCGAACGGCGAGTCGGAGCCGTGTTCCACCCAGTGCTCGATCGCCGCGCGATAGTCCTCCGCGTTGTCCGGGATCTTCTTGACCTCGCGCAGCATCCGCTCGATGCGCTCGGGCAGGCCCTCCGGGATGTCCATGTCGCGTAGCGGACTCCGCTCCACCGACGCGCTCTCGGCGGGCCGCACGATCGACCCGGTCTCGTCGATCCAGACCGCCATCGGGATGTTGACGAAGCCGAACAGCTCGTCGGTGACGTGCGACGTGTCGATGAGGCTCGGATGCGTCGGCGCCGCTGCGTCGATCCACTTGTACGTGTGCTCGGGGTCGACGTCGAGCGCGACCGTCACGACGGTCAGCCCCTTCGGCTCGAGCTGTGCGTGCAGTGCCTGCCACCCGGGCAGGCTGGTGCGGCAGCCTCAATAGCTCGCCCACGCGACGAGCAGGACCTTGCGGCCGTGGAGGCTGCTCAACCGGAACGGCTTGCCGGTGCGGTCGATCAGCTCGGGGTCGGCCGCCACCGCCGTGCTGAGCGCGCGCCCGTTGACCGTCGCAGGACCGAGCGCCCAGATGTCGTGCTCGTCGTCGCGCACGAGCGGCATCCCGAGTCGCGTTGCGACGACCTCGACGTCCAGCGTCCCGTCGTCGCGCAGCGCACCCGGCGCCGGCACGCAGACCTCGCCGCGGCACAACCCTTCGGGCTTCGGATCCCACCCGGTGCGCTGGGCGAAGCGGGCCGTGTTGACGGTGAGCGAGTCGAGGATCATGCGCGCACGGTACTTCCCGTCGCTGAGGCGGCCATCAGCGGCGGGCGGCCGAGGCGAGGTCGTGCGGGCCGGACGCAAGGTACCCGTGCTGTGCGCGGACAGCGACACCCCACGGCTCCATCAGCGTGAAGAGCTCGTCGGCGTCGTCGCCGAGCGCGTCGAGCGCCGGCTTCATCTGCGCGTCCGTGTGCACCTCGATGTCCTCGCGCAGCTCGCGCCCCTCCGTGGTGAACGCCGTGTCGTCGACGAGCCCACGCGACCGGAGCCGATCCTGCGCGGTGTCGAACTGCTCGTCCGTCCATGCACGCGTGCGTGAGTAGGAGCGCATCGGTAGCCCCCAGAACAGCTCGCTCAGCAGGCCGACCTCGGTTGCGTCGAGGCCGGCCGTCGTCCACGCGTTGATGTGCGCGTCGCCGCGGAACTCGCGGAGCATGTCGCCCATCCGCCACATCGCGCCGAGAGCGGAGTCCGGGGTCGCGAGCGAGCGCAAGCCGGCGTACAGCGGACGGCCCTCGGGACGGAGCACCGCGACGGTCCGCAGCAGGAGCTCGTTGACACGCGCCAGCCCGTCCGGCTCGTCGCCGAGGATGCGCCGCAACTGCGCGATCGCGCCGTCGTCGCGTGCTGCGCAGATCGTCGCCGCGTCCGTCCGGGTCCAACCGAGCTGCACCATCGGGACGACGACCTCGGGGTTGAAGACACCGAACGCTGCGGCAACGACCTCGCCGGGCACCTGCCCCATCACCGATCCGCGGCTGGTGAAGTACGCAGGGCCGTCGGGGAGTGCGACCCCGTTCGCCTGTGCCGCGCTGTCGTCGAATCCGAGCGCGACGTAGTTTGCGTGGCACTCGGGCGAGAAGTACACCTGCCCCGTCACCGGCTCGAGCACGGAGCCGAGCCTCCGGGCACGGGCGGCGAGATCGGGGTCGACGTGGTGGAGTGCCATGGCGCGGGACGCTACGGCGTCCCGTCTCCGCGGGCGGTGCCGGAGGTAACGTCCGCGACGGTGACCGACACCGCCGAACCCCGCATCGAGATCGCGCAGACCGCGACCGACGAGCTCGTCGAGGCGTTCGCGCGTCTCATCCCGCAGCTGTCCACGTCCTCGCCGCCGCCGGCTCTCGCCGAGCTCGACGCAGTGATCTCCGACCCGAACAACGCGGTGTTCGTCGCGCGCCTCGACGGTCGCATCGTCGGGTCGGTCACGCTCGTCACCTTCTGCATCCCGACGGGACCGAAGTCGTGGATCGAGGACGTCGTCGTCGACGACGCAGCGCGCGGTCACGGGATCGGCGAGCTGCTGAACCGTGCGGCGCTCGACGAGGCGCGGCGGCGCGGCGTGAAGGCCGTCAGCCTCACGAGCCGGCCGTCGCGCGAGGCGGCGAACCGTCTGTACCGGCGGATCGGCTTCGAGCACCGGGAGACGAACTACTACCGCATCGACCTCTGACCTCGGCGAGCGCACGGTGCCGGTGCCGGTGCCGGTGTCGCGCGTGGCGTGAGCTGCGTCCTCGCGGACCACCGTGCGACATGGCCCCCTAGAATCGTGCGGTGATCCGGCGGATCGAGGGCGACGGGGACGGCGGCGAGGGGGGCGACGCCGCCGCCGAGGTGCGTCCCGTCGCGGAGCCGCCGCGGCGCTGGCTGAACGTCGCGATGACGCTGCTGATGCTGGTCGCGTTCGTGATCGCCGCGCGCCGCGACCCTCCCATCGATCCCACGGCGCCTCCGTCGGCGATCGCGACTCACGACGACGCGCGCGAGTCGCTCGACGCGCTGCCGGCACCGGACGACACTGCGCGATTCTTCCCAACGCTGTCGCCGACGGACGAGACAGAGCCGACGCCGGATCCCAACGCGACCGTGGACACGGGTCTGCACACGACCGTGGCGCAACCGGTCGCGACGACGACAGCGGCCGAGACGGTGCCCACCGTCGAAACACGCCGGCCGGCATCCACGTCACCGACGACCGATGGCACACCGGCACCGGTCGACGCGACCACCGCCACGGCACCGCCGCCGCCGTTCTCCGCTCCCGCTCCCGCTCCCGAGCCGACTCCCACACCGGCGCCGCCCGTCGACCCTTTGATCGTGTCGCGGCCGATCCCCGAGCTGCCGCACTCGATGCCGCCGGCTCCGCCTCCGCCCTGGGCGGCGTCGTTGCGCACGACCGGCGCGGGCTTGGTCGCCACCGACGTCGGCTGCGCGGCGAGCACGTCGGCCGGGGCGCTCGAATCGTTCTTCCAGGACCGCATCGGGCCGGTCGTCGGGCACGACTACCAGCACGTGTACCACCTCGGCGGGTCGCGGTGGCTGTGGCTGTTCCAGGACACGTTCGTCGATCACTCCGGCACGGGTACGCGTCTCGATCAGGCGTCGTTCGTCCACAACACGGCGATGATCCAGAACGGCGCGTGCTTCACGCTGTTCCACCGGGGGTCGGCGGGCGCGCCGGAGTCGTTCGAGCCGGGCAATGGAGAGCGCCGGCTCGCGAAGTGGTTCTGGCCGATGGGCGGCGAGATCTCCAACGGGCAGCTGTTCGTGTTCTGGGTCGAGATGGAGAAGGACGGCTACGAGCCGCGGCCGGGAGACGGACTCGGGTGGCACCCGAAGCGGACGTGGCTCGCCGTGTACGACGCGGGTTCGCTCGCCAGGCTCTCGTTCCAGCCCGCACCGAACTCGGGGGTGTATCCGATCTACGGCTACGCGGTGCAGAGCGAGGGCGACTACACGTACCTGTTCGGGAACACCTTCGAGCAGAACCTCGCGCGTGAGGGCGGCTTCGGCAACGGCCCGCACTCGGGGACGGAGATGTACCTCGCGCGGATCCTGCGAGGTCAGTTCGGCAGCAGCCCGGAGTACCGCAGCGCCGACGGGTGGACGTCCGACCGAACGGCCGCGCACCCGATCATGCAGCGCTACTGGGCGGAGAACCCGATGCAGCCGCGCTTCATCGCCGGGCAGTGGGTCGCGGCGACCAAGGTGGACGGGTACTGGGGCGAGCGGCTCGCGATCGACGTCGCGCCGCAGCCGTGGGGACCGTGGACGACGGTGTCGCTGCGTGAAGTGTCGCCGCGCAGCGGTGACCCGCTGATGAACACGTACCACGCTCACCTGCTCCCGTGGCTCGACGGCGGGCACCTCGTCGTCAGCATCTCGCAGAACGCTCGCAACATGCGTCGCGACGCATGGCCGGCGCCACACCGGTACCGCCTCGCGTTCCTGCACGCGCTCCTCGCGCCCCCGCCCGTGGAGGAGCCGCCACCGGACACGACGCTGCCGGAGGAGACGACGACGACGGTGCCCGAGGAGTCGACGACGACCACGGAGACGACCACGACCGTCGCGGACACCACGACGACCGCGGTGGACACGACGACGACCGTGGTGGACACGACGACGACGACCACCACCCCGCCGACCACGACGACAACGGTGCCGGACACGACGACCACCACGACCACCACGCAGCCGACGTCGACGACCGACTCGTCGACGACCTCGACGACCGAGCCCGCGCCGACATCGGCCCCTTGACCGGTGATCCTCGACCGGCCGCTGCGCCGAACTCCTGTGTGCACGGCGAGGACAGTGGACAGCTGCGAGCGATCACGGCAGCGGCCGGGCCGTCGACACGCTGCGCTCGTGGCGACTGCCGCCGCTGTTCTGTTCGCCTCATGTGAATCGTCGACGAGCGACGAGGCATCGGCCGTCCCCGCGACGGACGCCGCGCCGGCAGAGGCCACGGTGACGACTGGCGAGCCGGTGCGCATCACCTACGGCGGGGATCCGTCGCAGTTCGGCGACCTCTCGCGCCCGGCGCAGCCCCCGCCGACCGCAGGGTTCCCGACCGTCGTGTTGATCCACGGCGGCTTCTGGCGCGCCGAGTACCGGCTCGATCTGATGACGGCGCTCGCCGCCGATCTCGTCGCGCGTGGGTTCGCGGTCTGGAACATCGAGTACCGGCGCGTCGGCCAGCCGGGCGGCGGCTGGCCGGGCACGCTCGAGGACGTCGCAGCCGCGATCGACGAGCTTGCGGAGCTCGCCGCTGCGAACACGCTGAACCTCACGCGCGTGTCGTTCGTCGGTCATTCGGCGGGCGGCCACCTTGCGCTCTGGGCAGCGGCACGCGACCGATTGCCGACCGGCGCACCCGGTGCGGGGCCGATCGTGCGACCGATCGTCGCGATCGGGCAGGGACCGGTCGTCGATCTCGCCGCAGGTGATGCCCGAGGTCTCGGTGGCGGAGCGGTGACCGCCTTCCTCGGCGGGACCGCGGCAGACGTGCCGGAGCGCTACGAGATCGCAACGCCGACCACGGATGGACCGGCGCGGCTGGTTGCGGTGCGCGGCACCGACGACGGCATCGTCCCTGCGGAGTTCACGCTCCTCCCGTCCGGCGACGGGATCGAGGCGGTGGACGTCCGGGGCGATGACCACTTCGATCTCATCGACCCGGCGAGCGCGTCCTGGGCCGCGGTGGTCGCGATCCTCACCGGCGAGCGCTGACCGCCGCATCCGCCGGCCCGTCGCTCGAGTCGCGTCTGCCCGGGTCCGTGAGGGGCTACTGCAATGGCATGGACGGCACGAGCACGCGGAACAAGAACGACCTTCAGACGGTTGGCCGTTCCATGCTCGATCTCTCGAACGCGCTCACGCGCTCCGGGTTCGGCGCGCTCAACAGCGTCGTCCGGCCGCTCGTCCGCCGCGGCCTCGGCTCACCGTTCCCCATCGGGGTCGGCGCGGTGATCCTGTCGACGACGGGACGGCGCAGCGGCGAGCAGCGTGAGGTGCCGCTCGTCTCGGCACGCGTCGGCGACACGCTCCTTGTGAGCACTGTCCGCAAGAGCTCCAACTGGATCCGCAACGCGGCGAGGTCGCCCGACGTGCGCGTCTGGGTCGATGGCGCCGAGCGCGAAGGAATGGCCGAGGTGCGCCACCTGCCGGGACTCGACGTGGCGTTCATCCGCCTCACGCCCGCCGCTGGCTGAGCGAGCATCAGCCGCGCGACGCACGTTGCAGGTCCTCGGCCGCCTGACGGACCTGCCAATCACGATCCGACAGCGCTGCGTCCAGCGCAGCCTCGACGTCGTCGCCCTCGAATGGCGCGAGCGCCAGGACTGCGCGCCGGCGGACGGCGGGTTGATCGCGGCAGCCGTGGAGGATCGCCGGCAGCCCCCGCGGGTCGCCGACTGCGCCGAGCGCGGCGACAGCGGACTCTCTGACCAGCGCAGAGTCCGCGGTCTGCGCCAGCTCGATGAGGAGCGCGAGGACGTCGTCGTCGACGGAGCCGTGCTCGCCGCACGACCACGCCGCCTGCTCGACCACCGTCGGGTCCGGGTCGTGCAGCGCATCACGAAGGTCCACGCCGCGCCGAGTTGCTGCGAGCTCCGCCGCGCGACGGCGGACGCCCGGATCGGCATCACGCAGCGCAGCACGCACGTCCTGGTCGTGGAGCGCACCGAGGCGCGAGCAGGCGCCGAGCGCCAGCTCGCGCACGTGGGAGTCGGCATCGACGAGTGCGCTGCGCGCTGTCTCGACGTCGCCGCGATGGCCGGCCAGCGCGACCTGGCGGCGCCGCCGGTTCACGTCACCGGCGCAGCATCGTCGTCAGCGTGATGACCGTCCAGGCGACGCCGGCGGCGGCGACGGTCGCCAGCACAGCGCCCATCACGGCACCGATCACACTGCTCCCGAACAGCGCGATGACCCGGCGCCACCACCGCGTGCCGTGATGCAGCGGCGCCTCGTCCTCGAGCAGCGCAACGCCACCGACGGTGCGACGTGACGAGCGGCGGGCGCGGGAAAAAGCCGGGATTGCTCTGGCAGGCTTGCGCCATCCGGTTGCGACCAGCGCAACAATGGCGAGTCCGGCAATCCATGCCGAGGCAGTGGTGAGCTCAGTGATCGACACGCAACACGACATCGTACCGACGCGGCCGTCGGCTGTCCGTCCGCCGGCACGGATCCAACGCGCCTGGGCCGTCCCGCTCGCGGTCGTCGGCTTCGGCCTGATCCTGCTCGTGCTGGTCTCGAGCGTGCTCTCCGCGGAGCTGGTGGCGGAGAACGCGAAGGGCGACGAGGCGCCATATGCGCTCGTGCCTGCCGATGCGACCGCAGTCGCCCCGCGCATCTCCTTCGACGCGGTGGAGCGTCACCCGGCGAACGGCGACATCCTCTTCGTGACGGTGCGCGAGCCGGCGGTGACGCTGCTCGACTGGTTCGTCGCCGACGAGGACCTGGCGGTCGTCCCGCGCAGTCGCGACGACAAGTTCGGCGTGCAGACGGCGGAGCAGAAGCGCCAGGTGAACCAGGTGATGATGCGCACCGCGAAGCAGAACGCCGAGTTCGTTGCGCTCAGCTACCTCGGTTATCCCGCCGAGATCATCGAGGGCGAGATCATCGTCGGCCAGCTGCTGTGCTTCGAGGCGAACGATGACGGGTCGGAGTGCGTGAAGTCCGTTCCCGCCGACGACGTGCTCGACGCGGGGGATCAGCTGCTGGAGGTCGACGGCCGGCCGT
>Ga0136611_10002385_pt1 | contig 13029 bp, 11 predicted proteins | sample AntDrymUQ2232306_2_FD_106645 | JGI IMG/M metagenome (GOLD analysis project Ga0136611, IMG submission 106645) | Polar desert sand microbial communities from Dry Valleys, Antarctica - metaG UQ223 (23.06) | ecosystem: Environmental > Terrestrial > Soil > Desert | place: Antarctica: Dry Valley... | reverse complement strand
GGTCGGCAGCGTGCGCACCTGACCCAGGTCCACCTCCGCACCGCCCGAGGCGGCGCGGACGGGCTCGACGACCAGCACGCCGTCGGCGACGCGCAGCCCGAGCTCGACGTCGACCGGGACCAGCGCACCGGCGACGTCGACCGGGACCCGCGCCCCGATCCGGTCCGGGGGCAGCGCGACCCCGGTGGCGAGGACGGCCTCGGCCTGGGCGGGCTCCAGCTGGGCGGCGAGCCCGGCCCTGCCGTCCGTGCGGACCGTGCCCTGCAGGCTCTCCACGACGGAGCCGTCGCGCGCCACCCCGGTGGCCCGGACCGTCACCGACCGTACCGGGACACCGCGGACGACGCCGTCGGTCGCCTCGACCACGACGGCGTCCAGACGACCGGTGAGCAGGCCCAGCAGCACCGGGCCCTCGACCGTGGTGCTCACCTCGGCGAACCCGGCCCCCTCGTCGGTCGAGCGGTCGAGCTCGGCCCGGACCGCGTCCCCGGCGACGGCCTCGACCTGCCCGCGCACCACCTGCCCGGCCAGCACCGCTACGACCGCGAGCAGCGCCAGCAGGACGACGAGCGCGACAAGGGTGCGGACCAGGAACCTCACGGACCCATCGTGCCCCGCCCCGCGGTGCCCCCGCGGTCGCCCTCGCGGTCGTCCCGGCGGTCACCCCGGCGGTCACCCCCGCGGTCACCCCCGCGTCGGCGGCGCGGCTGGTGGGGCGTCGCGGCTGGTGGGGCGGCGCGGCTGTCTGGGCGGCACGGCTGTCGGGCCGCCACGGCACGATCGGGCCATGACCACCGAGGAGACACGTGTGCTGCTCGAACGGGGGAAGACCTGGGTGTTCGCCAGCGCGCCGGACCACCCGGGCTGGGCCCGTCGCGGCAAGGGCGAGGACGCCGCGCTGCAAGCCCTGGCGGACTACGAGGGCCGCTACCGGCTCGTGGTCGGCGACCGCTGCCCGGTCGGTGCGGGCGAGCGGCTCGTCGTCGTGGAGGTGGTGCCCGGTACCGCGACCACGGACTTCGGTGCGCCCGACGCCAAGGGCGAGGCCGACCGGCACCCCCTCGACGACGCCGCCGCCGACCGGCTGGCAGCGGTGCTCAGCGCCTGCTGGGAGTACCTAGACCGGGTCGTGACGGGCGCACCCACCGAGCTGGTCAAAGGCCCGCGCGGGGGCGGTCGGGACCGCGACAGGATCCGCGAGCACGTCCGGGAGGCGGAGCGCAGCTACGGCCGCGCCATCGGGGTGCGGGTGCCGCCGCGCACGCCGTGGCCCGAGCAGCGCGCGGCCCTGCTCGCCGGGGTCCGCGCGAGCGTCGGCACCCCGCACGACGCGGGATGGGCGGTGCGCTACTGGGCCCGCCGGACCGCGTGGCACGTGCTCGACCACGCCTGGGAGATCCAGGACAAGACCCCGGGCTTGGAGCCGTCGAGGGCGCGGACCATCCGGGCCAGGGCGACCCGGCGGTAGGAATCCCGACCAGCTCCGACACCTCCTGCCAGTCCAGGGCTCACGGCGGCACGCTCACGCGGGGCTGCTGCAGCAGCACAGCCCGATCACCGTCGTCGGGGTGGACCACCAGCCGGCGGTCGTCCTCCCCCGAGACCCCGTAGCGGGCGAACACGCGGAACCCGGCGACGAACGTGGGCCGCCCGTGGGATTCTTTCTCCGACGTCTCGGGCAGCGCCAGGCAGAGCGCACGCACCCGGGCAAGCAGCGGGTCGTCCTCGTCGTACATGCGGGGGTGCGCCACGCGGGTCACGGTCCCACCGCGGGCCGACGATGTCGACGTGCTCGTGTCGATGCTCGAGCACCACCTGCTGCCCCCCGACGTCGTGGCGCCCGGCCGACCCGGGCTGCTCTCGCTCGTCTCACCGCCCTGAGCTGGGGGGGCCACCCTGGCCCGGGCCGCCACACCGGCCGGAACGGGATGTCCGTGCCAGGGTGGGACCCGTGACCGGACGGGACGCCGCAGAACGACCCCTGCCGCGTCGGACCAGCGACCTCGACGAGCTGCGCCGGGTCCAGCGCGAGCTCGTCGCTGTCCGCGCCCGTGAGGCTCGGCGCACGACCACGACCGAGACCAGGCTGTCGCCGGTCAGCCTCCTCGCCGTTGCCCTGGTGCCCGCGGTCGTCATCGTCGTCCTGACCGCGGTGCTGGCCCGTCGCAGCGCGGGGGAGGCAGGCCCACGCGAGCTGCCGGTCGCCCTCGCGGTCACCCTGCTGCTCGCGCTGGGCCTGGCCCTGGTCGTCCGGCGCGATCTGCGCAGGCACCGGTGGACGACGAACGGGAGGGCCCGCCAGCAGTTCCACCGCCTGCTGGCGCGCAACGCCGAGCTCTGGCAGCAGCTGGCTCCCGAGCCGGCCGCCGACCTGCCGCTGCCACCGGACCGGCAGCCCGTCCTGCTGGCCGGCTTGTGGCACCGGCGCTCCGGCAGGGGTCCCGACCCAGACGCCTCCCTACGCGCCCTTCCCGCCGACGCCCCGCCGTGGCGTGTGCGCTACCACCGCTACGGCGGTGAGGCGGGCTTACACCTCGCCGTCAAGGTGTCGGCCATCGTCCTCGTCGGCGGCACTGCGCTCATCCTTGGCTGGCCCTTCTGACCGCGGGCGCCGACGGCACCGCGGGGGTCAAGGGCACGAGGGCCGACAAGGGCCCGGGCCGAGCCGGCGCCTCGCCGCCGTGACGGACACGGACCCCGGCGGACCGGTCGACCGGATGCATCTGCGGACGTTGGCACTCGGGGTCGTGATGGGGTGCTTCGAAGGTCCCGACCTGCCCGGGTGGGTCGAGCGGGACCTCGCCGACGGCCTGGGCTCGCTGTGCCTGTTCGGGTCCAACCTGACCGGCGACGACGCCCAGGCGACCACGCTGGCAGCCCGGGTCCACGCCGTCGGCCCGCTCTGCCTGGTCGCGGTCGACGAGGAGGGCGGGGACGTCACCCGGCTCGACCACGCCCACGGCAGCCGCTCGGTCGGGGCAGCCGTCCTCGGCGCGGGCGACGACGAGGCGCTGACGCGAGCGGTGTCGGCGGACATCGGCCGTCGTCTCGCGCGGGTCGGCATCGACCTCGACCTGGCCCCGGTCCTGGACGTCAACAGCGCGGCCGACAACCCGGTCATCGGCAGCCGCAGCTACGGTGCCGACCCGCACCTGGTGGCGCGGCACGGCACGGCCGCCGTCCTCGGCCTGGCCGACGCCGGGGTGGCGGCGTGCCCCAAGCACTTCCCCGGTCACGGCGACACCGTCGCCGACTCCCACGTCGCCGCGCCCGTGGTCCGGGCCGACGCCGCGCTGCTGCGCCGACGTGAGCTGGTGCCGTTCGCCGCCGCCGTCGCCGCGGGCGCCGAGGCCGTGATGACCGCGCACGTCCGGGTGCCCGCGATCGACCCCGACCGGCCCGCCTCGACGAGCGCCGCCGTCACCCGGCTGCTGCGCGAGGAGCTCGGCTTCGACGGCGTCCTGGTCACCGACGCGATCGACATGCTCGGGGTGTGCGGGCCGCAGGCGCACGGCTCCGTCGAGGCGGCTGCGGTGGCCTCGTTGGTCGCAGGCGCGGACCTGCTCTGCCTGGGTGCGGACTGGGACGAGGCGCGGGTGCACTCCGTCGTGGACGCCGTGGTCGCCGCCGTGGCGGACGGCTCGCTGGAGCGGGCGCGTCTGGTCGAGGCCGCGGACCGGGTCCGCCGGCTCGGGGAGCGCTGCGCCGCACGCCGTGACGCGCGCACGAGCCTCGCCCACGGGCGGACGGCGGTCGAGGAGGCGGAGCGGACGACGACGGCCGCCGCCAGCGCCCTGCGGGTCGACGGGGTCGTGCCGTCGCTCGCCCGGGCCGTCGTCGTCCGGCTGGTCACCCCCGCCAACGCGGCGGTGGGCGAGGTGCCGTGGGGCCTGGCCGGGCCGCTCGGCGACCGGGTGGCCGGGGTGCAGGAGCTGGACGCCGACCCCGCCGCCCCGGTCGGGCCGGTGCTGCTCCTGGCCCGGGGCCGACCGCTCGTCGTCGTGACCCGGGACACCCACCGCTCCCCCGCCGTCCGGGCCTGGTTGGCCGCCGCCGTCGCCGTCCGAGGGGACCTGGTCCTTGTCGACATGGGCTGGCCCTCGCCGGCCACCCCCGTCCCGGCCGACGGGGTGCTCGTGCGCGCCCACGGCGCCTCCCGCGCCTCCGCCGAGGCCGTCGCGTCCCTGCTGTGGCCCCTCAGCTGAGCCGGTGGTCCGTCGGCGTCACCAGCCGGAGCCAGCGGTAGCCGTAGCCCTCGACCGGGACCACGGCGCTGCCGTCCGTCGCGAGGTCGACGTCGTCGGGCCCGAGCAGGTCCACCAACCGTCCGCAGTGCTCGTCCTCGGCGAAGGACACCGGGACCTCCGCCGGGGTGTCGGCGAAGTTGTGCACCGCGAGCATCGCGGTCCCCTCGTGACGGACCACGTGGGCCAGGACGTGGCGCTGCGGCACGTCGAGCACCTCCGCCTCGCCCCAGCCGAGCTCGGGCGACTGCCGGTAGCGTCGCGCGAGCAGCGACACGAACGTCAGGAGCGAGTCGGGTTGACCGACCTGCGAGGCGACGTTGACCTTCTTCGGCCCGTAGGCACCTGTCACCACGGGGTTCGGCAGCTGTGCGGCGTCGGCCGTGGAGAAGCCGCCGTTCGGCTGGTCGGCCCACTGCATCGGCGTCCGTACGGCCTGCCGGGTCTCCGCGGCGAGGTTCTCGCCCATCCCGATCTCCTCGCCGTAGAACAGCACCGGCGTGCCGGGCATGGCGAACAGCAGCGAGTAGACCATCCGGACCCGGCGCTCGTCGCCACCGAGCATCGGCGGCAGCCGGCGCCGCAGCCCGCGGCCGAACAGCTGGTGCTCAGCCTTGGGTCCGAAGGCGTCGAACACCTCCTGCCGCTCGTAGGACCCGAGCTTGTCCAGGGTGAGCTCGTCGTGGTTGCGGACGAAGGTGGCCCACTGCGAGCGCGTCGACAGCCCCGGCCGCTCCTTGAGCGCCGTAACCAGCGGCTGGGCGTCCCCGCGGGCCAGCGCGAGGTACATCTGCTGCATCCCGATGAAGTCGAACTGCATGTCCAGCTCGTCGCCCTCGGCGCCGCCGAAGAACCGCAGCTGCTCGGCGAAGGACAGGTTGACCTCGCCGAGGAGGATCGCGTCGCTGCGACGGCCGGCGACGAACCGACGGACCTCTCGCAGGAAGTCGTGCGGCTCCGGGAAGGACCGGACCTCGTCCAGGCCCATCCCGTCGGTCTCGAGCAGGAATGGGACGGCGTCCATCCGGAAACCGGAGATGCCGAGCTCCAGCCAGAACCCCATGACCTTGAGGATCTCCTCACGGACGACGGGGTTGGCGACGTTGAGGTCGGGCTGGTGGGCGTAGAAGCGGTGCAGGTACCACTCGCCGCTGGGCTCGTCCAGGGTCCAGATCCCGCCCTCCTGGTCGGGGAAGACGACCTGGTCCGAGGTGTCTGGCGGCTCCTCGGCGCGCCAGACGTAGTAGTCGCGGTGGGGCGATTCCTTCCCCTCCAGCGCAGAGCGGAACCACGGGTGGTCGGCCGAGGTGTGGTTGACGACCAGGTCGACGATGACGCGCAGGCCCCGGTCGCGCGCCGCCCGGACCAGGTTGACCACGTCGCCGTGGTCGCCGAGCCGGGGGTCGACGCCGTAGAAGTCGGTGATGTCGTAGCCGTCGTCGCGCTCGGCCGTCGGGTAGAACGGCATGAGCCACACGCACGTGATCCCGAGATCGACCAGGTGGTCCAGCCGTCTCATCAGCCCGACGAGGTCCCCGACCCCGTCGCCGTCGGAGTCCATGAAGGTCTCCACGTCCAGGCAGTAGACGACGGCGGTCTTCCACCACAGGTCCGCGGCGGCGGACACGCTCACGTGAGGCGCTCGCGGGAGGCGACCGCACCGGGTCCGGCCGTGGTCCGGGCCGGGACGACCGACTCGGCCCGGGTCACGTCCAGCTGCGGCAGGACGTGCTCGCCGTAGGCCGCGACGAAGGCCTCCTGCTCCTGGCCGACGTGGTGGACCGCGATCTCCGAGAAGCCCAGGTCGGCGAAGCCCTGCAACCACTCCGCGTGCCGAGCGAGGTCGCTGGAGACCAGGACCACCTCGCAGACCTGCTCCTGGCTCACCTGCTCGCCGACCTCGTCGAAGTGGTCGACGGTCTCCAGGTCCCAGCACACCGGCGGGGCGAACACGTTGCCGCGCCACTGGTCGTGCGCCAGCGCCATCGCCTCGTCCTCGGTCGGCGCCCAGGAGACGTGCACCTGCAGCCGCAGCGGGCCCGGGCCGCCGGCGTCGCGGTAGGCGTCGACCATCGTGCGGAGCCTGTCGTGCGGGGCGTTGGTGGTGACGAGGCCGTCGGCCCACGAGGCGACCCAGGCCGCGGTCTCCGGCGTCACGGCGGGGCCGATCAGGGCCGGCGGGACCTCCGGCCGGGTCCACAACCGAGCCCGGTCGACCGTGACCAGGCCGTCGTGGGTGACCTCCTCGCCGGCGAGCAGGGCGCGGATGATCTGCACGCACTCCAGCAGGCGGGCGTTGCGGATGCTCTTGCGGGGCCAGCCGCCACCGGTGATGTGCTCGTTGGAGTTCTCGCCGGAACCGAGCGCGACCCACAGCCGCTGCGGGAACATCGACGACAGGGTCGCCATCGCCTGGGCCACGATCGCCGGGTGGTAGCGCTGTCCGGGCGCGTTGACCACGCCGAACGGCAACGACGTGCTGGCCATCGCCGCGCCCAACCAGGACCACGCGAACCCGGACTGGCCCTGCCGCACGCTCCAGGGCGAGAAGTGGTCCGACGACATCCCTCCCGTGAAGCCTGCCTGCTCCGCCAACCGGACGGCGCGCAGGAGGTCGGAGGGGTGGACCTGCTCGTGGGAGGCGTGGAAGCCGATGACAGTCATCCCTTGCGATTTACCCGGCGCCGCCGGCGGCGAAACCAGCCTCAGCCGCGGCGGCGGGCCCTGACGACGAGGTCATGGCGGGAGCCGGTCGTGCCGCGGCTGCGTGAGCTGAAGCCACGGTCCCGCCGCCTCAGCCGGGAGGCCCGCCGACCGGGTCGACGTGGGCGACGATCCCCGTGGGACGACCGTCGGCGGAGTGGACGAGTGAGACCCGGACCTCCGCCGGGACCGGGCGGCCGTCGTGGCCCAGGTACCGCTTGCGCACCGGTCCGTCCAGGCTGCGACCCCGCCGGTGCTGGTCCAGGTGCACCTTGTCCGCACCGCGGTCGTCAGGACACGTGATCTCCTCCACGGTGACCCCGACCAGGCTCTCGGGGCTGCGACCGAGCATGGCCCCGAACGCGGCGTTAGCGCGGTGGATCACCCCGTCCAGGCCGGACAGGGCCATCCCGGACGGGGCCGCGTCGAACACCAGCCGGAACGTCTCCTCGGCCTCGCTCAGGCGCTGCTCCGCTTCCACGACCGGGGTGACGTCCCGGCACCGCAGCAGTACGGCGGCCGCCGGTCCGGGGTCCAGGTCCGGGCGGTCAGCAGGGCGCACCAGCACCCACCGCCGGGTGCCGTCGCCGTGACGCAGCCGGACCGTCCTGCCCTCGGCCGGATGGGCCGCGCCGCCAACGTCATCAGAGCGGTCGGACGGGTGGACGAGGTCGTCGAACGGGCGGCCGACGACATCGGACGGCAGCAGGCCGAGCACGTCGAACACGGTGGTGGAGGCGTAGACGACGCAGCCGTCGGCCGCGGTGGCGACCACGAACTCGTCGGAGCCCCGCTCGTCCGGCCCCGGCGGGCTCGGGCGCACGCCCCGGACGGGCGTGGTCGCCGCGACGGTGTCGACCGGCCCTCCTGCCGCCGGTCGACCGAACCACCAGCCCTGAGCGGTGTCCGCGCCCATCCCGGTCAGCCGGATCGCCTGCTGCTCCTCCTCCACGCCCTCCATGCACACCCGCATGCCCAGGCCGTGGCAGATGTCGACGAGCAGTCGCAGCACCAGGGCGTCGGCGGTGCCCCCCGACGACGCGGCGACGACGGACCGGTCCACCTTGACGACGTCCAGGGGAAGCTCGCGCAGCACGGTCAGCGACGAGCGCCCGGCCCCGAAGTCATCCAGGGCCACCCGGACGCCGCGGGCGCGCAGGGCGGTGAGCACGGCCGCGGCGCGGGGCAGGTCGTCGACGCCGGCGGCCTCGGTGATCTCCAGCACGAGCCGGGCCGCCGGCAGCCCCGCCTGCCCGAGCGCGTCGACGACATCGGCCTCGAACCCCGGGTCCACCAGCTGCAGCGGTGAGACGTTGACCGAGACCGACGGTGCCGTCCGGCCGGCGCCGGTCCAGGTCGCGGCCTGCTGGCACGCCGTTCGCAGCGCCCATCTGCCCAGCTCAAGGATCAGGCCGCCCGCCTCGGCGACGGGGACGAACCGGTCGGGCATGACCGAACCGAGCTGCCCGTCGTCCCACCGCGCCAGCGCCTCCAGCTCGACCACCTCCCCGGACGGCAACGACACGATCGGCTGGTAGACCAGGTGCAGCCGGCTGGTCGCGCTGCCGTCCAGGGCCTCGCGCAGCCGCCGCTCCAGGCTGTGCCGGCTGGGCCGGTCGTCGGTGGCGGCCTCGGCCACGCGTCGCGCGTCGTCGAACGTCCGCACCGTCCCCCGTCCCTGGTCCTTGGCCAGGTACATCGCGGCGTCCGCCTGCGCCAGCATGGCGCCGAACGCGTCCTCCAGGGCGTCCGTCGGCCGACGGGACACCCCGACCGAGGCACCGACGTGGACGGTTGCGATGCCGGTCGGCTCGCCCCGCACGGGCACCGCGAACGGGGCGGCCGCCGCGGCGACCACGCGCCCGGCCAGCGACAGCAGGGCGTCGTCGCCGCACTCACCCGGGACCAGGACCGCGAACTCGTCGCCGCCGAGGCGGAGCACCACGTCCTCGGCTCGGCACAGGTGCTTCATCCGGGCCGCGAACTCCACGAGCACGGCGTCCCCGGCGGCGTGGCCGTAGCCGTCGTTGACGTCCTTGAAGCGGTCGAGGTCGACGTACAGCAGCGCCGCAGGGGTGGCAGGCGCACGGCGGTCGAGCAGGTGCATGAGGTGCAGCCGGTTCGGCAGGCCCGTCAACGGGTCGTGCTGGGACTGCTGCGCGAAGGTCCGCGACAGGCTCTCGAACAACCGGCGGACGGGGACGACACCGGGCCGGCCGTCGCGGTCGACGCACACCACGGCCTCCAGCGAGGCGGTCGCGTCCCGGCCCAGCACGGTCGCGGCGGCCTGGTCCACGGGGGTGCGGTCCGGCAGCACGACGGAGTCGGGAAGCGCGACCTGCGACAGCAGCGTGCGGGAGACCGTGCGACCGCGACGGGACCGCTCCCGGCGAAGGTGGTCCAGGTGGAGCCGGTCGAGGAGGTGGAACCCGTCGTCGCCGTCGAGGACCACGTGACGCAGGCCCGGGTCGTCGTCGAAGAGCCGCTCCACCCGCAGCACCGGGTCGTCGGGGCTCACCACGACCCCTGGTTCAGCGAGGTCGGCGAGAACCTGGACGGGGGCTCGCCAGGACGCCTGCTCGTCCGCGTCCGACCGGGCACCGTCGGGGACGACCATCGCGGGCACCTCCTCGCTCGACCGTAGCGGGCGACCGGTCCCGTGACGACAGGGACCTCGCCCGTTGCTCGTCCGGGGCAAGGCAACCACGTCCGGGGCCGTGAGGACACGTCCCGACCCGCACGGCTCAGCCCCGGCCGCTCCCGTCGGCGCGGGTGGATGCTGTCGTCGGCCCCGGTCCGAGGCTGGGCGTGGAGGAGGACACATGAACGAGGACGAGCTCCAGACGCTGCGGGCCCGGGGCGGGGAGCTCCGTCGCCGCCGCCGTGCTGCTGGAGCTCGACGACGACTGACGGCGAGGTCCGTCGCCGGGGGCCGGCCGCGACCCTGGTGCGATCACCCCTGCGGATGGCGGATCAGCTCTACTTCGCGCTCTACGCGGCGACCAACGCGGTCACCCGGACGTACCGCCTGCTGCTGGGAAGTACCTGGGTGGGATCTACGGCATCGTGCGGGGCGGCCGAGGTGTTCGCCGACCGGCTGTACGACAACGTCTCCGCCAACCAGAACCCCAACGTGAGCGCCGTCCACCAGATGAGGGGCCACGCCGGCTCCACTTTCCTCGTCACGGCGTGGTCCGTGAAGCAGGCGGACGGGCCGGCCTGCTACCCGGGCCGGGACATGAGGGAATTCGTTGTCGTGCAGGGCGGGGGGCACCAGCGGATCACGACTTGCAGCGGCTGCGGTGATGAGGACGGACGCTTATCGAACGCTGGATTTATCCGCGCTCGAGAAGCAAGCTCTGGTCGCTCGCCGATAGAGCTCAATGAGCACGGCCGTCGGCAGCTCATCGAGTTGCTGCGGCGCGAACGTCAACGTCTGTGCCTCCCCACTTCAAGGTAGGGCTGCGACAGGGTGGGCGGCAGCCGTCTGGACCTTGTTCGCGATCGCCACGTGGGTGTGCAGGTCAGGGTCCCCGGCCCGGCTGTCGCGGTGGGTGAACGCCGTGGCGACCAGGCCGGTGACGTCGACCTGACGGACCCCGTTCGTCCCGGTCCGCGTGTAGAGCGCCTGGGTCTCGATGAACCGCAGGGCGTCGGCGACCGCCCCCTGGTGGGCCCGCTCGATGCGTGCGGCGACCTCGGCCGGGGCGATGGCCCACAGCGCGCTGACGGACTTCAGGGGAGAACGTGAGGTCGTACCCGGCCACCACAGTAGTCCTCGGCCGGGACTGCTGGGCGATCCCCGCTGCCACCTCCCGGGCATCGCGCGAAGGACGGCCGTGCTCGGCGGCGAAGGACTCCCGGGCGACCTCCGTGCGGACAAACGTGCAGGTCAAGGTGGAGCTGGCGGTGGGACTTGAACCCACAACCGCCCGATTACAAGTCGGGTGCGCTACCAGTTGCGCCACGCCAGCGGGACCTGGGGAGTGCGGTGGGGACGACGGCGTGCGCCTTAGCCACCGGACCAAGCCGGTCTCAGGACCGCTCGTGAGCAGCACCGAGAACGGGACGAACCCTACCTGCCGCCGTGCCTCGAGATCCGATCCGAGCCACGTCGACGTCGAGGTGACCGACCGAGGGCTCGGGGCAGCAGACGGCGCGCACCGCGGGCAGTAGGCGCTCCGACCGTCCCGTCAGGGTTGGTCGTAGGTGATGTAGGGGTTGAGGAACTCGCGGTGCTTGAGGGTGCGGCGTTCGGTACGGGTGAGCTGCACGTCGTCACAGACGGCTGCCCAGAACTTCTCGATGGTCGTGACGACGTGGTCGGCGATGTCGCCGGCCTCGGCGGGGGAGACCGTGAAGTCCACCGCCTCCCGACACAGCCAGAGCTGGCTCGCCCGTAGCCCGTCACGCGTATGGAGTGCGTGGACACACCGGTCGATCGCGGTTGGGGGGCCAGGTCGTAGGCCGGAGGTTCAGGCCAGCCAACCGGCCCGGACCGGACACGACCGGAATCGACCGCGTGCGGGCGAAGGCCCCCGGCCCGCCGGGCACACTCGGCCCGTGACCGTCGACCACGCCCAGCACCCTGCCGTCACCGTCCTCGCCGCCGAGGTGCTCGCCCTGCTGCAGGACCGCGACCGGGTGGTGGTCGGGCTCGCCGGTCCCCCCGGGACGGGCAAGTCCACGGTCGCCGCCGCACTGGTCGAGCACCTGCGGGCTGCGGGGACCGACAGCGTGCTGGTGCCGATGGACGGCTTCCACCTGGACCAGCGTGAGCTCGTGCGGCTCGGCCGGGCCGAGCGCAAGGGGGCCCCGGACACCTTCGACGTGGGCGGCTACGTGGCGCTGCTGCGCCGGCTGTGCGCCGCCGACGAGCCGGTCGTGCTTGCCCCCCGCTTCGATCGCGACCTCGAGCAGTCGATCGGCAGCGCCGTGGCGGTCCACCGCCCCACCCGGGTCGTCGTCACCGAGGGCAACTACCTCCTGCTGGACCGGTCCGACCTGCACCATCCCCTGTCCGACGACATGACGATGGCCGCGTGGCCGCAGGTGCGGGAGCAGCTGGACCGCTGCTGGTTCGTCGACGTGGACCCTGAGGTCCGCCTGGAGCGGCTCGTGGCCCGGCACGTCGCCTTTGGCCGCTCCCCGGAGGACGCCCGGGAGTGGGTGCTGCGCAACGACGAGGCCAACGCCGCGCTGGTGGCCCTGACCCGGCCGCGGGCGGACGGCATGGTCGCGTGGGGCTGAGGATCCCGGCGGGCGGGGTCGGCGCGGCGGCTCGGCCGTGCTCGCCCGGACCACCATCTCCGGGGCGATGAGCTCGCGCCCGTGGTCGTCCGGTTCCAGCGCGACGGCGTCGAGCATCGCGACCAGCGCCCGGCGGCCCAGCCCGTCGGAAGGCTGCCGGACCGTGCTCGGGTGGGTTGAGAGGTGCGCCTTGCTGTTGCGCCGGTGACCAGCCGGACGGGCACCATCGGCGTGGAGCCGCCTCCGTTACCGTCTCCAGCGCCCCACCCGAGCATCACCACATCCCCCTGCGGCGCCGACGATGTGCACCGTGGGCTCCGCAGGGAGAAGTGGGCCCCGGCGCGGAGATGCCGCCCTGCCGACTCGTGCCGGGAGTCGACCGCACCGGTGGGCGGAGGCCGCCGTCAGAGGCCGGCGGTCACCACGACCAGCCCGGCGGCCACCACGACCAGCCCGGCGAGGCCACCGAGCACCAGACGTCCGTTGCGGTGCCGCGCGACCGGCTCGGTCACCGCGCGCGAGCCGTGGCGCACCGCGCGGCCCCCAGGACCGAGCCAGGCCACCATCGCGCCGAGTGCCACCAGCAGGGCCGGCACCGGGTTCTGCAGCAGCACCGCCTGCACCGTGGTCCAGCTGTCCCACGGCACGTCGCGCAGCAGCACCGCCGCCGCAAGGAGCAGCAACGGGGACATCACGAGCGCACCGACGACCAGGTAGGCAGCGCTGGACAGGCCTGCCCCGAGAAGCCGGAACGGGAACAGCAGCGTGAGGCTGGTGCGGGCCCCCGCCCCCAGCCGCCCCGACCGCGCGCGCGACATCTCCGCGGCCACCC
>Ga0136611_10002384_pt1 | contig 13031 bp, 12 predicted proteins | sample AntDrymUQ2232306_2_FD_106645 | JGI IMG/M metagenome (GOLD analysis project Ga0136611, IMG submission 106645) | Polar desert sand microbial communities from Dry Valleys, Antarctica - metaG UQ223 (23.06) | ecosystem: Environmental > Terrestrial > Soil > Desert | place: Antarctica: Dry Valley... | reverse complement strand
CACCGGCGCTCGCCGGGGCGAGGTTTGCGCGCTCCGCTGGCCCGACATCGACTTCACCACCGCCACCCTCACGTTCGCCCGGGCCCTCATCGACGTAGGCGGCGCCGTCACCGAGAAGCTCACCAAGACCGGCAGGGCCCGCCGCATCGCCCTGGACCGGCGAATCGTGGACGCTCTCGCCGCCCACCGGGCTGCTCAGGAGCAGCGGGCCGAAGCCATCGGCACCCGGGTGGACTGCGACGGGTTCGTGTGCTCCCCTGCAGCCGACGGGTCCAAGCCCTTGCGGCCCGATCAGGCCAGCAGCCGCTTCCGCCGCCTCGCCCGGCAGCTCGGCGCCCCCCAGGTGCGTCTCCACGACCTCCGCCACTTCGCCGCCGCCCACCTCCTCGCCGCCGGCATCCCTGTGGAGGCCGTCAGCGGCCGCCTCGGCCACACCAACCCGGCCACCACCCTCACCACCTACAGCCAGTTCCGACCGGTCACCGATCAGCAGGCGGCCGGCATCCTCAGCGACGTCCTGGGCTTGCACGAGCGACGAGGGGCGGCGTGTGATGATCGAATCCCCGGCCACAGGCAACCCCCCCCTTCGTGTCACACCATGTCTGTACGGTGGTCGCATGGGCGCTAGGTGGCTCCTTCCGGCGGACGCGGCCGCGGGCGGCTGGCACGTTGGTGGCTGGTTCGCGGCTGGGTCCCGGAGCGCTGATCGTGCCCGGCTGCGGCGGTGGCATGCTCGTCGTCTGGGCGCACAGTGTCGAACAACCGGGGCTTCCTGCTGATGGCCGACCTGGACGGACTCGAATCGTCATTTGAGCTCGCAAGCATCCCCACCGACGATGATGCCGTTGTCCGTCGCGTAAAGGCCGTCGCAGCGACTCGCCCCCTGCACGACCTGGAGCGCAACAAGTCGTCGTATGACGGCGACTTCTGGGACCGCTACGACCTGCTGTCTCTGGCGGTGGCCGCCATCGACCAGGTGGCGCTGGCCATGGGCGTGTCCGCTGGCCTGCTCTATGAGGATGCCGTTACCTACGTGGCCGCCCAGGCGGCTCGCCAGCACCCCAGCGACGCTGCCGCAACTTCGGCCATGGTCGCCCGACGTGTACTTGACGGGCTGATCTCCGACGCCCCTCATGAGGCCGTGTACGCGTCCCACGACGGCGAGATCACCCAGCGGCGCGTCCACCCGTTCCGGCTCCTGTACGAGCAGTGGGCGTCCGACGGCACCGTGCACCTGCGGGCCTCGGAGACGGCGATCAACGTGCTCGTCGATGCTCTCGACCTCGATGTCATGTCCGCGCAGATCGCCGCCGAAGTCCAGATGCGGGTCCTCATCGAGCGCAACGCGTTCGCCGGCGCCGTGTCGGTCGCTCGCAGGGCCCGCTACCAGAGCATCCAGTACCTCGAACGGGTCCGCACCGTGGTGAGGGACACGAGCATCGATCCCGACGCCTACGACTGGGAGAAGGAGGTGCCGAAGTTCCTGACCGACGCCCTCGACCACGTCATCGATCGGATCCGGGGCGAGGGGGAGCTCGTCCAGGCCGTCGAGGAGCGTCGCGACGCGGCCCGTTCACTGGACCTGCGCCGCACCGCCAACCAGTTGATTGCCATGCTGCGCGAGTGTTCGGGTCGCCACACGAACCTGCAGCGCCACCTGATGGGCGCCCGCGAGCACCTGCGGGCCGCCCAGGACGACCGGTTGTCACGTGCCCGGGACAGCGTCCGTCGCGCCGACTTGGAGACCAACCTCGTCGTGCCGTTCCTCGAGGCGGCGATCTCGCTGGCCGGGCCGCTTGGGGAGCAGCTGTTCGGAGCGTTCGCGTGTCCCCGTCAGCCGCTGCAGCCGAGCCTGGCCGTCTTTGTCGACGAGCTTCTGGCTCCGCCGCCGGCCCATGAGGTGGGCGAGGCCGAGCCGGAGCCCGACTTCGCCGACGACCCGATCGCGTGGTGGGAGCCCTACTGGGATGCTGCCGAGGAGATCCTGGACGGGATGACGGAGGCGACACGCCTGTCGGCCCTCCTTCACCAGGCCCGAGCGGTCGCCGACGTCACGTCGGGTGACGACGCGCTGCATCCGGACGTCCTGGCCGCCGCCGTCTGCCACCTGTCCCACGGTCTGCTCGCCACCCGCCTGTCCGACGCCGACGGCGAGGTCCTCCTCGCCGTCGTCACCGGTCATCCGGTTGACGATCCGACGGTCGATGCCGACGACCTGCTGGTCGTCCCGGCTTTGCTCGTTGACGCCGCGGCACCCGTGCCCCCCGTTGCCCTGAATCTGTCGGTCGCGGGCTGAAGGACGATTGATGCAGCTCAGCGCTGACGATCTCGCCGACGCGAGCCGACTGATCGGCTGGGCGGCCCGGCCGAAGGAGCGGCCGGCCCGCAACGCCGATTCGTACGGCCGTCTCGTGCAGCGCTACCTGGACGATGGCGGCTTCGCTGAGGCGTGCCATGCGATCGCAGGCGGCGCCGGCATCAACTTGCACGTCGACTCAATCGCCGGTGTCGTGGCCGTCGCCGACGCCGACTCGCCATGGCGGATGCCGCTGTCCGAGGTCATGAAGCGCGTTGGTGGCAGTGGCGAGGACAACGTGGGGCGCCGCAAGGCTCTCGTTGGTGCGGTCCTGCTCGCGACGGCGAAGGTAGCGTTCGCGCAACCCGGCCATCTCGACGACGCCGAGAGGGTCCCGCGGGTGAGCGTGGCGGGGATCGTCGACTACCTGGAGCGCATGGCGACCCGCGTCTCCGAGAACGCCTCGGATGCTGACGCTATTGACCCGGGGGCGGCGGCGGTGTGGCGGGCGTGGGAGGCGCTGCGGCGCGGCCGGTCGGCGGCGAAGCGGTCGAGCTTCGGTGACCAAGCGGGCGCGGTGAAGCGGGTCTGCAAGCTCCTCGAGGATGAAGGCCACCTCCAGCCGTTCAGTGACGCCGATGGCGGTACGTGGCGGGCGACGCCCCGGTTCCGCACTGCGGTTGCGGCCCTCGTCGAGGACAGCGACATCTACGCGGCGCTCATCGACGCCTCGAACGCACCGGTTCAGACGGACCGCGCGTCCGACGACGGAATACAGGCGTGATGATCGAGGATCGTCCGCCGCAGCTCAACCTCAAGAGCGCGCCCGCGCTCGCGCTGCGTCGCGTCCACCTGCGCAGCGTCGGTCCTCGCGCGGCGCGCATGGACCCGTTCGACCTCCGACATGACACGCCGAGCGGGACGGCGAACCGCGTCCTGTGGTCGCTCACGAACACCGGCGGCAAGACGACACTTCTGCGTCTCGTCACCTCGGTGATAGTCCCGGCTGCCCGGGCGCAGATGGGTGGCGCCAACATCGGCGAGTACGTCGACTCGGGCGACACATCGCATGTGGTCTTGGAGTGGGACATCGCCGGCGGCGACCGGTTTGTCACGGCGGCCGTTTACGAGTGGCCCGGCCGCAAACGTCCGCCGGGCTCGCCGATCGGCGAGCTGAAGCGGTACCTGTACATGTTCCGCTGCAACGGGGTCGAGCTCGACGACCTGCCGTTCACGATCGACGGCCGTCGCCGCACCCTCGAGGCGTACCGAAATGCTCTCCGCGAGCTGATGGGCGGCCACCCGGCTGCCCAGTTCGTGTCTACAGCCCACCACTCGGAGTGGGCCGGCTACCTGGACACGCGCACGCCGCTCGACCCGGAGCTGTTCCGCTACCAGATGCGCATGAACGACGACGAGGCGGGCGCCGAGGCTCTCGTCAACAAGCTGAACTCGCCGGACGCCATTGTGCGCTTCTTCATCGAGGCCCTCAACGACGATGTGGGTATCGCCGAGTTCACCGACACCCTCGGCGACTACGCCCGTCAGTCCGCGCAACGCCAGGCATGGACGTTCGAAGGGGCGTTTTGTGAGGCGGTCGTCGACGCTCTCGGCCCCCTCGCAGAGGCTGACCTTGCCCGCCGGGAGGCTCGGGAAGCAGCGGCGATCGCCGAGCAGAAGGTCGCGGAGCTTGCTGGCGAGCTCGGGGTTCGCATCGCCGGCGAGGCAGCCGATCTCGTCGAGCTCCAGGACAGCCACCGCGCTGCGACGGCCGAGGCCGCGCAGCTGGAGACCGAGCTGAAGCGACAGTCGAACCTTCGCCTGCAGCTTCTCCTCGAAGACGCGCGCTTCGAGGCCGCCGACGCCACCGCCACCGTTGTAGCTGCGCAGGAGGAGCATCGCGGCAACGAAGCGGGCCGGGACGCGTGGGCGGCGACCGAGCCGGTCGCATCGTGGCGGTCGGAGCAGCAGCGGGCTGAGGCCAGTTGTCGCGCCTACACCCAAGCTGAAGGCGAGCTGCTCCCGTTACGCGTGATGACCAGCACGGCGGCCGCCGGCCTGGCCGCCAAGTACGCGGTGCTGGCCGCCGAGGCGCAGGTTGCGAAGGAGGCCGCCAAGGCTGCCGTGAAGGCTGCGCGGCAGGCTCGCCGTCATGCGGATACGCGCGTGATCTCGGCGTCCTCCGCGAGGCAGACCGCCGAGGCTGGCCTGGCCGCCATCAGGGCAGCAGCAGACAGTGCGGCCCACGCCGTCGAACTCCTGTTCGTCGACGGCCACGTCCGACCCGATGAGTCGGCCACCATGGCGTTGGCCCGCTGGTCGCAAGTCGTCGCCTCAGCCGCGGACTCGAAATCGAGCCTCACCTCCGCACGCGACGCCGAGGCCGGGCATCGGACGACAGCTGAGATGCGCGTCGAGGAAGCCCGAGACGATCGGGCCGAAGCGACCCGCATCGACCTGGACGCCCGGAGGCGGCTCGCCGCGTTCAACGAGGATCTGGCCGTCATCGCAGCCGACTCCGACGTCACCGCCGTCGCCGACGACTTGGCCGGCGCACCGGTGGACTCGGTGCGGACCGCCGCTGCTGTGGCCGATCTCGCAGTCCAGCGGGCGAGCACATCGGATCGCGCGGCCGCGGCCGCCGAGTCGCTCCTCGCCGACGCCGAGGCCCAGGTCGCCCGCCTGGAGCGCGGCGACCTCTTGGCGACCGGGGAGGACATCGAGGCGGTCCGCGAGCTCCTGGTCTCCAAGGGCGTCGGTGCGGTAACCGGCTGGGAGTGGTTGGCCCGCAACGTCGCTGACCCCGAGGAACGACGCCGCCGCATCGCCGCCCGGCCGGACGTCGCCAACGGCGTCATCGTGTCCGACGCCGCCCGCCTTGCCGAAGCTCAAGAGGTCGTCGAACGGGCCGCACCAGAGACCCGTGTCGCCGTGCTCGTCGTCCCCTCCACCGCCACCACAGCGCGCGATGAGCCTGCCGCTGGCTTCGTCGTCGAACCACACCGCGCGCTCTGGGATCGCGAGTGGGCGGAACGGACCCGCGACGAGATGCGGACCCGTACCGGCGAGCTTCGTCTCCAAGCGCATATGGCCCGCACGAACGCCGACCGCTACCGCCAAGCGCAGGTGAAGCTCGCCGAGCTCGTCCGCCGCTGGCCCGCCGCTAGGGCCGACTCCCTCCCTGGACACGTCGTTGAAGCAGCGTCGCATCTCGCCGAGATCGGCGCCGCTCTCGACGCCGCCACGATTGAGTCCAAGGCGGCCAGGTCCGCCCTGGAGGCGGCCCAGGCTGAGTTGAACGCGTCGGTCATCGAAGAGGGCGAAGCGCGGGTGCACGAGGAAGCGACGAAGCACGGCGCGAGGCTGGAGCGTCAGGCGGCCGAGCTCGAAGCGACTCGGGGCGGCATCGACGCTGCCCACATCCGCGCCGTCGCCGAGCTGGCTGCCGGCGAACGCGATCGGAAGGGCGCCGACCGGGCCGCCGAAGATGCCCAGTCACGGCTGGCGACGGCGGAAGCGCAGCGGGAGCGGCACCGGGAGCGTCAGGCGGACGTCGGGGTCGAACCTGCAGACAAGGCCCCGGACGACCCGGTGCACGAGCTGCGGGCCATCTGGGATCAGCTTCGAAGCGAGCTGGCAGCCGCCGAGGCGGGCTCCGATCACGGTGCCCGCCTGAACGAGGCGAACCAACGGGCCGCCGACGCCCGGATCAAGGTGGAGGCCCTCGACGCGGCCGCAGTCGCGGCCGCCGAGGAACTGTTGGCGACCTTCGAGGCGTCCACGCCAGGGATGCGCGCCGGGGCGCTCGGCAGAGCGGAGTCGGGGTTGCGAGTCGCTGACGGACTGGTCGCAGACGCAAAAGCCGAACTGGGTCGCGTGACCCAGATCGTCGAGGAGCGCACGCCCCGCGACCGCCAGGCGCACCACTCGCTCGAAGTTGAGTGGCTGGTCGCCGACCGTGCCGACGTTGCTGAGCGCCTTGGGCGAGTGACGACGATGACGGCCACCCACCGGGCACGCCTCACCGAGGTTCAGGTAACGGTGACCGAGCTGGCGGCGTGGGTGACTCAAGCCGAGAACGACCTCGAGCGGCTCCGCATGGCCGCCGAGCCCCTCGACGTGGATCCCCTGCCCGGCATGCGGCCGTTCGTCGGCACAGCCGCCGAAGCCCAACAGCAAACCCGCCTGCGCGTCACGGTGCGGCGCAGTGCAGACACAGAGGCGTTGGCGGCGTCGGTGAAGTGGGGCGACGCGTTGGCCGCTGTGCGTGCGACCGCCGGATCCACGCGGTGGTCGACGTTTGCGTCGCCGTGGAAGGAGCGCTGCGTCACCGGCGACGGCGACGGCATCGCCGCGGAGGCCGAGCGCTGGGCCCGCGACCTGCGCATCCGGTCGGTGTCGTTGAGCGATGACCTCGCCGAACTGGACCGCCACCGCGAGGTGCTGGTCATCAAGCTCGAGCAGCTGTGCTCGACCCAGCTGCGCCTCCTCCGGGATGTGACGAACGCCAGCCGCTTGCCCGACCACATGGGTGACCTGTCCCGCCAGTCTGCCTTCAAGATCGACTTCCAGAGAGCGGCCCCCGCCGAGGCCCGAGCCCGCCTCGCCGGCCGTGTGGACCGCTGGGCCACTGAACTGGCCGCCGACCCGAAGAAGGCGGGTCGCGGCGACCAGCGCTACCGCTGGCTGTCCGACGCAACGAAGGATCTGGTCGTCGAGCGGCCGCGTGCGGGCTCGTGGTCGGTGCAGGTCCTCAAGCCGGTCGTCGACGGGATCGTCGAGTACCGCACCCCCGACCGCGTGCAGGTGGAGTTCTCGGGCGGTCAGGAGCTCACCCTGGCCGTCCTGCTGTATTGCACCCTGTCCCAGGTGCGAGCGCAGAACCGCACGAGCGGCGCGCGCCCGGCCGGCGTCCTGCTGCTCGACAACCCCTTCGGTCGCGCGTCGAATGCTGCGCTGATCCGCATGCAGCAGGGCCTCGCCGCCCGCGCCGGCCTCCAGCTGATCTGCGCGACCGGCCTGTCGGACGCGTCGGTGAAGACGGCTTTCGAGGGTACCCAGAGCCGCATCCTCGAGCTCCGCAACGACCGCGATCAGCGCCACGGCCTCCAGTACCTCCGGATCGCAGACCCTCGCGTTGCCGATCTGGTCGCCGCCGGCATCAGCGGTGACCACGACCCAGACTCGAGCGACGGGTTTCTCGACGGATCCCGCTACACGATCCGCCGCACGTGACCGACCACGACCTGCTGGCGGCGCCCGCCCGGCGGCTTGGTGACGCCATCGTCGCTGCCGGGCGTGTGCGGCTCCCGATCGGCAGGATCCTCAGCTGCTGGGACGCGGCGATGCCCGAGCTGCGCACCCATGGCGAGTCGCACACGCGCCTGGTCGATGCACTTCACGACCTCGCCGATGCAGCGGTGGTCGTCCTCCCGGCGGGGTCTTGGGATTGCACCTACCGGCCGCCCCTGCCCAAGTTCGTAACCGTCCCCGCAGCGCGTCGGGCGCCGAGGTCGACGCTGTGGCGGACGTTCCCCTGGCGAGCAGAGCTCGGATGGGCCGCGTCCATGCCGACGCTTACCGACTCGCAGTTCACGTCGCTCGTCGCCGTCAACGACTGGCTGACCGCCGGCGCCGACGAAGTGGTAGTCCCGGCCAGGATCCGGTCGGCGGAGCTGTGGGGCGACGAGAAGCTCATCGACTCGATCGTCGGCTCCGCCATCTGGGGAGACGGCAGACTCACCTGGCGGCTGATCGCCGCCGAGCGCCTCCCCCCGCCACTCGTCATCCGTCGCGTCGGGGCGGGCACCGAGCTCCTGGTCGTGGAGAACATCGACCCGTTCTGGTTGTGTGTCAAGGTGCTCATCGATGCGAGATCACGGATCGGGCGGGTGGCTTGGGGTGCCGGGAAGGCGTTCATAGCGACGGCCGCTTCGATCGCCGAGGAGGTCGAGCGTCCGACGCGACTCTGGTACTGGGGTGACGGAGACCCCGAGGGTGTGCGGATCCCGTCGGCGGCTGCGGGGGTCATTGACACCGCCGGCCTGCCAGCGCTGGAGCCGCACGAGTCACTGTGGTCGGCCTACACCGGCATCAAGGTCCACGAGCCCGGCCTGCATCGGTGGCACGCGGTGCCGGAGTCGTGGGTAGGGTCGAGTGGTTGGGGGGCGCTGGCCGTCGCGCGCGCCGCGTCTGGTCGCGTCGCCCAGGAGGCAATCGGCCATCGAGTGATCGGCGAGGTCCTCTCGGCACGTTGATCGGGGGGACCCGCTGGCGAACAGATCCTCGGCGAGCGCTTCGAGAACCTGATCGCCGACCCGCCGGACCTAACCGTCGCACTTGCGGTGAACCCGCCATCTGATGGGCGTCGCAGTTCCCGATGCGCCGTCACCGGCCACGACGCCATCATCGCCACGCTCGAACTTCCTGACCCTGACGACAGGCATGTGCTCGCTGCCGCCCTCATCGCTGGGGCTGAGTTCCTGGTGACCGCGAACCTTGCGGACGTTTTTGCCCGATCGATACCGGCTAGGGGTGGTCCTGCAGTCGACGGACGACCCTATACTTCGGCTGATCGATGTCGATCCGGAGGCTGTAGCGGTCGTGGTCGATGCACCGGCGTCAGCGTTGCGTAAGCCTCCGATGACCACGGGTGAGCCGCTCGACGGGCTCGAGGTCGTCGGGCTCGTGAACGCCGTCCACATGGTCAGAGGCTCCATGCCCGATTGCCGCCGAGCTCAGTTGGATGACTCCCCGTCAGGCCAGTAGCGCTCTGCTGCTCCCATGAGACCGCGACTCCACGTCGCTTCGTGTCTGGAGGGCCAGATGCGGGTAGGCGACCGGGATCCCGGTCAGTACCATTGCGGTGTGGCAACCAGATCACGGCTGGATCCCGGGCTCGAGATGGCCGTGCAGCGGGCTCGGGAGCGGGCAGCCCAGACCGGTGAGTTGACGCCGCGTTCCGGCGGGCTCGAGCCGGCGGTGCCCGCCGACGTCGGAGCTGTGATCTTGGAGCTTCTCCGTGACGGCACCTATGCCGCTGCCCTCGCTCGAGTCACGGCTGGGGATCCCGACATCAGCGACGCTTGAGCGGGCGCTGTGCTCGTTCTCGACGATCACCACCTGTTCGTCGCGCTGTCGGGCAACGCGCCGCCAGATGTGCTGCGGGCACTTGCCCACTCGGAGGTCTTCACCACGGCCAGTTGGTACTACCGCTTGGCGCGTGCGGCGAACGACAGCACGTTCACAGGCGCTCTGTCCCGCCGGATCGAGAGCCTGGAGTCGGAGGGTCGGGACCTGATCATGAACCGCCTTGACCAGCTGCCGGTCGAGATCGGCCTCTTGTCGAGCCGGACCCTCGTTCCAGTTATGGCCAAGCTGCCCACTGACCCGCGTCTCAACCATCTCGCCGCCGAGGCGGTCGCCACGGCGATCCTCGTCGATGGGGGACTCCGAGTCGTCGCCGCCTCCACCGTGCTCATCGACGCCTGCAACCGTCTCGACGTCGACCTCGTCGTGGTCGACGCATGATCCTGACCTGAACCGGTGGCCGGCGTCGGGCACGAAATCCGTCCCTCACCGTGTCCCTCAAACTGAGGCCTACGCCAACCGTCCCGACGGCGCTCAGTGGACAAGAAGCCCCGGAAACGCTGACGTCAGCCCACTCCAGCAGCCTCCCTGGACCCATCTCCGCTGACTCGTAATGCGTAGGTCGAGGGTTCAACTCCCTCCTCGGGCTCCAGTGTTTCTGCGGGTGTCCGGCCTTCGCAGGGGGTCGCGAAGGCGGGTGTCCCTGAAAGTGTCCCTGAAACGGCGTACCTGTCGACCCCTGAGGGGGACCCTTCGGGAGAGGCGGCCGGGGTACTGGGAGCTGCGGGTGCAGGTCGGCCGCGACCCGTTGACCGGTCAGCACGGCCAGGCCAGTCGCACTTTCCGAGGTACGCGCCGGGAGGCCGAGAAGGCGCTCGCCGCCTTCTACATCGAGGTTGTCGAGCGGCCGAGCGCGCCGCCCGGCAAGCGCTCGATGAGCGAGCTGCTCGACGCGTGGTTCGAGCTGGCGTCGGCCGACCTCGCTCCCAAGACGGCGCACGAGTACGCGCGCATCATCCGGGCCCGGATCCGGCCGGCGCTGGGCCATCGCCCGGTGCGCCAGGTCGAGGCTAGCGAGATCGACCGCTTCTACCGCGCCCTGCAGCGCCACGAAGGGCTATGGCGCCCAGCGTCCGCCACGTCCACGCCATCCTCAGCCGGGCCATGGGCCAGGCGGTGAAATGGGGATGGATCCACAAGTCACCGATCCCGCGCACGTCGCCGCCGCCCGTCCGTCGCACGGGAGGTCATCCCCCCGGAGCCGGCCGACGTCGTCCGCCTGCTCGAGGCGGCCCGGGCATACGACGCTGACTTCGCCCTGCTGCTGCTCCTGGCCGCCACCACCGGCGCCCGGCGAGGGGAGCTTTGCGCGTTGCGGTGGCGTGACATCGACCTCACGGCTGGCTCGCTGACGATCCGCCGGGCCCTGACCGACGTGGGCGGCCGGGTGGGGGAGAAGGACACCAAGACCCACGCTGCATCTGCTCCCACGCCCCGGACGGGTCCACGCCGCTGCGGCCCGACAAGGTGACGCGCACCTTCACCGTCATTCGCAACAGCCTGGGCCTGGACCGGGTGCGGTTCCACGACCTCCGGCACTTCATGGCCACAACGATGCTGGCAGGAGGCGTGCCCCTGCGGACCGTGAGCGGCCGCCTCGGCCACGCCAACGCCACCCTCGGCGTGTACGCCCACTTCATCGAGGCCACCGACGGTGAGGCCGCCGAGCTGATGCGCCAAGCCCTCGGCTCGCACGTGCGTGCCTGACCACGTTCCCCGCGTCCGCCGGGCCCGCTCCCCGATGACGTCGTGGCGCTCGTGCGCGGTGACACAGGCGAGGTCGACCAGGACCGGCTCGACGCCCTGGCGTTCCGCCGACGGTTCCCGGACTGGCCGGGCTTCGGCGTCTCGGGGTTCTACGCCGTCTCCGAGGCGGGCATCGACGATCTGGCCCAGGACGTGATCCGCCGTTTCGAGGCGCTGCGCGTCTACGACCCGGTGGTGCTCCGGCACGAGGGCCTCGATGTGCTGCCAACGTTCCGAACCCCGCACGTCACGATCGGCTTCGCCGTCCTCGATCACGGCCTCTCCGTGTTGGCTTCTTCCGTGCGTCAACGGTGCCTCAACCCGTACCATGGGACGTAAGGAGCTTGCCGATGGATGACATCGATCTGCGCGTCGACCTGAACGGTATGGACGAGACCGGCCTCCCCTGGGGCTTCGTCGACGAGGCCCGGGAACCAAGCGCTGTCGTCGCCGGCCGTCACCTCCTGGTCGGCGCCGGGTCGGCGGTGGCGGTGGCGGTCGTGGTTGACATTGACGGTGACGTCGTCCATGTTCAGCCGCTTCCGGGCCCCCGTCGAGGTGGCGCCATCTCTTGGACAGGGCGGCCTCGTGACGTTCTCGGTCGACACCCGAGAGTCCGAGGTCGCGGGCCGGCGGTGACCAGGAACCTGACCGCGTTGTGGCGCCGATGACCGGGAGGCTGCCGACGACCTGACCGCCCGGTCGCTGTCCGAGCGGAACCTCGTGGGATGAGTGGGAACGAGGTCGTGGCCGACGCGGTGGTCGCGCTCTCGCTGCGCCTCGTGGCCCTTCCGGCCATCATCGGCTGGCTTTCGCTGGGGTTCGACGCCCCGGTGGCGGTGCTCGTGGCGGCCGACGACCTCCTGGCTGAAGAGAAGGTGGCCGCGGCTGAACAAGCCGGCTGCCTGCTGCTTGTCGTTAGCCGCCGTTGGTGAGCTCGCCGGGGGTTGCGATGATCGGCCACCGAGCCCTGCGTGCGTCTGGAAACGTGGCCCGCTTGTTTCGAGCGTGTTAACAGATGTTTCAACAAGTGTCCGTTGCTGCGCGCTGGTGCCCGCTGGTGCGCGTTGGTCCGCGGCGCCCCCGGATGGGTCTTGACACCGCGAATGACACGTGGGTAACTCCCTCGTCTATGGCTGAGGAGAGGCTGGTCCAGTCGATCCGACGAGCTGCCCATCGCGCTGACGGTGCCCGAAGCCGCTGCAGTCCTGCGGGTGAGCAAGAACAAGGTCTACGACCTCATCCACCTCAAGGACCCGGCCTGTGGGGGCCGCCACTGCTGGTGGTCGAGGCCGCTGCCCACGAATGCGTGTCGAGGCAAGGCTGTGCCTAGGGTTCCTTGCCCGGGTCGTGGGCCACCACCTCAACACCCCGGTCCACCGCCTGCAGGGCCAGCGCCTTGCCCATGCGGCCCAGACCGATCATGCCGAACCGGGGCGGCTCCGCCCGGTCGCTCGGGCCGGTGGGCAGCGGCGACCTGCCGGGCCAGGTCACGCAGCACCGGTTCGTAGGCCTCGGAGAAGGTGGGGAAGGGGTGGACGACGTCGGTGAGGACCGACAGGGGGATCTCCGCCCTGATGGCCAGGACCGCCTCGCCGATCCACTCGTCGCAGCCGGGTCCGACGGCCGCCGCCCCGATCAGCACGCCTCGGGCGGCGTCGGCGGTCAGCACCAGGCGGCCCCGGGCCTCGCCCTCGCTGCCCGAGCGGGCCGTCTCGGCCAGCTCGATGCTGGCGGTCACCGCCTCGACGCCCTGCAGCCTGGCCGCCGCCGCGTCCAGCCCCACCGAGGCCACGGGCGGGTCGGTGTAGATGGCCCGCGGGATGGCCCGGCTGTCCAT
>Ga0136611_10002383_pt1 | contig 13033 bp, 9 predicted proteins | sample AntDrymUQ2232306_2_FD_106645 | JGI IMG/M metagenome (GOLD analysis project Ga0136611, IMG submission 106645) | Polar desert sand microbial communities from Dry Valleys, Antarctica - metaG UQ223 (23.06) | ecosystem: Environmental > Terrestrial > Soil > Desert | place: Antarctica: Dry Valley... | reverse complement strand
TGGCGCTCCATCTTCCCGGAGTCGGCAGCGGCGAAAAAGCGCTCACGCCTTCGCCGTTCACCGGCGACCGGATCAACCGCGCGCCGCATTTCGCCGGCGGCCGCGTGCGCGCGAAGCTGCCCGAGCTCGGCGCGACTTACAGCGTCGAATTCTGGCTCTGGAATCCGCTGCCCGCGGACGCGCGCGCGGTCACCGGCTACCTCTTTTCACGCGGCCCAGATGCCGACGAAAGCTGCCCCGGCGATCATCTCGGCATTGGCGGCACCGCCGGCTCGCCGGGCAAGCTGATCGTCTTCAATGGCAACACGAAAAACGCCGGCCTCGGCGGCCGCACGGCGCTCGCGCTCAAAACGTGGCACCACATCGTGTTCGTCCGCGATGGAGTGAAGGTCGCCATCTATCTGAATGGCAACCCCGAGCCGGAAATCGCCGGCGACCTCGAGAGCACCGTGCCCGCGAAGGCTGATGAATGCTTCATCGGCGGGCGCAGCGACAACTTCGCGAATTTCGAAGGGAAGCTCGACGAAGTCGCGATCTACGACCGCGCGCTCACCGCCGCGGAGGTCACTGCACATTTCCAAGTGTCCGGTGTGGCGCCCGCCCCGTAGCCTGCCACCATGTCCTTGCTTCAACGTTGGTGCGGAATCGCCTCGCTCCTGCTCGCCCTCGATGCCGCCGCGGCGGATGCCTTCCGCGCCGGCGCGGCCGCGATCGACATTACGCCGCAGAAATTCCCGGTGATCGTGAACGCGATGTTCGAGGAGCGGACCGCGAATCGCGCGGTCGATCCGCTCTTCTCGAAAGCGCTCGTGCTCGATGACGGAAAGATGCGGCTCGCGATCGTCATCGTCGATTCGTGCATCATCCCGCGCGAGCTGCTCGATCGCGCGAAAGAGCTCGCGAGCGAACGCGCCGGGATTCCGCCCGAGCGCATGCTCATCGCCGCCACGCACACGCACTCCGCGCCATCCGCGATGGCCGTGCTCGGCTCGCGCGCTGATCCCGATTACGTCGCGTGGCTGCCGGGAAAGATCGCGGAGAGCATCGTCGCCGCTGCGCAGCGCCTCGAGCCGGCGCGCGTCGGCTGGGCGTCGGTCGATGATTGGGAGCACACCCATTGCCGCCGCTGGATTCGCCGACCGGACCGCATCCTCGCGGACCCGTTCGGCGAGAAAACCTTCCGCGCAAACATGCACCCCGGCCATCAGAGCCCCGACGTCACCGGCCCGAGCGGCCCGGTTGATCCGGAGCTGAGCGTGCTCGGCGTGCAGGCGCTCGATGGCCGCCCGCTCGCGCTCCTTGCGAACTACTCGATGCACTACTACGGCTCGCCGCTCGTTTCGTCGGATTACTTCGGCCGATTCGCGCGCCACATTGCCGAGGGGCTCGGCGCGGACGACAAGTTTGTCGGCATCATGTCGCAAGGGACGAGCGGCGATCAGATGTGGATGGATTACAGCGCGCCTGCGGACGACATCGGCTACGGCGCCTACGCGAAGGAGGTCGCCGCGCGCGGGCTCGAGGCGTGGAAAAAGATCGCGTGGCAAGAGGCCGCGCCGCTCGCGATGGTCGAGCGGCGGCTCACCATCGAGTTGCGCCAGCCCGATGAGAAGCGCGTCGCGTGGGCGCAGCCAATCGTCGCGAAGCTCGGCGACCGGGTCCCGAAGACGATGGCCGAAATTTACGCGCGCGGGTCGCTCGCGATCAGGGACGCCAAGCCGCGCGAGATGAAAGTCCAGGCGCTCCGCATCGGCGGCCTCGGGATCGCGGCGATGCCGGTCGAGGCATTCGGGATCACCGGGCTGAAGATCAAGGCGCAGAGCCCTTTCGCAGCCACCTTCAACATCACCGTCGCGAACGGTTGCGAGGCCTACATCCCGCCGCCCGAGCAGCACGCACTTGGCGGCTACACCACCGCGGCGATCGTCACCAATGGGCTCGCCGTCGATGCCGAGCCGCGCATCGTCGAGACCTTGCTCGCGTCTCTCGAAGAGGTCGCCGCGAAGCCGCGGCGCGGGATTCCCGAATCACACGGCCCCGCCGCCAAAGCCGTGCTCGATTCGAAGCCTGCCGCATTCTGGCGTCTCGATGACATCGCGACGCCGACCGCGCGCGACGCGAGCGGCCACGGTCGGAATGCCACCTTCGAAGACGGGATTGCACTCCATCTTCCCGGCGTCGGCAGCGGCGAGAAAGCGCTCACGCCATCGTCATTCAGCGGCGAGGACATCAATCGCGCGCCGCACTTCGCTGGCGGGCGCGTCCGCGCGAAACTGCCGGAGCTCGGCGCGACCTACAGTGTCGAGCTGTGGCTCTGGAACGCGCTGCCGGTGGAGGCGCGACCGATCGCCGCCTATCTTTTCTCGCGCGGGCCGGACGGCGATAAAAACTGTCCGGGTGATCACCTCGGGATCGACGGCACCGCCGGCTCACCGGGCAAGCTGATCATCTTCAACGGCAACGAAAAGAAGACTGCGCTCACCGGCCGCACCAACCTTGCGCTGAAGACGTGGCATCACGTCGTCCTCACCCGCGATGGCGCGAAGGTCGCCATCTATCTCGATGGGAATCCCGAGCCGGAAATCGCCGGTGAACTGGAAAGCACCGTGCCCGCAAAAGGGGCTGAATGCTTTCTGGGTGGGCGCAGCGACAACATGTTCAACCTCGAAGGAAAGCTCGATGAAGTCGCTGTTTACGACCGCGCTCTTACCGCTGCAGAGGCGGTCGCGCATTTCAAAGTATCCGGCCTTCCAGCGAAACCGCTCGCCGCGAAATCCGCGCCGGTTTCGGATCCACTCTCCCCCGAAGAGTCGCTCAAAAAGCTGCACGTCCGCGAGGGCTTCCGCGTCGAGCTCGTCGCCGCCGAGCCGCTCGTCCTCGATCCGGTCGCGATCGATTGGGACGCCGCCGGCCGGATGTGGGTCGTCGAGATGGCCGACTACCCGAACGGCATGGACAACAAAGGCGCGCCCGGTGGCCGCATCCGCGTGCTCGAAGACACCGACGGCGACGGCCGCTACGACAAGTCCACGCTCTTCGCCGACGGCCTGCAGATGCCGACCGGCCTGCTCACGTGGCGCGACGGCGTCCTCGTCACCACCGCGCCCGACATCCTTTTTCTCAAAGACTCCGACGGCGACGGCAAAGCCGACGTGCGCGAGGTGCTCTACACCGGCTTCCTCGTCGGCAACCCGCAGCTCCGCGTGAACGGCCTGCGCTGGGGCCTCGACAACTGGATCTATTGCGGCGCGGGCGGGCATCACGGCCAGCACGGCATCGGCACGAAAATCAAATCGACGCGCACTGGCACCGAGACGCTCGTCGGTAGCCGCGACGTCCGGATTCGCCCCGACACCGGCGAAATCGAGCCGCAGTCCGGCCCGACGCAATTCGGGCGCAACCGCGACGAATGGGGCCATTGGTTCGGCACGCAAAACTCGTGGCCGCTCTGGCACTACGCGCTCGCCGATCACTACCTGCGCCGCAACCCGCACGTCGCCCCGCCGGACCCCGTCGTGCAGCTCACGACGAAGAACCCGAAAGTCTTCCCCGCGAGCCCGCCCGAGAAGCGCTTCCACTCCTTCGAGGAAGGCGGCCACTTCACCTCCGCCTGCGCCGGCTTGATCTACAGCGACGAGCTGCTCTTCCCGCGCGGCGCGGAAATGCACGGCTTCACCTGCGAGCCATTCCACAATCTCGTGCATCATCTCGTCGTCTCGGAGAACGGCGTGAGCTTCACTGCAGCGCGCGCGCCGGAGGAAAAGGAGAGCGAGTTCCTCGCGAGCGAAGACCGCTGGTTCCGCCCCGTCATGACCCGCACCGGACCCGACGGCGCGCTCTGGGTCGTGGACATGTATCGCTACATGATCGAGCACCCCGAGTGGCTCCCCGCGAACGGCAAAGCCGAGCTCCTCCCGCACTACCGCGAAGGCGAAGACAAGGGCCGCATCTACCGCGTCGTCCCCGCGACCGCCGCCCCGCGCAAACCGCTGAAGCTCGATAAACTCAGCCTTCCCGAGCTGGTCGCCGCGCTCGATTCGCCAAACGCCTGGCAGCGCGACAAAGCGCAGCAGATGCTCATGTGGCGCGCGTCACCTACGGGTCATCCTGAGCGGAGCGGAGGCGGGCCAGCGGGCGGAGCGCAGTCGAAGGACCCGGCGCCATCTCTAGCGACGCTCGCACAGAAAAGCCCCAACCCGCATGCCCGCCTGCAAGCGCTCTGCACACTCGACGCACTCAACTTACTCACGCCTGAAATGGTGGAGCGCGCCCTCGCCGATGAGCACACCGGAGTCCGCGAAAACGCCCTGCGCCTCGCTGAAACGCGCGGCACCCCAGGCCTGATCGCCGCCGCTGCGAAGCTCGTCGCCGACCCGAGCGCGAAGGTCCGCCTGCAGCTCGCAAGCTCGCTCGGTGAGTGGAAAGACGCCGCCGCCGGCGAAGTGCTCGGCCGGCTGTCAGTCGCCAACCACAAGGACCGCTACCTCAACGCCGCCGTCATGAGTTCCGCCGTGCCGCACCTGCGCGCGCTCTGCGATGCCGTCGCGCGGGCCGGCGGCGACGCGGCAGCGGACTCGACCGAGCCGCTGCTCGCCGTGGCGCTGGCGGTGCGCGACCGCGAGGCAATGGCGCAATTGATCGCGCCGGTGTTTGCGGGGCGCTCGGTTCCAGGAGCGCCGGGTCTTTCGACTCCGCCGCAGCGCGGCTCCGCTCAGGATGACGCCACATTCACGCTCCCGCAGTTGGAGGCGTTCGGCCGCTTCGTCGAAGCTCTGGCCAGGCGCAAGAGTTCCCTCGCCGAGCTGGCCAAAACCGACGACGCCTTGAGCGCGCGCTTGCGTGCCGCGCCGCAGGTTTTCGCCGCGGCAAAGAAGCTCGCGAGCGAGGCCACGCGACCCGTTCTCGAGCGCGTGCGCGCCGCCTCAGTCATGGCGCGCGACGCCGTGCTCCGCGCGGAAGCGCTGCCGCTGCTCACCACATTCGTCACCCCGCAAACACCGCCCGACGCCCAGCGCGCCGCGATCCGCGCAATTGCCTCGACCGGCGATGACATCGTGCCCGCGCTCCTCACGCGTGGCTGGCCATCGCTCGCGCCCGAGCTCCGCGCCGCCGTCATCGACGAATTACTCAGCCGCGAAAACTGGGCGCGCGCACTCCTCGCGCAAATCGAGCGCAAAGAGATCGCCGCGACCACCCTCGATGCCGTCCGGCGCGAACGCCTCGCGAAGCACCCGAATGCCGAAGTCCGCACCGCCGCCGCACGCATCCTTACGGGCGCGCCGTCCCCGGATCGCGCGAAGGTCATCGCGGACTTCCAGCCCGCGCTCGCGCTGAAAGGCGACCCGGAGAAAGGAGCGCCGATTTTCGCGCAACGCTGCGCGAGCTGCCACAAGCGCGGCGACCTCGGCCAGGACATCGGCCCCGACCTGCGCAGCGTCACCGCCCACGAGCCTGCGCGCCTGCTCGCCGCGATCCTCGACCCGAGCGCCGACGTCCAGCCCGGCTTCCACGCCTACCAATGCCGGCTCGCGAATGGCGAAGAACTCTACGGCATCATCACCGCCGAGACCGCCACGAGCATCGCCCTTAAGCTCCCCGACGCCACCACCCGCACCGTCCTCCGCAGCGACATCGCCGCCCTGCAAAGCTCCAACCAATCCCTCATGCCCGCCGGCCTCGAAGCCGGCATGACGCCGCAGGAAATGGCCGACCTCATCGCGCTGTTGCGCACCCCGTAGGAAGCGGCACTTCTCTGGAGCAGCGCGGAGCGCTTTGGAGTGCGCTGCGTCCGCGCAGCGCTGTCATTACGAGGACGCGGTTCTCTGCTGCGCGCCAGCCGTCAGCCGCTTCAGCTTCTTGAAGAGCGTCTACCGCGAGCCGAGCGCGCTGATGTTGCGGCGCGTGGAAGAAAGCGGCGCGCGGACGCGCCGCACTCCAAAGCGCTGCGCGCGAAAGCGGCGGCCTCGCCATCCGCTTTATGGAGCACGACCTCGCTTTTCTCGCGAGTAGTAATCCGGCACTTCCACGGAATCCTTGCGCGCCGCGCGAGACGATCACGACCGGGCGCACACCCGAGCGGAGGTCCGCCTCGAAGAAGTTCAAGGCATTCACGCTTGCGCGCCCTTGCGAGCCACAGCGCGGAAAACCTCAAGCGCGGTTTCCCCAACCGCGGACTCCTGCGCATGCGCGCGCTCGAAGATGGCCTCGAACCTCCACCGGGGTGATCCGCGAAGGCGTGAGATACTCCGTTTCCTGCGCCTGCATCCGCCGATCGCCTCGCGGACAGCCTCAATTTGATTGTCGAAACGAACGGCTTTCACCAGCCGCGCGACCACAGCGTGCTGCGCACGAGTTCGGATGGAACCTGGGGCTCAGGCCGCATGTCGGTAGAGATACTTCTGGAACCCCGCAAACGCCTGGCCGATGTCGCTGCCCAAGTCCGCGACCGCGTCATTGATCGAGTTGTGATACTTGAGACGGAGCAACGACGTGAGCTTTGTTTGGTCCAGTTCCTCGACGCCAACACTGACGTAGTGGGAGAGCACGAAATCGAGGAAGACCTGCTGCTTGCTGTTGAAGTGCGTGCTGATGTCCACTTTCGCCTTGCTGGCGCGGTCCTCCCGAGTCAGCGGCGGTAGCGCGTAGGCAACGTGGGCGAGCACGTCGAAGAGGTCGCTCTTCTCAGCGTCGATGATCTTTTGCATCTCTGCCAATTGGTCATGGCCGAAGCCCTTTTCGGCGAGTCCATCCAGGAGCTTGCGACGGGTGTCCGGTGCGCTCCAGAGCGCACGCAGTTCTTCTTCGTTGGTGAAAAACTCCGGCAGCCTTCCAAAGAGCATCTCCATGAACTGCTGGGCCGACATTGGTGTGCCATCGGGATGCCAGAACGTCGTCGCCGTCATGTGCTGGATGTTCCGCTCCTTGCCGTCGGCCAGCTTCACCTTGGCTTTTTTCTTCTTCTCGCAGACGCATTGGACCTTTCCGCATACTGCGCACGGCTCTTCCGGACATTCGCATGGGCTCGTTCCACACACCTCGCAGGGCTCAGGCGCCTGTGCTTGGCAGATGCACGGGCGCACGCCGCATTTCGGACACGGCTCTTCCTCCACCGGATCGCCATCCCATTCCGGATCGCTGAAGTGATGGTGCGCTTTCACGAAGTCATAGATCGTGAAGTAATCCTTCCCATCATAGAGACGGGTGCCGCGTCCGATGATCTGCTTGAACTCGATCATCGAGTTCACCGGGCGCATGAGCACGATGTTGCGCACGTTGCGTGCATCCACGCCCGTCGAGAGCTTCTGCGACGTCGTGAGGATCGTCGGGATGCTCTTCTCGTTATCTTGAAAGTCGCGCAGATGCTGCTCGCCGAGCGCTCCATCGTCCGCCGTCACTCGCTGGCAATAGTTCGGCTCCTTGCTCGTCTTGATTTGGTTGATGTAGTCCCGCACCGCCAGCGCGTGTTCCTGCTTCGCGCAGAAGACCAGCGTCTTCTCCTGCTGGTTGATCTGCCCCATGAGGATATCCACCCGCTTCCGCTCCCGCTCCTCGATCACGATCTTGCGGTTGAAATCCTTCTCCACATAGCGCTTTCCGTATTCGACCTCTCCCTCCATCACCCGGTCGTCCGGCGTATAGACATACTCATCCAGCGTGGTCGAGATCTGCTTCACCTTGAAGGGAGTCAGGAAGCCGTCGTTGATCCCTTCCTTCAGCGAGTAGATATAGACCGGCTCGCCGAAATACCGGTAGGTATCCACGTTATCCCGGCGCTTCGGCGTCGCGGTAAGTCCGAGCTGCACCGCTGGCGAGAAGTATTCCAGAATTCCGCGCCAGTTACTTTCATCGTTCGCGCCGCCGCGATGGCACTCATCGATCACGATGAAGTCGAAGAAGTCCGGCGGATATGCGCCGAAGTAGGGAGTGTCTCCCGGCCCGCTCATGAAGGTCTGAAAGATCGTGAAGAACAGGTTCCCGTTCTTCGGCACCTTGCCCTTCTTCTTGATCTCGTCCGGCGCGATCCGCACCAGCGCATCCTCGGCGAACGCCGAGAAGGCGTTGTAGGCCTGGTCTGCGAGAATGTTGCGATCCGCGAGGAAGAGGATGCGCGGCCGACGGGTCGGCTGGCGAGTGAGATTCCAGCGGCTGTGGAAGAGCTTCCACGCGATCTGAAAGGCGATGAACGTCTTACCCGTGCCCGTCGCCAGGGTGAGCAGGATGCGCTCGCGGTTCTGCGCGATCGCCTCCATCACGCGGGTGATCGCGATGTCCTGATAGTAGCGCGGCAGGAAGTAACCTCCCCGATCTTCAAAGGGCACCTCCGCGAAGCGATCGCGCCAGGCATTAGCCTTCGCAAAAGTGAATTGCCACAGTTCCTCGGGAGTCGGGTAGCAGGGGATTGGTCCTTCCGCGCCGGTCGCCATGTCGATGCGGTAGATTGCCTGGCCATTCGTCGCGCAGGTATAGCGAATCTCCAACTTGCCCGCGTAGTTCTTCGCCTGCGCCACGCCGAGCGTCAGCTCCTCGTCCCAGGCCTTCGCCTCCACGACAGCGAGCTTTATATTCCGATACTCCAGCACGTAATCCGCGGTCAGCGCCTTGCCGCGCCGGCCGTGCCCTTCGATCCGCCCGAGCGTGATCGGATACTCACGCCGGATGCGACTCCCCTCGACCACGCCCCAGCCCGCCGCCCTCAACGCAGGATCGATGTGCTCCGCGCGCGTCTCGGCTTCGTTCATAGGGCGAAAGATTTGTTCACGCGGAGGCGCGGAGACGCGGAGGAGTCGAGGTTGTTGACGATTCGGTGGAGCCCTTCCTTGAGCGTTGCCCCACCAAAGTTAAGCAGGAGCCCTACGGGTAGCTTCATCAGACGGAGATAGGTGAGGACCTGCTTGCCGTGAACCGGCGCAATCTTTTCCACCGACTTCAACTCCACCACGACCGCTGCTTCGACCAGAAGGTCAACCCGGAAGCCTTCCTCAAAAATCATCCCGTCGTATTCGAAGCGAACCGGCTTTTGCCTCTCAACTTCCAAGCCGCGCCGCAGTAGCGCGCGCGCCAACACGATCTCATAGACCGTTTCCAGCAGCCCGGGGCCAAGTTCCCGATGGATCTTCATCGCCGCATCCACAATCGCTCCCGTGATCTCGTCCAATTCCTTCGTCTAAGAATCCCTCCGCGTTCTCCGCGCCTCCGCGTGAGTCAGTTCATTCATGTGCGGTGCAAAGCGTAGCGTCCGGTCTTCTTGCCGCCGATCTTTTCTACTAATCCCGCTTCGAGCAAAGGGCGCAGCAGATCCATCGCGCCCTGTTTGGAAATGCCGAGCGCCGCCCACAGTTCGCTCGGCGCCATGCTCCCGTGATCGCGTAGTAAGTGGAGCAGTCGTTCCTGCCGAGGCCGCAGCACGAGTTTCTCAGGCGATTTGACGTTGAAGGTCTGCACCCGCACCCACACGCGCTCGAGGGTCTGGCGCAGCCCTTCAGCCGAATATTCCAGCCAACCAGTGAGGTCTTCGCCCTCGCAACGCACCGCATCCAGCGCTGCGTGATACCGCGGGCGATCCTCCCAGTAGAATTCATCCACCGAGAAGATGTGATGCGTATCGAATCCACGGCGATAAAGCTCCCACAGTGCCAGGGCCCGGCCGGTGCGGCCGTTGCCATCGGCAAAGGGATGGATCGCTTCAAAGCGGTAGTGCAGGATGGCCGAGCTGAGCACGGGCGAAAGGTTCGCGGACTTTTTGTTCCACCATTCGAGCAGCTCGAACATCAGCCCGGAAACATCTCCGGGCGCGGGCGGCACATAGCGGCCCACCCGCACAGCCATGGAGCGGTAGCGCCCCGCTTCACCCTGGTCCATCACCTCTCCGGCCAGGATGCGGTGCAGCTCGAAAAGGTCCCCGTGACGGAGTGCCTTCTTCTCGCCATGTTTTTCCACGTAGCGCAGCCCGGCGAAATAGTTCAGCACCTCGCGCCGTGAGCGCACATCGGAAGCGGCCGGTTCGCGGCCCTCTTCCAGAGCACGCACCTGCTCCAGGGTCAGCGGATTGCCTTCGATGGCGGTCGAAGCGTGGACGTTGCGGGTCCGGGTATCTTTCTGCAGGGCTGGGATCCACGAGAGCTCCACCGCCGCGCCCAGAATGCGCTCCCGCAACGCCGCCACAGTCTCGACCTGCGCCAACAGGCTGGGGGTGATCGAGAATTGGGGCTCGTAGCTCACTCCGATGAGTCAAGTATGAGTCAAGCTATCAGTCAAGCTATCAGTCAAGCTCCGGCAGCCGCGGACACAAAACTCCCCGGTGAAGGTTTGGTGGAGCTGCAGCACACCCTCCCAACCCGCAGTTTGGAAAGAGAAAAAGAGTTCACGAGTGCGTTAGCCGGGCTTGGCCAAAATGGGAACGCCCCAAATCCGAATATCAATCGGAATAACCTCGCCCGCCGCCGAGACAAAGTTGTCCGCACGAGCATCCCCGGCCCAGACCTCGATCTGAGAGTCAGCGTCCACCTTCTTCCACAACCAACAGGACTGCCGGACCGGCACCAGTTCCGCCTTCGTCAGGAAAGCGTCCACCTCCTCTTGCGCGGGCAGATCACCGCTGATGAACTTCTGCCGGGAGACAATCTGGCCCGTCGTAGTCATGCCAAGGGGATTTGGAGCAGTGGAAAAGAGCTTTTCCCACCAGCGCATGCGCAGCAGATATTCCGCGGGAGTGCTGTCGAATTGGGAGACCCGGTTCTCCACGATCTCGTAATAGTCCCCGTAGGTTCCCGGCCGCGTGATTTCACGACCTCGCTCGTCTCACCATCAAACAGGACCAGATGCTCGGAGCCTTCGTCCAGCCGGGGCAGCTTTATCTCCGTCCACTGCGTGTGCGGACAACTCTCGATCCATTCCAGCAGCCGCGCCGCCTCCCACTTCTTGAACCAGTCTATTTCTTCGTTCCGCTCAACTCTTGGAACTTCCGGGTTTGCGCCAAAGCATCGGACAAGGAAACCGAGTGGGGTTGAGCTGCCACGGCAGCTTTCACACGGCCACGGACGCCAGCAAACGCACGCCGTATCCGCGGGGCGAGCACGGTCTCCTCTTTGGTCTTGAGCATGGTCCATGACTACTTCGGAGCGAGAGGAGGGTCAAGTTGGGCGATGGCTTTGAACGCCCATCCTTTCCTGCAAGAAACGTTTCTGGGCTGGGCTCATCTTGCTACCATTCCCCGGTAAAGGCTTGGTGGAGCAGCGACTTTTTCAACGCCGCCAGCGCCGCGAGCTTTTGCTGGTAGAGGCGCGCGAGGCGTTGGGTTTCGGTGGTCATATCTTCAAAGGTTGAAGCCAGTCGCTTTTGCTCCGGCACGGATTGCGGGAAGCGAATGAGCAGCGGCGAAAGATTTGTCCGCGTAATCTGCGGCTGCGCTGCACCGGTGATGGCTTTTGAAATATCAATCCCGCCGCGGAAGACAAATTCGAGAAACTGCAAATCCAGCGAGTGATGGAGTGGGCGCACAACCATCGCGTTTCCTGTCACCCAAGACTTTGGATCAGAAATATTCACCGACCCACAGGTCGCCCCACGGCAGGTGATGAGAAGCTGCGGTTCTTCGTGGTTGAACTTGTCGTAGCGTCCGATGACTCCATTCGCCCCGAAGACGGGATATGGGCCGTTGGGGACGAGGTCTTTCGTCCCGATGGTCTTTGGCTGATACATCTCGCACACCTCGCCCAAGCTTTTCTCCACCCAGCCTTTGCCGCGCTGGGTGAAGACGGATCGGAGGTGGCTTTCGAAGAGGGCGCGGGCGTTTTGGAGGTTCTTTTCGGCGTGGGCTTGGGCGGTGGCGAGGCTGGCAAACGCTTCGTCCAGCAGGCCGACAATCCGCTGCTGTTCGGGGAGCGGAGGAACGGGAACGGGAACTTCCTTGAGCTTGCCACCCGACAACTCTCGAAAGGTTGCGCCAGTTCCAAGTGAGTCGAGTAACTCAACGATGCTCGTGAGGTAGTAATACAGAAACTTGTGCTCAAGCTGCTTTGCGGGAATCAAACCTTTGCAACCTTGGTTCGTCGCCATCGCTTGATGTTAATAACCAAGTGACCAATGGGAGCGCGGGATGAGAGGATGACGGAATGAGGCGGCAACATTCGCGCCGAACTATCACGCAGGCCCAAATCGGAAATCTTGCGCTCGGTGTCGTCGACGTAGGGACTGAGCCGCTTTCCCATTTCCGCCGGAGTAATCCAAAGGTGATTTCCGTCCCAGTAATCGGGAACGCCAGTCTTGGGCGTGCCGCCGTTCACGACAGTGCATAACTCGCCGACCGGATGTCTATGCCACCCATTCTTCATAGCAGCGCCTTGATGTTCCCCAGCACCTCCGCGCTCTCGGCATCCAGCGCGACGATTTCTTCCATGATCGCCTGCGGGGTGCGATGCGCGACTTCCTCGCCGCCGTCTGGGTTCTTCACAGAGAGGTCGTAGGTCGCTTTGTCGATGGTCTTCGCGTCCACGCTCCAGCTCTTGGGCGAGTCGGCGAAGGTCGCGTGCAACTCGATGAACTCGGCCATGTCGGCGTCGTTGAGGGGGTTGGTTTTTCCGAGGTTGCGGCCGGGGTCGAGCTGGTAGAACCACACCTTCCGCGTCGGTGCGCCCTTCTCGAAGAAGAGGACCACGGTCTTCACGCCCGCGCCCTGGAAGGTGCCGCCGGGGCAGTCGAGCACGGTGTGCAGATTGCAGCTTTCCAGCAGGAGCCGGCGCAGGCTCACGGAGGCGTTGTCGGTATTCGAGAGGAAGGTGTTCTTGATGACCACGCCGCCGCGCAGGATTTTGATGAAGTGCTGGAGGAAGAGGAACGCGGTCTCGCCGGTGCGGATCGGGAAGTTTTGCTGCACCTCCGGGCGTTCCTTGCCGCCGAAGGGCGGATTGGCCAGCACCACGTCGTAGCGATCCTTTTCCTGAATGTCGGCGAGGTTCTCGGCGAGCGTGTTGGTGTGGACGATGTTCGGCGCCTCGATCCCGTGCAGGATCATGTTCATGATGCCGATGACGTAGGC
>Ga0136611_10002382_pt1 | contig 13035 bp, 8 predicted proteins | sample AntDrymUQ2232306_2_FD_106645 | JGI IMG/M metagenome (GOLD analysis project Ga0136611, IMG submission 106645) | Polar desert sand microbial communities from Dry Valleys, Antarctica - metaG UQ223 (23.06) | ecosystem: Environmental > Terrestrial > Soil > Desert | place: Antarctica: Dry Valley... | reverse complement strand
TCGGCCTGATCAACGGAGTACTGAACTTCGCGAAGCTCGATGCGGGTGCGGTCGATTATGTCGTGGAGGACGTTCCGCTCGATGAGGTGATCGCGGCGTGTGAAGCGTTGGTGCAGCCGCAAGCACGAGCAAAGCAGATCACGCTCACGCAGCGAAGCGCCACACCGGCACCGTTGGCTCACGCAGATCGGGAGAAGACGGAGCAGGTGATCCGCAACCTGCTTTCCAACGCCATCAAGTTCACGGACGCGGGCGGCCGCATCATGGTCGAGTGCGCGGTGAATACCGCGCAGCAGCTCGTGGTCGCAACGGTCACGGACACCGGCCGTGGCATTGCGCCAGAGCAACTCGAACGCATCTTCCAGCCGTTCGTCCAACTCGATGCGCAGCTCACGCGAACCGGCGATGGCACAGGCCTCGGTCTCGCCATCAGTCGCGACCTCGCGCGTGGAATGCGCGGCGACCTCACCGTCGAGAGCACGCCGGGCATCGGCAGCTCCTTCGTCCTGACCTTGCCGCAGGCGTGAGCAGTGCAGGCAGACGCCGCTCGCACGGCTTTGGGGCCTCTACCGAAGAAACCGGCCTCGGGTTGTGTTCAGTGCCGTGCCCGATGGACGCGCCTGCGTGGAGAACCTTCGCCTACGAAGGCTGCGAACAGAGCCGTCGATGCGTTGTCCGCAGGAGCGATCGAGAATTAAAGCGCCCGGCTTTGTCAGGCCAGCGTCATGCTTGCCATATCTGACGCTACACTGGCTTTTGGCTGCAACTCGACGACGGCGAGCCCGTCGGTGGAGTCGACTTGACAATTGCCTCTGCGGCCTTGACGGCCGTGAGCGCATCGATCAATCGGGTCGTTCCAGGTGCGTATGGCCTCGTCCGGCTCCGGGGCGACAGTGGGATTGGGCTTCGAGCCGCGTCGGCTCGTACCGGCCTTCGAGGCAGCGGAAGGGTACGAAGCGCGCTTCCCTGTTGTCGAGGGAGGCGCGAGTGCGTCCGACGCGCTGACGCTGCATCGACGGGAGTTCTGTCGCTCTGACGACCACTTCTCGAATGGCATCGACTGCCAGCTGATAACGCGAACGACCGCGCCACCTGGAGGGGCCGTTCGCGCTGGGCATTGTGGAGTCTTCGAATCAACGAAGGAATCGCAATCCGAGACGTAGGCTGTCGGGTCCCGGAAGGGAAATACGCTCTCTCCGTCAGGCCCACCTTTGCGAGAGCGAACGCGTGTGCCCCGGTCACGAGTCCCCGCGATCCCTCCCGCCGAAGGTTTGTCCATGCGTTCTCACGCGTCTGCCCCTGCTGTCGCGATCTTGGCGATGCTGCTCGCCGCCTGCGCCGACCGCCCCGACCCCACCGCGCCAGACATCTCGCGCGCGGCGAACTCCGCCGAGCGTACCGCGGTCGCCCCTACCACGCGGACGATCCGGCAGCTCGCGCTCGCGCGGGGGTTCACCCGCCTGCAGCGTCCGCGGCCCGTGCGCCCGGCGCTCGTCCGGTTGGGGCAGGCACTGGCGTTCGATCCAGTGCTCAGCGGCCCGCGAACCGTGTCGTGCTCGACGTGCCACCTGCCGGAATTCGGCACGGGCGACGGACGGAGCCTTTCGGTCGGTGAAGGCGGCAACGGCGCGGGACCTTCGCGCGTGCATCCGAACGGTGATTTCATTCCGCGCAACGCGCCAGCGCTCTTCAACCTCGGTGCGATGACGCGCCTGTTCTGGGATGGTCGCGTGGAGCTGCTGGAGCAGGGACAGCTCAGGACACCGGCCGGCGACCAGATCACGCCGGCGATGGAGCGCGCCTTCGAGTTCGGCGCGATCTCCGCATTGGCGATGTTCCCGGTAACCAACCGTGCGGAGATGCGCGGCGGGGCAGGCAACGAACTGGCCGCGATTCCCGATGCCGACCTCACGGAGATATGGGCGGCAGTCATGCGCCGTCTCGGCGCGATTCCGGAGTACCGCCGCATGTTCGTCGACGCCTACCCCGGCATTGCGTTCGACGACATGACATTCGCACACGCCTCCAATGCGATCGCGGGCTTTTTCGTCGACAAGCTCACCTTCACGAATTCTCCATGGGACCGCTTCCTCGACGGCGACGACAACGCACTGACGCCGGTGCAGCTCGAGGGCGCAAGCACATTTCTCGCGCTGCGATGCTCGCAGTGCCACAGCGGCGCCACGCTGAGCAATCAGGAGTTCCACAACGTCGCGGTGGCGCAGTTCGGACCCGGGCAGGGCAACGGACCGTCGGGGCGCGACGACTTCGGGCGCCTGAACGTGACCGGGCGGGTCGACGATCGCTATCGCTTTCGGACCACGACGCTCCGGAACGTGGAGCTCACCGCACCGTACGGTCACAACGGCGCCATCGGGTCGCTTCGCGGCTTCGTCGAGCACTACAGCGAATCCGACGTGAAGCTTCGGGGCTTCGACCAGCTGACCCTCGAACCAGGCCTGCGCGGCTCACTGCTCGACAACGCGGAGGACATCCTCGCCCAGCGCGACCCGCTGCTAGACGGCGTCGTGCTCAGCGACCAGCTTGTGGACAAGTTGATGGCCTACATGCAAAGCCTCACCGACGAATCTGCGCGCAACCTCAAACGGTTGGTGCCCGTCCGTGTGCCGAGCGGACTGCCGATCGACCGGCGCTGACCACTCTTCGGCCATGTTGCGAAACGCGCGGCCGACGGTATGCTCGGGGCTCACACCGGAGGCGCCATGGCGGAGATGACTCCCGGACGGTGGCAACGGCTCGAGCCGTTACTCGATCACGCGCTCGCTCTCGACGAATGCGAGCGCGCCCAGTGGCTCGCGGAACTCGGCGGAAGCACGCCCGATGTCATCGACGAGGTGACGGCGCTTCTGGCCAGTGACGTAGAGGCTGACCGGCGCGGATTCCTTGCCGGGTCACCACTCGCCAACGTGCCGCTGCCGACTCTGGAGGGGCTCGCGCTCGGCGCGTACACGCTGGTGCGCCCGCTCGGGCACGGCGGGATGGGCAGCGTGTGGCTGGCGAACCGCACCGATGGCCGGTTCGAAGGACGGTCGGCAATCAAGCTGCTCAATCTTGCACTGCTGACGACACCGGGGCAGGAGCGCTTTCGTCTCGAGGGTTCCGCGCTCGCGCGTCTCACCCACCCCGGCATCGCGCGCCTGCTCGACGCCGGCGTCGGTGCCGGTGGACAGCCGTACCTCGTGCTCGAGTATGTCGACGGGCAGCGTATCGATAGCTACGTCGCCGAGCGTGGTCTCGATGCCGAAGCCTGCGTGCGGCTCTTCCTCGGCGTGCTCGACGCGGTCGGACACGCGCACGCGAACCTCGTGGTACATCGCGATCTCAAGCCCTCCAACATCCTGGTCACCGCGGAGGGCATGACCAAGCTGCTGGATTTCGGGATCGCCAAGCTACTCGACGCCGACCCATCCCGCGGCGGCGTCACGATGGAGGGCGCGCGCGCCTTCACTCCGGAATTCGCCGCGCCGGAGCAGGTGAGCGGGGACGCCGTGACGACCGCGACCGACGTTTACTCCCTCGGTGTGCTGCTTTCGATGCTTCTGTCGGACCGCGCTGGCGCGCGCGTGACGCGGGGGTCGCAGGTCCGCGACGCCGAACGGCGGCCCCTTGGGCTCGGTGATCTCGACACCGTGCTCATGACTGCGTGCCGCGTCGTGCCGTCCGAGCGCTATCAGTCCGTCACGGCGTTCGCGGACGACTTGCGCCGCTGGCTGCGGCACGAGCCGGTGAGCGCGCGCGCCGATGCCCTTTCGTATCGCGCGGCGAAGTTTCTGCGGCGCAACCGGATCGCGGCGGTGACCGCCGGGGCAGTGGCGCTGCTCACGGCGATTTACACTGTCAGCGTGCGACGTGATCGCGAGCGTGTGCGCGGTGCCCTCGCGGAGGCAACCACGAGTGCGCAGCGCGCGGAGCAGGTGGCGGATTTCGCTGTCGGCTTGTTCGACGCCGGTGTGCGCTCGGCGCCCTTCACCGACACCGTGAGTGCCCGCGAGCTGCTGGCGCGCGGCGTGGTGGAGGCCCGTGAACTCTCGGCGCGGCCGCTGGTGCGTGCGCAGATGCTCGACGTGCTGGGTCGCATACACGCGGCCCGCGGCGAGTTTGCGGAAGGGCGTCGACTGCTGACCGAAGCGCTAACGGTCCGGCGCCAGTCACTTGGCGAGAGGCATCCCGACGTCGCGACGAGCATGCTGAATGTGGCGTCGGTGATGTACGATCTCGACGGACCAGCGAGCGCACTCCCCCTGTTGGGTGATGCGCTCGCGATCCGCCAGGATCATTACGGCCGTGAGGACGGACGGACGAACGAAGCGCGCTACCTGCTGGCGAAGGCACAGCACGCATCGGGGAATCGCGTCGGCGCCCGCGCCTTGTTCGACGAGTGGGTGACGGTGATGCGACGCGAGCCACCGCGCGTGACACCGGCACGCGCCGACCAACTGGGCGCCCTTGCGTCGATCTACAAGTACGGCGGACGCTTCGCCGAGGCCGAGCGTCTCTCCCGCGAGGTTCTCGCGATGCGTATCGCGCTGCACGGTCCACAGCATCACGCCGTGGCAGTCGCCCACTTTCAGCTTGGCTCGACGCTCGACGACGCGGGACGGCACGAGGAGGCGGGTGCTGCCCTGCGAACAGCCGTCTCCTTGCTGCGCGCGAGCTACCCTGACGGGCACCCGGAGCTCGCAAACGGCCTGCGCAATCTCGGCATCCACCTCGAGCGCACGGCGCAGTGGGCGGAAGCCGAGCGTACGTGGCGTGAGGCGGAAGCAATGTATCGGCGCTTCGTCGGAGCCGATGCACTGGCCACGGCCAACGCGACGGCGCACGTCGGCCGCTCGCTGAGTGTGCAGGGACAGCATGATGAGGCCGTGATCGTGCTTCGGACGCTCATTCGCGGTAACCCGTCGCTCGCGCCGGGGACGAATCCGATCGCATTGCGAACGCAACTGTTCCTTGGGGACGCACTGCTGGGACGTGGCGACTTCGCGGAGGCCGAGCGGGTGCTGCTTGCGTGCTACCGCGCGTGGACGGGCGGCTCGCCGCTCTTCGACGCCGACCGGCGCATGACGGCGAGAGCGCTCGTGCGCCTCTACGAAGCGATCAACCGGCCGGAGGAAGCGGCGCGTTACCGGGCGAAAGCCGGGGGCTGATCTCGTTCGCACCGGTGACACCTCATGGGTTGGTGCGCGCCGGCGACAGCGCCCCGTGCAGCAGCAACCGCGCCTTTCGCCAGTCGCGCTATACGGTGCGATCGCAGATCCCACGCAAGTGCGCGACCTCCGCGAAGGTGTAGCCGCAGAAAAAATGCAGGTCGACCAGCTCCGCGAGATCGGGCCGCAGAGAGGCGAGGTCATCGAGCGCATCGGACAGGCGCTCGAGCTCCTCCGCGCGATCGTCGAGGGATGCAATGTCCTCCACGAGCGTGACCGCGATGATGCCTCCGCCGCGCTTGGCAGCACACCTCCGGCGCGCGCTGTCGATCACGATACCGCGCATGACACGCGCGGCATACCCGATGAAGCGCGCGCGATCGGGAAACGCGACGACGGCACGGGTGCTGATGTCGAGATACGCCTCGTGCAGGAGCGTCGTCGCGCCGAGCGTGAGTTCGGCGCCGTCGCGTCGAAGCCGGCGCTCCGCCAGTCGATGGAGCTCCTCATAACACGCCGCAAAAAGCTGCGTCGAGCCGTCCTCGTCGAGCACTGTCGGGGCGGCCCGCACATCGCCGGGCTCTCGGATCATCGTGAGATCACTCCAGTCGCGGTCTCATGGCGAAGCTACGACCGTCGGAGATGGGCGCAAGCCTCCCGGACACCGGACCGGGCAATCGTCGGGGCGTTCGACGGCCTACAGTGCGTCCACCAGCTCGGTGACCATCAGGCGCTCAGTGCCAGGCATCGAGGCGACCGGTTGGGCGCGGTACCGTCGGTTTTGCGGCACGCCGGGACGCGGCAGCGAGACGGTGAAGACCGTTCCGGCCGACTCACGCGAGACCACGTCGATGGTGCCCCCGTGGGCGTGCACGACCTGCTCGGCGATGTAGAGTCCGAGGCCGACGCCCGTGGCATTCCGCAGTTCCGCCCCGCCGGCCGCGACGCGCCTGAACGGATCAAAGAGATGGGGGAGCTGCGCGCTCGGGATCGGCGTGCCGGTATTGTGCACGGCGAGTGTCACATGGCTCGCCCCGCCCGCCAGCGTCACGCGGATCGCGCACTCCATCGCTCCATACTGGACGGCGTTGCCGAGCAGATTGGACAACAGTTGCCGCAGGCGCGGGCCGTCCCACTCTCCGTGGAGGTCACCACTGGTCTCGAGCTGCACGGTGCAGGCAGGGTGCGCAACGGTGATCTCCTCGATGGCGTGCGCGGCCACCTGCGCGAGATCCGTCGGCTGCCGGGAGATCGGCATGCCCGCACCTAGGAGGCTCTGCGCGAAATCCAACAGGTCGTCGGTCATGCTATTCATGCGTTTGGCGCTCCGCACGATGCGCTGGGTCATCGTGGCATGCGGTTCCGCGAGATCGCCGCTCTCGAGCAAGAATTGCGACGCCATCAGCACCGTACTGAGCGGATTCCGCAGGTCGTGCCCCAGAATCGCCACAAACATCTCGCGGGAGCGATCCACGTCGTCGGCGAAGCGGGACACCGATTCCGCGAGCGCCTGGTCGATGGCCTCGTTGAAGCGCATCAGGTCCTCGAGGTCGGCACCCGTCAGCGTGCCCGTGTCGGCGGTCCACAGGCGAAGGACGCTGGTCCGGAGCGCGCGGTACTCAGCGACCATCTCGCTCATGGTGAATCCGCTCTCCGCTCGACCCGCGCCGTGGACTTCAGCGGCGGTATCAGGCACAGAGCCATCCGGCGCGGACGCACCCTTGGACTTGGCCTCCTGCTCCGCCGGGGACTGCGAGGTGCGCAGGTCGGCCACGATGTCGGTCAGCATGGCTGCCGCATGATCGCGCAGCGCCACCCGATCCATCGCGCGACCGGCGGGACCGCAGAGTGCGCGAAGGTCACCCACTCGGCGAGGATGAGCTCGATGTGCTCGATTGTCTCGAGCGCAAGGGATGTCCCTGCGTCCAGCGCCGCGCTCTGCACAAGCCGACGTGTTATCAGGCTGCCGCGGCAGTCAGCCCACTCCGCGCATCCGGCGATACCACGCGGTCGCGATCTGGTAGATCCCGTACGCGATGAGACCGACCGAGACGGCACCGAAGAGCAGCGTACCATTTTCCGCGCTCGCCACGGCGCGTAACGACTCGGCGAAGCCGGCGGCTTCGCTCGAGTCGGACTGCAGCGCCGCACGAATGAGGAATATGCCCGCGATGCTGAAGATCACTGCGCGGGCCGCAATGCCGAATTGTCCAACGCGCACGATCCAGGTCGCCTGAGTCGGTCCGGCTTGCCCGAGATCGAGATGCTTGCGCACCTTCTCCGCTGACGCCGCGCGATAGAACTGATATCCGGCATAGCCGATCACGCCCAGTCCGACCGCACCAACCAGCAGTCGTCCGTATGGAAGCTGAAGCAACCGCGCGCTCCAGCTCTCTGCAGCGTCGCCACTGCCGCCGGACCTGCCGTCGAGCATGCGGAATGCCTGTACGCCAAGAATGCCGTACGCGACCCCGCGTGCCGCCTGCGCCACACGCAGCGCGAGACTCGTGGGCTTGTCACCTTTCCCTTCGGCATCGGTGGCGGCTGCGACCAGTCGCCACGCCATGTATCCCAGCAGTCCGACGCCAATCAGCACCAGTGCCACCGTGCCGAATGGTCCCTCGCCGATCTCGAGCAGGGCGCCCTGGGAATCCGTCGCTCGACCACCCGGCCCCGTCGCGGCGCGTGCGGCAAGTGCACCGATCACGATGTACACGACACCTTTGGCCGCATAGCCCGCGCGTCCGGCGAGCACGAGCGCAGGCGAAACTTTGCGCAAGCTGACCGTTGTGCCCATCCGGAATCCTCCACGTAAGTGACGACGAACGAACTGCAGTTCAGCGCAACCAGTGCGAGATCGGTGCCGAGAGGGAGCTCAGCGAACAGCTCGCGGATGCGTCGGCAATCAGTTGGCGTCAGCGCGCACCAGTGACTGCTTCAACGCGGATCCCGCGAATCCCGCGGAACGGGAAGTGGCGTGGGCAACCGCCGAGTGCTACCGCAAAATCGAGATGTTCTTTTCGAACAGCCCCTCGGCAAGCATAGCTGTCAGCTGGCTGTTTCGCCGCACGCCGTCGCAAGACGCGGACGCACTGCGGCGTCGTCGTAGTCGTAGGCCAGACGCCCGCCGCGGCACCCTTACCGGTGCGGGGCAGGCACGCTAGCTTGAGACAGGTAGTCGATCGGGCGGTGCCCGGCCGCTCCGCGGGCGTAATTCAGTTGGTAGAATGCCAGCTTCCCAAGCTGGACGTCGCCGGTTCGAGCCCGGTCGCCCGCTCTGTAAATCACTCGTGCGAAGCCGCACCGCGGACGGGCGTCCCAGCGGGGCGCCAGTTTTCGTGTCAGGTGTCGCCCTGGGGCGGCCCTGCGCGCCATCAAGCGTCGGCCCGTAGCGGTCGATACTGGGACGCATGGATCCGCGGATGAAGCTGCGTCAAGTACTCGACTGGATCGTTCCGCAGGAAGGCAATGGCCTCCTGTTCTGGCGGGGACGCATCCTGTCCGCGATGCTGCTCGGCCTGAGCTTCTTCAGCCTCGCTGCGCTGCTGCCCAGCGTGTACTACGCCTCGCGCGACGGGGCCATGTCCGTCGTCATCATCGACGTCTCGGCGTATCTGCTCGTGCTTGGTATCACGGTCGCCCGGCGCGCGTCGACGCGCGCGCGGTCGTTCTGTGTCGTCGTGCTCATCTACGTGCTTGGCGCATTCTTCCTGCTGCGCTACGGCGTCGCTTCTGCTGGCTCGGTGTGGCTGTTCTCGTTTGGCGTGATGTCGGCCGTCCTCCTCGGATTCCGCGCCGCGTACTTCGCACTCGCGCTCAACTTCGTCACCTACATCGTCCTCTGCGTACTGAGCGCGACGGACGTCGCCCTGTGGCCCGGGACGCTCGGGGTGCCGTTCGAACGCCTCGTCGTGGTCAGCGTGAGCAGCCTGCTGCTCAACACACTCGCCGCCACATCAGTGGCGGCGCTGCTGCGCGGACTCGATGGCGAAGTCGCTGCGCGCCGCCGCGCCGAGCATGAGCACGTCTTGCTTGCGGGTGCGGTGGAACAGGCCGCGGAGGCGATCGCGATCACCGACCTGTCAGGCCGAGTGAGGTACGCGAACGCCGCCTTTGCGCGATTTGCGGAGGCGAGCGAAGATTCGCTCAAGGGCCGCGTGCTGACCGACATGATGCAGCCCGCGATCCCGCGCACGAAGGGTGCTGCGCAGCGCGACCCGTGGGCCTCGATCGCCGGCGGAAATGTCTGGTCGGGACACCTCGACGTAGGCCGAGCGAATCCACGCGTTGCGGAGGCCGCGATCACGCCGTTCCGCGATGAGGACGGGGAGCTGACGCACGGACTCGCGGTGCTGCGCGACGTGACGCGCGAACGGGAGCTGGAGGCGCAGCTGCGACAGTCGCAGAAGCTCGAGGCGATCGGCACGCTCGCGGGCGGCATCGCGCACGACTTCAATAACCTGCTGATGCCGATCCTGCTCAACGTCGAGGAGCTGCAGCGTGCGGCGCCCGGCGAGACGATCGATCACCGCTTGCTCCGCGACGTGCATACCGCGGCCGAACGCGCGCGCGACCTCGTGAGTCGCATCCTGGCGTTCAGCCGCAACGAGACGCCCGACCGCCGCCCAGTGGATCCTGCGAGCGTCGTTCGAGAACTGGTGCCGCTCCTGCGCGCGACGATGCCGGCGACGATTCGAGTCGTGACGCATGTCGTGGACGGGTCGAGCGTGCTGGCCGATCCCGGCGAGCTGCACCAGACGCTCATGAACCTCGCGACCAACGCACTGCATGCGATGCCGGCCGGGGGATCCCTCACCATTTCGGTGAAGCGCGCGTCGGGCGACGCACGGGAACTCGCACTCGAGGTCTCCGACACCGGCACCGGGATGTCGCCCGAGACGATTCGCCGCGCCTTCGAGCCGTTCTTCACGACGAAGACCCAGGGACGTGGAACGGGACTCGGACTCGCCACGGTGCATGGCATCGTGACGTCGCTCGGCGGACGCATCGAAACGTCGAGCACTATCGGTGAGGGAACCACGGTCAGGGTGATCCTCCCGACCGTCGCCGATGCGGGCGCGCTCGTGCCGGTACTCAGCCGGCCGGAAGCGCCGCTGCCGGGGTTCCGCGTGCTGCTCATCGACGACGAACCCGCCATTCTTTCGGCGACACAACGTCTGCTCGCACGGCTCGGCGTGCAGGTGGAGTGCGAGAGCGACCCTCGAACGGCCCTCGAACTACTGCGGCTCGCGCCGGAAGCGTTCGACTGCGTGCTCACCGATCTCACGATGCCGCACATGAGCGGCGTACAGCTTGCGCAGGCGATGCACGCGAGCCGGATCGCGACGCCGGTGGTGCTGATGACAGGCTATCTCGATCTCGCGGGCTTCGATGCGTTGGCGTCGGCCGGAATCGGGCAGGTGGTCGCGAAGCCTTTCACGCTCTCACAAGTGTCGCAGGCGCTCCGCACGGCGATCGAATGCCGCTCGCGTGTAGAGATTGCGGTTTAAAGCCTGAGGCCTAAGGCGAACGATGAAGGATGAAGGGGCTTGGGCTTCGGGCCTTCGGGCTTTCGGATTTCGGCGACTGGCATAGCCGACTGGCGCGTGGGGTACGACCGGTGAAAATTATGGCTTGGCCACGCGCCGCACCCCGCAATTGACCTGATGACCGACGTTTCTGCTCCGGCTCCGGCTCCGGCTCCCGCACCACGCGCACCGGCCGCCGCCAGGTCCACGCGCTACGATCGCTCCATCGTCGAAGGCCCGCTCTCGAGCGCCGTGTGGAAGATCGCGTGGCCGGCCATGCTCACGAACATCATTGGCGGACTGCAGGGTATCGTCGACCACGTACTCGTCGGCCACCTGGTCGGCTTCACAGGCAACGCCGCAATCGGTGTGTCCTGGCAGATCTTCATGGTGATCATCGCGTTCATCAGCTCGCTCTTCACCGGCATGAGTGTGCTCGTCGCACGGTTCGCAGGAGCCGGTGACGAAGAGAAGGTCGATCGCACCGTCTATCAGGCGTTCATCACGGCGATCGGATTATCCGTACTGATCATGGCACCGGTCGGGTACTTCGCCGCGCCGTATCTCCTGGAGTTCGTGAACGCGACGGAAGCGGTGCGCGCTGAGGCGTTGCCGTTTCTCCGCATCATGTTCCTGTTCAGCGTCGGCATGCTGTTGTACTTCATGCTGAGCGGTGCGCTCCGCTCGGCGGGCGACTCCCGCACGCCAATGACGCTCGGCATCGCAATGACGGTGCTCAACCTGCTGCTCAACATCGTACTGATTCGCGGACTGGGGCCGATTCCGGCGTTCGGCACGGCCGGCTCCGCGATGGGCACCGTCATTGCCACCGGTCTGGTTGGCGTGTACGCGATGTACAAGCTCTGGGGCGGCGGGTGGGTCGTGTCGTTCCGCCGTGCGCACGGATACGCGCCCGATTGGACGATCATTCGCTCTCTCTTCCGATTTGGCTTGCCGGCGGGCATCCAGGGCATCGCGATGAACGTCGGCGGTGTGCTGATGCTCACGTTCATCGGTTCGCTCGCGCAGAGCGCGGCAGCACAAGCCGCATTCGCTGTCAGCTACTCGCAGCTTTTTTCGCTGGTGACATGGACCTCGGTCGGCCTCATGGGCGCGGCGGCGGCCGTCGCGGGGCAGAACCTGGGCGCGGGAAAACCCGATCGAGCGCGTGATGCGGTGCGCACCGCCGCGACCATCGGTGTGGCCGGGGCAGCGTTCATCGGCGTGTTCCTCTTCTTCATGCCGCGACAGCTGCTCGCCGTGTTCGGCATGAACGATCCTGCTGCCGTGTCGATCGGCGTGGACTTGCTGCGCGTGCTGAGCGTGTCGGGGCTCTTCATCACCATCGCGCTCACATACACCGGTGGGTTGCAGGGCACGGGAGACACGAAGAGTCCGCTTTACATCTCCATCGTGTCGCAGGTGGCGGTCCCGTTGGGCATCTGCTGGTTCATCCAGCAGCGTGGCACACTCGAGCCGATGGACATCTGGATCGCGATCCTGGTCGGGCACGTGACGCGTTGTGTGCTGAGCGTCGTGCGCTTCAATCAGGGCGCGTGGCGACGTATCGCCGTGGATATCAAGCCGACGGTGGCATAGCACTCACGACGTCGAGCACCGCGCGGATCGACAGCAACGATTCGTCGAAGAGCGAGCGCTGCACCGGGTCGGCAAAGACCGTGGCAAAGTCCTGCGGGGTGAACGCTCTCGCAGGCCGAGCGGCAAAGGAATCGTGCAGTAGGCGCACGTAGTACTCGACGTCGTAATCGCGCGGGTCCTGCGCACTGTCGCCGGGGGCGTCGTCGTGGTCGCCAACGACACTGCCCGAGCCTGACGCCGTGCGGTACACGAGGGCGCGGTCGCCGCTCCGCCATGCCGTCGTTCCACTCGACAGCATGGCCTCGTACGCGAGCTCGCGGCGCACTTCGCGCGTCTCGCGATATTGCGCGGGAGTTTTCGACAGGCGCGTTTTCGACGCGACCGCCCGCGTCGGGGTTTCACGTCGACGCAACGCGCCGACGGTGCTGACGTAGGCTTCGCGCACACCGCTCACGTCGCCCTGGAGCAACCGCTCGATCGCCCGGCGGAGGAAGCGCTCGCCGTACGGCTCGGCCCGACTCGAACGAAACGCGACACCGCGCAGCGTGAGGGTGCCGTCGTACGAGAGCAGCGCGTAATTCTTGGGTTCGTGCGACAGCATCGCTGCATACCGGCCCTCGAACTCGAGTTGCACCAGTGGCGGGAGCAGGGCACCGACTTCCGCCACCACTCGGCGCTCATCGGCTTCCGTCCATTCGGACGGCACGGCGAAGTACACGCCGTCGGTGTCGGCTTCGAGC
>Ga0136611_10002381_pt1 | contig 13036 bp, 13 predicted proteins | sample AntDrymUQ2232306_2_FD_106645 | JGI IMG/M metagenome (GOLD analysis project Ga0136611, IMG submission 106645) | Polar desert sand microbial communities from Dry Valleys, Antarctica - metaG UQ223 (23.06) | ecosystem: Environmental > Terrestrial > Soil > Desert | place: Antarctica: Dry Valley... | reverse complement strand
TGGACCAGTCGGCGATGTAGCCATCTTGCGCGGGCAACCATCCCGCTTTGACCAGCGGCGGAGTCGTCAATGTCAGGCTACGCCGCCATTATCCACAGCCCTCAGGACGGCGCAACTCCTAGGCCTGTCTCGGCTTGGCGTATGGCGCATCGCACGCGGGCGCCCGCGGATCGGTCCAAACGTTCAGCCAATCGTCATGCGACGGAGGCGACCGATAACCGCGACAGGTATTGCCCGACGACGTCCACGCCGACGAGCTCCGAAAAGGCCCGCTGCAGGCGCGCGGTGACGGGTCCCGGGATGCGGGTGTCGCGCACCGGCGCGTTGTTGACGCTCGCGGCGGGGCAGATACAGAGGCTCGTCGAGGTGATGAACATCTCATCGGCCGTCGCCGCGTCGAAGAGATCGATATCGGTCTCGATCAAGGGAGTGCCGAGGTCTTGGGCGAGATCGATCACGGTCGCTCTGGTGATTCCAGGCAGCACGTAGCGCGGATGGGGCGTGAGCAGCTCGCCGTCGCGCACGACGAAGACGTTCGCTCCCGCCCCCTCGGCGAGGCAGCCCTTCTCGTCGACCAGCAACGGCCAAGCGCGCGGGTCCTGACTGAGCACCTCCTGGTCGGCAATCCAGAGGTTGAGCAGGTTCGTCGTCTTCGCCTGCGGGCTGAGCGCCCACGGCGGCGTCCGACGCACCGTCGGCGTCATCAGCCGCACGCCGTCCCGGTAATAGGGGGCGCGGAACGCGTAGGGGATCGGCAGGCACTCGACAATCATCGTCTGAACACCGTCGCCACCCTGATCGAGTGGTGCCCCGCGGCTGATCCGCTGGCTGACCCAAAGGTCTTCACCAAGGAGCTCATAGTTGCGCCGCGTCACCTCTTCGGTCACCGCGTAGAGCTCGGCTTGACCGATCGGTGGCTCAATCCGGACGTAGGCGAGCGAGCGCCAGAGCCGGTCCAGATGCTCCTGGAGCTTGAAGATCTTGCCGTTGAACGTCCGCTCAGTGTCGTAGACGCCGATGCCGCGCATCGCCGACGAATCCCGAAACGAGATCCGCACGTGCGACTCGGGCAGAATCTGCCCGTTGTAGTAAGCAACTCGTTCAGTCTCGAACATTCGTGCCTCCTCCGCGGGACCTCGCGCCAATGACCTAAGTTCGGCGGCGATTCGAACGCGACGTCGCTCAGAACTCGAACGGCAACTGCTGCGCCTCGCCATCTTGACGGGGATGGCGCGGAGAGGCCGGCCGCCCCTTGAACCAACGTGTGAGCGCGACCAACCGGGTTGCGGCGCGGTCGAACGCCCGCTGCCCTTTGTCGGCGGTCGCGAGCTCCGGCTGCCCGAGCGCTCCAGTCTTGGAATAGCTCGCCGTCCACTCGACGATCGAAGCCGGTCCCGGACCCGCGGTGAGATCGACCCACTGCCACTCCTCGGCGCCGGGGATGTCGGTCATGTACTCGGGGATAGCGCCTTCGATGCGGTCCAGGCGGACGCCCTCGCCGTTGAGGTGCATGTAAACCGATGTCTCCAGCTCGCAGGCGTGGGCGCACCCACCGGGCAAGGTCGACTCGCGCACCTCCTTGTTCCAGAACTCGGCGACGAGCTGCCACCAGGAGAGATTCGCCGTGAGGAGGCTGGTGCGTAGGTTGATCTGCCGGCCGGCCATCTCGACCAGCGGCGCGTTCGAGCCGTGCCCGTTGACGATGAGCATCCGTTTGAAACCATGATGCGCCAGCGAGCGGCCGATATCGATCAGATACCGGGTGAAGGTCGATGGCTCGATCGTGATCGTGCCGGGAAAGTCCATCACGTGGTGGGTGTACCCATAGTGGACCGGCGGCATGACCAAGATGTCGGCGGGCGAGCGGACGCCGGCTTCGAGGCAGATCGAGGTCACCAGCCGGTTATCGACGTCGATCGGCAGGTGGTGGCCGTGCTGTTCGATCGCCGCGACCGGTAGGATCACCACCTTCTCCTGCTCGACCGCCAGCCTCATCTCTGGCCAGGTCAGCAGCTCGTAGCGGTGCTCCGCACGGACATCCGCGGCTTGTGGCTCCGACATCGTCACGTAACCTCCTCATGGGTCGGCAGGCCGAGCATCTCCCTCGCTTCCGCCGGAGACGCAACGCGGCGTCCGACGTCCTTCGCGATCCGTACGATCCGCGAGACGAGTTGATCGTTGCCGCTGACTGGCTCCCCCGGCCGGTAGACCAGCGCGTCCTCCATGCCGGTCCGCGCGTGGCCGCCCAGCGCGACCGCCAGCAACGCGACCTCGATCGAGCGCGACTCGAGCGCGCAGACCTGGTACATCGTTCCCGGCGGCAACTGGCGAACCATCGAGAGCACGTTCTCGGCGCCCGGCGCGATACCCGACTGCTGGCCGAAAACGAGCTGCACCCAGACCGGCGACTCCAGCAGGTCGCGCTCGATCAGAAACTCCAGCACGTCGATGTGGCCGGGATTGTAGAGGAAAACCTGCGGCTTGATGCCCGCCTCTCGCAGCCGCTCCGCCACCCGCGCCGTATCGTCGAATGTCGTTGCCATCACGCTGCTCGGTCGCCCGCCGCCGCCGCGGAAGGTCATCGGACCGACATTGAGTGACATGATGTCCGGGCCGGCCTCGAGTGTGATGTCGGTGTAGTGATGGAGCGCGCCGGCCAAATCCGTGACGCCCTCGAGCGGCGAGGTTGCCTGGGTGAAGTCGATAATCGCGTCCGGGCACCGCGCGCGGATCGCGTCGGCGATCGTGCGATAGTGGCCGGGCATTCGAGCCGGCTTCGTGGGATCGGCCGGATTGCGGCCGTGGATGTGGATGATCGCCGCGCCCGCGGCCATCGCCGCCGCCGTGGCCCCGACCTGTTCCTCGAGTGTGACAGGGAGGGTAGGGTTCTCCGACTTCTGGTGCTCGCCGGTGATGGCGCACGTGATGATCAGCGCCGGCAGCTCCGCCAGAAGGTAGCCACCCCGCGGCCACGCCGGGGCCACGTCAGAGCACCCCGTACCGCTCGTACACCGTCCGCAGGGAGTCGCCCTTCATCAGGTCGACGCGGGTCATCGTCTCGCTGCCGACCCGCTCCTTCGCCAGTCGCACGACGTCCGTCTCCGCGTCGGGCGGGATCACCACGATTCCGTCGAAATCCGCGAAGATCAGATCGCCCGGCTTCACGACTACCTCGCCGCAGCGGACCGGCTCGTCGTAGCCGATCACCCGGCCGCGGCCGACCGAGTCGAGCGCCTGGATGCCCACGTAGTAGACCGGAAAGCCGAGCTCGACGATCTTCACGCAGTCGCGCACCTGGCTGTCGCAGATGCATCCGACCGCGCCGTTGCGCTTCGCCACGGTCGCCATCAGCTCGCCGAACGGCGCGTTGGTTCCGGAATAGTCGGTGGAGTGGACCACCACGTCGCCCGGCCGCAGCGAGTCCATCACCTCGATCTCGAGCGCGTACTGGTTCCGCTCGATCACCTCGTCGACCTCGACCCAGCGAACCGTGCGCGCTCGGCCGGCGAAACCGCACGTTCGCATGTCGGGGAGGAGCGGCCGCAATCGCCGGTGCATCACCTGATGGCGGAGGCCGAGCGAGTCCAGGATGTCGCTGACGGCGGCGACGTAGAGCTGCTCAGTCATGAAGCTAAACAGCTCCGCATCGTCCGTTCTCGTTGCCACTGGTCCCCCTCCCGACTCCCCCAATGTGCCGCGGCTCAGAGCACCCGGAACTTCTCGAGTTGCTCCAGGTCGACCTCGACGCCCATCCCCGGCCCATCCGGTACGTCGATGAAGCCATCCGTCATCCCGATCGGCGGGTAGCAGAGGGTGTTGAGCAACGAGGCCGACGAGACGTTGAACTCGAGGTAGAGCGAGTGCATCAGGTAGGCATTGAGGTGCAGCGACGCGGCCTTGAGCAGATCCGTCAGCCATGCGTGCGGCGCGCACTCGATCTGGTATCGGACCGCGAAATCGGCGATCTGCTTTCCAACCGTCATGCCGCCGCAGCGCGAGAGGTCGGGTTGGAGCACGTCGATGCCGCCCTCGCGCGCCAGCCGCTCGAACTCATGGACGCCCGCCGCCTGCTCGCCCGCCGCAACGCGCAGCGTGGTGCACTGGTTGGCGACCGCCCGGTAGCCCGCTAGGTTCTCCGGGTGAATGAAGTCCTCCAGCCAGAAGACATCGAGCTCCTCCAGCGCGCGGGCGACCTTGATCCACTCCCGCAGCGAGCGGGTCTTGAAGGGGCTCTCGAAGCGCGTGCCGTACCAGCCACCGTCGACCATCAAGTCGATCCCTGGTCCTGCCTCGTCGCGGGCGGCCTTCACGAGCGCGACGTCGAGTGCCGCGTCGTAGCCGAAGACGCCCCAGCCGAACTTGATCGCCCTGAAGCCCTGCTCGAGGTAACCGGCGACCGCCGCCCGCATCTCGTCCGGCGTCGGGCGGAACAGCGTCGAGGCATAGCCCTGCACCCGTTCCCGGTATCGCGCCCCGAGCAGGGTCGAGACGGGAACCCCCAGCGCCTTGCCGGCGATGTCCCACAGGGCCAGGTCCGCCCCGGAGATCATCTGCATCCCAGCGCCGCTTCGCCCGTAGTAGGCGAGGTAGCGGTACATCTTCTGCCAAAGCCGCTCACGCTCGAGCGCGTTCTCGCCGATCAGCGCACGCTTGATCGATTCGAATCCGATGGCGCCGCCCGAGGGCGCATCGACGATTGCCTTGCCGACGTGAGGCTGCGTTTCGATGTCGGACCAGCCGGTGATGCCCTCGTCGGTATCGATCCGGATCAGGGAGATGAAACGCACGCCGTGCGCCTCCCCGGCGGCGTCTGGATCGGGGTAGTCCCTGCCGGTGTCGAGCACCATCGCCTCGACGTCAGTGATGATCACTGTGGAGTCTCCATCGCGCAGTGTCGGCCAAGCACCCTTGTAGAATGCCGATCAAGCCAGTGTCACGTTATCTCACTGGCTCTGAATCCGCTTGTGCCCTCAATGAGGAGCGGCTATGTCCGGGAACGGAATGCGCATCGGTATCGGCCAGTTCAATGAGCTCGCGGACGAGAAGCTCCGCTTTGCCGCTCAGCTCGGCGTCAGCACGATCCAGATGAATACGCCGAAGCTGCCTGGCGAGACGCACTGGGCGGAGAAGGATCTCCGCGCGCTCGTTCTCAAGTGCCAGGAGTACAACCTGATCCTTGAGGCAATCGAGAACGTGCCGATCCACTTCTATCAGAAGGCCATGCTCGGCCTGCCAGGTCGCGATGAACAGATCGCCAACTACCAGACCACGATCCGCAACATCGGCAAGGCCGGCATCCCGATCCTCGGCTTCCATTTCATGCCGAACTCCGTCTGGCGGACTGACCGATTGTCCCCGGGGCGGGGCGGGGCGGGCTGCACCAAGTTCGACATGGCCGCCGTCGATCAGGCGGCAGGTGCGAGCGGCATTCGGGGGTTTGTCGCCAAATCCGACGAGCGACTAGACGCGATCGCTGTCATGGAGGCGGAGGAGGAGACCGTGTCTGAGGAGCAGATGTGGGAGAACTACGTCTACTTCATCAACGCGGTCCTGCCGACGGCGGAGGAAGCCGGAGTCAAGCTCGCGCTTCACCCGGACGACCCGCCGATGCCGATGCTCGGCGGGGTCGGGCGGATCTTCCGCGAGCCGGCCGGATTCAAGCGGGCGTTTGAGCTCAATCCGAACAGCCCCGCCTGGGGACTGGATCTCTGCCTCGGCTGCTGCTCGGAGATGCCCGGTGGCAAAGAGACCGTGCGCGAGATGATCGAGTACTTCGGGCCGAAGGGCAAGATCTTCTACATCCACTTTCGGGACGTCCAGGGCGTCGTCCCGAACTTCCAGGAGTGCTTCCTGGGCGAGGGGAACTACGACCCGGCGGAGATCTTCCTGCTGCTGCGGAAGGTCGGCTTCGACGGGTTCATGCTCGATGACCATGTGCCGCACATGGACGACGACTCCGTATGGAATCACCGCGGCCGAGCGCATGCCGTCGGCTACATGCAGGGCCTGATCAACATGATGGAGCACGCCACCTGACGCACCAGCTCCCGGGGAGACCTGCGTGGATGTGAAACCATCGTCTACCCCTTGACCGAGCCGGAGGTCATGCCCTTGACCATGAATCGCTGGGCGGCGAAGTAGAGAACCATCATGGGCAGGGAGGAGAGCACCGCGCCGGCCATCAGCGTGCCCCAGGGCAGGACGTCGCTCGTGATCAGGTAGTTGATGCCGAGGGGGACGGTCCGTTTCTCTTCCGACGTGATAAAGATCAACGCCAACAGCAGCTCATTCCAGGCGCCGGTGAAGGTGAAGATGGCGACCGCCGCCAGCCCGGGTGCAGAGAGGGGAAGCAGGATCCGGAACAGGGCGCCCATCCGGGTTGCCCCGTCGACCATGGCCTGCTCCTCGAGCTCCCTCGGCACCCCGCGGAAGTAGCCCTGCAGGAGCCAGGTGCTCAGCGGGAGCGAGAAGGTCAGGTAGACGAGGATGAGCCCCTGCAGGGAGTTCCCCAGATCGAGCCGGGCAATGACGATTGAGAGCGGAATGAAGAGCAAGGACGTCGGCGTCAGGTAGGCGAACAGGATCACACGACCAACGACACCCTTGAACCGGTACTTGAATCTGACCAGGGAATAGGCCGCGAACGACGAGATGAACAGCGAGATGAACGTGACGCAACTCGCCACGATCAGGCTGTTCTTGATGTACCCCAGGAACTCCTTCTCGTTGATCAGCTCGTCGTAGTTGCGCCACGTGAAGACCTGCGGCCAGAGCGTCGGGGTGCGCAGGATCTCGCGAGGCATCTTCAGGGAGGTGATCACCATCCAGTAGATCGGGAAGAGGACGAGCGCGACCGTGATGATCAGCAGCACGTAGGTGGAGACGCCGAACACCATCCTTGAGCGGCGCAGGCTGCCTTCCCGGCGACGGGCAGGCGCGACTGGGGTTGACTCGAGTCGTCGCGAGGCGGCCATCAATCGTCGTCCACTTGCATCATCGTCGTGACGACGATGACGAGAACCGCCAGCACCGGCAGCATCGCCACCGAGACCGCCGCGGCCTCACCGAGGCGTTGCGTCTGCATGCCGAAGTAGGCCAGGACGGGGAAGACCATCGTGGCGTCGGATGGCCCGCCTTGGGTCAGGAGGAAGATGTTCTCGAACGAGTTGGCGGTCCAGATCGACGAGAGCAGGACGGTCACGAGGATCACGGGCCGAATGGCCGGGAAGGTCACCGACCAAAAGCGTTGCCAGGCGTTGGTGCCGTCGATCCGGGCCGCCTCATAGAGGTCGGGCCGCACCGACTGGAGCGCGGCCAGGAACGAGATGAACCAGAACGGAAAGCCGCGCCAGGTGGTCGCGATGATGACGGCGGGCATCGCGGTGGACTTCTGCCCGAGCCAGCCGATCACCTCGGGATGAATGCCGGTCTCGGAGAGCACCGGATTGATGCCGCCGCCGATCGGCTGGTAGAGGACCCGCCAGGTCAGGAACGCGACGAAACCGGGCATGGCCCAGGGCAACATCAGGAACGCCCGAAAGACCCCCCGGCCCCTGATCTCCTGGTTGACCAGCAGCGCCAGGCCCAGACCGATGACGAGCTTGAGGGCATCGGTGACCAGGACGATCGTGATCGTGTTCCGGATCGCTCGCGTGAAGCTGGGGGAGTCCGAGAGATAGCGGAAGTTGTCGAAGCCGACCCACTCGCCCGCGTTGCCGACGACCCGGTTCGTGAACGAGATGAAGATCGCGTAGCTGAACGGGTAGGCCACCAGCCCGAGTACGAGCAGGACCGCGGGGAGCACCAGCAGGTATCCCCAGAGCGCCTGCCTGCCCGCGAAGCTCATTCGCGTCTGTCGGTATGTCACGTGCTGGAGTGCCACGCCAAACCCCCCTGCCAACCACGACGCGGTCCACTCGGCGGACCAGAGCTCGGTATGTGCCGAGCGCGGTCCGCCGGTGGGGGGTGACGCGCGTTACTTGTACTTATCGTAGATCGCCTGACCTTGCGTCTGGGCCTCGTCCATCGCCTGGTCGAAGTCGTACCCGTCGATGACCACTCGCTGCACCATCTTGGGGACGATGAAGTTGGCCGAGAAGTCACCGTAGGCTGTGTTGTAGGTATCGGGGAAGCCCGGGGCCGTGCCACTCTCGACGAGATCCTTGAGCCCGACCAGGACGAGTTTCTCCCCGCCATAGGCCGGGAAGGCAGCCTGATCCTTGAGGACGGGCGCGTAGATGGCGACGTCGAAGTAGGCCTGCATGAACTCCGGGTTCGCAAGGAACTCGATCAGGGCCTTGGCCGCGTCGATGTTCTGGCTCGACGCCGAGATCGCGCGGACGTTCGGTCCGATCGGCGAGATGGTGCCGGTCGGTCCAGCGGGAAGCGGTGAGTACGCCGTCGCGTCGAACAGCTCCGGGTCGTCGGCCTGGGCAGCGATCGCGACCGAGCCGGTGTTGGCGATAAACGCCGCCTGGCCGGACAGGTAGGCATTGTTATCGCCGGCGCCATCCCAGGTCGTGGCATCCGTCGGGAAGAGTCCCTGGTCCCAGGCGCCCTTGACCCACTCGAGGTAGGTCCGGGTCTCCTCGGACTTGATCGTCACGGTTTGCCCGGCGTCGTCGGCGATGCGGCCGCCATACGACTGAAGGACCGACATCTGCACATTGCCGTCGCCGACATTGGAGAGGGCCAGCCCGAGGCCGTAGAGCGGCGGCGCATGCACACCGGCGGCTTGCGTGACCAGTTCCTCCCAAGTTGCGGGCGGGGTCGTAAAGCCGGCCTCGGTCAGTGCGTCGTTGCGGCGCAAGAGTAGGTTGCCTGATGCGCCGAACGGCACACCAGTCCGTCCGCCGGCCACCGCGGTGGTGTCGGTCGAGGCGGCGATCGACTCGTACCAGCCACCCTGCGCGTCGCCGATCGCCGTGAAGACGTCGTCGAGCGGCGCCAGCACATTCTCCTGGCTGGAGAGCAGGAGGAGCAGATCAAGGCCCATGTCGAGGGCGTCCGGCATGGTGTCGGACTCGACGGCGGCCGAGACGCGTTGGACGGTCTCGTTCTGGTTGATCATCACCACTTCGGTCTCGACACCGTTGTCCGAGCCCCACTGGTTGATGGTCTCCGTCAGGAGATTGTTCGCGTCCTCGGAGAAGATCAGACCGCCCCAATAGGTGACTTTGCCACTCAGGGCCGTCTGGATGAAGGCCGGCGCCCTGCGGGACGCCAGCACCTCGTCTAGGCGACCGCCGCCAATGGCCACCGCGGCAGCGCCGGCCGCTGTCGTACCCAGTACCCGGCGTCGTGTCACACGTCGCTGATCGTTCATGCACTCGTCTCCTTGCCCCGGCGTCACTGCCGAGGGCTTGTCGAACGACGAACGTCATCTGTTCCGTTGTGCCTTCGCCGCAAAGGCAAATGACGTTGCGGCAACATAGCACATGCTTTACGCGTGAGTCGATTTGCTACCGAAACGGTCCTTTGCGACTCGTGCTGGGTGGAGATTCGGCACTCCGGTTCGCCTCCGTCAGCGGCATCGGCAGGACCGGTCCAGCAGCGTCCCCGGTGACCGAGTTACGCACCAGCGTGGCGCCCGCCCGCTCGACGACCGGGCCCACTCACCGCCGCTGCCGCGGCAGGCCCTCCTGCAGCGGCACGGTCAGCGACGGCATCAACCGGCAGTCCCGCTGCCGGTGAGGAAGGCTCTATCGGCATCGGGAGATGCACCGCCTGACCGCTCCGCGAGGATTGGTAGATCGCGAGGATGATCTCGAGCGATCTGCGGGCATCCTCGCCCGTCACCATGGGGGCACGGTCCTCGATGACGGCACGGAGGAAGTCCTGGATCTGGAGCTCGTGGAAGCGTGGGAACCCTGGACGTCCCTGCTCTTCCCGCTCCCACGCCGCGCGGGACGACTCTTCGCCGGGCAGCGTCCAGACGTCGTTGATGCCCTGTTCGCCCTCCGAACGCTCCCAGACGCTCACCGTGGCCCCGGCATCCCCGTGTACCGCGACGCGAAAGCCGAAGTCAGGCTGAAACGTCGAGGCCGCCTGGATCACGCCGAGCGCGCCGTTCTCGAATCGAACGGTCGCCACCGCCGTGTCCTCGACGTCGATGTACGCGCCGTGGCGCAGCGTGGCGTACCGCCCGGAGACCTCCGTCACTGGGCCCATGAACCATTGCAACTGGTCGATCGCGTGGACCGCCTGATTCATGAGCACGCCGCCGCCCTCGGTCGCCCACGTTCCCCGCCACGGGTCGGATGCGAAGTACTCGGGTGAGCGCCAGATGCGGACAGAGCATTCGGCGAGCGTGAGGGCGCCGAGGCGGCCCGCCTGGATTGTCTGATGGATCCGCTGGGCAGCCGGCCAGAATCGACGCTGGAAGACCACGCCAAACGTGATGCCGGCCTGCCTGGCCGCCGCGATCATCCGATCGGCCTCCACCAGACTGATGCTGAGCGGCTTCTCGCAGAGGACGTGGACACCCGCCTCTGCGGCGGCGACCACGAGCGCGCCATGACTGGGGTGCGGTGTGCAGATGAGGACGGCGTCCACGAGACCACTCGACAGCAGCTCTCCGGCGTCGCCGAACACATGCGGGACGCCGTACGTCTCGGCAACCGCGCGCGCTCTGGGCTCATCCGCGTCGCAACACGCGACGAAGTCGGCCTCGGCGAGCGTGTGCAACGCCATTGCGTGGATCGCGGCGATCTTCCCACACCCGATCAACCCCGCGCGAACAGTCTCCAACGCCGGTCTCCCTCCCGTCAGCCGGTGGACGCTCCCGGCGCCTCGAGCAATGGTTTCACGATCTGATCGGCCGTCCCCGGTGACGGAAGCAGGAAGCGCTCGAGGTAGCGGGCGGCCCAGACGACCCCAGCGCCGCCGGGGAGAAGCGGGTCCTCGTTCTCGATGGAGATCGCGTCGCGATAGCCGATGTCGTAGAGCGCCGAGATGACGCCGGGCCAGTCCACCTGTCCCCAGCCGGGGAGCCGATACCGCCACCAACCGCTGCCTAGGATGCCCTGACGAGCCAGACGCCCATGGAGGATCTCCGTGTCCTTGCCGTCGACATGGAAGATCCGATCGGCGAACTCCCGGATAATGTCCGGCACATGGGGAATGTGGAGCCAGATGAGGTGCGACGGATCGAACGAGAGACCGAGCGAGTCCGATGGCAGCGCGTTGAACATCCGCTCCCACAGCTCCGGCGAGTGGGCCAGATTGCCCTCCGGACCGCCCCGGCCCGCCGTCTCGAAGGCGATTCGGACGCCGCGCTCGGCGGCGTAGCTCGCGAGCGGGCCGTACACCTGAACGAAGATGCGCAGGTTGTCGGTCATCCGATTGGTGGGATGGTCGGCGCCGACACCCGGCATCCCCCACAAGTGCATTCCGAACGCCGACCCGGTGAACGTGACGACGGTTCCCACTCCGAGTGCCGCGCAGGCGTCGATCGACTGTCGCAGGACCTCCGTCCGCTCAGCTCGCAGGGACTCGTTCGACGTCAGCACGTTGACCATCGGCGCAAGCGACGAGATGCGGACACCCGACTCGCCGATCGCCTCCTCGACCGCGCCCGAACCATCGCGCGCGATGCTCGCCAGATCGAGGTGTCCCGGATACGTCGCATCGCCGATAGGTGGGAACGAGGGTCCGACGTTCACCTCGATCGACGCCAGGCCGTTCATCGCTGCCCAGCGAACGAGCTCCGGGAAGGGCATGGGCTCCATGCCGATGAGCGAGGCGAAGCCGATGTTCATGATATCTAGCCCCTCGGCATCCTTCCCTGTATCCCTTCACGACTCTCGCCGCGCAACCGCTGATGAACTGTCGCCGGAGGACCAGAAGCGACGTGGTGATCACCCGGGTCGTCCCGCGTCGTCACCAACCGCGGAGCTTGTCCGGGGTGAAGCGGATGACGACGGTGTACGCGGCCTCGTATTGCTGGCGCGTCATACCGATGCCGGGCAGCCGGTCGGCGTAGCGGGCGGCGTAGCGGTCGAGGAGGTCTTGGCCGACGGAGGCCGCGTCGGTGACCTCGGCGGTGCCGGTGAAGATGGTGATCTGCTCCTGGTCCTCGGTCGCCTCGAGGTTGAGCGAGACGCGCGGGTGGCGGGCGATGTTGGCGAGCTTGGCCTGGCCAGGCTTGCTGAAGATGAGAAACGTGCCGTCATTCCATAGGAACCAGACCGGATTGGGCTGTGGGGTTCCGTCGCTACTGACCGTGGTGAGCCAGGCCAGCGTCTGCTCCTCGACTCGATCAAGGGTCTTCGCTCCGTGCTCGGTCGAAGAATCGATGGTGAACGTCAATCGCGCCCCCTCTCTCTTGCCGCGAACTCGGAAATCTTGGCCGCCACGATAGCGTCGGGGCGGAAGAGGATGGTCGATTGTGTTTCGAACCAGACCAGGTTGGCGTGTTGCCGCAGCTTGGCCTCCAGCGCGCTCTCCGCCTCGATCTGGGCGGTGCGTTCCTGTTGCTGCTTGATGTTCCGGTCTTGCCAGTCGCGGGCCGGCCTCACTGCGCATAGTCCCCGGCAACTAGGCTGGCTGGTGCCTGCAGCTACTCGATCGGTCCTCACTGGTTGCATTCCGAATTAGAATCCGCACTGTCTCGTAAGACACACCGAACTCGCTAGCAATCGTGCGTACGCTCTCGCGCTTCGACCGTGCCACAATGTCGTCCCATCGTTCCCGTGGGATGCGCGGTGGCCTCGCGCCCGCGGCGTAGCGCCCGGTGCCCGATCGGTCATGCGACCGCAGTACGCGCTCGGGATAGAGGATAGGCACAAGAGGTGGCGCTACGACCTCTATCTCGCGCAAGCGATCCCCGTCGCTTCCGCTAGCTAGAGTTAAATCTAGACGATCCGTGGCAGCAAGCAGCGGCTGCCCCGTTGTTTTGTCCGTCTCGACCAGGGCGAAGAACGGCGCGAAGTCCACTTGCGGCACCACAGCCGTGACGCGGTCATCCGTAATCTCGACGCGCTGGAACATCAGTCGTGTTAACTCATTTCGCTCCGCCGGCATCGCTGCAGCCCAT
>Ga0136611_10002380_pt1 | contig 13039 bp, 12 predicted proteins | sample AntDrymUQ2232306_2_FD_106645 | JGI IMG/M metagenome (GOLD analysis project Ga0136611, IMG submission 106645) | Polar desert sand microbial communities from Dry Valleys, Antarctica - metaG UQ223 (23.06) | ecosystem: Environmental > Terrestrial > Soil > Desert | place: Antarctica: Dry Valley... | reverse complement strand
TCACGGTGGTGGCCGGCGGGCCGGGGACGGGCAAGACCACAACGGTGGCCCGGATTCTGGCCTTGTTGGACGAGCAGGCTGTAGCCGCCCGACGCCCTCCTCCGCGAGTGGCGCTGGCTGCACCGACCGGCAAAGCCGCCGCTCGCCTGCAAGAGGCAGTCCACCACGAGGCCGCCCAGATCGAGACGAGCGACGAGGTCAAGGCCCGCCTGCTGGCCACGAATGCAACGACGATGCATCGACTGTTGGGCTGGCGCCCCAATAGCAACAGCCGTTTCCAGCACCACCGGGGCAACCGCCTTCCCCACGACGTGATCGTGGTCGACGAAGCGTCGATGGTCTCCCTGTCGTTGATGGCCAAACTCATCGAAGCCGTGCGCCCTACGTCGCGCCTGATCCTGGTCGGTGATCCCGACCAACTCGCATCGGTGGAAGCGGGCGCCGTGCTTGGAGATGTCGTCGGGCCGGCGGCCGGCCAACTGCACATGCGCGCTGGTGCACAGGCCGAAGTCGTTGCTGTCACCGGCCAGCCCTTTGAAGCAACTGAAGTGGCCGATGACGTTTCCATTGGTGACGGCATCGTGGTGCTGCGCCGTGTTCACCGCTACGGCGGCCGCATCGCGGCATTGGCTGAAGCCATCCAAAGGGGCGACGCCGATGCCACTCTGGCTGTTCTCGGCGAGAGCGACACCGAAGTGCGCTGGATCGAGGGTGACTTGGCGGATGCGACCATGGCCGCCCGTCTCGAGCCTGTCCGCCGGCAGATTGTTGAAGCGGGCAAGGCTGTTGCGCAGGCGGCTCGGGATGGCGACGGTCTAGCGGCGCTGACCGGCCTCGGTGCCATTCGTGTGTTGTGCGCCCACCGCCGTGGTCCTTATGGCGTCGAGACGTGGAAGGCCGACGTTGAACGCTGGCTGGCGGCTGCGATCGATGGTTATGCGACGTCAGGTAGGTGGTACGTCGGCAGGCCGTTGCTGGTGACTGAGAACGACTACGGCCTTCAGTTGTACAACGGCGACACCGGCGTGATCGTCGACGTGGGCGAAGGTCAGTCTCGGGCGGTGTTCGAGCGGCGGGGCGTGCTGTTGCAGCTGAGTCCTACTCGGTTGTCGGCAATCGAAACCCTGCACGCCATGACGATCCACAAGAGCCAGGGCTCGCAGTTTGATTCTGTTGCCGTGCTCCTGCCCGACGCAACCTCGCCGATACTCAGTCGCGAGTTGCTCTATACCGCGGTGACGCGAGCGCAGACGCAGCTGACGGTCGTAGGCACCGCTGCGTCCATTCGCGCTGCAGTGACACGACCGATAGCGCGGGCGTCGGGTCTCCGTGAGGGCCTATGGACTTGAATCGAAAATCCGCGATCAGGAATCTGATGCCGAAAGGCGCGCCCTGTGGGCAAGTAGTGAAGCAATTTCATCAGGCCGGGTACGCCCGAGCCAGCAGAATCCCACGCGCATGTCGCACTCTATATAGACAGAAAGACTCGAAGCTCAGGGCAAGAGTGTTCACGGCGCGCTCGCGCCGCGACTTTATTTGAGGGGGGGGCAGTGCTGTGGCTGCCGATGCGACATCGCAATAAAGGACCTCGGACGAGGCAATCAGGGTCCGGATGTCTATTCAGAAAGCCCAGCCCTCGCGGGTTGTCTCCATGGCCAGGTCAACCTCCAGCAGGACCTCTCTTTCTCTTTCTGAATACTCGTTCGAGGGGGCGAATTCCTTGAAAGCACGGGTGTTCAATCCTTCGTAAGGCTCGAGTGTTGGGGCCACCCGGGCCAAGTGATCGGTTATCTGTTCTTTAACTGTTGGAACGGCGCTGTCGTGAGGACCAAAGCACTCGGCGACTTCGTACTCGTCGCCGAGCCGGAGGGTTGCGACCCGCCTACCGTTCTGGAGCACGCTGAACATTTGCGATTCTCCGGTGTCGCACCCATGGGAATACGTGGCTATCGACACGCAGTGACCCATGGCCTCACCTTCGTCGTCCAACATGTCACCGTTGCGTAGCTGCTGCAGCTTGAGGTTCCCAATTTCCGTTCCGTCCAAGGGGGAGGGCGCGAACTCGACGCTTCCTCGGAGGTTGCCCGCGTCTATCCTCTGGCCGTTTCGAAGGTCATGGTGCCAACTCTTGGATGCCGCCGCCACGCGCTGAAAGGACGGTGTAGCGGCGACACCGATGGTACGGGGGTAGTTGCCATACCTGTGACGAAGGAAGTCTCGCAGCTGACCCAGGAAGACATCGATGGCTTCCTCGCCATGATCGCTTCGGATGTTGTCGGGGAAGTATTGAGTGAAAGCGCGCTCGGCAGCAGATGGATTCCGCAATATTCGAGTGGCGAGGGGCACGTCCTCAACGAGAATGGCGCGGTGCAGCAGACGCCACTGCTGTTCGCTCTGGAACGACCGAACGTTGTCCGCACTCGAATGCTTGGCCAAGAAACGTGCAACTTGCAAAAGCCGACCCGGCAGCTCGGACAGCGTGTTCGTCTGGACTTCGAAGCCGTGTTCGGAATTCAGTTGTACAGCTGATATCCACTGCAGAACCGCTGCTTTGCCAAGATCTTGCTTAGCCTGATAACTCGGCCTTCTTGTTCTGGCATTGAGTGCATTGAGTAACTCTTTGTTGTTGAGACCGAGCATGGCCGTAATCTCTCCGGCTTGGGGCGCCAGTTTTCCGGAAGCCATATCGTTTTGAAGGGTGAGGCTCACAAGCGAGGCCATGACCGGCGAGGTATCGCAGAGTTGTCGGAAGCGAGGTTGAGCTACCGCCAGGTTGTACGTCGTCGTCGAGGGTAATGCCGAACCAATCGCCTCGAGAGTTTCGGGGTCGAGGTGAGAAATCACTTCCCGCCGAGCGTGGTCCCACAGCTCGTCCCATTCGTGGATCACAAAGGGACTTGCGCCGGGCAGCAGCACCTTGCGTATGTCGCCGAACCCATTGGCGCCCGGAGGGCCCGTGGTGGGGCGCAGCAAGATCCCTTGCCGAGACCACTGCTGGTCATCGAGCTTGTAGGGAAGAAAGGACTTCGAGAGAGTGAACTCCCAACCTTCGCCGAGGATCGGTACCGGATTACCGTTGATCTCGGCTACGTGACGGTCGAAGAAGCTATCCAGATCGACGGTGACAAACTGGAGGTCCTTCTCCGGATCATCAGGTTCGTCGATAATTCTGATGCTTACAAGCTGTTTTAGCTCGTCATCCATATTGCGAGGGTACCGGGGCCCTTATAGGAGACCAAGTCGTGGCCCGCTGGTTAGAGGCCCGCCGGAGCTTTCGGGTCCCGGGTTAATCTCCGCCGCAATAGTGCTCTCCAGGCGACGATCTCGCGCCGGTCCCCGTGCGTCCTTTTCGGCTTGTCGCCCTGGGCGAGTCAGCGGGTTGCTACAGAGACGCTTGCCCGAATTCGGCTCCGCAATCCTTACATCGGAGATCAGGAGGGTCTTCACCGATAACGCATCCGCCGATTGCCACATCACCTCGCTCGCCTGCTTCGAAAAGCGAGGCGTCGGGCAATCCGTAGACGATACGAATCACGTGGCGCCACCGCATTCAGGGCACTTAGTGGTGCGCTTTGTCACCGGCTGTCTCGTTGAGACAGATGCGAAGCCAAGGTGTTCACCACCCAATAGTCGCACTAACGGCTCATGGATGCCTTAAATGTGCACCTGCGACCTCGTTGGCTCGCAGCACGGACGCCGCCGCCTGCGGACTCCGGGCATCGTCAAACGGCGGCGACGACTTTTATATGCTGTCCTCGTGGATCTATACGACTGGTTGCTCTTCCTCCACATCTTCAGTGCGTTCATCGTCGTGAGCGCCGTCACAGCGCTTTGGGCGCTCGTGTTGGCCACCCGACCGGGTGCGCCAGTCCTGCCCCCTGAGGACGCCAAGCGTTTCGGGCGTTTCGCCGTGCCAATGGTCGGCGTAGGGATGGTCGGTCTCCTCATCTTCGGGATATGGCTGGCCATCGACGTCGACGCCTACGACCTTTGGGACGGCTGGATTCTCGCCAGTCTGATCCTGTGGTTGTTGAGTGGCTGGAGCGGCGCACGATCGGGGCAGGCCTTCGAGGCTTCGGGCACCAGTAGACGCACCGAGGGCATCCGGCTCCAGACTGTGAACACGGTTGCCATTCTCGCCGTCCTTGTACTCATGATTTGGAAGCCGGGAGCGTGATTGTGTTCGCCGCCATTCGCAGCAACGACATCAATCTGCCCCTGTTCCTGCACATCCTCGGCTCCATGCTGGTGACCGGCACCCTCCTCACCGTGGTCGGCGCAATGATCCTGGGCTGGCGGCGCGCCGGCGACAACACCGGCCTCACTCGTCTCAGTTTCAAGACGGTGCTTTGGGGATTGTTCCCCGCCTATCTACTCATGCGGCTCAGTGCGCAATGGTTGGAGAGCGAGGAAGGTCTCGCCGAGGCACCCAACACCCCCGTATGGCTGATCATCGGCTACGTCGTCGCCGATTTCGGCGCGCTCCTAGTGTTGGTGGCGCTCGTTCTCTCGGCCGTGGGACTTCGCAAGTTGCGGGCCGGAAATGTCGGCAGTGCTCAAAGGATCGGTCGCGCCGTGGGCCTTATTTCTGTGCTGTTGCTCGTGGCCTACCTCATTGCCATGTGGGCGATGTCGGCCAAACCGGCCTAGGAGAGCCGCCCGCGCCGACAGAGGGACGCGCCCGGTCGGACAAATCCTGCGCGAGCCCCGATTACTTCGGTACGCCCGTCTCGTCTAAACCTTCGTCCACACAATCGGCGACGCCCGTCGCAAAGGAGAACGAGAAACATGACGCAGAAGATCACTACGTTTTTGTGGTTTGACAACAATGCCCAGGAGGCAATCGACTTCTACACCTCGATTTTTGACGATGCGAAAATCGTTGACACGGTTCGCAACGGCAAGGCCGGCCCCGGCGAAGACGACGCGGTATTGGCGGCAACGTTCCAGCTCGCCGGCCAGCAGTTCATGGCTCTGAACGGTGGCCCACACTTCAAGTTCACTGAGGCCATCTCGTTGTTTGTGAACTGCGAGACCCAAGCGGAAGTCGATCGTTACTGGGACCAGTTATTGGTAGGCGGCGAACCATCGCAATGTGGTTGGTTAAAGGACAAGTTCGGCCTCTCGTGGCAGATCGTTCCCACTGCTCTTATGAAGTACATGAGTGACCCCGACCCGGTGAAGGCTCAGCGTGTGATGGAAGCGATGATGCAGATGGTCAAGCTCGATGTGGACACTTTGACGAAGGCTTACGAGAACGAACCAGCGTAAGTAGGCACCACAGGCGATCCCCGTGTGACTCGTTCACACGGGGATCAGTTGCCTTGAATGACTTCCAGCAGTGTTGTCGCGTGGACGGGGCGGTAGTCCCACACATCGACTCCGACGTTTATTTCGCGGTGATCGAGGCGCGCTTGCCACCTCTCATGCACGTGACCGTGAAGCAACCAGTCGGTAGGCGCGTCTGTAGGGCGCCACTGCAGATAACGATCCTTGTCCTGCGAGTCACCCGAACTGGGAAAGTGACACAGCGAGACGGGAACGTCTCCGAGCTGCAGCACGACGCGATCGAAGATCTCCTCGAAACCGGCATCGTGATACTGACGTTCTCCGTCGGCGCTCTTGTTGTCACCCGCCCACGCACGATCGTGATTGCCGCACACGAGTTTCTTGTGACCGTTGAGTTGCCTGACGTAAGAGAGCGAATCGGCCAAGCGCCCCATGGCGACGTCGCCGAGCACCCACACATCGTCATCGGGGGATACGAGCTGGTTCCAGTTGGCCACCAGGCCGTCGTTCATCTCGGGCACGGAGGAGTAAGGACGATTGCAGTAATCAATGATCTTGCTGTGCCCGAAGTGCATGTCCGATGTGAACCAGGTGCGGTCGGCATCAGCCACCGCGTGCTGCCACTTAGGTCCAGCCACTTCACCCATATCCCGAGGGTAAACGAAATGGCGCGACCAGGGGCCCCCGGTCTGAGACACCTTGTCGTCGAACCGGGCGCCCCTGGTCAATGGGGATTTCGTCAGCCGTGGAGCTTGAACACCGCTCCGGTCGGGTCCGTCGCGGCGGCGAGACGGCCGTAGGGCGTGTCCTCGGCCGCCAGCAGCACCGTGCCTCCGAGCTCGACAGCGCGAGCGAGCGTTGCGTCGACATCGCCGGAACCGATGTACACCGACCAGTGGGCGGGGACGCCTTCGGGAAGGAACTTGCCGGCATCCATGATTCCGGCCTTGTTGTCCTCGCCTCCGGTGAAGGTGGTGTAGCGGAAATCAGGATTGTTGATGAGCACGCTCGGATCCCAATGAAAGACTTCGCGGTAGAACTGAACCGACTTGTCGAAATCCCGGGTGTGAAGCTCGAACCACCTCGGCGTATTGTCGTCCCGAAGCACGCCGAACCCGACCTCGGTCCCAGGTTGCCAGGCGCTGATCATCGCCCCGCCGGCATCCTTGATGATGGTTTGGCTGCCGTTGTCGAAAACGTCCATTGGTTCCATCACCACTTCACCGCCATGAGTGAGCGCAGCGGCAGCGGTGGCCCGCACATCCTTGGACTTCAAGTAAATGGACCAGGCGTCGGGAGCACCCCACTCGGGGTTGTTCTGCATGCAACCGCCGACTGCCTTGCCGTCCTTTGTGAAGTATCGGTAACCCCCGAACTGCGGGGGAGTGTCGACGGCCGTCCACCCAAAGAGTTCGCTGTAGAAGGCGATGCTCTTCTCCGCGTCGGATGAAATGAGATCCATCCAGCACGGAGCGCCGATGGGGATGTCGAGCTGGTCAGTTGTTGTCGATGCTGGTGTTGTAGCCATGGTTCCTCCTGTTTGGGCTTTCATTGTTGTAGACGCAGGTACAACCATTAACTCATCGGTCCCTCCCGGAGAATTTGGCGAGCCGGGATGGTGGACCGGCGGTCGAAAGGAGCGCCCGTAAGTTACGGCTTGCGATCAACTCAGCGTCGATTCACTACATGCCCGTACCCTCGTCTTTGGGGGCGCGAACTGTAGGAGCGGCAATGAACGACAGACGGGCGTCCCGACAACTTCTCAAGCTGATGGCGGTGCTGGCTTCGGTGCTTGTGATTGGCGGGATGTCTCTTAGCAACGCCAACGGAGCGCCCTCCGGGGGTTTCGTCGAGCGTCGAGGTAGCCAGCTGGTACTCGACGGAAAACCCTTTCGCGTCGTCGGCCCAAACATGTATTGGTTGGGCCTTGACGAAAACATTCTCGACGCATCGGGGGGCTACACATATCCGACACAGTTTCGTGTAGACGATGCGTTTGCCAAGGCGAAGCTGATGAACGCCACGGTTGTTCGCGCCCACACCCTCGGCGTCTCTGTTGGGTGCCCGCAATGCATCGAGCCCAGCCTTGGGCAGTTCAACGAAAAGGCGTTTGAGTCAATCGACTATGCCGTTGCACAAGCAGGTAAGAGCGGTATCAAGTTGATGATCCCTTTGGTCGATCAGTGGAATTACTATCACGGGGGCAAGCGAACCTTTACGGGCTGGCGTGGCTACAAGAACTCTGACGTGAAGATCACCGACAGCAAAGAGCAAGAGAAGTCAGAGCACAACTTTTACACTGATCCGCTTGTCATTGCCGACTTCAAGCAGTACATAAGCCATATCCTCAACCACACCAACAGCCTCACCGGCCTGAAACTCAAGGACGACCCAACGATTGCAATTTGGGAAACCGGTAACGAAATTTGGGACGCTCCGCCGGCATGGACGCAGGATATTGCCAGCTTCATCAAGAACACGGAGAAGTCACGGCAACTGGTTGCCGACGGAACAGCGGGCACAGGGATGCACGTCGGCAAGTCAGCCATTGATGCTCCCGACGTGGACGTTATGGGTGGCCATTTCTATCCTCGTGACACCGCATGGATGATCGAAGATGCCAAAACCGCAGCTGCTCACAACAAGGCGTACATCGTCGGCGAATACGACTGGACGGGCGACGCGAGCAAGTTCTTGGCCGCCATCGAGACTGACAGCAATATCTCTGGTGACTTGTATTGGTCGCTGTTCCCAGTGAGGGAGGACGGGTCGCAAGTACAGCACAATGACGGGTTCACCATTCATGTGCCTGGTGACAACAGCGACATGGTGAAAGCGGTTGCGATGCTCACTGATCACGCAGCCAAGATGGTCGGTTCTGCCGGCTCATTGGCTGTCCCCGGTGCGTCGCCGACAGTGGTGACAAAGTCCGCGTCGGAAACGACCGCTCCATCATCTGCTCCTTTAAACCCCAAGCCAATGATTGTCAGCGCCAGCTCTGCTGCATCCACCCCGGCATCGCCGACAGCTGTCACGGCAAGGGCGGCTACGTCAGCCGAGGCAACGTCGAAAGCGGCATCGGTATCGGCGCCGGAACTTCCGACGACGGGACCTATGAGAGCGGTGCCAGCCGCTCAGACCGCAACGACATCAACCACCAGCGCTATTAAATCGTTGACGACGACTCCGCACTCACGCGCGGCATCTGTCAATGCGGCGTCCCAGGAACCAACGACGGTGCCGATGACTTCGGCTGCAGGTGCGCAGGAGAATCCGACGCAAAAGGAGGAGTCGCCCGCTGCTGTTGGGCCCACTGTCCTGGCGATGACGGGCTCGAACGCCAACGCCCTTGCATCCATGGCCTTCCTAATGCTCGGCCTGGGCGGCCTTCTCGCAACCGCCTCGCGCCGCTTGCGCCGGTATCCCTGAGTGGCGCCGGGTTGTCCACGTAAGCGTGTGAACTCATCGGTCCCTCCCGGAGAATTTGGCGAGCCGGGATGGTGGACTGTCCCTGGCCCGGCGTAGAGTTCGCGCATGACCACGACGTCGTTGACCGCGGAGGCGATCGAGCCCCTCCTGGAAACTCACCGCACTGAACTCACCGGCTACTGCTACCGCATGCTGGGCGCCGGCGCCGAGGCCGAGGATGCCGTACAAGAGACCCTTGTGCGGGCCTGGCGTTCGAAAAGTGTATTTCAAGGGCGATCGTCTCTCAAGACCTGGCTGTATCGCATTGCTCACAACGTTTGCATCGACATGATGCAAAGCCCTCAACGCCGGTCACGGCCTATGGATCTCGGCCCCTCCACGTTGGTCGCCCAGGCCCGCCTGGGAATGCCCGAGCCTGAGCATGTGTGGGTGCAACCCATCTCCGACGAGAGGGTCATCAATCTGCACGCTGACCCGGCACTTGTCGCTGAGGCCAGAGAATCGATCCGCCTCGCCTTTGTGGCCGCTCTGCAGTACTTGCCGCCCCTTCAGCGCTCCGTGTTGATTCTGTGTGAAGTCTTGCACTGGAGCGCCAACGAGGCAGCCGAACTCGTCGAGACGTCGGTCGCGTCAGTGAACAGCGCCCTGCAGCGGGCCCGCGCATCGGTGGCGAAGCGTCCAGCCGACACGCTGGATAGCACTGTCGACCCTGAGCACGAACAACTGCTTGCTGAATACGTCGATGCATTCGAACGCTACGACATGGATGCGCTCATCAAGTTGTTGCGCGACGACGCTGTGCTGTCTATGCCGCCATTTGACCTGTGGCTGCAGGGGCCCCAGGAGGTTGTGGACTGGATGCTCGGCCCGGGCATCGCGTGTCGCGGCTCGCGCCTTGTTCCCATAGCCGTGAACGGCACCGCGGGCTTCGGCAGTTACAAGTCGGCCGGGCCGGGGCGATGGGAGCCGTGGGCAATCCAGGTGATCGAAACGGCCGGGGGCAAAATTGTCGGGCACCACAACTTCTTGTACCCCGAGTCGTTTGCTGGTTTCGGGCTCCCGCCCTTTATCGAGGATGTTGCCGAGCGCTTGGGCTGATTCGATGTTGTCGGTGGCGGAAAAGGCGGCTCGATCAGGCGGGGAGCTGTTGTTGGCCGGCGCGCCGGACGCGCGGGCCGGCCTCGTTGAAAAGTCGAGTGCCACCGACGTTGCTACCGCAACTGACAAGGCCATCGAACGCGTCATTGTCGACACGATTCGCGCCAGCTATCCCGATGACGGAATCGCCGGCGAAGAGGGTTCAGCTTTGGTTGGTACCACCGGTCGACGGTGGATTATCGACCCGCTCGACGGTACCGCCAACTTTGTACGGGGCCTGTGGCCCTCGGTGATCTCGATTGCCGTCGAGGTGGATGGTGTTTTGCACACCGGTGTTGTCTTCGACCCGGCCGGCGGTGACATGTTCTCGGCCGCGACGGGGGCCGGAGCATCTCTCAACGGCAACCGACTATGGCGCCGCGACGAAGTCGTTGTTCTCGAGCGGGCGTTCATTGGAATCAGCGGGAGCAACCGGCCTCCGGCTCGGCAGTTTCGGGCCGAGCTGGCAGGAAGGCTGGCCCTCGTGGCCGACTCTGTTCGCGACCTGGGCTCCACCGCATTGCAACTATGCGCCGCCGCCGCCGGGCGTCTCGACGCTCACATCGGTATTGATGTGGAGCTGTGGGATATGGCGGCCGGAGTGATCGTGGCCAGGGAGGCAGGCTGTGTTGTGGAGGGCTTCGAAAGGGGAACGGCCGCCGGTCCTCGCGAAGCGCTCGTAGCACCACCATCGCTCATCGACGCTGTGCGCAACGAGGTGCTTGCTATCAAGCCGTGAGGCAGGCGCGTTCCGACTCGGCATCGCGGTGGGCGAGTGAGGTGTACAAGGCATGCAATCGGGTCGCAACGAATGGCCACGCGTACTTTTCCGACCGTTTGATGGCGACGGCACTGAGCGACGCCGCTTCTGTGGGCCGACGGATCACGCGTTCCAGCGCTGTGGCGAAACCGTTGGCGTCGCCCCGCTCCACCAGATAACCGGTGCGGCCGTGATCGACAATCACACGAAGACCGCCGACGGCAGAGGCAACGACTGGGAGGCCGCTGGCGGCTGCTTCAAGGGCGACAAGGCCGAAGGACTCGGAGTGACTCGGTACCACGCAGGCGTTGGCGGCCCGGAAGTATTCCGCCAGCATCGCCGGCGATTGTGCTCCGACGAAACGAACGTTCCCGCCGAGGTCGAGAGTCTCGACCTGCTTGCGAGCTGCGGCCAGTGCCGCCGGACCGTCCTCGCCGCTGGCGTCACCGGCGACAATCAGCAAGACGTCGGGAACGCTCTGACGCAATTCATCCACGGCCTCAATAGCGAGGTCGAGGCCCTTGATTGGTTGCACGCGCCCGGCGAACATGATCACGGGTCGGCGCCGGGGCAGATCCAGCCGCCGCCGGGCGTCACTGCGATCACCCGGGCTGAACAAATTGTGATCGACGCCGGGAGCGACAACGTGGAGCGCCGAGGCGTCGGCGCCGTAGAGCTCCCGAAATTCGGAGGCCTCCACCGAGGTGGCAACAACAATCGCGTCAGAGCACCGGATCACGTTGGTCTCGGCGTCGATGCGCTCGGCACTCTCGTGCACAACGCCGGTGCGATCCTTCACTTTCCCAAGCGTGTGGAAGGTCGACACCAGCGGCACGCCCAGCTCGTGCTTCAGTCGGTGGCCGGCAACTCCCGACAGCCAGTAATGGGCGTGGATGATGTCGGTGCCGCCGGTCTCTGCGATGCGGGCGGCAACTGCGTTGGTAAACTGGGGGACCGTCGTCTCGAGGGCGGCTCGCCCCTTGGCCGGCCCGCCGCCGACATGGTGCACGCGTGCCCCTGAGTCGAGATCGATGACCTCGGGCCCGTTGCCCATTGTGTAGATGTCGACCTCGTCTCCCCGTTCCGAGAGGGCCCTCGCCGTGGCGTTTACATAGACGCTCATGCCTCCACCGTCGCCGGTGCCCAGGGGCGCCAGCGGGGAGGCGTGCATAGAGAGCATGGACACCCGGGTCATGGTTAACAGCATGGCACCGGTGTTGAACTAATAAAGCCCTCAAGCGACTGACTACCGTCACCGTATCCTCCGACTGGGTGACTACGGTCCCTCTCGTGATCACGGGTTCCGAGAGCCATGTAGTCCTTTCGCCCCATTTTGATGACGCCGTGCTCTCTCGTGGGGCGTTGATTTCCCATTGGCGTCGCACGGGTGCTGCCGTGACCGTGGTGACGGTCTTCACCGCCTCGCCGGTGGGACCTCTCTCCATTGCTGCACAAGAGGACCGGCGAAGGTACGGAGGTGCCGACCCCTCGGCGGTGCGGGAAGAGGAGGACCAGTGTGCCTCCAGCTTGCTGTCGTTCGACCGAGTCTTTCTCGACCTCCCTGAGGTACTGCATCGCCGGCGACCCGACGGCCGTCCTCGTTGCCAGGACCTCAATGACATCTTCGGCGGCCTCGAGCCTGGTGACGACGCAGTGATCGAACAGGTAGCGGACGCCCTCAGCGCCGTCCTGACGTCGACATCCCCGGCCTACTTCCACGTTCCCCTCGGTATCGGGGACCACATCGACCATCAGATTGCTCGCCGTGGGGCAGAAGCGGCATGGGGCGCCGCTGAAGAGCATCGCCCTCGGCTGGCGTATTACGAGGAATTGCCCTACGCGTTCACGACCGGTCCCCGAGATGACGTCGCTTATTCATGGCCCGTTGACGACGCCGACATCGAACGGTGGATAGAGGCGATCGAGTGCTATCCGTCACAGATCGAGATCATGTTTCGGGAGGAGTGGGCGACGTCATTCCGCCGGTGGCCGGCCCTTTCTCGCAGCGTCGCTCCGCACTGACAACGTTCAACCTGGCGATCGTCACCTGATCTGAACAGGTACGGCGGGCGTAAGTAGGCCCCGGAAAGCACTCCCGACGACAAGGCCCGGGCCGCCGCGATAGGAATGTGCTCGTGGAGCCCAACCATGAAGGAGCGTTCCTGGCCCAACGCTATGAACTCGGCCCTGTAATCGGTCGAGGCGGCATGGGTACGGTAAGGCGGGCTCTCGATACCCGACTTCAGCGCCACGTCGCCGTCAAGCTTCTTCGGCCTGAGCTCGCAGCGGAGCCTGAGGTTCTGCGGCGATTCGAGGACGAGGCCCGCTCGGCTGCCAAATTGTCACACCCCGCCGTTGTAACAGTGTTCGACAGTGGCGAAGATGGGGAGACCGCTTACCTGATCATGGAGTGCCTCTCGGGAC
>Ga0136611_10002379_pt1 | contig 13045 bp, 10 predicted proteins | sample AntDrymUQ2232306_2_FD_106645 | JGI IMG/M metagenome (GOLD analysis project Ga0136611, IMG submission 106645) | Polar desert sand microbial communities from Dry Valleys, Antarctica - metaG UQ223 (23.06) | ecosystem: Environmental > Terrestrial > Soil > Desert | place: Antarctica: Dry Valley... | reverse complement strand
GTGATAACTGTGCTTGTAACTCAATATCATTGATCTTAAGAAGTGCCTGGCCTTTTCTAACATTGCTGCCTTCTTTGAAATAAAGTCCTTTTATGATGCCGGATACTTCGGATCTGATTTCAATTTGTTCATTTGCCTCAATCGAGCCTGTAACCGAAAGTGAATTTGAAAAGGTTTTGGTTTGAATTATAATTCCATTTACTTGCACAGAAGGCCCGACGGCACCACCTGAACCCCCAGCGCCCCGACCTCCACCGCTTCCACCAGCATTTCCCTTTTGACTATTTGCTTTAATCCTGTAGATAACAAACACTCCGAAGAGAAGTAACAGCAGTGTATAAACAATGTATCTGGTCTTCATATATTTGAATATAGCTTTTAACTTAGTTCGTTTTCTCTAGTACGGTTTCGAATAAATCGCCCTTTATGATACGGAGTAATTCCTTTGAGATGTTCTTTTCCTAAGCTATCACTTAATGCGCGGTTGTTTAACTTTTATGATCAGCCGTTGTATAATTACTAAGTTTGTTCTGGATTTCGATGTAGGCCTTTTAACTTTTCTCTCCGGTTATGTAGACTTTTCAAAAAATATTTAACCACTTTCGCTTGAATAATCGAACATTTCATGTTTTATAATTTGTCCATTGATACTAATACCGCATTGTCATTTTTCGACAATGATTGATTTTAATTATCAACCAAAACTAAAGCATAATGATACCTGTTTATAACAAAATGAAGAGGGGTTTTTAAAAGTGCTACAATATATTTTTTAGCGACTTTATCTAGGTTTGGTCAGGAACCTCTTTCATATTTAATACAAAGCTATTTTTATAGCTTCAAATTAGTTTGTTGTAGCAACTATATTACAGCAACATTGTATATCCGATGTAAAATAGTATTCATAACACCTATTTTTGAAATGTATGAAAACTCTATTTTTAATTCTATTTATGGCGATTGTTACTCACACTTTGAGTGCACAGGAAAAAATTGCATTTAAGGTTTCTTTTGTGGAGCCACAGGCTCATTACGCTGAAATTGAAATGGAAATATCAGGGATCAAAGAAGATATTATCGATCTGAAAATGCCTGTATGGACACCTGGGTCATATCTTATCCGTGAGTTTGCAAAAAATGTGGAAGGTTTTAAAGTTACTGGATCCTCGGGCAGCGCCTTGACCTTTAAAAAAACAGATAAGAATACCTGGAGAGTGAACACCTTGAAAAATTCTTCAATGAAAGTTACTTATCGTGTTTATTCATTTGAAATTTCTGTTCGCACCAGCTTTGTTGATGCTTCTCATGCATTTTTATCTCCCTCCGGTTTGTTTTTATATCCAGAAGGAAAACTCATGCTCCCATCAACAGTAACGATCATCCCACATGAAGCCTGGAACAAAGTTTCAACCGGACTTGATAAAGTCGCAGCTAAAGAAAACACCTATTCAGCATCTGATTTTGACATTTTGTATGATTCTCCGATTGAAGTAGGCAATCAGGATATCTTCGAGTTCGCTGCAGCGGGTGTTAAACATGAAGTTGCTATGTATGGCGGAGGAACATATGATAAAGAAGTTCTTCAGCGTGATATGGCTAAGATAGTTCACGAGCAAACTAAAGTATTTGGTGTTAACCCCAATAAAAGGTATGTATTTATTGTACACAATTACAATACTGGTGGAGGGGGCCTGGAGCATCTAAATTCTACTGTTTTAGGAGCCTCAAGGAATGGTTATACCACAGAAGCAGGATTGTTGAGATTTCTGAATTTAGTTTCTCACGAATATTTCCATTTATGGAATGTTAAACGGCTACGTCCCATCGCTTTGGGCCCATTTAATTATAATGCAGAAAACTATACCAGCAATTTGTGGATCGCCGAAGGGTTTACTGCCTATTATCAGGAAGTGTTTACACAACGCTCCGGCCTTCAAACTCCTGAACGATTTATCGCAAATCTGGCAACGGTAATTACTTCCGTAGAAAATCAACCAGGGATTAAAATACAATCACTAAGCGATGCGAGTTTCGATGCTTGGATAAAACAGTACCGGCCTAATGAAAACTCGCCGAATTCAACAATTTCATATTATAGCAAAGGTTCCCTAATTGCATTAATTATGGATTTGGAAATTATCCAATCTACTCAGGGAAAGGCTGGCCTGGATGAAGTAATGAAAGCTATGTATGATGAATATTATGTGAAAAAGAAACGAGGCTATACTGATAAAGAATTTAAAGACATGGCTGAGAAGGTGGCAGGGCATTCCTTAAGCAATATATATGAAGATTATGTGAATGGTCTGGAGACTATTGATTACAGTAAATATCTCAATTATGCGGGGCTTTCCATACAAAACGATGCAGGCGATATTGAACAACCGTATTTAGGGATAGCAACCTCACTTCGGGAGGGCAAAATGGTTATTACTCAGATTGCACGCGGAAGTGGTGCGTGGAATGGCGGATTAAGTGTAAATGACGAAATTCTATCTATCGATAGTTACAATATCAACAAAACAAGGACAGGATCTATCGAAATGCTTAAATACATTTCTGAAAGACGGGTCGGTGACAGGGTTAACGTATCAGTAATTAGAGATGGGCTAGAAAAGGTGATCGAAATTTCCCTGGAAAAAAACCCTGCAGTTAAGTATAGTATTGCGCCAGTAGAGAGCCCATCTGTAGTTCAGATGACTGTAAGAAAAAGATGGTTAAAATTGTAAGCGCATAAAAAGCAGCTTCTAAACTGCTTTTTATTACCTCATCTATAATATTAATCTTATTGCCAATCCCACATCTCCTGTGCCGAAATTGGTATTTGGAGTTAATTCAAGTCGGGGTCTCCAATCAACGGCCAGATTTAAGGGTACGCCATCAAATTTATAGTCAAGGCCTAAAACGCCGTCCGCACTCAGAAAAACGTCGCCTTCAAATTTTCTGACTTTATATGATCCAATACTTGCACCCCCGCCATAATACCATAGAAGGCCGGGAGCACCGTTTATTGGATTATGCACCTCATATAAACCAGTTAAAATAAAGCGTTTGAAATTGTCATTACTTCTCACAGAAAGATTTAAATCTAGGGCCTTATTGGTATTCAAAAAGGTTTTAAAATTCACCCCATTGTAGGAACCAATTCTAACACCGATAGCGTTTTCATAGGATTGGGCATCGGCGCTTGACGGCCTAATTAGTAACAGGCCTGCAGTTAAGCAAAGTAGTAATACCTTTTTCATCTGTAAATAGTTTTTGTTTTAATGGTGATGACGCTTGCATGAGCCTGTACAGTTTTGGTGTGTTTGTGGACAGCTTATGCATTTCATAATGTGTTTAATTTTTCGCACCGACATTTCAAATACAATGCCAGTAAGCGGAATTGTTACCTGAAATTTCTTTACAAAAAAAGTTACATAACGAAGGTTGAGTCATTAATGTCTAGCGCGCAATTTTGTAATACTGTTTATTTTTTAAATCGATCGTCTAAAACCAAAACGATATAACGAAGCTATCTGCCGAGCCGGTGCGCGTGCTAATTCCTCTCAACTACTAATCCAATCAAATTTTCTTATTTCCCAACGCTTATTTTCCTTAAATTGCTAAACTACCTTTATCACGTACTCTATAATAAGTTATGACCGAAATAAGCCGGGTTTTTGATCTCCTCAAGCTTTCTTTAGAAAAGTTCAATAAGGAAGATATTGTAGCTACAAAAAAGAATGGTGAATGGATTAAATATTCAACCAGGCAGTTCCTTAAAGAAGTTGACGCTATTAGTCGGGGTTTGGTCGCGAAAGGAATAAAAAAAGACGATAAAGTTGCTATCATGTCACCAAATAGGCCGGAATGGAACATTTGTGATTTTGGTATAATGCAGATAGGGGCTACGCAGGTTCCGATGTATCCTACGCTGGCAGAGAATGATATTAAATTTATAGCTAAGGATGCCGATATCCGAATCATTTTTGTCTCAGATAAAACATTGTATGATAAGTTAAATGCAGTTAAAACACGGGACAATGCAACTTTTGAAATTTTTACATTTGACGAAATCCCGGGCATCAGTTGCTGGAACGAGGTATTGAAATTAGGAAAGGAAAATTCTTCCATCGATCTTGACACCTATCGTCGGGAGATTAAGCCAGACGACCTTTTAACGTTAATCTACACCTCCGGCACCACCGGCACCCCAAAAGGTGTTATGCTCACTCACGATAATCTAGTTACCAATGTTCGTGAATCCTCAAAATTATACCCTGCAGGATTTACAAAAGCGATTAGTTTTTTGCCCCTTTCGCACGTTTTTGAACGAATGGTATTTTATATGTATTTGTATCTTGGAATATCTGTTTATTATGCCGAAAGTATGGATACCATCGCCGCTGATATATCTGATATTAAGCCGCATGGCTTTACAACCGTACCAAGGCTGCTCGAAAAAGTGTACGATCGAATTGTTGAAAGGGGTTCGCAGTTAACAGGTGTCAAACGCAAGTTGTTTTTCTGGGCTTTAAACCTGGGCCTCATGTACGAACTGGACGGTAAAAATGGCCCATGGTACGAGTTTCAATTGAAAATCGCCAATAAACTGGTTTTTAAAAAATGGAGAGAGGCTTTGGGCGGAAATATTATGGCCATTGTATCGGGAGGTGCAGCTCTGCAACCCAGACTTGCCCGTGTTTTTTGGGCAGCCGGCATGCCAGTTTTGGAAGGATATGGGCTTACAGAGACTTCGCCTGTCATTAATGTAAACGGCCTCCGAAAAGGTGAGGCAAAATTTACAACCGTTGGAAGAACCATAAAAGATGTGGAAGTTAAGATAGCTGAGGATGGGGAGATTCTTTGTAAGGGGCCGAACGTAATGAAAGGTTACTATAACCGGCCGGATCTAAGCGCGGAAGTCATCGATAAAGATGGGTTCTTTCATACTGGCGATATTGGTGAAATCGTCGATGGGAAATATCTTCGAATAACTGATAGGAAAAAGGAAATATTCAAAACGGCAGGCGGAAAATACATCGCCCCGCAAATGCTGGAAAACAAGTTCAAAGAGTCTATTTTTATCGAACAGGTAATGGTGATAGGCGAAAACGAGCGTTTCCCGGCCGTACTCGTTTTGCCTTCATTTGCAACACTACAAAAATGGTGTGAAAAGAAGGAAATACCCTATACCACGAATGTGGAAATGTCAAAAGACGAGAGAGTTGTAGCCAAGATCTGGTCCGAAGTAGAGAAGTTCAACCAGGAATTTGGTAGTTGGGAGCGAGTTAAGAAGATCGAGCTACTTTCCATTGAATGGAGTATTGACGGTGGTGAATTCACTCCAAAGCTAAGTCTGAGGAGAAAAGCAATTTTAGAAAAATATAAGTTACAGGTAGAGAAATTATACAGAAATGCAAACGAGCAAAGTTAAATTCACTGGTATATTAAAGGCGATTATTTTTGCCTCATTCTTTCTTTCATCATGTGTAGGAGGACAGGTAGGGACGAATAATAGTGGAGAATACAAAAATGGGATGGTTGTTTCAGCCCACCCTTCGGCTTCCAAAGTTGGGCTTGATATTCTAAAAAAAGGCGGTAATGCAGTCGATGCTGCTGTAGCGGTTCAATTTGCACTTGCGGTAGTTTATCCCGCTGCAGGAAATATTGGGGGTGGGGGTTTTATGGTTTATCGTTCTGCTGATGGTGATGTTACAGCTCTCGATTTTCGTGAAAAGGCGCCAGGGAAAGCTTTTCGTGATATGTTTCTGGATGCAGCCGGTAATCCGATCTCCGATAAAAGCGTGTATGGACATTTAGCAGCAGGAGTTCCTGGAAGTGTAGATGGAATGGTGCAGGCACACGCCAAATATGGTAAACTATTGTGGGCTGAGGTAGTACAACCGGCGTTGGATCTTGCGCGACAAGGATTTCCGGTTACAGAAAGACAGGCAAATGATTTTGCAGACGAGCAAACAAGTTTTAAAAAGTATAATCCTGGTAAGTCCTACTATATAAAGGATAAATGGACCGCCGGGGAACTTTGGGCTCAGGAAGATCTTGCCAATACCCTTGAATTAATCCGTGACAATGGTAGGGAAGGATTTTATGGCGGGGCAGTCGCTGATCATATCGTCGCCGAAATGCAATCAGGTGGAGGATTGATAAATAAGGAAGACCTTCAAAGTTACCATGCAGTTTGGCGAGAGCCCATTACAGGAAATTATAGAGATTACAAAGTGATCACCGTTCCACCGCCGTCCAGTGGTGGTATCGCATTGCTCCAGCTTCTCAACTCGGTCGAACCTTATCCGCTTAAACGATGGGGTTACAACTCTGATTCAACCGTGCAGGTGATGGTTGAGGCAGAACGCAGAGTTTATGCTGATAGGGCATCGCATCTGGGAGATCCGGATTTTTATAAAGTGCCTCAGAAATATTTAATTCTACCGATTTATTCTAAATTCCGCATGAGTAACTTTAATTGGGATAGAGCTACTTTGAGCACTGATATAAAAGCGGGTGAGGTGCCGAAGGAAAGCGAAGAAACCACCCATTTTTCTATCGTAGATAAAGCAGGAAATGCGGTATCAATAACCACAACTATAAACGGCAGTTACGGGTCTAAAGTGTTCGTAAAAGGAGCGGGGTTCCTTCTCAATAATGAAATGGATGACTTCTCTGTTAAACCTGGTTCGCCAAATATGTACGGGCTTCTGGGTGGTGAGGCTAATTCGGTTCAACCCAATAAACGAATGTTAAGCGCAATGACACCAACGATTTTGGAGAAAGATGGTCAGTTATTTATGATTGTAGGAACTCCCGGCGGTTCGACAATCATAACGTCCGTTTTCCAGACGATTTTGAACGTAGTTGATTTTGACAAAAGTGTTCAGGCTGCTGTTAGCGCTAAAAGGTTTCATCACCAATGGTTTCCAGATGAAGTTTTGATGGAGAAAAACGGACTTGATAGTATGACCGTTTCGAGACTTTCAGAAAAGGGATATAAGTTCCGCGAACGAGAAGCCATCGGACGAGTTGATGCCATTCTAAAGACAAAGTGGGGATATTATGAAGGCGGTGCCGATCCGAGAGGCGATGACTCAAAGATGGGATGGTAGATTAGTAAAAATCCAATGACGATTAGGTTAGCTTGTCTTTTCTGGCGGGGTTCTGGCCGAATCCAATATTACAATCAATCCGCTAATTATAAAATGGGCTAGCACTATTCCAAGTAGCGTAAACTTCATAGCTGCAAAGAAGTAGGCCAGGTAAGCGAATAGATCCTGCGGCGGGTAATAGATAAGTTGAAAAAGGGATAAATTTTCAAAAAAATCGCAAAATACGGCTATAATTGTAAACGTACTGACAAGTCTGGCTCTTTTGAAAATATGTTTTTGGGGTAATTTGCTGCATATCCAGGCAGTAGCGTAAAAGAATGTAGCGCCATATAATAAAGGAAAGATGAAGTCCAGGAAGATAGCCCGGGTTAATAAATCCAATTGCCCCGAGTCCTTCAGCCCTGCCAGGAAATTAACCGATTCTCTAGCTGTCCCGATAAATTCAAAGTCTATAATAAGCCCTGGATCTAATGGCGCTGTCATAGCACGCATCACAAGCATCCAAGACGCGGTTAGAACCACGAAGACCAAAAAACGAGCGCCTTTATTCTTCATTTGTATATGATTTTATTGTTCAACAACGAATTTAACAATAAGTATTAATATTCAATTTTCGTCAGCGTATCACTGATCTTTAAACGGATATTTTTGAAACTTTACCTGGCTCATTCCATCCTTTTCATAGATGGCCAGACAATCATGCTTCATTTCCGCCGCTATGTTATCGTCCTCCAGGGAGAGCGCCGAGGGATAGGGTTTTTCATTAGAAAAAAAGTAAATTCTGGTTGTACCGTACTTATTGTGCGGCATATAATTCCCATACTGTTCCATTTCAATCCAGGGCTCACCTTTCACTGTAACCGAATACACGCGGACTACTGGCCCGGTGTTTTGTTCATTCCTTATAAAGGCAACCTCCTTAAAATCGCCTTTTAGCTCTTTTATCCCCGGCTCGTTTACTGAATTCCAAATAATGACAACGATTATTAGCAGAACGGAAAGGAAAATGTAAGTTTTTTTGTTTTTCAATATTCAAATTTTATTTTCAATAAAGGTAATCAGTGAACGCTAAAAACTAAAGTTTTTCGAATTTGGTAGTCATTAATCCGAATACTTTTTGCCTTTACAATGTAATCTCAAACAGGTCTATTGATGTCTTGATGTTCAGGTCAGAATGCTTTCCTGAGTAATATATTCCTTAATATGCTTGCATATCCAATTTCAATTTCTAAATTTGCTATGCTTGCATAGTAATTAGTGGATGAAACCGGAAGAAACCGTAGACTATTTTTTAAAGATCGTTTGGCAATCAGTTGCCAATAAATATAATCAAATTGCATCGGAGTACGGTATTACACAGGCTCTCGGCTATATGCTTATTAATATTCACGAAGAGGGCACGACGGTGTCGCAAATCGCCAGTTTATCGGGTGTAAAGGCCACGAGCCTTTCCAGGATGCTGAAGAATATGCAGGAGTTGGGTTTAATATATCGGGAAACAGATTCGGACGACAGACGATCGGTAAAGATATTTTTGACTCCATTTGGTATTGAAAAACGCCATATAGCTAAAGACGTTGTTCGAAAGTTTAATGAGTATTTAAACAGCCATATTTCCGACAAAGAGCGTCTTCAACTGATAAAAAGCCTGAACAAAATAAATAAACTAACCTTTGATTATAAACCTCAGTTTTGCTAGCCGCCCCGGTGGCTAGTAAAACTTGAAATTTAATTAACATGAAACGAACTATTAGAAAAGTAGCGGTGTTGGGTTCGGGTATAATGGGTTCCCGGATTGCATGTCACTTTGCCAATATTGGGGCAGAAGTGCTGCTGCTTGATATAGTGCCAAAAGAGCTCAGCGCGGATGAACATGCAAAAGGTCTGACTCTGGATAATAAATCCTTGAGAAATAAAATTGTAAACGCCGCCCTAGAGAGTACCATTAAATCTAATCCTTCGCCGGTTTATAGTAAAAAGGTATTAAGTAATATAGTAACCGGCAATTTCCAGGATAATATGAAGAATATTGCTGGATGCGACTGGGTGATAGAAGTAGTCGTGGAGCGCCTTGATATTAAAAAACAAATATATGATGAGGTTGAAAAATTCAGAACTCCGGGTACCTTAATTAGCTCCAATACATCTGGAATTCCTATCCATATGATGGCTGAAGGAAGGTCAGAAGATTTCCGTACACATTTTTGCGGGACACACTTTTTTAATCCACCCCGTTATCTTCGCTTACTTGAAATTATTCCCACCCCGGATACAAACAAGGAGGTGATAGATTTCCTGATGCATTATGGGGATAAGTTCCTGGGTAAAACCACAGTTCTCTGTAAAGATACTCCGGCGTTTATTGCAAACCGTGTCGGCGTTTATTCTATTATGGCTTTATTGAATTTGGTAGAGAAAATGGATCTCAGCGTTGAAGAAGTTGATAAATATACTGGCCCTGCACTTGGCCGTCCGAAATCTGCCACGTTTCGTACAACAGATGTTGTTGGATTAGATACAATGATTAATGTAGCTGGCGGTTTATATAATAACCTGCCCGATGACAAGGCTCATGATTTGTTTGAACTGCCTGCCTACGTAAAGAAAATGCAGGAAAATAAGTGGTTGGGGGATAAAACACAACAAGGTTTCTATAAAAAGGTGAAAGGGGCCGATGGAAAATCGGAGATTCTTGCACTCGACCTGAAAACGTTTGAATACAAACCACAGCAGAAAATAAAATCTTCAACCCTTGAAGCCACAAAGGTGGTAGATAACCTTCGTGACCGGATGAAGGTTTTTGCCAAAGGAACAGATAAGGCCGGCGACTTTTTCCGGACTGCCTTTTTTGGTTTGTTCGAATATGTGTCTGACAGGATACCTGAAATTGCTGATGAGCTTTACCGGATTGATGATGCAATGCGTGCCGGTTTTGGCTGGGAACTTGGACCATTCGAAGTTTGGGATTCTTTAGGTGTCAAAGAGGCTCTTGAAGGAATGGAAAAGTACGGTAACAAAGCAGCTCCATGGGTTCGCGAAATGCTTGAAGCCGGAAACACGTCTTTTTACAAGGTCGACAACGGGGTTAAAAAATATTATGATATCCCATCAAAGTCATATCAGCCCGTTCCGGGTACAGACGATTTTATTATCCTCGATAATATCCGCGAAAGCAAAACCATTTGGAAAAACTCTGGTACAACCATCATCGATCTTGGCGATGGCATATTGAACCTTGAGTTTCATACTAAAATGAATACTATCGGCGGGGAGGTGATCCAGGGAATTAATAAGGCGATTGATTTGGCCGAGAAAGATTACCGCGGACTTGTTATTGGGAATGATGGTGCTAATTTCTCTGCCGGTGCTAACATTGGAATGATCTTCATGGCTGCTGTTGAACAGGATTGGGACGAGATTAATATCGCCATCCGCATGTTCCAAAATGCAATGATGCGGGTTAGATATTCTTCAATACCTGTTGTTGCTGCCGCTCATAATCTCACCCTCGGGGGTGGATGTGAATTATGTCTGCATGCCGACCACGTGCAAACAAATGCGGAAACGTATATGGGCTTGGTTGAATTTGGAGTTGGATTGATTCCGGGAGGCGGCGGCACAAAAGAATTTGCTTTACGTATATCCGATGAATTTAAGGACGGACAGATTGAACAGATGGCATTAAGAGATCGTTTCCTGACCATAGGCATGGCGAAGGTATCCACTTCGGGCGTTGAGGCTTATGAACTTGGCTATCTGCAGAAAGATAAGTACAGTATCACCATGAACCGCAGCCGTCTTATTGCTGATGCGAAAGAGAAAGCAATAGAACTTGCTGATGCAGGTTATACAAAACCGGTGCAACGGAAAGATATCAGGGTGTTAGGCAAGCAAGGTATGGGTATTGTTTATGCAGGTGCAAACTCCATGTTCGCTGGAAATTTCATCTCGGAGCACGACAAGAAGATATCTGAAAAATTAGGCTATGTTCTTTGTGGCGGAGATTTATCTTCACCAACGCTTGTTTCCGAACAGTATCTTCTTGATTTGGAAAGAGAAGTCTTTTTATCGCTTTGTAGTGAGAAGAAGACGCTTGAACGAATACAGTCAATATTGACAAAAGGAAAACCTTTACGGAATTAATAGGGTAACGGATATGAGATATGAACGTCTCACATCTCACATCTCATATCACAGAAATGGAACAAGCATATATAATAGCCGCATATCGAACAGCAGTAGGAAAAGCACCCAGAGGGGTATTTCGTTTCACGCGCGCTGACGATCTCGCTGCTGAGGTTATCAGAAATCTGGTAGCCGCAGTGCCAAATCTTGACAAAGAAGAAATCGATGACGTAATAGTCGGGAACGCAACCCCTGAAGCTGAACAGGGGCTAAATGTAGCCCGTATGATCTCTTTAATGGGATTGGATACGGACAAAGTACCAGGCGTTACGGTTAACAGGTATTGCGCATCAGGATTGGAGACAATCGCAATCGCTACAGCTAAGATTAAATCAGGAATGGCCGATTGCATCGTTGCCGGCGGAGTTGAAATTATGTCGGGTATGCCTTTCGGCGGATGGAAGCTGGTACCGAATGCTGATGTAGCCAGGAATCACCCGGATTGGTACTGGGGAATGGGACTAACAGCCGAAGCTGTGGCTAAAGAGTATAAAGTGAGCCGTGAAGACCAGGATGGATTTTCTCTTAAATCTCATCAAAAGGCAGTTGAAGCTTTAAAAAATGGTCGTTTAAAAGAAGGTGTTCTTCCGATTACAGTAAAGGAAAATTACCTTGATGAAAACCTGAAAAAGAAAACGAGGGAGTATGTTGTTGATACAGACGAGGGACCCAGAGCAGATACTTCTATTGATAAATTAGCTAAGCTTAAACCTGTTTTCGCCGCTGGCGGGTCTGTAACAGCGGGTAATTCATCCCAAACATCAGATGGAGCGGCCTTTGTACTTGTCGTTTCAGAGCGGATGCTTAAAAAACTAAACGTCCAGCCCATCGCCCGACTTGTAAGCTATGGCGTGGCTGGAGTGCCGCCGCGCGTTATGGGCATTGGTCCGATTGAGGCCATACCCTTAGCACTTAAGAAAGCCGGGATGAAGAAAGAAGATCTTGATCTGATAGAGCTCAATGAAGCATTTGCTTCGCAATCACTTGCAATAATCCGAACCCTTGATCTAAATCCGGATGTGGTCAATGTAAACGGTGGTGCAATTGCTATGGGTCATCCCTTGGGATGTACAGGTGCAAAATTATCCGTGCAAATATTCAATGAATTAAAAAGGCGTGAGAAAAAGTTCGGAATGGTAACAATGTGTGTAGGAACCGGGCAGGGAGCGGCGGGGGTGTTTGAAATGCTTTAGTAAGAATCAAGAACCAAGAATCAAGAACCAAGATTTTTTTACCGGTAACTAAAAAATATGTAGCGAAGATTTGGGCCTAGCAAAGATAATGAGGTAGAATATCTAATTTGAGAAGTACATGGTTCTTCATTAAAACTTTCTCTATGCACAATTTTAAGAAACTGAATATATGGTTAAATGCCATGATCCTGGCAAAAGAAGTCTACTCGATAACAGCTAAATATCCGAAAGAAGAAAAGTATGGTTTGGTATCTCAGATTAACCGATGTTGCGTGTTGGTACCATCTAACATCGCCGAAGGGACTTCAAGGTCATCAAATAAGGAGTTCTCTCATTTTATTAAAATCGCGCTAGGATCATTATTTGAGTTAGAGAGCCAAGTAATTCTATCGAATGAGTTTAAAATAATAAATCAAAAGGAAACGGATAGTCTGACAGAAAAAATTGGGACGTTACAAAAGATGATAAATGGCTTTCTATTAACACTTAAATAAATCTAAAATAAATTTTAACCGAAGAAATCAGTTAAGGAATGTAGTTGGTCCTGACTCTTGGCTCTTG